>VFSW01007976.1_pt1 | contig 15290 bp, 12 predicted proteins | sample 5358111 | NCBI WGS metagenome assembly VFSW01 (sample SAMN11554181, study PRJNA540505) | mine drainage metagenome | isolation source: sediment from site ElyBrook_90M | place: USA: Ely Copper Mine, Vershire, VT | collected 2017
ACCCCTACTTCACCTTCGATGCCTCCAAGTGCATCGTCTGCTCGCGCTGCGTGCGGGCCTGCGATGAGCAGCAAGGCACCCTCGCCCTGACCATCCAGGGCCGCGGCTTTGACTCCAAGGTCAGCGCCAGCCAGAACGTCTCCTTCATGGACTCCGAGTGCGTCTCCTGCGGCGCCTGCGTGCAGGCCTGTCCGACCGCAACGCTGTCGGAGAAGAGCCTGATCCAGAAAGGCCAGGCCGAGCACAGCGTCACGACGACCTGCGCGTACTGCGGGGTGGGCTGCTCCTTTCGCGCCGAGATGCAGGGCGAGGAGCTGGTGCGCATGGTGCCGAACAAGGACGGGCACGCCAATCACGGGCACTCCTGCGTCAAGGGGCGCTTCGCCCTGGGCTACGCCACGCACCCGGATCGCATCGTCAAGCCCATGATCCGCGCCCGGATCACCGACCCCTGGCAAGAGGTCTCCTGGGAGGAGGCGATCGGCCATGCGGCCCGTGAGTTAAAGCGCATCCAGGCCAAGTACGGGCGCGACTCGATCGGCGCCATCACCTCCTCGCGCTGCACCAACGAGGAGACCTACCTGGTGCAGAAGCTGGTGCGCGCCGGCTTCGGCAACAACAACGTCGACACCTGCGCCCGGGTCTGCCACTCCCCCACCGGCTACGGCCTGAAGCAGACCCTGGGCGAGTCGGCCGGTACGCAAAACTTCGACTCCGTGATGCAGGCGGACGTGATCTTCGTGATCGGGGCAAACCCGACCGACGGGCACCCGGTGTTCGCCTCGCAGATGAAGCGGCGCCTGCGCCAGGGGGCGAAGCTGATCGTCGCCGACCCCCGCTCGATCGACCTGGTGCGCACCCCGCACATCCAGGCCGCCCAGCACCTGAAGTTGAAGCCCGGCACCAACGTCGCCCTGATCAACTCCCTCGCCCACGTCATCGTCACCGAGGGGCTGCTCGATGAGCCCTTCCTCGCCGCCCGCTGCGAGCAGCCCTCGTTCCAGAAGTGGCGCTCCTTCGTCTCCGAGGCGCGCAACTCCCCCGAGTCGATGCAGCAAGTCACCGGCGTGCCCGCCACCGAGGTGCGCGCCGCCGCCCGCCTGTACGCCACCGCCGGCAACGCCGCCATCTACTACGGCCTCGGGGTCACCGAGCACGCCCAGGGCTCCACCATGGTCATGGGCATCGCCAACCTCGCCATGGCCACCGGCAACCTCGGGCGCGAGGGCGTGGGCGTCAATCCGCTGCGCGGCCAGAACAACGTCCAGGGCTCCTGCGACATGGGCTCCTTCCCGCACGAGCTGCCCGGCTACCGCCACGTCTCCGACCCGGTGGTGCGCGCCGAGTTCGAGCACGCCTGGGGCGTTGCGCTCGAGCCCGAACCGGGCCTGCGCATCCCGAACATGTTCGAGGCGGCCTTGGACGGGGAGTTCAAGGGCCTGTACATCGAGGGCGAGGATATCGCCCAGTCCGACCCGAACACCCAGCACGTCACCGCCGCCCTCGAGGCGCTCGAGTGCGTGATCGTGCAGGATCTGTTCTTGAACGAGTCGGCCAAGTTCGCCCACGTCTTTCTCCCCGGCTCCTCGTTCCTGGAAAAAGACGGCACCTTCACCAACGCCGAGCGGCGCATCTCGCGCGTGCGCCAAGTGATGCGCCCAAAGTCCGGCTACGCCGACTGGCAGATCACTCAAGCGCTCGCCAACGCCGTGGGCCTGCCCATGAACTACGCTCACCCGAGCCAGATCATGGATGAGATCGCCAGCCTCACCCCCACCTTCACCGGCGTCAGCTTCGAGCGCCTCGATCAGCTCGGCTCCATCCAGTGGCCCTGCAACTCCGAGCACCCGCAGGGCACCCCGACCATGCACGTCGGGCAGTTCGTGCGCGGCAAGGGCAAGTTCCTCATCACCGAGTACGTGCCGACCCTGGAGCGCGTCAACGCCCGCTTCCCCCTGATCCTCACCACCGGGCGCATCCTGTCCCAGTACAACGTCGGGGCACAGACCCGGCGCACCGAGAACTCCCTCTGGCACGCCGAGGATGTGCTCGAAATCCACCCAAGCGATGCCGACTCGCGCGGTATCGCCGAGGGGCACTGGGTCGGCATCGCAAGCCGCGCCGGCCAGACGGTGCTGCGCGCCCGGGTCACCGAGCGCGTCCAGCCGGGCGTCGTCTACACCACCTTTCACTTCCCCGAGTCCGGCGCCAACGTCATCACCACCGATAACTCCGACTGGGCCACCAACTGCCCCGAGTACAAGGTCACCGCCGTCGAGGTCAGCCGCGTCTCCCAGCCCTCCGAGTGGCAGCGCCGCTTCCGTCAGTTCTCCGACTCCCAGGAGCAGCTGCTCAAAGACGCCGACGTGTTCGTCGAACCCAAATGAGCTCCCACGACCCCTCCGGCGCCCAGCACCTGGTGCAGATGGCCAACGATATCGGCAACTTCTTCCGCGCAGAGCCCAGCTCCGAGGACGCCGTCGCCGGTATCGCCAATCACATCCAGAAGTTCTGGACCCCGCGCATGCAGCGCAAAATCCTCCCGGAACTGCAAAACCCGCGCTCCTCCCTCGATCCCCTCCCACGCTCGGCGCTCGAGCGGGTGTGCTCCTGCATGGCGGCCAGCCCCACGCCATGACCCGCGCCACTCGGCGGCGAGTGTTGCTGCCCGCGATGCTGGCGCTGCTCCTGCCGATGCTCGCGATCGGCCAGGAGGATGATTCGGAAGTGTCCGTGAACGTCGCGCCGCCCGACCTGCCGGCCTACGACCAGCCACCGATACCCGGCGATGGGTACCAGTGGGCACCGGGCTACTGGGCATGGAGCGACGACGACCAGGACTATTACTGGGTTCCCGGCACCTGGGTGATGGCCCCGGAGCCGGACGTGCTGTGGACCCCGGGGTACTGGGGCGTGGCGGGCGACGTCTTCCTGTGGCACCCGGGATACTGGGGCGCCAACGTCGGTTACTACGGCGGCGTCGACTACGGCTTCGGCTATTTCGGCCATGGATTCGACGGCGGCTACTGGCGTACGGGGCACTTCTTCTACAATCGCGCGGTCGCCAACGTCGGGAACGGCAACCTACCCTTCAGCTACAATCGGGCGGTATTCGACGACGCCGGCGCACGCCGCGTAAGCTACAACGGCGGCGGCGGCAATCACAGCGCACCGAACGCCGCCGAACTGGCGGCGGCGCATGAACCGCGCCTGCCGCCCGCGTCGGCCCAGTTCGCGCACGAACGCGCCGCCCGAGCCGACCCCAGCCTGCACCTCATCGACAACGCGGGAGTGCCGCCGGTGGCCGCCACCGCACACCCGGGCGCATTTTCCGGGCCAGGCGTGATCGCCGCCCGACACGGTTCCCGGCCGGGTCCCAGCACCTTCAGCGTGGTCAGCGTGGGCGGTGCCGAGAACGCTGCGGCACCGGCCGTGGCCGGCGAGCCGCGTACCGCCGGCGAGTCGCGTACCCTTGCTCCAGGGCGGGCCCGCCCTGCACCCGTCAATCGGCCCAATCGATCGTCCGGGAACGCGCGCACGACCGCCCAAGGCAGCCCGGTCTACGGCCAGCCCGAATACAACCGGCCGCAGCGCCCCTCGAGGCCGCCCGCCGCCGGCGAGCCGCGTCGACCGCCTTCGGCGCCCCCGCAGGGCGAGTCGCGTCCTGCGCATGAGCGCGCGCCCGAGCGAGCGCCCGCGCGAATGCCGGAGCATCCGTGAACGAATCCTCGGTCGAACACGACGAACGGGCAAGACGCTTCACGCGGGACATGGACGGCCATCGCTGCGTACTCGATTATTCTCTCGATCACGACTTGATGACCATCACGCACACCTTCGTGCCCCCGGCGCTCGAGGGGCGCGGCATTGCCGCCCTGCTGATGCGCGCGGCTTTGGCGGCGGCCCGTCGGCGCAACTGGCGCGTGCGGGCGCAGTGCTCCTACGCGGTGGCCTACCTGCGCAAGCATCCGCAAGCCATCGCCACGAACACCGATCCGTGAGACGCGCAGCGGGCCGGGTTGCGGTCGCGCTTGGCGCACTCGCCGTAGGCGCAGCAATGCCGTTTGCCGATGCGCGCGCCGAACTCGCGACGCTCGAGGCTCACGCGGTATATCCCGAAGGGCCGGTTTGGCGGGACGGAAAACTGTACTACGTCGAATACGGCGGCCCCGGCGTGCGGGTTTGGGACGGATCCGCGACGGCCTCGTTTTGGCGCTCCGATCACTGCGGCGCTTCCGGTCTGATCGCCACGCGCAAAGACCGGTGGCTGGTCGCGTGCTACGACGCCAACACTCTGGTCGAGCTTGACCGTCTCGGGCGGGTTCTGCGAACCATCGACCGCGACTCGGCGGGCAACGCCTTCGTGGGTCCGAACGACTTCACCGCCGACGCGAGCGGCGGCATCTATTTCTCCGCCTCGGGCGTCTACGATGTCGCTGCACCGATCACCGGAACCGTGCTGTATCTGCCCGCGGCCGGCGGCGCACCGGTGATCGTGGCGGACACGATCCATTATCCGAATGGCTTGACGGTGTCCGCCGACGGCCGACACTTGCTGGTCGCGGAGGATCTCGCCGGCCGGATTCTGGACTTTCCCATCGACCCGGGCGGCACTCTCGGCCTGCGCAGCGTGTGGGCCCGGCTACGCGACCTGGCCGCGCCCACGGCGCACGAGGATGCCTACAACGGTCCGGACGGACTCAAACTCGGGCCCGACGGCAATTACTACATCGCGCAGAACGGTTCGGGAAGAGTGCTGGTGGTCAGCGAACGGAAGGTACTCGTGCGCACCATCGAGGTGCCCACCCCCTACGTCACCAACGTCAACTTCGGCGACGGCGGCTCGCACGCGGTGTACCTCACCGGCGTCTTCGACCCGTGGAAGCCCCCCTTTCCCGGCGCCGTCTACCGCTGGGCTCCACCCTGACAGCCGCCGAGCGCCGTCTCAAGCGCGGCGATCAGTGGCCCGAGCTTCGGCGGATCCGCCTCGACCGTGGGCTCGATCCCGTACTCGCGCAGCGCCCGCGTGCACACCGGACCGATCGATCCGACGATGACGGCATTCAGGCGCGCGGCGAGACCCGGCCCATGGCCCGTCGCTTGCGCGAACGCCTGCAGGTGATGAATCTGCACCGCGCTGGTGAACAACACGGCATCCACCCGGGACTCCGCCAGCGCCGCCAGCAGCCGTTCGAGCGGCGCGGTGTCCGCGGGCATGCCCCACTTGTAAGTCACGATCTCCTCGACCTGCGCGCCGAACGCCTCCAAAGCCGCGCGCAACGGCCGATTGGTCGCGCCGTACCGCTGCACCAGCACGCGGCCACCGCGCAGAGCCACGCCCGACACCGCCGCCAGCACGGGCTCGGTGGTGAATGGCGCCGCGGCACGCAGGGCGATGCGCACGCCGCGCGCGCCGAGCGGACCCGCCGGCTTCGGTCCGCGTACCGCCACCGTGACTTCGGCCAGTAGCCGGCGCAACTCATCGGTCAGCCCGAGCGCATCGGTGGCGCGAAACAAGGCCTCCGTGCCGACCCCGGTCTGAAAAAGGGCCAGCGAAAACGGCCGCGCGCGCCAGTCCTGCAGCAAGGCGGCCACTCGCTCGGGGTCCACCTCGGGGATCTCCTGAAGCGCCGGCGCATGCAGCGGCACCGCGCCGCGCCGTGCAACCAGCCCGGCGAGGTGAGCGCCGGTGCGGGTCTAGAGTATCGCGACAACTCTGCCCGTCATCATCGCTTTTCAATCCAGCCCGGTCCGTTCAGTTCCCGCCGATCAGGCCGGCGGTCACGTTGATGGCGAACCCGAGAATCGAGGCGTTGAAAAAAAACGAGACGATGGTATGCGCTATGACGACTTTTCGCATCGGCGGACCGCTCGTGGACACGTCCGAGGTCTGGCAGGCGGCGGCAATGGTGAAGGAGAAGTAGGCGAAGTCCAGAAACACCGGCGCCTTCGTGCCCGGGAAAGCCAGCGGTCGCTCGGTGTCGGGGGCGCTGTAGAACATGTCCGCATAGTGCGTGGTGAACAGGGTCGGCACCAGCACCCAGGAATCGATCAAGGTCAATCCCGCGAGCGCGACGCGGCCGATCCGCCGCCAGCCGTCCACGTGCTTCACGGTTGCGAGCGGTTCGATGATCGCGAGCACGCTGAGCAGCGCGGCGAAGGTGACGAAGAACAGGATGAACGGGGCGGAATTGTCCTCCTCGATGTAGCGCAAGCAGATCTGCTGGGCGCTCATTCCGGACATCCACACATAGATCATCGCCAGGAACGACAGGACACCGCAATTCCAGGCGACCAGCAACCGGGTGACGGCGGACAGCTGCGCCGGCAGCGCCGCGAACACCAGCGCCCCGAACAGCGCCGCGAGCCAGAGCCGCGGATGGTGGCGAAACAGCGAGCTCTTCACCGGCTACTTGGCTTCCTTGGCCACCAGCCAATCGACGAGTTCCACGAGCTGATCGGGACCGCCCGCCGATTGCACCTGCACCCGATACTTGCCGTTGACCACGATGGTCGGCGTCCGATCGACCCGATAGGCGGCGATGAGGCTCTCGGCATTTCGCACTTTCAAATCCACGGCGAAGGATTTCGAGGTCGCGAGAAATTTATCGACGGGCACTCCTGCCTTGCGGTTGTAGAAGCGCGCCGCGTCCTCGATGGTGGGCAGGTGCGCCTTGATGTTGTTGGAGGAATCCATGATCGCGAGCTCCCCCCCGCTCCATACCGCGTCGAACATCGCGTCGTGGGTCCGGTCCGCGACTCCCAGCACCTGTGCCGTGAAATACGCGAGCTGCAGCATCGGCCAATCCTCGCTCGGATTGAAGGATGCGGGCAGATAATCGATCACCGCGGTTTGCGGCAGGCTGCTGCGCAGCTTGTGCATGGTCGGCAGGAAGGCGTTACAGGCCGGACAGCCGTAGGAGAACACCTCGGTAACCTCGACCTGCCCGTGAGGCAGCGTCGGCGGTCGCGCCGGTTCGATCAGGAAATAATTCACCCCTTCGGTCCAGGTCGGTGCGCCGCCCGACAGGGCCGGCGAGGCCAATGCCAACCCGAAGACCAATGCCGCTCTCAGGACTTTCACGAATGCTCCTAGGCTCCGGATCGCGCCGGAGGATCTTGCGAACCCATCCGGCCCGATTGTAACGCACGGAGAATCGCCTCCGCCGCAGCTTGTGCGCCGGTCGGCCCGCACGATACGCGCGTTTGACGCCGTACCCGGGCTTGCCGTGAACCTTGAGTGGGTGGCTGAAAAAAAGAGGCGGGTGCCGCCTGTGCGGAACCCGCCCTCGCCTCGCGTAGAGGACCCGAACCGGGAACTAGAACGACAAGTAGGCGCCCGCGTTGACGTCGGTGCTCTTATTCTCGTAGCCGTTGTGCGCCAGGGTCTTGACCGAGCTGACTTCACCGAGCAGCGTGAGATTCTTGGTCAGCGAGTAGTACAGGCCGCCGGTCACCTTGCTGTTCTTGTCGAGCAGGTTCGGCACCGCCGCCGCGTCGGCCGCGTTGGCGTAGTCGAGCTGGCTCACGCCATAATTGACGCCGACCTTCAAGGCGTCGAACTTGTAGGTCGCCTGCAGCAAGTAGCCGTCGGACTTGCGGGTGTCGCCGGAGCTGTCGGCTCCCAGCACGAACAGCCCGGTGGTGCCCAGGCCCTTCGCCGTGTAGTAAGAGCCCACCAGCTCGAGGTTGCCCGCATCGAACTTCGCGAACACGTCGCCACCGGTGCCGGTGTATTGCACGGGCCCGAGGGTTCCGGTGTAGTCCTGCTTCTGGGTGAAGAAGGTCGCCGACAAGTACAGCTTGGTGTCCTCCGGCAGCGCGGTGGTGTAGGTCGCCTTGGCATGCATGCCGGGCGCCTTCTTCGGATCCGGGGTACCGGGATCCGTCAGCGAGTTGATCGGATCGAAGATGCCGACGGTGAAGTTGAAGCCGTGGATATCGGGCGTCGTGTAGTTCATCTGCGCGAGCGTATCGGTGTAGATGTAGCCGAAGCCGATCGATCCGAGCGTGGTGTTCGACGGTGTGGCCGTGGAGGCCGAGCCCGCCACGCCGACTCCGGGAAGCGTCATGTCGTTGACGATCGCGTCGAAGCCGAACAGCCCGAAGTTGCGGCCGAAAGTGAAGGTGCCGATGTCGCTGTTGCCGAAGGTCATGTAGACCTGCCGAACGTCCAGTCCGGTGGTGCCGAGGGCGGTGTTGGTGTCTTTACCGCCCGACTGCAGATTCGGACTGCCACCGTCGTTCGTGCTGATGCCCGGGTAGAAGCCGAAATGCGCCGATATGTCGTAGCCGTTCTGCGTGGTGGCCACCCCGAAGGTGATCGCCGCAGGCAGCAAGCCGTTGCCGACGTTCGAGACGCTGCTACCGTTCGCGGTTCCGGTGCAGGCGCCGCCCACCGTGTCGATCGGCTGGGCGCTGGTCGCGGACTGACAGCTCGAATAGATGTAATCGACGTTGACGTTGCCGTCGACGGAGAATTTCCAGTCGCCGGACGTGAAATCGACAGCACTCGCCGTCGTTGAGATCAGCGCCCCCGCGATCGCCGCATGAAGCGCCAACCCTGACCGTAATTTGCTCTGCATGGATGCCCCCCGCTACCAAGTGATGTTGTTTTCTCCCAACGCGACCACCGCGTCGGGTCGTGACAGTCGAACTGCCAGTGCTGTGTCATGGTAGACAGCAGCAAACTACGTGCCAGCGGCTGCCAAGACGCCGCTAATCGCCTGCGACCCGGGCCATTTGTGGTCAAACGCCCACGTCCTCAACGGCTTTGCAACGGGCAATGCTTGTGTTTCCGCCGCAACGCCCGATCCGAATCCGGCGCGCACCGCGTTCGCCGTGTCAGATTCGTGACACCGGCGGGACGCGGTTTGACACGCTGGCGGGACAGCCATCGGGCCGGCGCCGATTGCCGGACCGGCTCCGCTTGACGGACCGGCAACCGCCAATGCAGCATTCAGCCGCACCATGCGAATTGTCATCCATACGCAGCCCTCGCTGCGCCACCGCGCTGCCTGGCTCTTCAGCCTGGCCGCGAGCGCATGGCTGGGCTTCTCGGCGCCGGGCCGCGCCGCCGAATTCGCCTACGTCGGCAATCAGGGCGGCGGCACGGTGTCGGTGATCGATACTGCTCGCGACGAGGTGGTGCGCACGCTGCCCGCGCAGGGCAAGATCGGCGCGAAGGTGCAGGCGGTGGTCGCGGATCGGGACAACAAAACCGCCTTCGTGGTCGATGCGCTGGGAAATTCGCTGGTCACCGTGAACGTCGCCTCCGGCGAGGTCGGCGCTCGGCTTGCGGTCGGCGAGGCCCCCGAGGGCGCGAGCCTTGCGCCCTCGGGCAAACAGATCGCGGTGTGTGTCGAAAACGACAACGACGTGGTGCTGGTCGAGGTCGCCGGCGCGAAGATCGCGCGCAAGATCCCCTTGCGAGGCAAGAACCCGGAACATTGCGCCTTCAGCGACGACGGCCGCTGGCTCATGACCAGCAACGAGAACTCCGACGACGTCGATATCGTCGACATAGCGGCCGGACGCTCGCTCGCGGCGGTGCATACGACGGGACATCCCCGCGGCATCGCGTGGCTGCCCGGCGGCCGCACCGCCTACGTGGCTCAGGAGGCGAGCGGCGGCGTGGACGTGCTCGACGTGGCCGGGCGCAAGGTGACCGGTTCCATCCCTACCGGGCTGCGGCCTGCGGGCGCGATCGCCTCGAAGGACGGCAAGCTCGTGTTCGTGAGCAACGGCGGCGACGGCACGGTATCGGCCATCGACACCGCTTCCGGCAAGGTCATCGCCACGATCCCGGTGGGCAAGCGTCCGTGGAACATGGCCATCACTCGCGACGGCCACAAACTCTACGTCGCGAATGGGCGCTCCAACAGCGTTACCGTCGTCGACGTCGCGGCGCTGCGCGCCGTGAAGGAAATCGCGGTGGGCGAGTTGCCCTGGGGCGTCAGCATCCCCTGAAGCGGTGCGCGACCCCGCTCGCCGCCTCACCTGTACCTTGCCGCAGCGCGCCTCACGAACGGCGCAACCGTGCATGCATCACTGTCACGTCCTTGGGACAGTCGATGCTGCTTGGCGGCAAGATTAATCCCGCCTTAATTTTAACTTGCTGATTTAATGCATTTTTTTGGCGACATAGTCTTTTTTTCAAAACACTCTCCGCTGGCATAAGCATTGCTATTCCCTAGCTGCGGTTACGGTTCCGCGGTTTTTATCGCGGGCTTGGCCAACCTTGAAGCGGGAGCGGCGGTCGACTGCGAGGACCGTCAGGCCCGACAACTATAAACATCCGATACGCATTGCTAAGGAGGGAGTTTCAGTCAGTGAAATCAATTAAACGCTCGTTCCGCAACCCACGCAGGAGCAGTTCTGCGCGCACACCGCTTCCTCGCGTAGCGGTGCAAAGCTAGGGACCCTAAAAGTAGCAGGAGAATTGAGATGAAATGGCTTACAGCAAATCGACAGGTCAAGATGCTCTACGCAGTCGCGGCGCTCGTCACGACTGCGGGTGCATCCATGGCCGCATCGGATACGGAGCAGTTCGCGCGCTTCAAGGATCCGAATCAGTGGGGCGCGCCGGCGGGTAACCTGAACCTCACCCGCTACAGCACACTGAAGGAGATCAACACCGGCAACGTCAAGGGCTTGCAGATGATGTGGTCGCAGTCCAGCGGCACGCTGCGCGGCCACGAGGGCCAGCCTTTGGTGATCGAGGACGTGGGCGGCAAGCCCATGATGTTCATGGAGAGCGGTTGGCCGAACATCGTGCAGGCGCTCGATCTGAGCGATCCGGATCACCCGGTGCAGGCTTGGTCGTACACCAAGACCAGCGGCCGGGACGAATCCGCCGTGCCGCGCGCCTGCTGCGACACCGTGAACCGCGGCCTCTCCTATGCCGACGGCAAGCTCGTGTTCGGCACGCTCGACGGCTACGTGATCGCGCTCGATGCCTCGACCGGCAAGGAAAAGTGGGTGGTCAAGCACGCCTATCCCGATCACGGCGAGACCATTACGCCGGCGCCGATCATCGCGAACGACAAGGTGATCATCGGCTTCGGCGGTGACGAGTTCGCCGCTCGCGGTCGCGTCACGGCGTACAACCTCGCCGACGGCAAGAAGGTGTGGGAGTGCTACTCGACCGGCAGCGACAAGGACGTGTGCCTGACTCCGAGCACCAACAAGGCGCATCCGGAATACGGCACCGCCGGCAAGGATCTGGGCATCCACACATTCCCCGGCGACGAGTGGAAGCGCGGCGGTGGCGCCGCGTGGGGCTGGTATGCGTATGATCCTTCGCTGCACCTCGTCTACTACGGCACCGGCAACCCGGGCTTGTGGTCGCCGCAGTACCGCTGCGAGGAGCCGCTCACTCAGGAACACTGCAACAGCGGCAAGTACGACAACAAGTGGTCCATGAGCATCTTCGCGCGCAACGTCGATACCGGTGCAGTCGATTGGGTGTATCAGATGACCCCGTTCGACCAGTGGGACTATGACGGCGTCAACGAGGTCGTGCTGGTCGACATGAACGTCGACGGCAAGCAGCGCAAGACGCTGGTGCACTTCGACCGCAACGGCTTCGCCTACGTGCTCGATCGCACCGACGGGACTTTGCTGCGTGCCCACAAGTACGTGACCACGAACTGGGCGGAGAAGGTCGACATGAAGACCGGCCGCCCGGTCAAGGTGGCCGAACACTCGCCGCTGAAGGTCGGTGACAACACCCAGGCCTGCCCGTCCGCAATGGGCGGCAAGGACCAGCAGCCGGTGGCGGTGGATCCGACCGACCCGACGAACTTCTACGTACCGACCAACAACTGGTGCATGGAAGACGAGCCGCAGGCGCGTTCGCACACCCAGCAGGGCACGGTGTACGTGTTTGCCAACGTCTACATGTATCCGGAGAAGCCGGGCGTGACGGGCAAGTTCAAGAAGTTCAACGTCGTGACCGGCAAGACCGAGTGGGAGATCCCCGACCAGTATCCGAACTGGGGCGGCGCGCTCGTCACGGGCGGCGGCCTGGCCTTCTACGGCAGCCTCGGCGGCGACTTCCGCGCGGTCGATCGGGCCACCGGCAAGGTGCTCTGGTCGCGCAAGCTCGGCTCGGGCATCATCGGCAACCCCATCACCTACTCGGTGAAGGGCAAGCAGTACGTGTCCGTGTGGTCCGGTATCGGCGGCTGGATCGGTCTGCCGGTCACGGCGGGCCTGGATCTCAGCGACAAGTTCGGCGCGATCGGCGCGACCGCCATGACCAAGGCGGCGGGGCTGAGCCACATTCCGCAGGGCGGCATGCTGTACACCTTCCGCGTGGGTGAATAGGCCGGACAGATAGATTTTCCATAAGTAACAGGTATCTTGGGAACTGCCCGGTGGCTCGCGCCACCGGGCTTTCTTTTCTACAAGGTACGCGGAGTCAAGCAATGAATCAGACCCTCGCTCGGCCTTCGTGGCACGCCGCTCTCGCGGCCTGCCTGATGTTCGCCGGCACCACGGCCTCCGGCGCGGACATGAAATCCCTGACCGTGTGCGCAGACCCGGGAAACATGCCGCTCTCGAACGAGAAAGGCGAAGGATTCGAGAACAAGATCGCCGTCGTGCTCGGCAAGGCGCTCGGCGAAGACGTGCATTACTACTGGCGACCGTCGATCGAGCGCGGCCTGATGCGCACCACCCTCAACGAGGGCAATTGCGACGTGTGGATGGACATGGCCTCGGACACCGAGGGCGCAATGGTCCTGAAGCCGCTGTATCGGTCGACCTTCGTGCTGGTGTATCGCAACGACAAGGGCATCGACATCAAGAGCCTCGACGACAAGGCGCTCAAAGCGCTGCGAATCGGCGTTTTCCAGGTCTCGGCGATCCGCCTCGCGCTCACCGAGCACAAGATCGTGGACAACACGGTGGTGCACTACCTCAGCCACAATGCGGATCTGGTCGCCGATAACCAGCCGTCCTACCAGGTACAGCAGGTGATCGACGGCTCGCTCGATGTCGCCGCGATCTGGGGCCCCATGGCGGGCTACTACCGGACCATGCTGCACGCACCGATCGTGATCAAGCCGGCCAATATGATGGAGGAGCACATCCCGCTGGAATTCGACATGACGCTCGCCGTGCCGCGCGGGCGGCCGGACCTCAAGACCGCCGTGGAGTCGGCCCTGGAGGCGCACGCGGGCGAGATCCACGGGATCCTGGCCGATTACGGCGTACCCCTGATCCGTTGCACCGAGTGCATCGTCTCGGGCGATCTGCCCTCGCACGGCCCCTATACCCCGCTGAAAGAGCCGCCGATGTCCGCCGCCGAGAAGGCGAAGGTACGCGCGCAGCGCATGGCGGATCTGAAGAAATGGCTGGCTCAGGGAGCCGACCCGGACGAGGAATTGAATGACGCCATCGTCGCGAACGACACCGATCGCGTGAACTATCTGTTGAAGCACGGCGCGCATGCGAACTCGCAGGACGGCGAGGGCTACACGCCCCTGGCGAACGCGACTCGGTTCCGCTTTTTATCCATCGCGACTTATCTGGCCGATCATCGGGCCGACGTGAACCTCGCGGACCGATCCGGCTGGACACCGTTGATGTACGCCGCCTGGGACGACAATCCCGAGATGCTCCGGATGCTGCTGCGGCATGGGGCCGATCTCGCGGCGGTCGGCGAGGACGGGCTCGATGCGCTCGGCATCGCCACCCAGAATGCCAGGATCAAGGCCGCCGAGACGCTGGTTTCGGCCGGAGCGGACGTGAACGTGAAAGTCGCCAAAGGCGGCTACACGCCGCTCATGCTCGCGGCGATCTCCGGATCGTCCGAGCTCGCGGGCATGCTGATCGAGCACGGCGCGGCGGTGAACGCGGCCAATCCCGGCGGGGTCACCGCCCTGATGATTGCCGCAGCGACCAATCATGCGGGAGTCGCGGAACTGCTGATAAAGCACGGCGCGAATGTCGAGGCTCGCAGCGAGGATGGCCGCACGGCGCTCAGCATCGCGCAGGCGAACAACAGCGACGCGGTGCTGCGCGTGCTGCAGCCGGCGGCGGCACCCGACGGCAAGTCGGGCTGAATCTTCGACGGTTTCACGCCATCAACATGAATTCACGAGCATACGAAGCTTAAGCTAACGAGGAGAGGTACAGTGCTAGGACGAGTTTTGGTCGCAGGTCTGGTCACGTCTTTCGCCGTGATCATGGCGGTGGGTGTCGTCGGCAAGGTGCAGGCGGACGGTGCGCCCGCCGCCGTCGACTACACGAAGATTACTCCCATCGAGCTGGTCAAGGAGACGCCCAAGGGCAAGCTGGTCAATCCTTACAAGGACACTCAGCAGGACATCGTCGCGCAGGGTGGCAAGCTCCTCCTGTCCTACAGCTGCAGCGGTTGCCACGGCGGCGGCGGCGGCGGCGGCATGTGCCCGGCCCTGACCAACGACATCTGGGTCTATGGCGGAGACGACGACACCCTGTTCCGCCTGGTCACTCTCGGCAGCGATCAGCTGCAGGCCCAGGGCTACACGCGCAAGGGCCACGAGAACGTGGTCGGCCCCATGCCGCCGTTCGGGGCCATCATCAAGAACGCGGACGACCTGTGGAAGATCTTCGCGTTCGTGCGCTCGCGCTACACGGGCGACCCGGCGTACAAGTACGGAGCCCCGCCGCCGCCGCCCGAACCCGCCAACGAATGAGCTGACGTCCACTGATCGGCAAAATGCTTCAGTGCAGATTGCCTTGGGCCCTAAAACACGCCAGTCTCTGGCTCGGCTGGCGTGTCTCTACTTTTCTAATAAACAAGGGGAGCCCGTTGCACCAGCGCCTCGCCGCTTGAGGCTGCGGCTGGACACTGCAACGAGGAGATCTCCGAGGTGCAGCGATGACAATCATGAATGTCACGACGAGTCACGCCTCTCGTATTCTCCAAATCGTTCATAGCGGGGTTCAGCCGAACGATATCGAGCCGCATGTCACCCGGTCCTGGCAACGCTGCGTGCGCGAATACGGGATCGAACCGTCGGCGCCGCGGCAGGTCGCCGTCCTCGGGCCGCAGTCCGTCAGAGAGCTCCAGCAGGGCATGGGCGAGCTGTTGCCCGTGGCCCGCGCCGAAATGGAAAGTCTCTACGAGCAGATCGCCGGATCCGGATTCGCCGTGATCCTGTCGGACATCCAGGGCGCCGTGCTCAGCACCATCACCGACCCCACCCTGCAGCGCGAATTCCGCGACGCCGGGCTCTCGATCGGCGCGCTCTGGGACGAGCGCCACGAGGGCACCAACGGCATCGGCACCTGCCTGG
>VFSW01007977.1_pt1 | contig 15290 bp, 12 predicted proteins | sample 5358111 | NCBI WGS metagenome assembly VFSW01 (sample SAMN11554181, study PRJNA540505) | mine drainage metagenome | isolation source: sediment from site ElyBrook_90M | place: USA: Ely Copper Mine, Vershire, VT | collected 2017
GTGCACACCCGAGCCAGCAAGACGGTGAGGTCGTTGAAGGGGGTGGCCCGTCCGCCGGCGGCGACCCGCGAGACCGCCACCACCACGGTCCCCGCCGCACCGGTGCCCGCGCCCGCCGAGGCCGCCGCCGCTCCGGCGTGGAAGCCGCCGACGCTACCCGCCGTATAACGGCGCCACGACCTCGCCCCCGACGGGTCGACTCGGCAGCGTCGTCGACACGATCAGGTCGTCGCGTGGCGCGCTGATCACGAACGTACGTCCGCGAAACGACGCGACGAGACTTCGAAGGCTCATCGTCGAGCCCGCGGGAATCGTCGCGGTGCGTTCGACGGACGTGGTGCCGACGTCGGTCAACGACACGGTCAAGGGAGCGGCGCCGACGTTGGTCGCCGTCACCGCGTCGAATCCCCGGCCCGTGAAGTCACTCACGAGGTAGAGGTCGGACGGCGGGTTCGGTGCTGAAAGGGCGACGCCACCGGTGGTACCCGTCGCCAGCCCGGGGGCGACCGCCACCGACGAGCGCACCGTCACCGTCGCGTAACCGTGCGCCGGGACGGCCGGGTTCGGCGTGATTGAGATCAGTCCGGTGGAGAACGGGGGGACCGTGATGGTCGTCGGAGCCACGCGATAGGGTGCCAGCCCGACGGTCGCGGTCACCGTCGCCGTCGCCTCCGATGGGTTGGACACGCGTATCTGGGCCACCGAGCCGAGGACCGTCGTCACCCGAGGGAACCACGCGGTCGTCGCCACCCTGGTCGTGCCCGGGTCGAACGAGGTCACGGCCCCGGACTCTTGGACCGCGGTCGCCACCACCGTGCTGCGCAGCACCCGGACGTGAACACCGACGTTGGCGAGGTCGATCGCACGCGTCCCGAGGTCGAGCGCCACGACGCTTCGCGCTCCGATGGAGACACCCTGGAAGGGCGCCGGGGCCAGGAAGCCTGACCGGGTATACATCGAGACGTTCACGACCGCCGCGGTCGCGGAGGGGTTGTACAGCACGACGTAGGCCCTCGAGCCGACCAAGGTGTCCAAGCCCGAGGCGTACCAATCGGTGACCCCGGCGTTGACGCAGGGCACCGAAGCCGTTCCAGACGCGGCCACCACGTCGGCGACCACCCCGGCTCCGTTGATCACGGCGCTGACGCCGTACCAGTGACCCGAGCCGGTCGGGGTGACCGTCGTCGTCGCGTGCGACGCCAGTTCGATACGCCGCTGTCTGCTCGGCGCACCGTTGGCGTCCACGCGAACGTCGAGCGTACGCCGCCTATCGGCCGTGTTGGTGAAGACGACCCGACCGGCCGGTGACCCCGAGGCGCCGAGACCGGTGCAGAAGAGTCCCGTCGACTCGACGTTCGAGGTCATCGACAGTCCGGTGACCGGGACCGTGGGATTGGACGCGCGGGCGAGACTCGTCGCGGCCGCCGCGGCGGCGATGACCGCGACGAGCGCGAGCGCGAGGGGCCGGCGACTCATCGCGGCGCCTTGGAGTGGCTCGGTCGGGCGACCCTGCGGCGGCGGTGCGCGAACAGCCGCTCGAGGCGCTGGAGTCCCCCGAAGCCGAGCGATACGAGCGCCCACAGCCCAAGGGTGAAGAGCGCGAGGGCGCCGTTCAACGGAAACTGGTGGAGCACCAGCCGGACGCGCACGGGACCGTGGTAGTCGTTGATGAGGTACGTCGGCGCCCAGCCGTAGCTGGTACGCCGAGTCGCGGCGACGCCATTGACGTCCAGGGCGAAGGCACTGGCCGGCGCCAGCCCGGCTACCACGGTCGAGCCGGAGGCGACCGATCCGGCCGCGAACGTCGATCCCGTCAGGGGCGTCCAGCCCGTCGGCGAGGTCGGCGACGACTGGGCGACGAGGCCGTGGAAGGCGGCGTTGCCGTAGATCGAGACCGACGGGGTCTGCAACTGGAGCGTAAGGTCGGTCTGGCGGCCGAGCGCCGCGGCGAGGCTCGCCGGCACGAGACGGGTCGGCACCTCTTGCACGCCCACCAGTTGGGGAGCCGACGAATCCATGACGACGACCGTCGACACGCCCGCTTGGGCGAGCAGTGAACCGAGGTGCACCGTCCTCTCCTGCAACGCCAGGTTGATCGCCTCGAGCAGGACGTCGGTGGTGCCCGAATCGGGCGCGGCGAAGAGCGTGTCACCGGCGGGCAGACCGTTGAGCGACGTCGCGGCCGCCAGTCCGGGGGCGACCGACCATCCGGCGACGGGCAGCACCGAGGGATCGCCGAGCCAGAGGATGCGGTACCCGCCACCGCCGACGGGCGCTACGGCGCTCATGGACTCCGCCACGCTGGTGGTCGGCAGGTCGAACCGACCGCTCGTGAAGTCGCCGAGGAAGGGCAGCGCGGCGAGCACGAGGACAGCGACGAAGCCCGTCGCGGCCGACTGACGCCACCCGAACCCCGCTTGTCGAAGATCGCTCTCGAGCGCGGCGACACCGAGTCCGATCAGGCCGGCGACCGACACCGCGTACAGCGTCAGAAGCACGTCCAGATCGGGCGAGAACGGGCCGAGCCAGTGCCGTGACGACAGCGCGGCGAGCACGAGCGCCATCGTGGCGATAGTGGCGAGCTTGCTCGCGATGACTCGACGGGCGCCGCGTACGAGCACGAACCCGACGACCGCGGCCCCCGGCAGTAGCCATCCCCACCACGACGATCCGAAGGTCCCGTCGGCGCCGCGGGCGAGCAGCGAGAACGACGGGACGGACCACGGACCGCGAGCCAGTCCGAAGACCGCTAGGGCACGGCGACCGGCGAGGACGACGTCGACCGTCATCGGGGCGAGCAGCACCGCTACCCAACCGACGGTCGATCCCAGTAGGCGCCACGGGCGGAACCGACCGGGGTCGGGCTCGAACCAACGCGCGGCCCAGACGCCGACGACAACCACCGCGACGGCGACGAGCGTCGCCGGGGCCATCGCGGTCATCACCGCCGTGACTACGGCCAGCACCATCCGCTGGCCCGCTCGCGTAGCCCGCCAGCCACGCAGCCCGAAGGGCACCGGGGTGGGATACGGCTCGTCGTGGAAGCCGGGCACGCCGAGCAGTTCGAACAATCGCCGCACCACGAAGGGGAGACCCGCCGAGGCGATCAGGACGTCGATGCGACCTTGCCCGATCATGTTGAGACCGATCGGGGCCGCGAGGTACGCGAGCGACGCCACCAGTCGCGCGCGGTTGGAGGCACGCCCGCGTAGCAGCTGGCCGACGCCGTAGGCGCCGACGGGGACGGAGAAGATCATCGCCACCCGGGGCAGGATCCCCATTCGGCCGAGCACGAAGGTCCCGAAGAACGCGATGACCCCGTAACCGGGCATGCCCGGCGTACCCGTGCCGAGGCCGTTGGGGGACCACGACGCGAAGAAGTGTCGCCACGTCGACCACCACGAGTCCAACGGCGCCAGACGGCCCACCAGGGGTAGATGGGTCGCGACCAGGTTCCTCGACCCGATCAGCCACAGGACGACCACCGTCGCCAGGACGATGGCCTGCGCCCGGAAGCTGCTGAGAAAACGCGAGGTGCGGTGTCCGTCTACGAAATCCGCGCGCTGGGGGATCTCGTCGAAGACGTCCGCCTCGGAGAACGCCGCGGCGAACCCGACGCCCGCGTCCAGGTCGTCGTCGGTCGGGGCCGCCTCGTCGGGCAGGATGCCGCGGGCCCGGTCCAAGCCGTCGCGCAGCAGCGTGATGACGAATCGACGCAGTCGACTGGCCCCACCGACCTGTAGCCGGTGGAGCTCCTCGTCGGTGAGGACCGTGTAGGTCGAGCGTCGTCGGCGGCGCTCGCGCACGCGGCGGCGATTGTTGAACAACCAGCGCCACGACCCCACGATCGCCCCAGCGCGATCACCGTCGCGGCCGGCGGTCGCGATGACGAGCTCTGCGGCGTCGAGCACCAGCGACATCGCGATCGTCGTCGCGGTCTTCGCCCGCCCCCACCCCGTCGCCACGACGAACAGCCGGTGGCGGCGCTGCAGGTCCTGGCGGCTCGCCTTGCGGGTCCCGATCGCGGTGACCGGCCGCTCCCCCGTGGCGATCGTCTGGCGGTGCGCGACCCTCGCCGACGGTACGACGACGATGCGAGCCCCCGCCAGCTGGGCCCGCCAACAGAAGTCGAGGTCCTCACCGAGCACGGGGATGAGGGGGTCGAACCCCTGTAGGGTCACGAAGAGGTCGGCGCGCACGAGGGTGACGCCACCGGGGGCGACGAAGACGTCACGTTCGAGGTCCTGCTGCCCGTGGTCGATCTCGCCGGGTTCGACGCGCTCTTGGACCGCGCCGAACCGGTCGCAGGTCTGGCCGACGTGCACGAGGATTAGCGGGTCGTCGTAGTCGACGACCTTGGGTGTCAGGACGCCCGCGTTCAGCCGGAACGCCGCCTCGACCAACGAGTGGACGACGTCGGGATCGAGACGGACGTCGTCGTGGCAGAAGAGGAAGAACGTCGCGCCGGTCACCGCCAAGACGGCGTCGTTGCACGCTACCCCGAAGCCCCGGTTGTCGGCCAGGACGCGGACGAACGTGTCGGGTGCCACCGCCGCCACTCGGGCCGCGACGTGTTCGGTGTCACCGTTGGCCACGACCAGGATGCTCAGTTCCGCGTAGTCCTGGGCGACCAGTGAGGCCAGGGTGGCCTCGAGGCCGGGTCCGGGACCCGTGGTAACGACGACGGCCACGACGGCCGGAGCGCGAGTGTCCATCAGGTACCCCAGGCTAGTGGGCCGCTACGGTGCTACTTGGCTGGGGGTTGGGTCACGTCACCGGTGTTGATCAGGGGCCACCGGGCACGACGTCGTTCGGCGTCACTGACGACGTCCTCGAGGGACGTCGTGAGGGCGATGGTCGGTTCCCACCCCGTTGCGAGCTGGAGCTTGGTGAAACCACCACGCAGGACCGGTATATCGACCGGGCGGCGCAGCTCCGTCGTCTCGACCAGTCGCACCGTCGGCGCGATTCGAGCCACCAGCCAGTTGGCGAGGTCCACGATGGCGACGTCGTGGCCCGAGGCGACGTTGTAGATCTCGCCACTGACACCCAACGTGGCGAGGAGCCGATACGCCCGCACGACGTCGCGCACGTCGCAGAAGTCGCGACGGGTCGAGAGGTCGCCCACCGGGATGGAGTCCTCGTGGTGGTCCCGAGCGTCGAGCAAGCGCTCGACGAGCGCGGGAACGACGAAGGTCGGGGTCTGCCCCGGACCGATGTGATTGAAAGGTCGAGCGATGACCACCCGAAGCCCCCGACGCGAGAGCTCGCGGGCGACCCGCTCCGCCTCGATCTTCGACTGCGCGTACGGGTTGGCCGGATGGGGAGGCTGCTCCTCATCGAGCGGCAGGTCCTCGACGCCGACCACGCCGTAGACCTCCGCGGTGCTGACCACCACGACGGTCGCGTCGCGCGCGTGACGCAGGGCGGCCTCCAGCACGTTCGTCGTGCCCACCACGTTGACCCTGATGAAGTCGGCCGGTCGCTGCCACGAGTCGCCGACGTGCGTCAAGGCGGCCAGGTGGTAGACGACGTCGGGACGCACCTGGCTCATCGCCGCGTCGATTGAGGTCCGATCGGTGACGTCGACCTCGAGGTCGACACCGCTCACCTCGTCGCCCACTCCCGCCAGGTGGGCGATGAGGTGGCGTCCGACGAATCCGCCGGACCCGGTCACGAGGGCGCGCGTCACGAGCCGCTCGCGAGAGCGTACGCCGCGAGATGGCGCTCGACGGACGCGGTCCACGTGAACTGCTCCGCCCGGGCGCGAGCTTGCACCGCGATCCGGCGGCGCTCGACGTCGTCGAGACCCAGGGCGGCGAGCACCGTCCCGGCGAGGGCCGTCACGTCACCGGCCGGACAGAGCAGCGCCGTGGCGCCCGCCACGTCGGCCATCACCGTGCCGGTCGAGGTCACCACGACCGCGCCGCAGGCCATCGCCTCAAGCACCGGCAGTCCGAAGCCCTCCACGAACGACGGGTAGACGACCGCGCGGGCGCGGCGCAGGAGGTCGGGCAGGTCGTCGTCGTCGACGAAGCCGAGCCGGCGGATCCTCGGCAGCGCTTCGTGGTGGGCGATCAGACCGTCGAGGTCTCCGCCCCATCCCGCCTGTCCGGCCAACCACAGCTCGACCTCAGGTACGGTCCGGGCGATCTCGGCGAAGGCTGCCAGCAGGGTGGCCAGCCCCTTGCGCGGCTCGATCGTACCGAGGAAGAGCAGGAACGGTGGCCCCGGGTCAGGACGGGCGGCTCCGGCTGCGCCAAGTGAGAAGCGCTCGAGGTCCACGCCGTGGGGTGCCACGACGACGGGCGCGTGCTCGGGTACCAGTTCGTCCAGCTGGCGGGCGGTGACGTCGCTGACGCAGATGAGCACGTGGGCGTGGCCCGCGGCGTACTCGATTGCCCGCCGGAAGAAGACCGCCTTGGCGCGCTCGTGGAACTGGGGGTGGGTGAAGAAGGTCAGGTCGTGAATGGTGACGACGGTCGGGGTGGCGCCGTGGTGAGGCATCGTGTAGTGGGGCCCGTGCCACACCGTTGCGCCCTTCGCCGCGCGGGACTGTCCCAGCCGCCACGCCTCGTACGTCAATCGAGCGACGCGGGCCGTCGGCACCAGCGCCTCGACGGTCGCCGTGGGCGACCACGTTCGCCAGCGCGCCGCGTCGTCGCGACGTGTCACGCGCACCAGGTCCACGCCGACGGCGGGGAGCCGCCGGGCGATCTCGACGACGTAGCGGCCCGCACCCGCGACCTGAGTCGGAACGGCCGACGCGTCGAGCGCTACGCGCATCGCCATCCCGCCAAGTGGTCGAGCGCGCACTGGCGCCACGTTAGTGAGGCGACGGACGCGCGCCGGCCCGCTCGTGCCCCGACGGCGTCCGAACGCGCCAGCCCCCGGAGCAGCGCGCGGGCGATGTCCTCGACGTCGAGCGGATCGGCCCGGTCGACCTCCGGATTCGTCGCCACGCTCGGCGTCGTCGCGCTCACGACGACGCGGGTCCCTTGGTTGAGCGCCTCGACCGGTGGCATGCCCCACCCCTCCTGCAACGGAACGTACGCGACGATGGTCGCGTCACGCAGTAGACCCCGGAGCACACCCCGCTCCACGGGACCGACCACGACGGCGTCGCCGACGTCCACGGCACCCCAGCCGCTCGGACCGACGATCACGAGTGGCCCGAGTCCCGGGTCCGCCTGGCGGGCCAGCGCGTGGGCCCGCACCAGACGTTGAAGATTCTTTCGCGGTTCGCGAGTCCCCGCGTAGAGGGTGTAGGGACCAGCGACGCCCACCTGGCTCAGGCGGCCCACGACCTCCGCCGGCGTCGCGGGCGTCGTGACATCGTCGACGCCCAGGCGCATCGGGTGTAACCGGGACCGGTCGAAGCCTTCGCCCACCAGGCGATCGTCGAGACCCGGCGACGACGTGAAGATGAGCACGTCGTCGCGACGGGCGAGCAGCGCCAGGCGATGTTCGTGAAAGCGACGGCCCGCCGCCGTCGACGCGGTGGGCTCGTCGCGCCACAACAGATCGTGGAGGGCAACCGAGTGCACCGCGTCGCGACGACCGCCCCCGAACGGTCCCGCCATGGAGGTCGCGTGGACGACCGTCGCCGCGCCCGGCACCCCGACGGGCCAGAAGCGCCACAGGCGGGTGAGCACCTCTCGCGGCACCGGTACGCTCCGCACGGCGATCACGCCGTCGACGAGCTCCGACTTCGCCGGGGTGAGACCGACGAGATCGTCGCGACCCAGTGCCACGAGACCGCCGACCAGCCCCCGCACGTAGGTGGCGATGCCCCCGGGCTGGGGACGCGACAGCTGGTCGAGCGAGATGGCGATCGTCACGAGCCCCAGCCTCGCACGACATCTCGGTAGAGATTCCGATAGGCCAACGCGGCACTGGCCGGCGCGAAATCGACGGCCCGGGAACGCCCCGCGGCCACCGCGAGCGCTCGATGGGCGTCATTCACCCACAGGTCCTCCACGAGTTCGACGACGGTCGCGTCCGACTCCGCCAGCGCCGTCGCACCGGCGAGCAGCTCCCGGTTGATCGGGGTCGATCGTGCGATCGTGGGGACCCCGGCGCCGAGCGCGGCGATCGCGAACGAGGGGAAGCGGGCCCCGTCGGACACGTGTACGACCACTCGCGCCCGGGCCAACACCTCGCGGGCGTCGCGCCGCGGTCGTAGCTCGACCGTGGAGCCATCGGCCCGGATCCGCTGGGCGGCCGCGGAGCTCGTCAGCGCCACCAGGCGCGTGCCGAGATGGTCGGCCATCGCGGCGAGCGACGGCGCCAGCCGGATGAAGTGCTCGACGTCACCGGTGACGTTGACCACGAGGGCGTCGCCGTCGACGGTGGCCTCGACGATGGGCACCGCCGGCGGCACGACCACGACCCGGTCGCGGGCCACACCCAGGACGCGCAACACCTCGTCGCGGGCGACCTCGCTCGAAGCCGCCACCACCGCCCCGCGCGCGATGACGCGGCGCAGCTGGGCGCTGCGCTGACTCGTCCGCGACTCCTCGCGCAGCGGTCGCAGGTCGTCCACCGTGACGATCTCGGGTACGTACCTCGTCGGCGGCGTCGCGACCCCCGCGACGTGCACGACGTCCACGGCGGGCAGCGACCGATCGATCGAGCGGCCCATGCCTCGCCGCCACCACGGTGACCACCACCGGCGCATCGCGATCGAGACGTCCCCTACCCCGGCGGGCGTCCGGGTACGAAAGCGCACCAGGATACAGCCGCCGATCTCGGCCAGCGCGTCGGCGAGGTCGGTCATCGAGTCGCCGAGCGACTCCAGGGAGCCGTCAAGGTCGAGTCCGACCCGTATCGGCGCCGTCGTCACCGGGCCAACACGATCTGACGGACGCGCGACGTCCACGCCGGCCACAGGGTCACGGCCCACGGACCGAACGGCACGGCGCTGGTGGCCACCACGGCGATTCCCTCGCGGACGTTGAAGAGGGCGAGCGCGCCGCTTTGGCCGAAGTGTCCGGCGCTGTCGGAGGACCAGTCGCCCATCCAGTGTTCCTTCGAGCCACGGACCTCGGGACCGAGCCCCCACGGACACGGTCGGAAGCGTCCAAAGCCCGGCACGATTCCGTCGAGTTGCGGCAGAAACGGCGTGATGATGCGGTCGCGGGTGGCCGCACTGAACGGCCGGGCGAGCAACCACGCGCCGGCGAAGGTGGCGAGGTCGCGCGTTGAGCCGACGACGCCAGCCGATGGCCGGCCCTCGAGGTGCGCTGAGGCCATACCTAGGGGACCGAACACCCGCTCCTCGAGCCACCGCGGTGGGGGTGCCCCCTCAGCCACGGCCGCGACCGCCAGATCCACGCCGACGTTGGAGTAGACGCGCCGGGTCCCGGCCGGTACCGTGCGATCCGTGGTCTCGAGACCGTAGCCACCGCTGTGGGACAACAGGTGCGCCAGCGTCGAGCCGAGCGGGCCGAGCGGCTGTTCGTAGCGGCACCGCCCGCGATCGACGTCGACGCCCACGGCCAGGGCGACGGCGAGCTTGGACACCGACGCCCACGGGCGGCGCGCTTCGAGATCACCCGATCGGTCCACGACCTGCGCCGACCCGTCGACCAGGCGCACGACCGCGGCCGCGGCCGGACCCGGCCAGCCGTAGCAGAGGTCGGTGTCGTCCACGACAGTCGATGTTAGAAGGCCGCCTATGGTTTCTGAGATGATTGCTGTTCTCAGCGGTGGCGTCGGGGCGGCGCGTCTACTTCGTGTGCTCAGTGGCCTCGTTGAGCCGGCCTCCCTGCGGGCCGTCGTCAACGTCGGCGACGCCCTCGTGCTGCACGGTTTGACCATCTGCCCCGACCTCGACACGATCCTCTACACGCTGGCCGGTCGCAACAATGACCAGTCCGGGTGGGGCCTGGTCGACGAGAGCTGGCGGGTGATGGAGTCGCTGGAGGCGCTGGGCGGCGAGACCTGGTTCCGTCTCGGCGACCGGGACCTCGCGACGCACCTCTACCGAAGTCAACGCCTCGCCGTTGGGGCGACCAAGACGATGGTCAGCGCTGAACTGGCCACGGCCCTCGCCGTCGAGGTCGCACTGCTGCCGGTGACCGATGACCCCGTGTCGACCGTGTTCGATACGGCGATCGGACGCCTCTCGTTCCAGGAGTACTTCGTGCGCCACCGCCACCAGGTACCGGTGCACGCCGTCGAGGTGACCGGCGCGACCGAGGCCCGGGCGACCGAGACCGTGCTGAGCACGCTGGAGCGGGCGCGGCGGATCGTCATCGCGCCGTCCAACCCGCTCATCTCGATCGATCCCATCCTTCAAATTCCCGGCGTCCGCGACGTCATCGCACGGCGGCGCGAGGACGTCGTGGCTGTCTCCCCGATCGTCGACGGCGCCGCGCTCAAGGGGCCGGCGGACCGCTTACTGGGCGAACTGGGGTACGAGGTGAGCTGCGTCGGCGTCGCCGACGTGTACGGCGACCTCGTGGGTACCTGGGTCATCGACGAGGCCGACCGACGCCACGCCGACGCGCTGCGTCATCGTGGCCACCGGGTCCGCGTGACCGCCACGGTGATGGGTCGGCCCGGGGCCGACGGCCAGCTCGGCGCGGCGGTGCTGTCGTGAGCCTGCTCGTCGTGCCGATCCCTCTGCGCGTGCCGGTCACGGCGGACAGCGACTTGGCGACGCTCGTGCTGGACGCCGTCGCCGACCAGGGCGAGACGTTGCTCGACGGCGACCTGGTGGTGGTGACGAGCAAGGTGGTGGCGAAGTGCGAGGGGCGCACCGTCCCCTTTGACGGTACCGACGAGGCGAAGATCGCCCTCGTCGAGTCGGAGTCCCGTCGGATCCTCCGTCGTCGGGGTTCTCTGCGAATCACCGAGACCCACCACGGATTCGTGAACGCGAACGCGGGCGTCGACCTCTCCAATACCGATCCTGGAACCGCGGTGCTGCTCCCGGTCGACCCCGACCGATCAGCTCGACGGCTTCGCGCCGCGCTGCGGCACCGTCGTGGCGTAAACGTGGCCGTCGTGATCACCGACACCTTCGGGCGGGCGTGGCGCCACGGCGTCACCGACGTCGCCATCGGGGCCGCGGGACTGCGAGCCGTGATCGACCTGCGAGGCACGCTCGACGCTTCGGGGCGGGTCTTGGAGGCCACCGAGGTCGCGATCGCCGACGAGGTGGCGGGGGCCGCCAACCTCGTTCTCGGCAAGGCCGCCGGGACACCCTTCGCGCTCGTACGGGGCCTCGACGACGCGTACTTCGGTGAAGGGTCGGTGGCCGCCGACATCATCCGCCCCGTCAACGGCGACCTCTTCCGCTAGATCAGACCCCTCCGAGACGAACGTCGCCGCGCAGGGCGGAACCGCTCGCCACGTGCTCGTTCGCCCCTACCACGCACGTCGGGCCGAGTTGGGCGTACTCGCCGATCACCGCGTCCGGGCCGATGATCGACCACCGCACCTCGGCCCCCGCGGCCACCACCGCCCCGGGCAGCAGCACGGCCCGCTCGACGACCGCCCCGGGGCCGACCCGGCAGCGCCGGTCGATGACGGCGTTAACGAGGGTGGCCGACTCACTGACGTGGCTAGTGGGGTGGGCCCACGACCCGTCGACGATCGACGCGACGTTTCGCCCGTCGCGCCCCTTGAGGATGTCGACGTTGGCTTGGAGGTAGGCGTGCGGCGTACCGGTGTCGAGCCAGTAGGCGCCGTCGGCCATCGCGTAGAGCTGGCCAGCGGCCGCCAGCGCTGGAAACGTCTCGCGTTCGACGCTCACGCGTCCCGAGGCCGCGATGCGGTCGAGCACCGCCGGCTCGAAGACGTACGTTCCGGCGTTGATGAGGTTGGTCGGCGCCTCCTCGCGAGGCGGCTTCTCGACGAAGGCGAGCACCCGGCCATCGGGCGCCGTCGACACCACGCCGAACAGCGAGGGGTCCACCACGGGGTGCAGCGCGATGGTGCCCACGGCGTCGTGGCCGCGGTGGAAGTCGAGCAGCGCGGTGACGTCGAGATCGGTGACGACGTCACCGTTGACGACGATGAAGGTGTCGGCGATGCCCGCCGAGACGGCGGCGTAGCGAATCGCCCCCGCGGTGTCCAGGGGCTCGGCCTCGACGGCGTAGGTCACGTTGATCCCCGCGATGACGTCGTCGGGGTACGCGGCGATGAACTGGTCGGGGAGGTACCCGAGGGACAGCACGACGTCGGTCACGCCGTGGCGGGCCAGATTCTCCAGGGCGCACTCGATCATCGGTACGCCGACCAACGGCAGCATCTGCTTCGGCGTCTCGTAGGTCAATGGACGCAGGCGCGTCCCCATTCCGCCGACGAGGATGACGGCCTGCAAGTTATCCCTTTGGCGAGGTCGTCGTCGTCACCACCGATGAGGTCGTCGGCGCCGTGCCGGACGTGGTCGACGTGGTCGGGCGCACCGCGGTGGTCGGGGTCACCGGGATAGTCGTCGTGGTCGTCGTGGTCGGGGTGACCGCCGTCTTCACCATCGCGTCGACGGTCACCTTCGGTGGAGCCGGGGGCGTCACGCCGCTGGGCAGGAAGGCCATCGTCACCCGCAGGTACTGCGAGAACTTGATCGTGCTCGGGTCGGTCGTGATCGACGGCGTCTTCTGGGCGATGGTCTTCCAGTAGGCGTACGACACCTGGCCGACCTTGCCCGCGTACTTGGTCTTCGCCGGGCACCGGTCGCCGGTGTGCACCGTGGTGACCCCACCCACCTTCGGATAGCCCAGTGTCGTGGACGTGGCGGTCAGGCCCGCGTACTCCCGTGTGAACTGGGCGAGGGTCGCGTTGTTGCCGGCGTCGGCCGACGATGCGGGGCTGATCTTGATCACGTCTGCGGGCTGGACCGTGAAGCCTCCGGTGTACTTCGGATTCGTCGCCAGGAACGGCGCCGTCTTTCCGCAGTTGTCAATCGACAGGGCCGCGTACCACGTCGTACCGATCGTGGGCGGAGTCGTCACCTTGCCCGAACTGGGGTGCTGGTACTCGTAGCGAGCCAGCACGGTGGCGGCGAGCCCCAGGACGACGATGACGACGAGCGCCCCGTAGAAGTTCGACGGCCGAGACTTCTTGTACGACTTGCCGCCACCCGTCGAACCGACCCGGCTGACCCACTTACCCGTTGCGCTTTTAGCCACGGGGGCCACGCTACTAAAAATCCCGATACGGACCGAGCGCGTAGGGGCGGAGGGACTCGAACCCTCACTGGAGGCGGTTTAAGCGCCCTGCCTCTGCCAATTGGGCTACGCCCCCGCACGGTCGTGTCAGACACCGTAACGCATCGCCGTCACCGACGCCGACCGTGGGCCGTTCGCGCGCCAGGGCCTGTCTAGGCTAAAGCAATGAATCGCGTGCGTCGTCGGCTCGGACCCCGCGCGGCAATAGGTCTGACGGTGGCCGCGATGCTCGTCGCGACGATGCCACCGGCCGCGGGCGCCGGAATCGCTCAGACCCGGGCCGAGATCGCCGCGCTTTCCTCTGAGCTCGCCCAGCAGCAGCGGACCAGCGAGACCACCGCCAACGCCTACGACGCCGCTCAGGTCGCCTTCGCCAACATCACCGTCAACATCAAGCGACTCGAACGGCGTGAGACGCAAAAACGCGCGTCGATCGCCGCGACCTCGGTCGAACTGGTCCACGCAGTGGTGCGCGCGTACGTGCTCGGTGAGGCGCTGAACCAGGCCATCGCGCTGTTCACCGAGCCCGTGACCTCCAGCGACGCGCGCACCGTCTACCAGAATCGCGCCATCGGCGACCTGACCTCGATACGACAGAAGTACGAGAACGAGAAGCGATCACTCGACTCGACCATCGCCCAGGTCGTCGCCCAGCGGGCCCGGGCTCACCAGCAGGAGGACACGATGCGGACGCTGCTCGCTCAGAACATCCGCAACGAGAACTCCACGCGGGCGACCCTGGCGGTCGTGACCCAAACCTTGAAGAAGCAGATCATCAGCTACGAGGTGCAGGTCGGCGCCGCGGCCGCGCGCTCGCGCAACGTCGCCGAGGAGCAGTCGGCCGTTGCCGCCGCGGCCGCGGTCGGTGGGCAGAGTGCGGCCAACCACGTGTTTTTTTTTATTGATTCGGCGACCACCGAGATCTACTCCGGCGGGACGGCCGGATCGGCAGCGGGACGCAAGGCCTTGGCCGCCGCCATCTCGCAGATCGGCGTCCCCTACGTGTGGGGCGGCGAGACACCCGGTCGCGGCTTCGACTGCTCCGGACTCGTCCAATGGGCATGGGCGCAGGCGGGCTACCAGATCCCGCGCACCACCGAGACGCAGTGGCCGGCGCTGCACCACGTCCCACTCACGCAGCTACAGCCCGGTGACCTGCTCTTTTACTACAACCTCGACGGTGACCACCTGGTCGACCACGTCGTGATGTACGCCGGCAGCGGACCGTGGGGCACCAGCACGATCATCGCCGCGGCCAGCGCCGGCACTCGGATCAGCTTCGCGCCCATCTTCACCTTTGGACTCGTCGGTGCCGCCCGACCCTGACGACCTCGAGATCACGACCTCGGTCGTCGTGCCCGCCTACAACGAGGCCACCCGGCTTCAGCGAGGATTCGACCGACTCGCTGCGGCGTTCGAGCGACTCGATCCGGCGCACACCCAGTTCGTCATCGTCGACGACGGTTCCACCGACGAGACCGCTCGAACGGCCCAGCGGGTCTACGGTGGCCTTCCACACAGCCTGGTCGTGCGCCAGCCCGTCAACCGGGGCAAGGGGGCGGCGGTCCGACTCGGGGTCGCGGTCGCCCGGGGCGAGCGAATCCTCACGGCGGACGCCGACATGGCGATCGACCCTGACCACTACCCCGACATGGTGGCCGGCCTCGCCAGCGCCGATCTCGTGCCGGGTGCACGCGCCGTGCACGGTCACATCCGCTACCAGTCGCGCACGCGAACGGTGGCCGGGCGCATCTTCAACTACCTCGTGCGCCACTACACCGACGTCACCCTGGTCGACACGCAGTGCGGCGCCAAAGCCTTTCGACGGGGTCCGGCCCGGCTCCTGGGGCTGCTCGGCATGGTCGACGGGTTCAGCTACGACGTCGAACTCTTCTTGCTGGCCAACCGACTCGACCTGACGGTGTCCCCATACCCCGTGACGTGGGAAGACGTCGCCGGCTCCTCGGTCCACCTCAAGTCGGCCCCGCTCGCCATGATCGGGGACCTGCGCCGTCTGCGCTCGAACCGATACGAGGTCCCCGTCGTGGGGGGGGGGCCCCGGGGGGACCACGGGCCGGGGGCGGGGGCCCCCCCCGCCGCCCCGGCGGC
>VFSW01007978.1_pt1 | contig 15288 bp, 11 predicted proteins | sample 5358111 | NCBI WGS metagenome assembly VFSW01 (sample SAMN11554181, study PRJNA540505) | mine drainage metagenome | isolation source: sediment from site ElyBrook_90M | place: USA: Ely Copper Mine, Vershire, VT | collected 2017
GAACAGGCCATATACGGCGATCAGGGTCGCCACGGCCTGCGTGCCGAGAACGGCGATCCACAGGGCGCGCGCAGGGCGAATGGACCAGAACGGGCCGCGTGTTCGCGTGAGGAAGATCGTCAGGTGCCCTGCGACGGAGAGCTTCAGGTACATCAGCGTCTGGATGTGCGCGCGGTCAAGATGGAGGACGCGCACACCGAGATAGAAGAGGCCAAACGCTGATGTCACCCCGCAGACGCCAAGTACTGTCGAGATTCCAAGCACCGTGCGCATGTTCCACGCTTCGGGATCGTCTTTGTAGTGAACATTGTCGTAGGCGATCGAGAGGATCGCACCGTCGTTGAGCAGCGCCAGCATCACGATCATCACGGCCGTCACGGGATAGAAATTGAAGACCACGATGGCCAGCGTCATGAAGAGCAGCACGCGCAGCGTCTCGGCGATGCGGTAGATCGCGTAGCTGTTCATCCGCTGGAAGATCCGGCGGCTCTCCTTGATCGCGTCGATGATGACCGACAGGCCCGGTGTCATGAGCACAATGGCCGCTGCGGCGCGCGCGGCATCCGTCGCGCCCGCCACGGCGATGCCGCAGTCGGCCTTCTTCAGGGCAGGGGCGTCGTTGACGCCGTCGCCCGTCATGCCGACGATGTGCCCGCGCTTCTGGAGGACGTCGACGATGTGAAACTTGTGCTCTGGAAACACCTGGGCGAAGCCGTCGGCTTTGTCGATGATGTCGGAGATCTGCGAGGTCTCCTGGCGCTTCACGTCGCCCAGGTCGCTTGCGTTGAGAATGTTCGCACCCATCCCGAGTTTTTTCGCGGTCTCCCGGGCAATGGCCAACTGGTCGCCGGTGACCATCTTGACCTTCACCCCCATGTGGCTCGCGGTCGCGATGGTGGTCTTCGCGTCGTCCCGCGGCGGGTCGAACAGCGGCAGCACGCCCAGAAACTGCCATGCCCCACTGTCGTCGGCCCGCGCGACGCCGAGCGATCGAAAGCCGCGCCCGGCGAAGTCGGCGATGGCCTTGTCGACGGCGGGCTTCACGGCGTCCGCGTTCGCCGCGAGCTTCATGATCACCTGCGGGGCGCCCTTCGTCGCCTTGAAGGCCTTGCCGTCCGGGCCCTTGACGTTCGCCTCGGTGCGTTTGTGCACTGGGTCGAAGGGCTTGAAGCGGTCTACGTGGTACCCCTTCAGCGCCTTGTCACCGTCCTTGAGGCGCCCGAGGACGGCCAGGTCGATGGTGTCGTTGTTGTCCGCGCGCGACGCCAGGGCGCCCGCGAGGATGACCTGCTCGGCGGAAATATCGTTCACGCAGAAGGGGTCGCCCAACGTGAGTTTGTTCTGGGTCAGGGTCCCGGTCTTGTCGGCGCACAGCACGTCGACACCCGCGAGTTCCTCGATAGCCACGAGACGGCTCACGATCGCTTGCTTCTTTGCGAGCAGCCGTGCGCCGACCGCCATCGTGACCGACAGCACCGTCGGCATGGCCACGGGGATCGCGGCCACGGTCAGCACCAGAGCGAACTGCAACGTGGTGAGGATCCGGTCGCCGCGGACGATGGCAACAGTGATGATCACGGCGACCAAGGCCACCGCAAGGATGATCAGGTAGTTGCCGATCTTCAGCACGGCGCGTTGAAAGTGGCTTACCGCGTGGGCGCCCTGCACGAGCTGCGCGGTCTTGCCGAAGTACGTCTTGTCGCCCGTGGCGTAGACCAGCGCGCCGATTTCGCCCTGGCGGATGATCGACCCCGAGAAGACGGCATCACCCGCATGGCGCTCGGCCGGTAGTGACTCGCCCGTGAGAGCCGACTGATCGACCTGTATGGGATCACCCTCCAGGAGCCGCGCGTCGGCCGGTACGATGTCACCGAGGCGCATGCGGATCACGTCGCCCGGCACGAGCTCTCGCGCGGGTGAGCTGCCCCACGTGCCGTCACGCCTCACCCGGGCGTTGATGGCCAGCCTGGCCTTCAAGGCATCGATCGCGTTGCCGGCCTCTCGCTCCTCCCAGAATCCGACCATGGCGTTGGCGACGAGCAGAACGAGGATGATGGCGAAGTCCGGCCAGTGCCGGGCGACCGCCGAGAGGATCACGGCGGCCTCGATCATCCACGGGATCGGGCCCCAGAAGTACGTGAGGAACTTCAACAGTGGATTGGTCTTCTTCTCCACGATCTCGTTTGGTCCGTACGTCGCGAGCCTCTTCTGGGCCTCGGCTTTACTGAGCCCGTCCGGCGACGAGCCCAGCTTGGTTTGAAGCTCCGGCATCGGCATGGATTTCATGCCATCCTGGGCGTTGGTCGAAGCGCCTGGCTTCTTCTCGGGGGGCTTACTTGCCGCCGCCGGAGGAGAAGACGACTTCGCGGGAGGCTGCGGAGCGGGCTTCACGGTCCGCCCGCTTCCATCGCGGGCTTGTATTCACCACGCCGGGCGGCGGCGTTGCATCGGGCTCGATGACACAGTGCCCGCTGCGCTGCGCCCTCGTGGGCCTGTTTGCCCTTCCAGATCTCCAGCGCCGGTTCTTGGAGGGCACGAGCGAACGAGAACGCCAGCGCCCAGGGAGTGTGCATCTGCAACCGGACCCGCACATTGATCGCGTTCAGCCGCGCCGACGCGAGCTCGGAGGGCTGTCCACCCGACAGGAACGCAACGCCCGGAACGGCGGCGGGCACTGTGCGAAGGAGACACCTCACCGTAGCGGCGGCTACTTCATCGAGACTCCCCTGCGCGGGGCATGCTGTGCCCGGTAGGACCATGTTAGGTTTCAAGATCAAGCCCTCCAGCGCGACCCTCTGGGTGTAGAACTCATGAAAGACGGCCTGCAGGACCGCCTCCGTCACCTCGCCGCAGCGCTGCAGCGTGTGTGCGCCGTCCATGAGCACCTCCGCCTCGACGACGGGGACCAGCCCGGCCTCCTGGCACAGCGCTGCGTACCGAGCCAGGGCCTGCGCGTTGACCTCGATGCAGCCACGACTGGGGAGGCCTTCGCCTACGGTAAAGACCGCGCGCCACTTGGCGAAGCGCGCCCCCATCTGCGCGTACTCGGCCAGCCGGGCTCGCAATCCATCCAACCCTTCGGTGACGCTCTCGCCGGGATGCCCGGCCATGCTCTCCTTGCCCGTATCAACCTTGATGCCTGGAATGATCCCGGCGTCGGCGACGGCTTTGGCGAAGGGAACGCCGACCCGCGTACGCTGACGGATCGTCTCGTCGTAGAGGATCGCCCCGCTGACGTACTCGCTCAACCCAGGCGTTGCCACGATCCAGTCGCGATACATGCGTCGCGCATCCTCAGTCTGTGGGATCCCCAGCGCCGCGAAGCGCTCGTTGCACGTGGGAGTGCTCTCGTCCATTGCCAGTAGACCACGGCTCCCGGCGACCAGGGTCTGCGCCGTTGCCATGAACACTTGCGTGCTCACTTGGGAGTGCTCCATGTCCAGTCGCGGATCTCCGGCAGGTCCTGGCCGTGCTTACGGATGTACTGCTTGTGTTGAACCAGCTTGTCCTTCAGTTGTTGCTTCAGGTAGATGCCCAGGTCGTCGAGTTGGGGCAGGCGGTCAACTGCGTCCATCACCAGGTGAAAGCGATCCAGTTCGTTCAACACGGTCATGTCGAACGGCGTCGTGATCGTGCCTTCTTCCTTGTACCCGCGGACGTGGATGTTGTCGTGATTGGTCCGACGATACGTGAGCCGGTGGATCAACCAGGGGTAGGCGTGGAACGCGAAGATGACAGGTTTGTCCTTGGTGAAGAGCTCGTCGAAATCCATGTCGGAGAGCCCGTGCGGGTGCTCGCTCTGCGGCTGTAGTCTCATGAGGTCGACGACGTTGACGACGCGGATCTTAAGTTCGGGCAAATGCTCCCGAAGGATGGAGACCGCGGCGAGTGTCTCGAGCGTCGGGACGTCGCCGCAGCACGCCATGACCACGTCCGGAGCGACACGTTGGTCGTTGCTGGCCCACTGCCAGATCCCGATGCCCTCCGTGCAATGCTTGACCGCGGCCTCCATCGACAGCCACTGCGGCGCCGGGTGCTTGCCAGCGATCACCAGGTTCACGTAGTGCCGACTGCGCAGGCAATGATCCATCACCGACAGCAGGCAGTTGGCATCCGGTGGAAGGTAAACCCGCACGACTTCCGCCTTCTTGTTCACGACGTGGTCGATGAAACCCGGATCCTGATGCGTGAACCCGTTGTGGTCCTGCCGCCAGACGTGCGACGCGAGCAGGTAGTTGAGCGAGGCAATCTTTCGCCGCCAGGGCAGGTGCGCCGAGACCTTCAACCACTTGGCGTGCTGGTTGAACATCGAGTCGACAATGTGAATGAAGGCCTCGTAGCAGTTGAAGACTCCGTGCCGCCCGGTGAGCAGGTAGCCCTCGAGCCAGCCCTCGCATTGGTGCTCGCTGAGCATTTCCATCACGCGACCCGCGGGCGCGAGAAACTCGTCGCCCGGCACGGTCCCGGCGTCCCATTGCCGACTGGTCACCTTGAAGAGAGCTTCCAGCCCGTTTGAGAGCGTTTCGTCAGGTCCGAAGACCCTGAAATTTCGCTGCTTCTCATTCAGCCTCAGCACGTCGCGCAGAAAGGGCCCGAGTACGTGTGTGTCGCCGATACCCTTCGCGCCAGGCGAGGGCACATCGGCCGCGTAGTCACGAAAGTCTGGCATCCGGAGGTCACGCAGCAGGATGCCGCCGTTGGCGTGAGGGTTCGCGCCCATCCGTCGTTCACCCGTCGGCGCGAGCGCGGCCAGTTCTGAATTGAGTCTCCCTTGCGGGTCGAAGAGTTCCTCGGCTCGGTAGCTCTTCAGCCAGTCTTCAAGCAGCTTGAGGTGCCAAGGGTGTGTTGCGGGGTCCGAGATCGGCACCTGGTGCGCGCGATAGGTCCCCTCGACCTTCATGCCGTCGACGTAGGCGGGGCCCGTCCAACCCTTCGGTGAGTTGAGTACGATCATGGGCCAACGGGGGCGGGCGACGTTGCCGAGGGCGCGGGCGTCGTGTTGGATCTTCTTGATATCCCCGACGACCGCGTCGAGCGTCGTGGCCATGGCCTCGTGCATGATGGCGGGCTCATGTCCCTCGACGAAGTAGGGCGTCCAGCCGTAGCCTCGGAGCAGTTGCTCCAACTCCTCGCGCTCGATGCGGGCCAGAACGGTGGGGTTTGAGATCTTGTATCCGTTCAGGTGAAGGATGGGCAGCACGGCACCGTCCGTCGCCGGATCGAGAAATTTGTTGGAATGCCACGCCGTCGCCAGCGGCGCTGTCTCGGCTTCGCCGTCGCCGATGACGCAGGCCACGATCAGCTCGGGATTGTCGAAGATAGCGCCGAATGAGTGACTGAGCGAGTAGCCGAGCTCGCCCCCCTCATGGATCGACCCGGGGGTCTCTGGCGAGGCGTGGCTCGGGATGCCTCCGGGAAAGGAGAACTGCAGAAACAGCCGCTGAAGCCCGGCTTCGTCTTGAGCGATGTCGGGATAGATCTCGCTGTACGTGCCCTCCAGATACGTGTTCCCTACAACGGCGGGGCCGCCATGGCCCGGGCCCGATACGTAGATCATGTCGAGGTCGAACTTCTTGATGACTCGGTTCAGATGGACGTAGATGAAGTTCTGCCCCGGCGTCGTGCCCCAGTGCCCAAGCAACATGTGCTTCACGTCGGTGAGCGCCAGAGGGCGCTTGAGCAGTGGATTGTCGGAAAGGTAGATCTGACCGACCGCGAGGTAGTTCGCGGCGCGCCAGTAGGCATCCATCTTCTGTAGAACGTCTGCGGTAAGCGTCGTGCTCGTCATGAACTCGGTCTCCTGCGTGGGCCCGCAACAGGGTCGATGGATCTCTTCAACGGGGATACTTCGTCCCGGGCAGCAGCCCGAACGTAGCCAGCTTCCCGCAGGTGGACCGGTAGTCCGTGTGGAGGATGCCCGCAATCCCAAGACCTTCTGCGATCTCGACGAACATCGCCGTGTTATCGATATAGACAACCTGGCCTGGCGAGACCTGGGCAAGCTCCAACGCGAGCCGGAATACATCTGGATCTGGCTTGCGCATCTGGATGAAACACGAGGACACGAAGGCATCCACGAATGCACCCAGTTTGAATTTTTGGATTCGATACGCATTGAGCTCGCGAGCTTCATTGCTCACGACCACGATCTTGAGCGCATGTTCGGTCTTCATCCGCGCGATGAGATCGATCATTTGAGGAAAGGGCTTTGATTGCGCGAACATGAAACGCCGAAACGCTGCGTGGGTGAAGGTTCGCTGACGGTGGAAGACGATCAAGTCCAGGTACTCCTCCAGCGTGAGCTTTCCGTCTTCGTAGGTCTCCCACGTCAAGCCATGCCGGGATTCCATCTCGGCCCGATCTAGCTTGAAGGCGGTTGCCGCCCAGTTGCGCGCACGATGGTCCCACCCGTCGGTGAGCAACACTCCACCGACGTCCACAAACAGAGTTGTGATTGGCTGAATGCGTTTCATCGTGCTCCGTGGGCATCAATGGCGGAAAATCGCATCGAACGCGAAGACGGTCGCGCGGCCGCCGCGCTAGTGACGTGTCCACGCCGAGCGCTGGTCCCGCGGGTCCGCCGACCAGACATTGTAGGCACCCGTCGTGCGAGGGCATCGTGCCTTCGGCCCACGAGCGCGGAGCACCATAATATTGAGCTTCGACACCGTCTGACTCATGTCTGCCCGGAACGCACAATGCGAGCCATGGAAACCAGCGGCGATCTACTCGTCGCGGGCAGGTCGATCGCGCAACGGCTGCCGTACAGAACATGCCCCCTTGAGACGCGATGCCACGAATGCCCAGCGCCCCGGGAAGCGGCCGATGGGCTGAGGAAGCACATGGCAATCGCCTCTCCGATCTCCTTCCTCTTCCCAGCGAACCCCCACGCCCGGCGGAAGGTGGTTATGCATTGAAGATGCCTGCAATCGGAGTCTCCGGGGTGTTCGTCGTTGCATCCATCCTGTTCGGTGTGGCGCTCATGTTGGTGCTCGCGGTCTGGGGTTTCCGCCACTGGAGAGGGGACCGCCTGAACAAGGGTCCCGTCCGGTAAGGGGTGTCGCAACTCATCACCGTCGATCGGGCATCAGCACATGGTTCATCGCCTAGCCGCAGAATGGCGGCGTGTCCCGCGTGAATACTCGGTCGGTTCGGGCGGAGGTTTTCGCAAACGGTACGCCACAAGGCGTGCTGCCCCATCTCGCAAACGGCGGACACCGATTGACCTCGTCCGGAGTCCCTTCGCAGCCGTGTGGCCCCGTGTCCCGTCCGCGAGGCGCGGCATGACGCCTGCAATTGTGGTTCGCATGCGGATCAACGACGAAGTCGCAAGGGCCCAGCGCATGGTTCGTGCGAGCATGCTCGTCAGGTGATGAACGATGAGTTCCTGATCGCCATCTACGACATGATGTTCAGTGCGTTCTTCGCGGTGCCGGTCGTGGGAATCCTCGTGCCCAGTGTACGCATTGCCAATGAGTACGACCGAGAAGTGCCTACGTCATAGAACAACTCCAATGACCGTGCCGGGAGATTGGAAATGGAAATGAACCGCGGCATGAAGCGATGAACATCCTCGCCATCAACATGGGCTCGTCCTCGCTCAAGGTCGCCCTCTTCGCGGTCGGCGCACACGGCGAGACATGCCTCGCACGTGGCGCTGTCGATGCCATCGGAGCCGCCGGACGGGGGAGACTTGAACTGCGCGACGGCGAGGGGCGAACCCTTGTGGAACGCGACCTACATGCTGCAACTCCGGTCGCGGCATTGCAGTCGGCACTTGATGGACTCGACGGCACCAACCTTCCACCGGCGGACGCGATCGGGCATCGGCTCGTGCACGGTGGTCCGACGTACCACGCTCCGGTGCTCATTGACGCTCAGGTGCGCGCATCGCTGAAACGACTTGTACGGTTTGCGCCGCTGCACCTCCCGGCAGAACTCGCCGTGCTTGACGCAGCGATCGTACGGTCGCCCGCGTCACGGCAGGTTGCATGCTTCGACACGGCGTTCCATAGCGGTCTGCCGGAGGTCGCGGCGCATTTGGCGTTGCCCCGCGAGCACTTTGATGCAGGCGTGCGCCGCTATGGCTTTCACGGCCTTTCGTACGAGTACGTGGCCGGAGCAATTGGTGCGGCGACCTTGGGTCGTGTCGTCGTAGCCCACCTCGGGAGCGGTGCAAGCATGGTAGCGTTGAAAGATGGGCGCTCGATCGAGACGACCATGGGGCTCACACCGACCGGTGGGTTGATGATGGGCACACGGGTCGGCGACATCGACCCCGGTGTGCTGATTCACCTGATGGACACCTGCGCCTACGACACACGCGCGCTCGAATCACTGCTGAACGAGCGGTCGGGTCTGCTGGGAGTTTCGGCGACCTCGAGCGACATGCAGGTGCTCCTCGAACGGCGACGTGACGATCCTCGGGCAGAGCTTGCCGTCGAGATGTTCTGTTACAGTGCACGCAAGTCTGTGGGCGCACTCGCGGCCGTGCTGGGAGGACTTGACGTACTGGTCTTCACGGGCGGGATCGGCGAGCACGCGTCGGCCGTGAGGGCTCGGATCTGCGAAGGCCTCGGTTACCTTGGCGTCACGCTCGACCTCGCGACGAACGAGCGCGGAGAGACGAGCATCAGCGCCGCTGGCAGTGCATGCAGTACGTTGGTGGTGAAGACCGACGAGGAGCGGATGATCGCGCGTCACGTGGCAAGACTGATCCCGTAGGCGCCCTCCGTGCGGGTGCAGTGGGCGCACGGGGTCGGTCCTGCACCGCTCTGCGAAGCATTTGGTTCACACGAGCCCCGTTGCCGAGGCCTTCGGCGCTCGGTTCGATGAACGGCTCCCAGGTTTGTGCAGTACTTCCCTCGATCACCATCACGCCCCGACGATTGAAGCAGGATTGTGCCAGGTGGTGCCGTGTCCGAGGATGGTGTTTGCTTCCGAGGGGCCCCAGCTCTTGCGCTTGTACCGATGCACGGCGTGGTGGTTCGCAAGGATGGGATCGACTACGGACCACGCAGCCTCCACGGCGTCTTCGCGAGCGAAGAGCGCGCCGTCGCCTGCCATCGCGTCGCCCAGCAGCCGTGCGTACGGTGATTCGTCTCCGGGCGCGCCCTCGGATAGGTAGAGTTCCCGCTGATCGCCCACGAACTCCTTGCCAGGGCGTTTCACGCGCGCGGCGAGGGCCACGGCGGACCCCGGAGAAAGCCTGAAGCGAAAGCAGTTGGCAGGGCCTGGGGCAGGCGCCGAGTCCGCGAACAGCTGCTGCGGCGGGGGCTTCATCTCCACCAGCACCTCGGTGGCCGTACGCGCAAGGTACTTGCCCGCGCGGAGGTACCATGGGACTCCCTCCCATCGCCACGAGTCGATGAAGAAGCGTGCAGCGCAGAAGGTCTCGACATCAGAACGCTTCGCCACGTCGGGCTCCTTCCGGTAGCCCGCGTACTGGCCCCGCACGATGTCGTCGGGCCCCAACGGTCGCATGGCCTGGAAGACCTTCAGGCGTTCGTTGTGGACGGCGCTAAAATTCCTGCTGGTGGGGGCCTCCATGGCCAGGAGCGCGGCCACCTGGAAGAGATGGTTCTGGACCACGTCGCGCAGACAGCCCGCACTCTCGTAGAATGCTCCGCGGCGCTCGACGCCGAAGTCCTCGGACAGGGTGATCTGGACGCTGGAAACGTAGTTCCGGTTCCAGATGGGTTCAAGGAAGGTGTTGGCGAAACGGAAGTACAGGATGTTCATGATCGCTTCCTTGCCGAGGAAGTGATCGATCCGGAAGATGGCGTCTTCGTGGAAGACCGACCGTGCGATGCGGTTGAGTTCGCGAGCTGAGGCGAGGTCACGCCCAAAGGGTTTCTCCACGATCACTCGAGCGTTTCCGTTGAGTTGCTCCGTGCCGAGGCCGCGGATCACCGTTGCAAAGAGGGACGGGGGGATGGCGAGGTAGTGCGCGGGCCGACGAGCCCTGCCCAGTGCTTCCTTGATGCGGGAAAAAGTCCTCGGGTCGTTGTAGTCACCGCTCACATAGTCGAGGAGAGACAGGAGGTGGCGCAGGGCCTTCGGGTCGTCGACGCCACCGGCACTCGTAATGCTGTCCTCCACCCGCTCCTTCAGGTGGGCGAGCGACCACTTCGGGGCGGCAACGCCCAGCACGGGAACCTTCATAGCGCCCTGCTTCACCAAGGTGTAGAGGGCCGGAAAGATCATCTTGTGGGCAAGGTCGCCGGTGACCCCGAAGAGCACGAGGGCGTCGGAGTGCGAAGCGGTCATGACTTCATGTCCAGCCCCGGGGCTTTGGCGCGAAAAGAGTGCAGACACGATGTGTCCACCTGTGGTGTTCCGTCACGGGTGTTCCAGTCCCAAGGGTTACGGGACGCGAGGACCCTCGAAGATGTTGAAGGCGATGGACACCACAGCGAGCGGCAAGAGCCGACGGATCCATTGGCCCAACAAACGGAGGGTCGTGAACCAGAGCATGACGGCATGGGCCTCTTGCTGGTGCTAGGAACGTTCCGGCGCCTGAGGGCTCGCAGTGCATGGCCTGTACCCGGTGTGACCCTGCCTGGCTGCGTGCGAGCGCCGCCGCGGCACGGGTCGTGCGGTACGACACGCCCGATGATCCCCGCCACGACAACTGTACCCCCCGTCATGCCTCGCACCCTGATGGAGCACGGGATCACGAATTCCGGGACCATCCACTGGAACCTCTCGACGCCAAACCTGTACGAAGAGGTCATCCGTCGGCACGAGGGACATGTCGCTCATCTCGGACCCATGGTCGTGCGCACGGGGCACTACACGGGTCGTTCGCCCAAGGATAAGTTCATCGTGCGCGAACCCACGAGTCAGGATCGCGTGGCGTGGGGTGACGTGAACCGCGCAATGGATCCGGTGGTGTTCGATGCGTTGCACCGCAGGATGCTTGCGTACCTCCAAGGGCGGGATCTCTTCGTTCAGGACTGCCACGTGGGCGCCGACCCCGCCTACCGGGCACCCATCCGAGTGATCACCGAGACCGCGTGGCACAGCCTGTTCGCGCGCGATCTCTTCGTTCGCGTGGCAGACGAGGTACTGGCAGATCACGTGCCGGAATTCACGGTGATCCACGCTCCGAATTTCCACGCCATCCCTGAGATCGATGGGACGCACTCCGAGGCCTTCATCCTCCTGAACCTCGGGGCACGGCTGGTGTTGATCGGCGGCACTTCCTACGCTGGCGAGATCAAGAAGGCGATGTTCACGGTGATGAACTACCTTCTCCCCGAGCGAGGGGTGCTCACGCTGCACTCATCCGTCAACGTCAGCGCCGACGGGGACGCGGCGATCTTCTTTGGACTCTCCGGCACAGGCAAGACCACGCTTTCGACGGAATCCACCCGGGCGCTCGTAGGCGACGACGAGCACGGGTGGAGCGATCACGGTGTTTTCAATCTTGAGGGTGGCTGCTACGCCAAGGTCCTCCGCCTGTCCGAGACTGCCGAACCGGAAATCTACCGGACCACCCGTACCTTTGGCACCCTGCTCGAAAACGTCGCGATGGATCCCGTGAGCGGTCGCCTCGATCTCGACGACGCGTCCCTGACGGAGAATACCCGTGCGGCGTATCCCATCACGCACATCGCCAACGCGCGATACGATGGGATGGCGGGACACCCCAGCACGATCATCATGCTCGCGGCAGACGCCTTCGGTGTGCTGCCGCCCATCAGCCGCCTGACGTCGGCGCAAGCGATCTACCATTTTGTCTCGGGGTACACGGCCAAGGTCGCAGGAACCGAACGCGGGGTGACGGAGCCCACTGCTACCTTCAGCCCGTGTTTTGGCGCGCCCTTCATGGTGCTGCCGCCGGCGGTCTACGCGCGGCTCCTCGCCGAGCGCATCGAACGGCACAAGGTGTCGGCCTGGCTGGTGAACACCGGGTGGAGCGGTGGGCCCTACGGCGTTGGGAAACGTATTCCCATCGCCGACACGCGTGCGATGGTCCACGCCGCACACAGCGACGGATTCAAGGGCGTTGACTACAGGACCGACCCGGTCTTCGGCGTGTCGATCCCGACGACCTGTCCTGGCGTGCCCACGGAGATACTCAATCCCCGATCGACATGGCGCGACGGCGCTGCCTACGACAGCCAGGCCAGGAAGCTCGCCAGGATGTTCACAGACAACTTCGTAGCCTACGCACGTGACCTCCCCGCCGACGTTTGTGCCGCGGGTCCGCTCGCACGATGACTGGGCAGCGCAAGGGATCGCAGCCCAGATCTCACGACAGGGCCACAACGTGGCGAGGGCGCTCGAACGGTTGCAGGCAAGCAGCCCGGGCGCGATCGACCATGGGACGCCCACGTTGGGCACCGGAGAGAAGTCCATGAAGTATGTCAATCGATTCAAGGTGACGCCCGGTAGCAGCGTGGCGCTCACGGACATCGACCCTGCATTCAACGACCACCTACACAGCCACAAGGAGGCGTTGCATGATATCGAACACGACGCGAGAAAGCTACGAACACTCCAGGAGTTGTTCTACGCGGACGGTCGTCGCTCCCTCCTGATCTGCCTCCAGGGGATGGACACGGGTGGCAAGGATGGAACGATCCACCACGTCCTCGGGGCGATGAACCCTCAGGGCTGCCGGGTCACGCAATTCCGGCAGCCCTCGGTTGCGGAAAGCGCTCACGACTTCCTCTGGCGGATCCATGCTGCGGCGCCGGCCCGAGGGCAGGTGGCCATCTTCAACCGCTCGCACTACGAAGACGTGCTGATCACGCGGGTTCACGGGTTGGTTCCCGAGACCGTGTGGTCCCAACGGTACGACCAGATCAACGCCTTTGAGCGAGAGATGTTCGCGGCGAATACCCACGTCTTGAAGTTCTACCTGCACATCTCGAAGGAGGAACAGTTGACCCGCTTCGCGGCGAGGCTCGAAGACCCTGCCAAGCAATGGAAGATCAGCGACGCGGACTACCAGGAGCGGAAATCCTGGGATGCGTACCAGGCGGCCTACGGTGATGCCCTGTCCAGGTGCAGCACCGAGCACGCACCCTGGTTCGTGATCCCGTCCAACCACAAGTGGTTCCGGGATCTTGCGATCGCGCGAATCCTCGTCGAGTACCTCCAGGGCCTGGACATGAAGTACCCGTCACCCTCCGTGGATCTCGATCGCGTGCGCCAGGAGTATCATGCCACAAAGCATGCGTCGTGACGGCTGGCCTCTCGGCCGTCTTCCGGAGGAGGCCGAAGGCTTCGAAGCTCTGAAGGAACTGGCGCTCTTTCCCGAAGGGCGCTGGCTCTTCCCCGAAGGACGCTGGCTCTGGTGCTCGCAAGGGTGACCTTTGGGCGTATCCTCCCGTCGAAGCCAATGGAGGACCGATGACGGTATCGATCGAAAGCACGCTCAAGGAGTCCAGGGTCTTTGCGCCAGACGAAGAATTTTCTGCGCACGCCCACATCCGGTCGATGGAGCAGTACCGCGCGCTGTACGAACAGAGCCTCGCGGACCCCGCGGCGTTTTGGGGAGAAATGGCCCAGGCGCTCCATTGGTTTGCCCCGCCCACGGACGTTCTCGTCGAAGACCCCCCCCACGCGCGGTGGTTTGTCGGTGGAACCACCAACCTCGCGTACAACTGCCTTGACCGACATCTGTCCACCCTGCGGCGTAACAAAGCCGCGATTCTGTGGGAAGGCGAGCCGGGAGAGACCCGGAGTCTCACGTACCACCAGCTACACCGCGAGGTCTGCCGCTTCGCCAACGTGCTCCGTAAGTTTGGCGTGCGCCCGGGCGACCGTGTCGCGATCTACATGGGAATGGTCCCAGAGATCACCGTGGCGATGCTGGCGTGTGCGCGCATCGGGGCCGTGCACACCGTGATCTTTGGTGGCTTTGCCGCCGAGGCCCTGCGGGACAGGGTCAACGACGCCAAGGCCAGCATCGTCGTGACCTGCGACGGAGCGTTTCGCCGCGGGCAGGTCATTCCGTTGAAGGACATCGTGGACAAGGCCGTGGCGCAGTGCGCCGGCGTGCGGCACGTCGTGGTGTTTCGCCGGACGGGCGAGCGGGTGAACATGGAACCCGGACGGGACCATTACTGGCACGAAGTCATCGAAGCCGTGAGCGCCAGCTCGCCACCGTTGCCCGTGGAATCCGAACACCCGTTGTTTATCTTGTACACCTCGGGGACCACGGGAAGGCCCAAGGGCGTGGTGCACACCACCGGGGGGTACATGGTCGGGACTTTTCTAACGACCAAGTATGTCTTTGATCTCCATGAAACCGACACGTACTTCTGCACTGCGGACGTCGGCTGGGTCACCGGGCACAGTTACGTGGTGTACGGCCCGCTCGCGAACGGTGCGACCGTGGTGATGTACGAAGGCGCGCCGAATTTTCCCGATCCAGGGCGCTTGTGGCAGATCTGCGAGCGCCACGGGGTGACCATTTTCTACACCGCCCCGACCGCCATCCGTGCGTTCATGCGCTGGGGAGAACAATGGCCGATGAAGGCCGACCTGTCGTCCCTGCGGCTCCTGGGTTCTGTCGGCGAACCGATCAACCCCGAAGCGTGGATGTGGTACCAACGGGTGATCGGCAACGCCCGGTGCCCCGTGGTCGACACCTGGTGGCAGACCGAAACCGGCGCCATCATGATCGCGCCCCTCCCCGGTGCGGTACCCACCAAGCCTGGCAGTGCAACCGTGCCGTTTTTTGGCATCGACGCCGAGGTCGTACGCAAAGACGGCACGACGTGTGCGCCCAATGAGGGTGGCTACCTGGTCATCAAGCGCCCATGGCCCTCGATGATGCGAACCATCTACGGCGACGACGAGCGTTTTCGTAAACAGTATTTCTCGGACATTCCCGGGATGTACTTTACGGGCGACGGCGCGCGGCGGGACGAAGACGGGTACTTCTGGTTGATGGGCCGTGTCGACGACGTGCTCAACGTCGCGGGCCATCGTCTCGGTACAGCCGAAATCGAAAGCGCGCTAGTGTCCCACAAAGCCGTGGCCGAAGCCGCCGTCGTGGGCCGCCCGGACGAACTCAAGGGACAGTCCATCGCGGCTTTTGTCACCCTCCGCCCGGGTCATCAAGCCGACGCCGAACTCAAGATCGCGCTGGCCGACCACGTCGCCGCGGAGATCGGGAGGTTTGCGCGTCCTGACGTGGTGCGATTTACCGACGCGCTGCCCAAGACCCGCAGCGGCAAGATCATGCGACGGTTGCTCAAAGAGATCGCGTCGGGGGGCGAGGCCCAGGGAGACACCACGACGCTAGAAGACCTCGCCGTGCTGGCA
>VFSW01007979.1_pt1 | contig 15288 bp, 11 predicted proteins | sample 5358111 | NCBI WGS metagenome assembly VFSW01 (sample SAMN11554181, study PRJNA540505) | mine drainage metagenome | isolation source: sediment from site ElyBrook_90M | place: USA: Ely Copper Mine, Vershire, VT | collected 2017
GAGAAATCGGTCACATCGTAGCCCGACACGCGCAGGAATTCCGACGGAGTGAAATCGCCGATCACCCGTTCCCGCCCTCCCAGCAAAGCGACCACCCGGCTGTGCATCGCGCGGTCAAACTCAATGCGGATGTCCTTGCCCGCGACACTCGCGCCCTGCGCGGCGTAACCCGATGCGCTCGCCAACGCAAGCATAACGAAGGATACGAAAGCTCGATTCATCGGCCCCATCTTATCAGTTATGTCGATTTTCGCTCCGGCCTTCTTGGATTGGAACCAAATCGCCGCCCACCCGCCGCGGAATCTTTCCGAAATCTCCGGATCCACGCCGCTCGGCTATTCCCGCCATCGACCGAACCCAACAGCCAGTTCTCGTGCATCCCATCCCATGGAAAACTCCCAAATGGCACCAGATCGCTGCAAGGCACTGCACACCGCATGCGCGGAACCCCCTACCTACAGCATCGTTCGCCTCGGTCGAGAACTTGAATAGGACAAGATGTTAGAGTGTTTTGAGGGGCACATGGCGGCATGGAGATTACTTTAACCATCCCCGACGAACTCGCCCGCCACATCGTTCCGGAGGGCCTCGACCCGTCGCGCCAAGCGCTCGAAGATATGGCAGTCGAAGCTTACCGTGCCCACCGTCTCACAGGCGCGCAGCTCCGTCGCGCACTTGGCATCCCGTCGCGGTACGAGCTCGACACTTTTCTGAAGAGACGAGGCGTGTGGCTGGAATACACGCTAGAGGATTTCCGGCGCGAGGGCGACATCACCGCGCCCTTGCTCGCGCAGCGGGGAGAGGAAGACAAGCAAGAACAGCGGAGCCCGTGACCGACTTGAATGATCGTCGTCGCCGATACCACTCCGCTCCGGTACTTGGTAGATATTGAGCGCGAGCATCTATTGCCGGCTCTTTACGGTCGCGTCTTGATCCCTCCGGCTGTAGCGGACGAGCTTAACCACGAAAACGCGCCAGAGCTTGTACGCGCTTGGCTGGCTGCGCGGCCCAGTTGGCTCGAAATCCGGCAGCCCGTCGGCGCCCTCACAACGGAAGTGGATCTGGACAGGGGAGAGCGGGAAGCGATCGCCCTGGCCTAGGAACTTGCGGCCGATCTCCTGTTAATAGACGAATGGGATGCCCGGCTCGAAGCCGAGCGAAGGCATTTGCGCATCGTTGGCACGCTGCGCGTGCTGGCTGACGGGGCAAGCCGCGGCCTCACAGATCTCGAAGAGTCTTTTGAGCGTTTGCGGAACACGAACTTTCGCGTCAATCCAGAAGTGCTGGAATCCCTTTTGGAAGAATACCGGCGACGCAAAACTTATTGAGTCGGATTGCGCGGTGTTGAGGATTTGCCGTGCGCAACTTCACTCGCATTTCGTCAACCGGGTAAAAGTTCCTAAGCGGCCCACACGCTAGTGGCCTGCGGTGCATAGACTAACCATTTCCAAGCACGGTGCGGGCGCGTTCGACCATGTTGAGCCACGAACTGCTGGTCGGGGTGAAGCACATCTGAAAGCGCGGATGGCGCGCCAGCCATATCCGCGCCTCCGGATGCTTGTCCTTGGCGTTAGTTATCGGCGATCAGGTGCAGTTGTTTGCCGGCCGGCGTCAGGCCATCGATCTGGCGTAGGAATTTCAGCCGCTCCTGACGACGGTGCTGGTCGTCGCACATGGTGATCACGGTGCTATCCAGTGTGCTCACGGCCGGGAATGGACTGGCGGTTCCGTTGCGCTTGTAGCCGTGGGTCGTGGTTCCGCAACGCCCATTTTTCAGCGGCAGCCCAGGCTGCGTGCGGTCCAACGCCCGGATGTGGCTCCTTTCACCGGCGCACGGCACGATGGCGGGTTCCGGCGGATTGAGGTAGAACGCAATGATCGCTTCCAGCTTTTCGGCAAGCCGGGGACCGTTGCTTACTTTGAACGTACGCCACAGACGCAGCTTCAAGCCATGCTCCAAAGCTCATCAAATCGCGCCGTTCCTGCTCCAAATCTCCGAGGGTGTACTCTTCAAACACGGCATGAGCCTTGAGAAACCCATCCAGCGCGGCACGCGTTTCGTAGCCCAGCAATTGCCGCAGCTCCGGCTTGGTGAGATGCCCGCTCTTGTACTCTTCCAGCGCGCGGCGCGACAAGTCATCACCCGCGGCAGTTAGCCTCTTGGCTAGATCGTCGGGAATCTGGACGGTGACGTTCATGGCCCTCTTCCTTAGGTTAACTCGCTCAGTCACCCTCACACCTTCTCCCCCTTCTCGCCCGTAACCCCCGTACCCGCATGGTACGATCAGAATTCGGGGCCGGTCCGGCCGGACCGAGACGATAAGTATAGATATGTATAAAGCCTACTTCGGCCTTAAGGAAAATCCTTTCAACTTAAGCCCCGATCCGGCCTTCCTGTATCGAAGCGCGCAGCACGAGGAGGCGCTCGCCAACCTCATCTACGGCGTGCAAAGCCGCAAAGGGTTCATCGTGCTCACCGGCGAAGTCGGCACCGGCAAAACCACTCTGCTCGAGTGCCTGCGCGACTATCTCGACAGCCAGCGCATCGAGTTCGCCTTCATCTTCAATTCGCGCCTCACCGCCGACCAGTTCTTCGAAATGATCGCCTACGATTTCGACCTGCGCTGCCAGCGCACTTCGAAAACCGAAGTCCTCTTCGCGCTCAACGAAATGCTGCTCCAGCAAAACGCCCAGGGCCGCACCGCCGTCCTTATCGTCGACGAGGCGCATAATCTCGAATGGGACGTGCTGGAGGAAATCCGCCTGCTCGGCAACCTCGAAAATCGCCACGGCAAGCTGATGCAGATCGTCCTCGCCGGCCAACCCGAGTTCGACCGCAAGCTCGACGCGCCCAATCTCCGCCAACTCAAACAGCGCATCGTCCTCCGCTGCATGTTGGAGCCGTTTTCGAGCGCCGACGCCACCGAATATATCAACTCGCGCCTGGCCAAAGCCGGCATGCCGGACCAGGAAGTCTTCCCGCCGGAGCTCATCGCCGAGATCCACGTCCGCTCCCAGGGCATCCCGCGCATCATCAACGCCATCTGCGACAATCTCCTGCTCACCTGTTTCGCCATGGAGAAATATGTCGCCAACGTCGAAATGTTAGACGAGGTCTGCAAGGATATGCGCCTGGAATGGGCCGGCAACCGCAAGCGCGGCCACGGCTCCCGCTATGCCGGCGGCGGCGCCGAATCGCTCGCCGAAAGCCCGTTCTACTCCGGCGGCGATTAGCCCCGCCCTCGTGCCTCCGAATAAGTGGCGCGCGTTTTGGTCCACCGTCACCCGCTACGAAGCGGATAAAGTCTCACCCTGGCTCGGCTTGCGCAATTCCATCGGCGTCGCCGCGCCCATCGCCATCGGCATCGCCCTCGGCTCTCCCGCCGCCGGACTCGCCGTCGCCACCGGCTCGCTCAACGTATCCTTCTCCGACGGCCACCAACCCTATCGCCAGCGCGCCCGGCGTATGGCGGCAGCCAGTTTCCTCGTCGCCCTCGCCGTTTTCCTCGGTGTCCTCTCGCACCGCGAACCCGTCCTAAGCACCGTTCTCACTGCCGCCTGGTCGCTCGCCGCCGGCCTTCTCGTCGCTCTCAGTACGGAAGCCGCCGACCTCGGCTCGGTCAGCCTCGTCACCTTGATCGTCTACGCGGCGCAACCGATCCCGCCCGATCGCGCCCTCGGAGCCGCCCTGCTCGCCCTCCTCGGCGGCCTGCTTCAAACCGCGCTTGCCCTGCTGCTTTGGCCCGTCCGCCGCAACGATTCCCAACTCCGCGATCTTGCCGTTCTTTACTCCGCCCTTTCCCGCGCCCCCGGTTCTCCTCCCGACGTCTTCGCCGCTCCGCCCGCCGGCGCCGAAGTAACTCAGGCCCAGCACTCCCTCGCCTCCCTCGGCCGCGATCCCCTCGCCGAGCGCTATCGTTCGCTCCTCAATCAGGCCGAACGAATGCGGCTCTCGCTCCTCGCCCTCGCCCGCCTCCGCACTCGCCTCGAACGCGAAGCCGCCGGCGGCGCCGCGGCCACCCTCCTCCAAAAAATCGCTCAGAGCGCCGCCCTCTCCCTCTCCGCCATCGGCGATTCCATCCTCTCCGCCGATCCTTCCTATGTGAACGACGCGGAGGAACTCGCGCCGCTGGCCGAAGACCTTCATCGCCTCGAAACTCAGGCTCCCACCTCCTCGCTCAGTGCCCTCCTGCGCGATGCGGGAAACCAGGCCGACGCCCTCGCCGGCCAAATCCGCGCCGCCGCCGATCTCGCCGCCGTCTCGACGCCCGCCGGCGACGCCGCCCTCGATCGCGCCGAATCCGTCAAGCCCTGGTCCCTCCGCCGCGGCGGAACCCTCGCCACTCTCCGCGCCAATCTCTCGCTTCGCTCTGCCGCCTTCCGCCACGCCGTCCGCCTCGCCGTCTGCGTCGCCGCCGCCGAAGCGCTCGCCCGCGGCTTCTTCGGAAATCGGGGCTATTGGCTCCCCATGACCGCCGCGATCGTTCTTAAGCCCGACTTCACTTCCACCTTCAGCCGCGGCGTCCTCCGCTTGGCCGGCACCTTCGCCGGTCTCCTCCTCACCACCGCTTTCTTCCATCTCTTCGCGCCGTCGCTCGCGCTCCAGGCCGTCCTAATCGCCGCCCTCACATTCGCCCTGCGCTCCATCGGCCAGGCCAATTACGGCATTTTCGTCGTCGCCATCAGCGCCCTCATCGTGTTCCTGGTCGCCTTAACCGGCGCCCCTCCCCAACAGGTCATCCTCGCCCGTGGCGTAACCACCGCCGCCGGCGGCGCGCTCGCCCTGGTTGCTTATTGGCTTTGGCCCACCTGGGAGCGTACTCAGACGTCTGAGGTCATGGCCCAACTGCTCGACGCCTATCGCGATTACTTCCGCGCCGTCTCCCAGGCCTATCTCACCCAGGGCGCTTCGCCGCCCGAAACCCTCGACCGCGCCCGCCATCTCGCCCGCCTCGCCCGTTCGAATCAGGAAGCCTCCTTCGACCGACTCCGCTCCGAGGAAGGCTTCGACTCCCGCGGCGGCGCCAGTCCGCTCGTCGCCTCATTCGCCGCCATGCTCGCCAGCTCTCATCGCTTCGTCCACGCCGTCATGGCCCTGGAAGCCGGCGTTTCGGACCGCGAACTTCCAACTCCGCGCCCCGAGTTCCGCACCTTCACCAGTCACGTCGAACTCACCCTCTATCTGCTCGCCGCCGCCCTCCGCGGCTCCCCCCTTTCCCTCGATACCCTCCCCAACCTGCGCGAAGACCACCGCGCCCTCCTCCACGCCTCCGTCTCCCCTCACGAGGTCTACTCCCTCGTCAACGTCGAAACCGACCGCATCGTCAACAGCCTCAATACCCTCCGCGAACAAGCCCTCCCCTGGCTCGCCGCCACGCAGTCCAAGAGCGGATGACGACGCGGCTTTGGTACGCTCGTACATCATGGATGCCACCGAGATTTCCCGGCGCGATTGGCTTCGTGCGCTCACCGCGGGGATCGCCGCGAGTTGGCCGGCGGTTGTCGCCGCGCAACAACACGCCCATCGCATGGCCGCCTCCGATGCGCCGGGCGAGTTTCAATTTTTCGACGCCGCATCCGCCTCCGAAGTGGAAGCCATCGCCGCGCAAATCATCCCGTCGGGGGAAACGCCCGGCGCGCGCGAAGCCGGCGTCGTCTATTTCATCGATCGCGCGCTCACCACGTTCGACAAAGACAAACAGGACGATTACCATCGCGGCCTCGCGTCGCTCGCCGAAAAACGCGAAGCCATGTTTCCCCACTCGAAATCCTTCGCCTCGCTTTCGAATGCCGATCAAATCGCATTGCTCCAAAACATCGAAACCACTCCGTTCTTCGACCTCGTCCGCGTTCACACCGTCACCGGCTTCTTCGCCAATCCCTCCTACGGCGGCAATCGCGGCCTCGCCGGCTGGAAGCTCATCGGCTTCGAGGACACGTTCCAATTCACTCCGCCGTTCGGATACTACGACGCGAATTACAAAGGCGGGAACGCCTGAATGCCGTCTTCGGTGAAGTTCCCCTTCAACGATCCCGTCGATTTCCTCGTCATCGGCGCCGGTGCGGCCGGTGGCGTCATGGCCAAGGAACTCTCCACCGCCGGCTTCCGCGTCGTCGTCCTCGAACAAGGCCCCTATCATCGCCCCGGCGATTTTCATCACGACGAACTCGACGTAACCTTCCACGCCGGCCTCACCAACGACACCCACCTTCGCCCCCAGACGTTCCGCAAAACGGCCCAGGACAAAGCCACGGTGCGGCCGGCCGTCGAGTACGGTTCCATGGTCGGCGGAGGCTCGGTTCACTTCACCGCGAACTATTGGCGTCTGCACGCCAGCGATTTTCACGAGCGCAGCCTCCACGGCCCCGTTCCCGGCTCGTCCTTCGCCGATTGGCCCATCACCTACGACGAACTGGAACCTTATTACACCAAGGCCGAATGGGAACTGGGCATCTCCGGCCTCAGCGGCGCGAATCCGTTTGAATCCCCGCGCTCCAAGCCCTATCCGCTCCCGCCCATGCCGGTGAAATCCTCCGGAGTTCTTTTCGAACGCGGCGCGCGCAAACTGGGCTTGCATCCGTATCCCGCGCCGGTCGCCATTCTCAGCCAGCCGTATCGCGGCCGCGCCGCTTGCCTCCATTGCGGATTCTGCGAGAGCTTCGGCTGCGAAGTGGGCGCGAAATCCAGCACCCTCGCCGCACTGATCCCGCTCGCCGAAAAAACCGGCCGCTGCGAAATCCGCGCAAATTCCTACGTCCGCCGCATCGAAACGGACCCCTCCGGCCGCGTCACCGGAGCGGTTTATTTCGACCCAGCCCGCCGCGAAATTTTCCAGCGCGCCCGCGCCGTCGTCGTCTGCGCCAATGGCGCCGAAACCCCGCGCCTGCTGCTGATGTCGGCGTCGAGCCGTTTCCCCAACGGCCTCGCCAATTCGAGCGGCATGGTCGGCAAGAACCTCATGTTCGATTGCGGCCTCGCCGTGCGCGGCCTCTTCGACCATCCTCTGAACGACTACAAAAGCATCCAGACCACGCGCGTCGTCCACGATTTCTACGACGCCGATCCCAAGCGCGGTTTCTACGGCGGCGGAGGCCTCGACGCCCGGTTCGATTGGTACCCCATCGGCTTCGCCCTCGGCGGGATGCCCGAGGAAACACCCAAGTGGGGAGCCGGCTTCAAATCCGCCTGCGCCGAATATTTCACCCACACCATGACCATCCTCGCCCACTCCACCTGCCTCGCCGTCGAGAGCAACGGCATCTCGCTCGACCCCGATGTCAAGGACGCCTGGGGATTGCCCGCGATGCGCGTGACGTTTCAATATCACCCCGATGACATGAAAAACGTGTGGTGGCTGGTGGACCGGCAGCGCGAAATCATGCAAGCCGCCGGCGCGCGCAAGATCTGGGCCGACGACCTAAGTCCGCTCGACGTTTCGCGCCATCTGATGGGAACTTGCCGCATGGGCAACGATCCCCACGCCTCCGTCGTCGATCGTTTCCATCGTACGCACGACGTGCCCAACTTATTCCTCGTCGACGGCAGCAGCTTCGTGACCTCCGGCCGCCAGCAGCCCACCTGCACCATTCAAGCCCTCGCCTTTCGCGCCGCGGACCATCTAACCCAAGCCGCGCGCCGCGGCGAGATCTAAACACCGCAGCCCCGCGCGTAAGATCGCTTCCACCACGCGGCCTTCGTCGATGGGCGTGCCTTTGTCGAACGCCTCGTCGGTTTGATCGACGGCGTTGGTCACTTGCGCGACGACGCCCACTTGCGTTCCGCGCGCGGCTGCGAATGCGAACAACGACGCCGCTTGCATTTCGACCGCGAGAACTCCTGCGCGGGCGTGCATCGCCAATTGCGAGCGCGTCTCGCGGTACGGCGCGTCGGTAGTCCATACCGTGCCTTTCGAGACCCTGCGCCCGAGGGCCGCTAGACCGGCGCACAGCGGCTCGATCACCCCCGTTGGGGCGGCGATGAACGCGCCGGGCGCAATGTAATGGTGGGACGTTCCCTCGTCCCGCACCGCGCCGGTCGCCACGACGAAACTCGGCAGCGGCAGCGAAGGATCGACGCGGCCGGCGGAGGTGAGGCCGAGGACCAGCCCCGCTCCCGACGCCGCCAGTTGCTCGGCGGCGAGAACCGCGTACGGCCCGCCGATCGTCCGCGGAACGATGCCGCAGAGTTCCCCGTCGATTTCGATCGACCACATCGGCGTGTGAAAGCACGCCCACGACGCACAGCGCGTGGCGCGGCCCGACTCGACCAGCCAATCGGTGGCGTCGCCGTCGAAGTCCAGCAGGCAAACGCGCGGGACTGGATCGCGCGGCAAGTTTTTCTCCACGCGAACCGCCTCCAGCAGCGCGTCCGGCGTAAATGCCGAAGCCTCGTCCAACGGGTGATTGAGCAGCGGTAACCCGCGCGTGTCGTTCATTGTTCGTTCACCGCCGCGCCCGAACGTCCGCCGCCCTCACCAGTGGATTCGTGGGGCGCGCGTTTCGCGTGGTCCTCAGCATCGCCGCTTCGGAAAAACCGGCGGAGCGGAATTCTTCGAGGAAGGCAACGCCCTCCCGCGCTCCGGCGATTCAGGCGAACCAATCGTCCTCGTCCGTCTGGCCCGGCGCCGGAGGCCGGGTTAAGATCAACTCGGCGGCGAAAACCGTCCCGCCTTTTCGAACCACTCGGGCAAGCTCGGCGAAAATGGCCGCGCGATTCGGATTGAGATTGAAAATGCCGTTCACGAGCGCAACGTCCACCGCTCCATCCGCGAGCGGCAGGCTCTCCGCGCCGGCTTGCGCGAACGATACGTTCGTACGTCCGCTCTCGCGCGCGGCCTCGATTGCGACTCTCAACATGGATTCGCTGAAGTCGATCCCGATCACGTTTCCGGTGGCGGCGAACGAATCGAGACCCGCGCCGCAGCCAAGATCGAGCACCGTGTCGCCTTCCTCGATTTCGGCGAACACGGCGACGTTTGAAACGCCGGCAAATCGCTCGGCGCTTGCGCGAGGAAGCCGGTCGAGCAGTTCCTTTGGATACCCCACGTCCCGCGCGAATTGCGCGCCTACGGGAAAGACGTGGGCAGCGGCCGGCCTTTCGGCGGCCGCGCTGTAAGCGCCTTGCACGCTGGTTCGCATCCGGCGCGCCGTTTCGGGCGTCACGCGGTGGCCTCGGCTTGCTTCCAGTCCGGGTATCCGCACTCGAGCCGCAGCGCGCGATAACCTTTGCCGCGCAACAGCGACACCGCCTCGTCGGTCATCAGGCAATACGGTCCACGGCAGTATGCGACGACGGTCTTGTTTTTCGGCAGTTCCTTCAATCGCCGCTCCAACTCGTCTAACGGAATCGACCGCGCGCCGGCGATGTGGCCGGCTTCGAACTCCGCGCCGGGGCGCACGTCTAGGATTACCACCCGGCCCTCTTCATGGCGCTTCCGAAGCTCTTCGAGGCCGACGGCTTCGAGCGCCTTGCGGTCGCCCAGGTACTCGTCCACCAGTTCCCGGACTTCGTTCAAGCGCGCTTCGCCCACCCCGCGCAGCGTAAGCCACAGCTTCAGGACACCGGAATCGGCGAGGCGGTAATGGACGTGGGTTCCGGCCTTGCGGCCTTCCACCAAACGGGCTTGGCGAAGCGCCTGCAAATGCTTCGAGGCGTTCGCAACCGAGGTATGCGTCTCCGCCGCCAGATCCTCCACCGTCCGTTCCCGTTGGGCTAAAAGCTCCAGCAGTTCAAGCCGGCGGCCGCTTGAAAGCGCCGCGCCGATGCGCGCGAACTGCTCGAAGATCGCGTTCTTGAATTCCCGCTTCGCCGCCGCGTCCAACATCCTCAACTATTCAACCAAATAGTTGAGGATGGGCGCAACCGCTCCCTCACGGTCGCGGCTCAGAATTGAGCGCGGCGTTTACCGAGCCGCGAGCGTGAGCGAGCGGTCAGATTCCTTTGACGATTTTGATGGAGCCGTTCGAGGTGGTCAGGGTCACGTCCGGGCCACCGCCGCCGATGCTTCCTTCCAAGCGATGCTTGGACTGCGTTCCGGGCGAAAGCGTGATTTCGAAATCGTTGGTGATGGAGGAATTCGAGGTGGAGGCGTGGAGGCGCAGGCCGGCGTTGGACGGCAGGCGCAGCTCGATGGAGGAGTTGTTCGTGTCGGCCTTCACTTCCGGCAGCTTTGACGCGTCGAGCGTCAGCCGGATGTGGCCGTTGGAGGAATCGAGCTTCACCGGTTCGGTGGGAGTTGGATCTTTCAGCGTGGCTTCGATCGAGCTATTGGAGGTTTCGGCGCGTAGTTTCCCGCCGGTGGACTCGACGCGAATGTGGCCGTTGGAGGAATGGGCGTCCACGTCGCCGCGTTGGTCCTCCACTTCGATGGACGCGTTGGAGGTCCGCGCTTCGACCGGACCGCGAACCATCGTAGTGTGGATCGCGCCGTTGGAGGTGTGCAGGCGGGCCTCGCCTTCGATCCCGTCGACGCTGATGGTGGCGTTCGAGCTGACGATGCGCTCCAAAGTCACTTTGCGCGGCACCTTGATCGTGAAACTGGCGCCGGCGTTCCCGTGAAAACCGGGCGGAACGACGGCGCGAAGGGCGACCGAATCCGGCGAGCCGTGGCTGTCGATCGAAATGCTGTCGAGCAGCCCCTTGCTGGAGGCGAACTTCGTTCCTTCGACCTCGACGGTATTTTTATCCCAACTGGCGATCTCGATGGCGCCGTTTTGAGTCTCCACCGACAGCCGGCTGCCGGGCTGCACGTCGTAGGTGTAGTGAAAATCCTGTTTGAAACGGGCGCCGTCGACGAAGTCGCCGAACTCACAGCCCGCCAGCAGGAATAAGCCGGCGATCGAGGCAAGCAGCGGAATCTTCATAGTCCCTTCCTTGAAGGGTATTACGCGCCGGACGGGAAAAAGTTCGCCGTAAATTTTAGAACGTCAGGTGCAGCGACATCTGAAGGAAACGGGGGCTTCCGATGGTGTGCTGGATATAGCCAAGGCTCCCGCGGGGCGGATTGTAAAGCGTGGGCGGTCCGCTGTATTGGTACCCGTAGAACGACACGTTGTTGTTCGGCGTGTCGAAGCTGGGGTGGTTAAAGAGGTTGAAGGCGTCGGCTTCATAGCGGAGCTTTACGCGCTCGGTGATGGAGAATTCCTTATACGCGGCGACGTCGAAGCGCGTTTGGAAGGGGCCGCGGAAGATATTGCGGCCGCCGTTGCCGAAGGGGGTTTCGTAAGTATCGCACTCCTTGACTCCGCTGGAGCTGATGTCGCAGGGAGGGACGCCGTCCTGGCCGGGTTGGAGGGTGGGGTAAGCAAACGCGCTCTTGCTCAGCACCGGTTGACCGGCATTGACGCCGAGGGTGCCTTGAAGCTGGGCTTGGCCGGCTGTTACGCCGGCGGCGAGGGGAAGCGTTGGGTTGGTGATGTAGTCGTTGAAACTGTAAAAAATGCTGCCGAGCGCGCCGCTGAAATCGTAGACGTTGTAAGGCTGGCCGCTCTCGGCGATGGTGGTTCCGCTGAGGGACCAGCCGTTGGTGACGATCCCGAGCAGGCGATTCGATTTGGCCACATTGGGAAGTTGATAAAGGTAATTGATGCTGATGACGTGGGTGCGGTCGAAGTCGGAATTTCCGTAGGCTTGGCCGGGGTGAAGAGGGTCGTTGCCGTTATAGAAAAGACCCAGGCCGCTTTGCTCGTCGAGGCTGTGGGACCAGGTGTAGGCGGCGTTGATCATGAGTCCGTGACTCAAGCGCTTGCGCACCTGGAACTGGAGAGCGTTGTAATTGGAGACGCCTTCGGCGGTATAGGAAACCGAGTTGGGGCTGTAGCCGGGATAGGGCGTGCGCAGGTCGGTGTTGCCGCCGTCGAAGCTGAAGATCGATTCGAGGCTGGTGACGTTGAAGCCGTAGGAATAGATCTGGCCGTTCACGGGGTGGGCGGCGGTGGCGATTTTCGGCTGGTTGAACGGAATGGGGATGGTGAGGTTCATGCCGTGATTGCCGACGTAGGCGAGATCGAGCACGAGGTCGTTTTGCGGCTGCCATTGCATGTCGACGGTCCAGTTTTGCGAAAACGGCACGTTGTTGTTGGGATTATAACCGCCAAAGAGGAAGGGCTGAGCGCCGTTGGAGAGGCCGGCGATGTTGGGAAGCAATGTGGCGAAACTGGCGACGGTTCCGGGAGGAGGGGGCGGAGCGGTGGTTCCGAACGGGGCGTTCAACGTGGTTCCGCCGGGGGCGCCATAGGGGACGACGAAGGGAGGCTCCAGCGTGACGCCGAAGGGGCCGTTGTAGCCGTTGCCGGCGCTGGGCGATAGTTCGGAGAAGAATTCGCCGCGGTCGTAGTACATGCCGTAGCCGCCGCGAATGACGAAGTTTTTCGCGAAACCGGGGCTCCAAACCATGCCGAGCCGAGGGGCGAAGCCCCATTGGTTGGCGAGCATGGTGGAGGCGCTGACGCCTTTGGTGCCGAACTGGGAGTTGTTGCCGGCGATGACCAGACCGGAGTTGGTGATGGTATCGGAGCCTTGATCGTATTGATATTGATTGGGGTAGAAGTTGGTCAGGTTGCCGTATTTTTCGGTGAGCGGGCCGAGGTAATCGTAGCGGAGGCCGAGGTTAATCGTCAGGTTCGATTTGATCCGGTAATTGTCCTGAATGAACGCGCCGGCGGTGTTGGACCGGTAGTAGCGATTGCTGGAGCCGGTGAACAATTGCGAGTGGCCGACGCCGGATTGGACGATGCCCTGGAGGAACTGGCTGAAGTCGGCGAAACCGATGCTGGCGACCTCGTTATTGTCGTTGATGATATTCAACTGGGTGTAGTTGAAATTGAAACCGATGTTGATGGTGTGCTTCCCAACCACCCAGCCGAGGCCGGAGGCCCATTCGAACTGATTTTGGAAGACGCCGGCGTTGGCGAAGTTGGAAGCGGGGCCGATGCCGAGCGAGTTGCCGAGGCTGTTGTCGGCGTTGTTGATGGTGATGCCGGGGAAACGCGTTGCGCCGAACAGATCGATCCCGAATTGCTGGGGAGTGAATTGCTGCGAAGTGCCGGCGTAGGCGCGCTGGCGGGTGAAGCCGAAGCGCTGGTCCCAGGTGAGATTCGGGGAGAGGATGACGGCGTTGGAGAGCGAAAACGCGTGGGCGCCGGCTTGGAGAGCCTGGGGGAAGCCGAGCGTGTTGCTGACGCCGAAGGGGCTGTTGTTGGGATCGTTCTGATAGAAATATTTGCCCGAGAGGCGGTCCTTCGCGCTGACGATGTAGTCGATATTGCCGTTGTATTGAGCGACGGAGAATAGCGGCGGAGCGACCTGGAGGATGGCGTCGTAGCCGAGGCCGGCGGCGACGTTGGGATCGGTGACGGTGGGGGAGGGGATGAGGTAACTGCCGTTGGGAAGCTTGGTCTGCATCAGCTTCAGCGCGACGGGGGAGATCTGGTTGGGGGTGATGGTTCCGTCTCCCGCGAAGCCGGTATTTGCGACTTGGGCGAGGCCGGCGGCGCTGCGGTCGTTCGTCAGTTGCAGCGGAACGGTGAGGAAGCTGGAGCCGTTTAACTCATCCAGGACGCGAGTGCCTTGATAGGAACCAAAGAAGAACAACTTGTCTTTGACGACCGCTCCGCCGAGGGTCGCGCCGTATTTGCGGGAATCGAGATAGGGGACCTTGTCGTTGGACGCGATGGCGGGTGAGGAGTTGCGGAAGAAGGGCGCGGCGTTCCAATCGCTGGTTTGGTAATAGCCGTAGATATTTCCGTGGAGATCGTTGGTGCCGCTCTTGGTGGTGAGTTCGATATGGGCGCCGCTGTGGGCGCCTTGAGAGGCGTCGTACATGGAAGTATTGACGCGAAGCTCGGCGATGGTCTCGGGAGGCGGGGTGGGCAGGCCTTGGCCAATGGCGTCGTAGACGGAGGTACTGGTGGAGATGGACCCGTCGGCGAGGAAGTTTTCGTTGGTGTTGAGGACGTAGCGGTTGCTGGCGACCTGGCTCGACGAGTTGCCATTGAAGAGATTGTTGGAATCGATGCCGTTCATCGAAAAACTGTTGCTGGAGCTGCGCTGGCCGTTGGCGAAGATGTTTTGATTGCCGAGGCCGGCGTTGGCGCCGGAGCCGTTGAGGAAGTCGGCGTTGACGCCGGCGCTGAGGATGGCGAGTTGGGTGAAACTGCCGGTGCCGAGCGGGGTGTTGTTGATGGTCAGTTCATCGAGGATGTAACCGTTGGTGGTGTCAACCTGATTGAGCAGCGGAGTGCCGGTGACTTCGACGGTGGTGGCGACGGCGCCGGGTTGGAGATTGCCGTTGACGGTGGTGGAGCGGTCGCCCTGGACGAGGATTTTGGTGTGGTTTTCGGTCTCGAATCCTTCCTTGGAGATGGTGAGCGTATAGGCGCCGGGAGGGAGGTCGGAGATCTGGTAGGAGCCGTTGCCGGTGCTGGTTGCGGTCTGCTCCAGGTTGGTGCCGATGTTGTGAGCGACGATTTTTGCGCCGGGAACCTGGGCGCCGGAAGAGTCGGTTACGGTGCCGACGATGTTGCCGAGCAAAGCCTGCTGGGCAAACAGCGCGCCGGGACCGGACAAGGCGAGCCAAGCAGCGAGAAAAACAGTGAAGCGGGCGCAGAACGGACCGCGGCGAACCATCGATAGGACCCCTCTCCCAAAAAGAATATTAGCAACACGCCAAAAATGGCTCTTGGGGACCGACTCCCTCACGGTCGCGGCTCGGTAAGCGCCCGCGGTAAGCAAGCCCGCTTTTGCCTTTTTCAGCATCCTGTTCGAACTGGAAATCATTTACTTCCCCAAAGCAGAACGATGTTTCTCAGTGTACCCGGAGCGGATGAAATTTGCGTTTCAACCGGATGACAATCTCGCGGCGATCACCGCTTGCGATATCCTCAGTATTTTAGCCGAGTCACCCTTCTTTTCCAATGAAAAAACTGCTTGCTTTGAACCGAGGCGAAATCGCTATCCGCATCCTCCGGGCCGCGAACGAATTGGGACTGCGCACCGTCGCGGTCTATTCGCAGGAGGACCGGTTGAGCCTGCATCGTTTCAAGGCCGACGAGGCCTATCCGATTGGCGAGAACTTGGGGCCGGTGCAGGCTTACTTGGACGTTCCGGGTATTGTAGCACTCGCCAAGGAAAAGGGCGTGGACGCGATCCATCCGGGGTATGGATTTTTGTCGGAGAATCCGGCGCTTCCCAAGGCATGCGCGGAAGCGGGGATCGCCTTCATTGGGCCGAGCGCGGAATTGCTGGATTTGTTGGGCGACAAAACGGCGGCGCGGCAGATGGCGCAGCGG
>VFSW01007980.1_pt1 | contig 15287 bp, 10 predicted proteins | sample 5358111 | NCBI WGS metagenome assembly VFSW01 (sample SAMN11554181, study PRJNA540505) | mine drainage metagenome | isolation source: sediment from site ElyBrook_90M | place: USA: Ely Copper Mine, Vershire, VT | collected 2017
CACGGCAACGCCTATTCGTACGCTGGTGGAAGCGATGCTGCGCGATGAGCCCGATACATTGGAGGTGGCCGCGGTCGCTGGTCACTGGATGGGCCGCGGACTCGCGCTCCTGATCGATGCGCTGAACCCGCAGGTGATTGTCTTTGGCTCACTGGGCGTTGCGCTTGGCGAGCGTATCCTGGGCTCGGCGCGCAAGGTGATCGCAGAAGAGGCGCTGCCTCAGGCCACGGCGGCGTGTGAGCTGATGCCCTCCGCGTTGGGCAGTCGCATCGGCGATATAGCCGCGCTAATGGCAGTTCTCAGCGACCAAGCACGACGGCGCCTGCTTGAGCCGTGAGTTGGGGGGCTGTGTGCGATGCGCTCTCAATAGGCTGCGATGCCGGTCAGGTGCTGGCCAAGCACCAGCGCATGAATGTCGTGCGTACCTTCGTAGGTCTTCACGGATTCCAGGTTCATCATGTGGCGCATGATGGGGTAATCCTCAGTGATGCCATTGGCGCCTAAAATGTCGCGGGCCATCCGCGCGCACTCCAGCGCCATCCACACGTTGTTGCGCTTGGCCAGAGAGATGTGCTGATGGCCAACCGTTCCTGCATCTTTCAGGCGGCCCACCTGCAGTGAGAGCAGCTGAGCCTTTGAGATTTCGCTGGCCATCCAGACCAGCTTCTCCTGGATGAGCTGATGGCTGGCGATGGGCTGATTGTGGAACTGCTTCCTGGTTTTGGCGTATTGCAGTGCCGTGTCGTAGCACGCCATCGCCGCGCCAATGGCGCCCCAGCTAATGCCATAGCGCGCCTGGTTCAGGCACATGAGCGGGCTTTTGAGGCCGCCGGTGCCGGCCAGCAGATTGGTCGCGGGAATGCGCACGTCCTGCAGCGAGAGACCGCTGGTGACCGAGGCACGCAGGCTCCATTTCCCGTGGACTTCATCGGCGCGGAAGCCGGGCCGGTCCGTCTCCACCAGGAATCCGCGCACGCGATTGTCTTCATTCTCCACCTTAGCCCAGATGATGGCGAAGTCGGCGACATTGCCGGAAGTGATCCACATCTTCTCGCCGTTGAGGATGTAATCATCGCCAGCCTTGCGGGCGGTGGTGGTCATGCCACCGGGGTTCGATCCGAAGCCTGGCTCGGTGAGGCCAAAGCAGCCAATCTTCTTTCCGGCGGCAAGCCCCGGAAGCCATTTCTGCTTCTGCTCTTCAGAGCCGAAGGTGTAAATCGGAAACATGACCAGCGAAGACTGTACGCTGGCAAAGCTGCGCAGCCCGGAATCGCCGCGTTCCAGCTCCTGCATCACCAGGCCGTACTCGACGTTGGACATGCCGGCGCAGCCATAACCCTCGAGATTCGCGCCAAAGAAGCCAAGCTCGCCCATCATCGGTACCAGTTCGCGTGGAAAGCGTCCAGTGCGGAAGCACTCCTCGATGATGGGAATGATGTTGTCCTCGACAAAGTCGCGCGCTGTGCGGCGAACGAGCAGCTCGTCTTCAGTAAACGTCGCGTCAAGGTTGAGAAAATCGAAGCCCTGAAATTTGAAAGCCATGATTGCACCTGCCGTAAGAGGAGAACCCGAAACTGCAAGGCTAGCAGATGGGGCGAGGGGTAAGCCACCGACTCAGACGGGGAGTCTGTCCGGGGTTTTGGTATTGTGAACGGGAAGAAGCAGGCGAGCGGCTCATCTATTCGTCTTCCTCGAGGTCTTCGGCGTAGGTCGGGTAGGGTTCAGGCGCGCGGCTTGTGGGCATGGCGGCCAGGGTAGCCAGGTCTTTTTGTACCTGTGCCCAGCGCTTGGCGTTTCTTTTGGTCGTGATGGGCGCGCTTGGATCGGCATAATAAGCCAAAATGTCTTCCTTGATGCCGGGTGGAATTGCCTGCGCGGGACGCCGCGCAAGGCGGCGGAGAAGATCGGCGTACGTAGAGTCCGTGAGGGGATAGAAACCGGGGTGCACCACGAATCCGGTGTCGAGATCGCGATTGGGCAGCGGATGGCGCGGATCGCTTGATTCCAGCAGAACATCGTGGTTGGTAGTGGGATCAGCGAGCACGCGCGCAAGTAGACGCCGCGAGTAGACTTTTGGGGCTGCTGCGTGTGCGGCGGGCGTCCGGGATGCAGGCGGCGTGAAGCGCGATAACATGCGCCGCAGGACGGCCACCGAAAGATTGAGACTGTGCATGTACTCATTCTCAGTGCCCGCCGTGGGACCCTTTACAGAGAGGAGTTTGAGAGGACCCACCTTGGGGATCACGAAGATCAAGCCGGCCAGGGTGTAGGTTCCAATTCCGGCCCTGCGCCGGTAGAATGCCCAGTTATTATCCGCGGCCACCGCGTCCACTTCGTTCTCGATCTCTGCAGCCTCGGGTGAATCTGATTTCGGGGGTTCATGATTGCGATGCAGGAGGGTGATCGCGTAGGCGAGGCGCGGGATGAAGGTACGCACCGAGAATCGATATCCGGGGACATTGAAGCGGTGGCCCTTTACAACCGAGAAGTCTTGCGTCAGTCCGTAAGTCTGGTAATAGGCCAGCGCCAACATGCGCACTGGTACTTTGAGTCCGATATGACGCAGCAAGCGAATGGGCGCCATGCGATGATGAGCGACCTCGTCGATGTCGAAAGCGAACTCAGTCCGGATATGCTCGCTTTTGCCTTGCGCGTAGCTGACGACGGGGCCGTATGTCGCACCTAGATGGGGAAACTCGACGGGAACTGCAAGGTTGATGGCGGTTGAGTGGCCAAGCGAATCGCCAACATAGTGCGAGAGCGCGCCAATGGCAAAGGCGAGTTCGTTCGCATTGGTCACATTGCGAAAAAGATTGACGACAAAGTCGCCTGAGCGAACATAGTGGGTTAGGTTGGAGAACCTTGGATCGCCGAAGGGGTAGTAGCCGATGTCCTGGATAACGCAGCCGCCGTACGCAAAAGCGCGCGCCTGCTCCAACTCGCTCGGCTTCAGAGAGGGGTAGCGGCTGAGCAGCAGTGGGACAATCGAATCCTGCCACGTGAGGTCGATGAGCTGCTCGTGAGTCAGCAGAGAATATGCGAGAGCATGTGGTCCTGCCAGGGCGAGCAGGCACGCGAGCAAAAGGGCGGTTCGCAAGGGTCGCAGGATCATTCCCTTTGGGATACCAGCTGCGATGGCCTTGTGTCTATAGCAGGGTGATCTTGACCGGGGTTTGCTACTCCAGAAACTCGCGCACAAATGGGTCTTCACTATGCACCAGGTCGTGGAGCGACCCGTTGAAGACGAGGTGTCCCTCAGAGAGCATCAGGAACGTGGTGTTGGGGTCGGTCTCGCCTTTGGGCAGAGGCACCATGCGGCTTTCCGATTCGCTGAAGCGATGCGTACAAAGGGTGAAGGCGTCCTGCAGGCGGTGGGTGACCAGCAGGGAGGGTGTGTGAAATACATCGCGCTGCTTGATGATCAGATCGATGATCGTGGTGGAAGTCACCGGGTCCAGACCTCCGGTGGGCGAGTCGTAGAGCAACAGGTCAGGGCGATGAATGAGCGCTCTGGCGATTGCCACACGGCGGCGCATCCCGCCGGAAAGGCTGCTGGGAAAGAAGTTGAATGTCTCTTCAAGGCCAACAAATCGCAATGCTTCCTGAACACGACTGTCGATCTCGTCGTCGGCAACACGCTCCTGGATTAGTTGATAGGCCACATTATCCCGCACCGAAAGCGAATCAAAGAGTGCGCCCTCCTGAAAGACCATGCCCGTGCGTGCACGGAGCGGAAAAAGCATTTCTTCACGCATGTGAGAGATGTCATTGTCGAAGAGGTGAATGCTGCCGAGATCGGGACGGAGCAATCCGTTGGCCAGCTTGAGCAGAACGCTCTTTCCAACCCCCGCCGGACCCAGTAGAATGCGCGTTTCTCGAGGCGTTACAGAGAAAGTCACATCGTCGAGCACCGGCGGACCGGTGAATGTGATCGAGACATTGCGAAAGGAGAGGACCGGGCCTGCCTGCGTGCCCGGGCTCAGGTCCAGTGCCGCCAATGGATGCGTGGGATTCATCGGTTGAAAAGTGCGATCATGACTTGGCTGATGAGGAAGTCGACAAAGATGATGAGCACCGAAGAGGTGACAACGGCCGAAATGGTGGATCGGCCCACGCCCTGGGTGCCGCCAGTTGTTCTCATGCCGTAGAAACATCCGATGGAGGCAATGATGTACCCGAAGAAGAGCGGCTTGACAAGACCCTGCAGGATATCGGGATAGCGCAGGTACTCGTAGGCCATAGAGAAGTACTGGGGGGCGTTCTGGTGATTCATGAAGACGGTGACAGCGCCGCCGCCGAGGATTCCGAAGAAGTTGGCCACGATGGTGAGAAAGAAAAGCATCGTGATGCACGCGTAGATGCGCGGCGTGACCAGTTTGCGCAGTGGGTCCACGCCCAGCGCGCGCATGGCGTCGATTTGCTCCGTGACGATCATAGAGCCGAGTTCGCTGGCCATGGAGGAGGCATTGCGCCCGGAGACCATGATGCCGGTGAGAACGGGTCCGAGCTCACGGATCATGGACATGCTGACAAAACGGCCGGTGACTGCAGTGGCGCCGAAGGCCGAAAGCGTGGCCGCCGATTGCAGGGCGAGTACCCCGCCCGTGAAAAAGCCGGCTAGGATTACAATGGAGGCTGATCCGACGCCGATAATGTCGGACTGCAATAGGAAGTCGGGCCAATAGACGGGCGGGCGAAACAGGTTGGTGATCGCCCGGTAGGCGAACAGGGAGTAGTCCTGTACGCTGAGGACAATATGCTTGGCGGTCCTGTCGATCGTGTCTATCGCCATTCGCTTTCCTGAAATGTTGCTCGCAGGATGGAGAGGACTATGCTCTCCTGCTCAGGATAGCGCATAGGGCGTAACATCTCGTACGCTGTGTGTGTCTTTCGCCGCGCCAGGTAGAAACAGCACAGATGTGCGTTGTGGTGCAAAGAACCCTGGGGATGCTAGCCGGTATGCAGGTGGAAGGCCGAAGGATAGAGTTTGGTCCTTCACGTGCAAGCAAATGAAGGCGGCTTGCGCGCATCCAAAAGTACAGTACAAAGGAGGACAACGATGCATCTGTTTCGTTTGCGGCTGATCCTTGCCCTGGTTGCCTCTGTGACGCTGGTTTCTCTGGCTTCAACATATTTCGATGTTTTGGCGCACAAGCATATTTTGCGCGAGGAGTTGGTGCGGCAGACCAAGTGGATGGGCGCGAGCCTTCAGTCCTCTTTGGAGCAGGTTCTGGCTTCGGGAAGCCAGGAGGGGCTGGGCAATCTGGTTGAACAGTCGAAAGCCCGCACGGCGGCGCTGGAGGTGGCGGTGTACGACGTCGATGGCCATGTGCTGGCCGCGGCCGGGTCTGACGCGCTGCTGTCGTTGCTTCCCCGCTCCACGATCCAGAAATCCCTGAAGCGAGGCGCCGTCGTAGGCGGTTTTGGACATTCGGACGATCTGCAATGGCTGGAGGAGGTTTTCCCTCTGCATGATGGCAATCAGCTAAAGGGCGCGTTGGTTCTGGTTACCGATGCGGGCTATATCCGTGCTCAAGGCAACGATGTGTGGCAGCGCAGTTTCTGGCGCGTTGTGGCGCTGGTAGTGCTGATTTCAGGAATCACGTTTTTGATGGTGCGCTGGTTCCTGATGCGACCGATGACGCGGGTCGTGGAACGAATGCGTCGCCTGCGGACCGGGAATGCAGGCAAGGGAACGGATTCCGGCGGCAAAGATATGAGCTTATTTTCACCGCTGGCGCGTGAAGTGGAAACGCTCGCGGAAAGCCTCGTTGCGGCGCGTGCCTCGGCCGAAATGGAAGCACGTCTGCGCGATGCGGGCGAGCACCTATGGACGGCCGAGCGGCTGTCCGTGCATATGCGGGACCGCTCGGAGCGGAGCCGCATCTTTGTGGTGTCGAATCGCGAGCCATATATGCACGTGCGACAGGGTCGTGAGACGGTGTGCGTGGTTCCGCCCAGCGGGCTGGTGACGGCGATCGAGCCGGTGCTGCGCGCCTGCGACGGCGTATGGGTGGCAAGCGGCAGCGGCAATGCCGATGCTGCAAACGTGGATGAGTTCGACAGGCTGCGCGTACCGCCCGACGATCCGCGCTACACCTTGCGCCGCGTCTGGCTCTCGAATGAGGAAGAGTCCAGTTATTACGATGGGTTTGCCAACGAGGGATTGTGGCCGCTGTGCCATATTGCGCACACCCGGCCCATCTTCCGCAATGCGGACTGGAACTGTTACCAGCGCGTGAACGAGCGCTTTGCTGCCGCGGTGCTGGAAGAGATGAAAGACTGTGAAGCGCCTGTGGTGTTTGTGCAGGACTACCACTTTGCCCTTTTGCCGCGGATCGTGAAAGCAGCGCGCCCGGATGCGCGTGTAGGGATATTCTGGCATATCCCCTGGCCGAATCCAGAGGCGTTTGGCATCTGTCCCTGGCAGGATGAGCTGCTAGATGGGCTTCTGGGCGCAGACCTGATCGGCTTTCACATTCCTCTGCATTGCAATAACTTTATTGCTACGGTGGACCGTGCGCTGGAAGCGCGCACGGAGCGCGAGCATATGACCGTACGCCGCCATGGGCACATTACTGCCGTGCGGCCACATCCGGTGAGCGTGGCCTTTGAAGGCCCGATGCAACACCGTGCCGCATCGGAGGAAGGCGTGGCATCCGCCCAGCGCGAGCGGGCCATGGCGCGCAACCAGCTTCTACGCGAGTTCGGCGTGCGCGCCGAGTGCCTTGCTCTGGGCGTTGACCGCATGGACTATACAAAGGGCATTGTGGAACGGCTGTTGGCCATCGAGGAACTGCTGGAGCATCATCCGTGGCACCGGGAGCGGCTGACGATGGTGCAGATTGCCGCGCCAAGCCGCACGCGCATTCCAAGTTATGTGGACCTGCGGCGCCAAATTGAGGAAACGGTGGAGCGCATCAATCTGCGTTATCAGACCGCGCATTGGCGTCCCATCATCCTGATTGATCGGCAGTGCAACCATGAGGAAGTGAATCGTTGGTACCGCGCCGCGGATATTTGTCTGGTGACTGCGCTGCATGACGGCATGAATCTGGTAGCCAAGGAGTATGTGGCCGCGTGTGACGATGAAGACGGTGTGCTGGTACTCAGCAAGTTCACTGGCGCGGCGGTCGAGCTGCGCGATGCGCTCATTGTGAACCCGTATGACACTGCCGCTGTGGCAGAAACGATCCACCGCGGGCTGGAGATGAATAGCGAAGAGCGCCGGGAGCGCATGCTCCGCATGAGACTGCAGGTGATGGAGTACAACATCTATCGCTGGGCCGCCAATGTGCTGGGTGCCCTGCGTGATCTGCGCCTTGAGCGCCAGGCAACCCCGCAACCATTCTCCGTTGAAACGGATGCGGCAGTTGTCCAGGATATGCCGGATCGTAAACTGGCCTAGGAAGCGAGTGGACGTTGAGCATAGAGGCGGCTGGAAAGCTGGAGGAGTTCTTTTGTGCATTGGAGAGGGCGGCGGCGCCGCCCGTGCTCCTGCTGGACTACGATGGCACACTGGCGGATTTTCGGGTGGATCGCTTCAAGGCGCGCCCGTGGGCGGGCGTGCCACAGCTTCTGGCGCGCATCCAGCGGCAGGGGCGCACGCGCATCGCCGTGATCACAGGCCGCCCGCCCCACGAAATTGCTCCCATGCTGGGCCTGGACCAGCCTATTGAGGTGTGGGGATTGCATGGTGCCGACCGGCTCCATCCAGATGGCCGGCGAGTCATGGAAGACGCTCCGCCGGCGGCACGTGCAGAATTGGACGCGCTGCGAGCACACCTTCGCCGTGATGCACTGGGCGGCCTCTTTGAGGACAAGGCCAATGCGGCCGTGATGCATTGGCGCGGCCATGCGCCCGCCAGGGCCAGACAGATTGAGCAGCGAACACGGCGACTCTTCGAGCCTTTGGCGCAGGTGGAGGGACTCGCACTGCTCGAGTTCGAAGCGGGCCTGGAGCTACGCGCGGGACGCGACAAGGGCGGTGCGGTGCGTGAGATTCTGCGCGAAGCGTCTCCTGGTGCTGCCGTGTCCTATCTAGGTGACGATCTGACTGACGAGGGAGCGTTTGAGGCCGTGAACCAGGCCGTTGGACCGCACTTGAGCGTCCTGATGCGCCGCCGTTGGCGCAAGACCGCCGCGGATGTCTGGCTTCGGCCTCCCGCTGATTTGCGAGCCTTTCTTGCCAGATGGGAGCAGGTAGTCGGAAAAAATACCTAAAGTGTATGATATTGACCAGTATCCCTGCGGCGGATCCTGCGATCCGCACTTTCAGTGAGCCGGCGTAGCTCCCCTTTCTAGCCGGTCTAAATTTCCAGGAGCCTGGTCAAGGTCTTCTGACAAGATCGAGGAAACAAGACATGCGCATGACACTATTGCACCGTTCTGCTTCTGTAATTCCAGTGACAATGGCACTTCTACTTGTCAGCTCGTTTTCAGGCTGCAGAAGTACCTCGTCGACTCCCGACTCCACGACGCAGACTTCGGCGTCCCCGTCCGGCCCTGGCTCGGGCGGCCCTGGGCCAAATGCTTCTGGTGCCGGTGGCCCTTCTTCTGGCGCTTACTCCGGCGGTGGCAATTCGGGCGGCGCTGCAGCGCGTCCAGCACCAGTCCCGGTCACGCTGACGGTTGCTCCAGGCACAGACGTCAATGTTCGCATCAATGAGTCGTTCAGTTCAAAGGTCTCCAATGTCGGCGATCCGTTTACCGGCGAGCTTTCTTCGGCGCTCACCACACCGAGGGGCGATGTGGTGTTCGCGAGAGGCACTGAAGTATCAGGCGCTGTGGTCTCTTCCAAAGGACAAGGCCGGTTTGCCGGCTCGGGCGTGCTGGCCATCGAACTGAGAGAGATTGGCGGGCAGCCCGTGAGCGCGACGGAATATGTTGTAAGCCAGAAGGGGAAGGGGAAGCGCTCGGCGGCGCTGATTGGCGGTGGCGCGGGCGCCGGCGCACTGATCGGTGCCTTGGCTGGCGGCGGCAAGGGGGCCTTGATTGGTGGCCTGCTCGGCGGCGGCGCGGGAACCGCGGGAGCCGCATTCACGGGCAACAAGCCGCTGGTTATCCCCTCTGAATCGCAGGTGGTCTTCGGGCTCACGCAGCCGATTTCGGTTACGGTGCAGAGATAAGCGGTGGCAAACCAAAGAAAACGCCGCGCAAGGCAGTCTCGCCCACCCGGCAGGCTGTCTTGTGAGGCGTTTTACTCTCTGCCCCGCTTGCGGATCTCGATATTGAGGCGCTTGATCTTCTGGTTGAGCGTAGAGAGAGGAATGCGGAACTGCTCTGCAGCGTCAGTCTGATTCCAATTGCAGCGCTCGAGCTTTTCAACAATGATGCGCCGCTCAATGTCTTCAAGGATGTCAAAGAGCGAGGCGTTGGGATTGTGTTCTAACAGCGCGTCCTGAAAACTGCGCCCGGTGATATGTCCCGGCAGAAGGTCAGAGCCGATCAGCGGACCGGATGAGAGCACAACTCCGCGCTCGATGGAGTTCTCGAGTTCGCGCACATTGCCCGGCCACTCGTAGTCCACCAGCGCGCGCATTGCATCCGATGAGAGCTTGCGTGCTGCGAGCCCGTTCTCATTGGCATAAAAGTCGAGGAAGTGCTGGACAAGGAGAGGTATATCCTCACGCCGCGCGCGCAGCGGAGGCAGGTCCACGGTGATCACGTTGAGGCGATAGAAAAGGTCCTCGCGGAAGCGGCCGTCGCGCACGGCCTGGCGCAGATCGATGTTGGTGGCGGCGATGATGCGCACATCCACCTGAATCTCCTGAATGCCTCCCAGGTGCATGAAGCGGCGGTCCTGCAGCACGCGCAGAATCTTGGCTTGCGTGTCCATGCCCATGGTGGCAATCTCGTCCAGGAAAAGCGTGCCGCCGTTGGCGACTTCAAACAGGCCCTTCTTGGATGCAACTGCGGACGTGAATGCGCCTTTCACATGGCCGAAGAGCGTGGATTCCAGCAGTTCGGATGGCATGGCACCGGTGTTGATGGGCACAAAGGGCTTGTCGCGACGCGGCGAGTTGGCGTGGATGGCCTTGGCGATGAGCTCCTTGCCCGTGCCGCTTTCACCTTGAATGAGCACCGTGGAGCGACTTGGAGCGACCTGCGCCACCAGGTCAAAGACGCGCAGCATCACGTCGCTCTTGCCTACGATGTTCGTGAAGTTATAGCGCTGCTTGAGGGTGCGTTTGAGCTGCAGGTTCTCTTCTTCCGCGCGGTGGCGGGCCACGGCCGAGCGAATGTCTGCTATCAGCTTCTCGTTGTCCCAGGGCTTCTGGACGAAGTTTTCCGCACCGGCGCGAACGGCTTCGACGACGTTCTCCACTGTGCCGTAGGCGGTGATCATGATGACCGGCGTCTCCGGTTGGCGCTCTTTGATCTGGGGAAGAAGTTCCAGCCCACTCTGGCCGGGCAGCGCTAGATCCAGCAGCACAAGGTCAAAGTTCTCAAGTTCCAGAATGCGCAAACCCTGCTCTCCGTCGCTGGCCATCTTTACCGCATATCCTTCTAGCGTGAGCAGCACCTCCAGCGACTCGCGGATGCCAGCCTCATCGTCGATCACAAGGATGCTGGCGCTTCCGGGAACGGAAGAGGAGTTGGGCGCGGACGCGGAAAAACTCAATGGCTCGTCAACTTCAGGCATGTACAGGCTTCCTCAGGAGGGGAAATTCAAGGTGAAACGTAGTGCCGGCGCCTATGGCGCTCTCGACGTGTATTTTGCCCGCGTGTTCCTGGATGATGCCGTAGGAGACAGACAGGCCAAGGCCCGTACCGCGACGTTCGCCAGGTTTGGGCATCGTCTTGGTGGTAAAGAATGGATCGTAGATGCGCTTAAGATGCTCCGGCGCGATTCCTGCGCCGGAGTCAGACACCACCGCTTCGACCTGTCCGTTGACGAGCGTGGCGATCCGCAGACGTCCGCCGCCGGGCATGGCCTCTTTTGCATTCAACATCAGGTTCAGAAAGACCTGCTGCAGTTTGCCTGGATTGCCGTGAATTGCGGGCAGCTGCTCAGCCAGTTCCAGAGCGACTTCGATCTGCGCAGTCTTGAACTGGTGTTCCAGCAATGAAAGCGTATCGAGAATCACCTGGTTCAGATTTGTCTCGCGAAACTCGGTCGTGGAGGTGCGGGAGAAATTCAGCAGGCCGTTGGCGATCTCAGAGGCGCGAAAGCTTTGTTGCGTGATCTTCTCCAGTACGGGTCCAAACCGAGCGTCGGCGCGCATCTGCTTGGAGAGCATCTGCGCATAAGAGGAGATCACGGCCAGTGGTGTGTTGATTTCGTGCGCCACGCCGGCGGCAAGCAGGCCGATAGAACTCAGCTTGTCGGCCTGGGCAAGCTGAGTCTCCAGGGAGACGCGCTCGGTGATGTCGTCTACCAGGACAATGCGGCCCACCGCGACAAAGTTGCGTGACATGAGTGGGGCGATCGCAATGTTGGCTGTGCGCTGCTCGCCGGCCCGCGTCGTCAGCGGAAACTTGTAGAGGTGATGCACGCCCGGTTCGTCGCGGACGCCGTCCAGCGCCTCGATAAACTCGGCCGGGAATACGCTGGCGGCTGGCTGGCCAATTGCCTCAGCGCGGCTGAGCGCATACATGGCTTCCATCTGCGCATTCCAGCTCTCGATGCGGTCGTCCAGGTCGAGCGCAAGGATCCCAACGTTGATGGATTCGACGATGTTTTCGTTGAATTCTTTAAGCCGCTCGAACTCACTGATCTTGTCTTCAAGCCGTGCATAGAGGCTGGCGTTCTGCAGCGCGATGCCGATGTAGCTGGCCAGTGACTCCAGCAGCTCGACGTCCTCACTGGATAGAAAGTCACCGCCGATCGTGCGGCCCAGGCCGATGACGGCGATGGTGCGCGTGATCGCGCCGTCTTGTACGCGGCAGGGCAGATAATAATTCAGGTCAAGCAGGGCCGCGGTCTGGCGCTGCTCCTCCGGAAGATGTAGAACTTGCTGCGCATTTTCAAAAAAGATGTGCGAGTGGTCGGAGGCTCGGTCAAAGTCAAGGTACCCTAGCGACAACCGGTGCTGCATGACCTGCACCTCGGCGGGAAGCCCGTGTGAGGCTGCCAATCGCGGTATTCCTTTTTCTTCCGTTAGGAACACTGCAACCCTCGCGACCAGCAGGGTGCGCGGCAGGCGCTCGACGATCGACGCAAGCAGAGCCTTGAGGTCGGTTTCAGAATTGAGTCCGCGGCCAAACTCCACAAGCGCCTTGCGGTAGTCGTAGCGATGGCGGTCAAATGCGCGGTCCACCCATCCCTGAATACGTCGTCTCAGGGGATCAAAGACCAAGGCTGTTACCAGAATGGCGACAACCAGGGCACCCTCGCGCACCTCTTGCGGCATGCCATTGTGAAACAGAACCGCGATCAGCGCAATAGCCCCGGAATACGCGCCGAGAATGAGCCCAGTGGCCAGCGTATAGGCCACGCCGCGCTTGAAGATCAGGTCGGTATCCATCAGCCGATAGCGGACGATGGCCCAACTGAAGGTGAGCGGCACGAAGACCAGCGATATGCCTGCCAGTTTCGTGAGAAGTCCCGGCATCCGCACATCGAAGAGAAACGGGATGGCGTAGAGCAGCGTAAAAGGTATGACGGCCAGTGCCGCGCCGCGCCACAGCCACTTTAACTGCTGGCGAAGCAGAGGAGTGTCGGCCCGGCGATAGCTGTGGAAGAACAGGATTGCGGCCAGCACATAAAAGATTGCGTCGTAGGCCGTACCCGCCTGATCCAGCCGATGCTTCAAGAGTTCGGTGGCCTCCCAGCGGTTGATTGCCACAACCCACAAGCCCAGCATGGCCGCGCCCGGCGCATACACCAGCGGCATCAGCAGACGGCGGCGAATATCCTTCAGCCGCTCTTCAGGGAAGCTCAGTGCGAAATGAAGGAAAAGCGCTGGCTGCAGCGACTCAGCCAGCACATTCAGCCAGAAGACCGTCCAGTCCAGTGCATCTAGCTGTCCCGTGTACTTTAATGAATTGAGCGCAAAAGAAACGAGGCAAAAGAGATAGAAGTGTGTGGCGCGCGGTGCTGTCCAACGGCGGAAGAGGACGTAGACGCCAATCGCAAGGTAAATCAGGCCAATAAGGCGCTCTGCCTGCTCCACACTGCGGTCCGGAGGCTCAGGAATGACCACGACCGGCGTATCCAGTTGAATACCGTCGCGCGTGATGGCGTAATTTGCCTTGCCATAGACCTGTGTCCGGTAGAGCTCCCGGTCTAGATCGGAAAGATGCGTGGTAGGGGCATCGTTGACGTCGGTCAGTAGGTCGTTCGCCTCAATGCCCGCACGCTGGCCGGGACTGTCCGGCAGCACTCTTTCAGCGATCAAACCGCCGTGCGCCTCCATCCACCAGACACCGTCACTTGGCTGCTGGAATTGGCTCTCCTGCCGAAAGTTCAACACCGCGAGGATCACCAGTCCGACCGTGGCCACGGCCAGCAGTGTCGCCTGCAAGCGGTTGAAGAGATTCGTCTCCATCGGGGGAGCACCTTACGTTACATCAGCAACAAGCGTTGCACGTCCGTTGCCATGTTCTTAATCAACAGACCGAACTCGCATTATCAACCTTCAATGTGTTGATAAAAAGAAAGATAAGGGCCTGCGGCAAAGTGGAACATTAACCCGCGTACAACGCAAATGTTCTGAAAATGCAAAAAACAATAGGCGTAATCCGCAAACAGGGATCATACTATTGAAATCAATAGTTCGAGATTCGGCGATGCTTTCCAACGTCCACAGCACATTCTACCCTGTTTTATTGTCCTCGGTGGTGCCTAAGTGGAGCATGAATTGCTTTGGCGCTAGCGTTGGCCGTAGGTTGCCCTGGGACCATGTTTGCGCTGGTAGTGGTGCTCGCCCACATAGGTTGGGATCCCAGCCACCGAGGGATTGAGGAGCGCAGTACGGAAGGCCAGCCGGGCAATGTACTCCAGCACGTCGGCGTGTTCCACCGCTTCGGTGGCAGTCTTGCCCCAGGAAAAGGGCGCGTGACCGGCCACCAGCACGCCCGGCACCGAAATCGGGTCCAGACGCTCCGCCCGGAAGCGCCGCACAATCACCGCTCCCGTGTGGCGCACATAGGCCTCGGCCACCTCTTCGGCCGTCAGTGGCTCAGTCACGGGCACCGGCCCATGGAAGTAGTCTGCATGGGTGGTGCCGAGGCAGGGAATCGGCCGGCAGGCCTGGGCCCAGGATGTAGCAAACTCAGAGTGCGTGTGGACGATGCCGCCAATCTGCGGGAACTCGCGATAGAGCAGGGTGTGCGTGTCCAGGTCGCTTGAAGGCCGCAACGTGCCCTCGACGATTTTGCCGTCGAGGTCGGTGACCACCAGATCCGCCGGGGTCAGCTTCGCGTAGTCCACGCCGCTGGGCTTGATGACCACCAGAGGTTCCGGTCCCAGGCGGTCAATGCCGCTAGCGTTGCCAAAGGTATGCGGAGCCAGTCCGCGTCGTGCAATTTCGCGGTTGGCGTGCAGAACTTCTTCGCGCAGAGACTCAAGCAGCATGTTGGACGTCCTCGTCAGCTGGCCGTGAAAGCATGGTACCTCAGCGGCCATTGGTAAGCGTTTACCCAAGATAGTAGTCTATCAGCACTCGCGCAAAAGCCGCACCCTCCCGGCCGTCGGTCTGCAAAGCGTTTCGACCATGACCGCCCAACCCGCGCGCCCCGCTCATTGCGCTATCGATAGAGAGGCCGAGCGGCCTAAGTTCCGAGCTTTCACTACCCGCATCTGGTCGCCATCCCGTTAGCAACCCACCACAGACTCAAAGTGCGTGTCGGACTATTGTCAATGGCGCAACGTTACTGCTGAGTTGGCGGTCAACCACTACTCGGAGTTCAGAGATGGCGCAGAGGAACGCCGTACAATGCGGACATGCATTGACCGACTGTCACAAACGGGATCGTTAACGAACTTGGCGGCGGTTGAATTACGAATTGCTGCGAGCACCACGGACTCAACGGGCTGGAGAACCTCGGAGTCTGCTGTCAGCAGGACGCACGAGAGCTGCGCGGCAAGCCCACACATCATTCGTATCAAATCCAAGGAAGGGTCGCGGGCATCGAGGCGAAACGCTATTTCCTCAACGACATTCTTTTCCGCGTCCGTGTAACAAACATGAGCATCATTGCCAGACTCGCTTCCCCAGATTCGCATTTCATCCGACCATGATTTGGTCTGCGGAAGAATCAGATCAATCTGCTTCTCGAATCCCTCAGGGGCCTGCTGCTTGGACCACCACAAGTGATCAGTCATTTCCATCGGAATCGAA
>VFSW01007981.1_pt1 | contig 15287 bp, 11 predicted proteins | sample 5358111 | NCBI WGS metagenome assembly VFSW01 (sample SAMN11554181, study PRJNA540505) | mine drainage metagenome | isolation source: sediment from site ElyBrook_90M | place: USA: Ely Copper Mine, Vershire, VT | collected 2017
ACGGGCTTCCATGGCAGGAGGCGAATTTCCAGATTCTGATCGAGAATACGGCGGGAGCGCAGTACTCGCTGGGCGGCAGCTTTGAGCAGGTGGCGGAGCTGGTGGCAAGGCTGAAGGCCCATGCGCCGGTTGGCGTCTGCCTCGATACCTGTCATACGCATGTAGCAGGCTACGACCTTGTGACCGCCGAGGGCTATGAGGAGACCATGAGGCAGGCAGCGGCCACGGTCGGCTTTGATGACGTGCATGTTTGGCACTGCAACGACGCCAAGGCAGCGCGGGGCTCGAAGCTGGACCGGCATGAGCACATTGGTCAGGGGACGATGGGAGTGGAGCCATTTCGGCATCTGCTCAACGACAAACGCTTTGGCCACTGCGCGTTTATTGCGGAGACACCGGTGGACGAGCCGGGCGATGAAGAGCGGAATGTGCGGGTGCTGAAGAGCCTGGTGGCAGCGGCGGCAAAGTGACCTGAATGCTCCGTTTACACTGAAAGTGTATGGCGGAAGAAAAAGACCTTCGTTACGACCCATCTGCAATTGAGCCTAAATGGCAAGAGCGCTGGGCCGCGGATCCCGCACTCTATGCGGCGGAGCCGGCGGCGTGCGGCAAACCCAAGTACTACGTGCTGGAGATGTTGCCGTATCCGAGCGGACAGTTGCACATGGGACACGTGCGCAACTACTCCATTGGCGACGCGCTGGCGCGCCACATGTGGATGCGCGGCTACAACGTGCTGCACCCGATGGGCTGGGATGCGTTTGGACTGCCGGCCGAGAATGCCGCGCTGAAGAACAACACGCCGCCGCGTGAGTGGACGCTCAGCAATATCGCCGCCATGAAGCGGCAGATGCAGCGCCTCGGGCTGGGCTACGACTGGGCGACGGAAGTGACGACCTGCCTGCCCGACTACTACCGCTGGAACCAGTGGTTCTTTTTGCGCATGTACGAGAAGGGACTGGCCTACCGCAAGAAGAGCAAGGTGAACTGGTGTCCGGATTGCGCCACGGTGCTGGCCAACGAGCAGGTGATTGACGGCCGCTGCTGGCGGCACGAAGACACCATCGTCGAACAGCGCGACCTGGTGCAGTGGTTCCTGCGCATTACGGCATATGCTGAAGAGCTGCTCGATGGTCTGAACAAGCTGGATGGCTGGCCGGAGAAGGTGCGCACCATGCAGCGCAACTGGATCGGCCGCAGCGAGGGCACGGAAGTCGATTTCACTGTCGAGAGCAGTGGAGAAAAGATTCGCGTTTTCACCACGCGCGTCGACACGATCTTCGGCGCGACCAGCGTGCAATTGGCGCCGCAGCACTCGCTGGTTGCGGTGTTGATTGCGAACGATCCGGAGTTGAAGGCGCAGGTCGATGAGCTGATCGAGCAGCAGAAAAAGGCTCGCGAAGCCGGCGACCTGGGCGCGATTGAAAAGCATGGAGTTCCAACGGGCAAGTTCGCGCTCAATCCATACAATGGCGAGCGTGTGCCGATCTGGGTTGCGAATTACATTCTGGCCGACTACGGTACGGGCGCGATCATGAGCGTGCCGGGCCACGACGAGCGCGATTTTGAGTTTGCCAACAAGTATGGCCTTGCGATTCGGCGAGTGATTGCGCCGTCAGAGGCCAGCGCGGGAGAGCCGCCGTTGCCGTTTACTTCAGAAGACGGCGTACTGGTGAACTCCGGTGAGTACAACGGCCTTGGCTGCGCCGCCGCTGAGAAAAAGCTTCAGGAAGTCGCCGTACGCCACGGATTCGGCCAGGCAACCGTGACCTTCCGCCTGAAGGACTGGGGCGTGAGCCGCCAGCGCTACTGGGGCACGCCGATCCCCATGATTCACTGCGAGCGCGATGGGCTGGTTCCCGTGCCAGACGATCAGTTGCCGGTGTTGCTGCCTGAGCAGATCGAGATTACGCAGCAGGGCGGCTCGCCGCTGGGCCGCGTGCCGGAGTTTGTCAACGTTACCTGCCCCAAATGCGGCGGGCCGGCGCGGCGCGAGACCGACACAATGGACACCTTTGTCGATTCGAGCTGGTACTTCTATCGCTACATCGATGCGAAGAATGGGAAGAGCCCATTCGATCCCGCAGCGGCGCAATACTGGTTTCCCATCGACCAGTACATTGGCGGCGTGGAGCACGCAATTCTGCATCTGATCTACTCGCGCTTCTGGACGAAGGTCATGCGCGACCTGGGCCTGATTGCGAATGACGAGCCTGCGCGCCGCCTGTTCACCCAGGGCATGGTGATCAAGGACGGCGCCAAGATGTCCAAGTCCAAGGGCAACGTGGTCTCACCCGACGACATGGTGGTCCGCTACGGAGCAGATGCCACGCGCATGTACGCGCTGTTTGCCGCGCCGCCTGATCGCGACCTGGACTGGCAGGAAGATGGCGTCGCGGGCGTGAGCCGCTTTCTGGGCCGCGTGTGGAGGCTATCGACGAAGTATGCGCCGGTAGCGCGCAGTGCGCGCGGCCAACAGGCTGATCCGCCGACAGGAATGTCGCTCAAGCTGCTGCGCAAGCTGCACCAGACCATCGCCAAAATCACGCTGGATTTTGAGGGACGCTGGCACTTCAATACCTGCGTGGCGGCCATTATGGAACTGGTCAACGAGATCCAGGCCGCGGATGCGCAGTTGGCCGCGGGCGAAGTCTCCGCGCCGGCGGTGCATGAACTGCTGCGGACGCTGGTGCTGCTGCTTGCGCCTTTTGCGCCGTATCTTTCTGCAGAACTTTGGGAGGAGATTGGGGAGCCCGGAGCGATACTGCGTGCGCCGTGGCCGGCGAGCGATCCAGAACTCGCCAGGGAAGATGAGCTGGAGATTCCGGTGCAGGTGAACGGCAAGCTGGTGACCGTGGTGCGCGTGGCCGTCGATGCCGACTCGAAGGCGATCGAGGACGCCGCACTGGCCGAGGAGAAGGTGCGGTTGCGCGCAGCCGGCAAAGCCGTGGTCAAGGTGATTGTGGTGCCGGGCAAGCTGGTCAACCTGGTGGTCAAGTAGCATGGCGCAGCCGGTGCGCGGAACCCAGACGCTTGTAGATCAGATGGGATGGGTCTTCCGGCGCCCTCTGTTAAGCGTAATGGAAGCGGCTTGGCGATGGTGCTTTGGCGTGCCGTTTCTACTTGTCTGCGGGTGGCAGGCGCGCCAGATTGTTCGTGCGCTTCCACTGGCGGAGACGGGCTTCAACAACGTGGATACGCAGAACCCCTGGGTGGCAGTCGTGCAGCTCGCGGGCGTGTGGACACATTACAGGCCGCATGTAGCCGCTGTGCTGGAATGGCTTCTGCCGCTGGCAGCGGTGGTATGGGCGATTTTCTCAGGCCTGGGCCGGAGCCTGGTCCTGAAGCGCATGAACATTGGCGTACGCATGCGGCCGCTGGGGATGATGGGATTGCAGGCCGTATGGCTTGTTTTGATTGGACTCACTTTCTGGGGCTGGTTTCGCGCAATCCAATGGGTGGCCGCGACGTATATCACGCCCGACGGGAACGCTGATCTGATCGGCTATTCCATCTGGGCGATCTTCCTTTCGCTCGCCTTCTTCAGCCTGTGGGCGTTCGTCAGCTGGCCGGCTACAATGGCGCCTCTTCTGATGCTGCTGGAAGAGCGCACCCCGCTGAACGCGCTGGCGCAAAGCTTCAGGTTGGGCAAGGTCTTCACCGGCAAGCTGATGGAGATCAACCTGGTAATGGGTATCGTGAAGCTGATGCTGATGGTGCTGGCGATGGTGTTCTCCGCCGCGCCGCTGCCCTTCAGCGATCAGTTGGGCTCGGATGCGCTGCACTTGGTGATGGCAGGCGCCGCGCTCTTCTACCTAGTGGCCAACGATTACTTCCAGGTGGTGCGGCTCAAGAGCTTTGTCGAGTTCTGGCAGACCTATCGCAGTCAGCATGTCTCATAGGCCCCCGCAGACAAACTATTTGTTCTCTGACGGCTGTACCGATTCCTTGCGGTAGGCTTCGCTCAGTGTCGCTTTCTGCTGCGCAACGGGCAGAAGCGTGGGATAGAACTGCACAAAGGTTGTATCGACGGCTCCGTGTGCGGTGTGGCAACTGTAGCAGGGCGCGCCCTGGGGAATCAGCGTCCCGTTGGCTGTCGGCGAGTCAAAATCAAAGAAGGCCCACCTCCCGGGAAAGTGCGCGTCATCTTTCACATGCACCTCAAAGCCCATGATCGCGGCGCCCTGGTAGTGACCGTGCTGGTTGATGGAGCCTTTGCTAACCGCCTCCCGCACTTCAAGCACCAGCATTGTCTTGTCGGGCCAGGTTCCTGTCCGCAGAAAACTGCGATAGGACTCAGGATTGACGAAGACGTTGTCGAACATGGAGTGATCGGCCATCTCCGCGGTTTTCGGCGCGTAGCTCATGTCGATTCCAGAGGTCAAATAAATCCACTTGCGATAATTCACAGGCGGCATCAGATCGCCGTTGGCCGCATACCTGGGAGCGGATGACGATGCGGCCTGCACGGCCTTGCGAGGATGCGCAAGGAAAAGGACCACCCACAGGGCAGCGAACAGGCACGTCGCCGCCATCAGCACAGATCTTCTTGGGAACAAGTTGACCTCCGTTCACAGAGAACGCAGCGGGGAAAGAAAAAGTTCCGTCTCGTAGCGGGCGATTGGCAGTGTGAACGAACCAGCCTTAGAACATCCTGAGACGAATCACGAAGTACTTCTTTGGATTTTCGCGCATGGCCTTGATCAACTGATGCGCCTGATCGAGAGTCATATCGGCGTGGTCATACAGATTCCGATTCTGCACCAGTTGACCCAGCGTGCCCTTGCCTTCGTCCACACCCTTCAGGATGCTGTCGAGGCGGGCAACCGTATCGTCCAGCTTTTGCGCAAAGTCGGGGTCCTTTGCCAGCTTGCCGAGCGAGCCCTTTCCTTCGTTGATCTCCGCAAGTAATTGATTGGCATTCTTCGCGGCCGAATTCAGGTTGTTATACATCGAGTCGTCACGGATAAACTTGCCGGCGCTGCCCTGGCCCTCGTCGAGCGATGTGGCCACCCGGTCCAGCCTGTCCACCGCCGAATTGGCGTGGGTGTAGAGAGTGTCATCGTTGACAAGCTTGCCAAGCGTGCCCTTGCCCTGGCTGATTGCATCGGTAATCTTTGCAAGGTCATCGGCGACACGGGAAACCTTGGCATACAAGGCCGGATCGTTGATCAGTGCGCCGACCGTGCCTCGTTTGGAGTTCAGGGTGTCGATCAGAACCCCGACCTTGCGCATCAGGACGTCAACTTGTTCGATGGATACCTGGCTGGTGCGAATTACGTCCTGAATACTCGGCGCTCCACTGGACCTAAGTTCCGCGTTGTCAGACGGCTGCGGCCCCGTTGCCCGCGTGGAATCGATGTCGACATAGCTGTCGCCCAGTACGCCCGCCTGGGCGATGGAGGTGGTCGAGGTTACGTGGAGGTCTCGCATATACTCACGGCCCACGCGCATAGTCACCTCTACCGGCGTCGGATTGCGGTCAGGGACGACACGAATACGGATTACGTTGCCGATTGTTACCCCTTCAAGGGTGACCGGCGCGCCATTTTTCAGGCCTGCGGCATTGTCAAAGTACGAGCGAAGGACCAGCTTGCGTGCAAACAAGCCTCCGGAGGACCCTGACATCAGAAAGATAATCAACACCAGAACGGCCACTGCCGCCAGGACCAAAGCGCCGACTCGTAGCTGCGACCACTGAATCTCTTTCTGGCTTGGCACGGCACTCCCTTTGCTGCAATTGACCGGTTACTCTTCCTGATTTATTTGAGGATAGCAGAAATCGCCATGATGGCTTCAGCCTTCCAGCACCACGCTGGCCATGGCCAATTGGGCGGTGTGGGTGATGGAAAGCGCGGCGCCGGTTACGCCGAGGCGCTCCGCAATCTCGCGCGCCCGTCCATGAAAGTGCAGGGTGGGCCGTTGGCCCGGCCTCCGCACCACTTCCAACTCCAGCCAGTTGACACCGCGGCTGATGCCGGTACCCAATGCTTTGGCGCCCGCTTCTTTCGCTGCAAAGCGGGCCGCCAGGCTTTCTGCGGATGTGCGCTTACCCAGGCAATATGCCTGCTCTGCCGCCGTATAGACGCGGTTCAGAAACCGCTCTCCATAGCGGTTTACGGTGCGTTCTATGCGTTCGATTTCAACCAGGTCGATACCGGTACCGATAATCATTCTGTCTACGAAACTACATCATTTCTGCGGCGCAGGTACGCCGACTTTTGTGGGTTAAGTGGAAATAAGAATTGTGCAATCAATGGAGTAAAGGAATATGGCGGAAGTTCGGTCCGGTTTTGGCTCGGGGCGTGGACATGGCAAATTGTACAAGAGCGGATCATCTTCGTCTGGCTGCGGCACACTCTTCAAGCCCAACAGGATTCCACCGATAATCTGGATGTGAAACATGTCATTCCATCGAAGGGTGCGCAGCCCACATCGCCCATACCATGGGCGATCGAGATGAGTGCCATCTCAATGGAAGAGCCGGGCAGGCTGGTTCAGACGCTCACCGGCGCCATTCTTGGCTGCGGTGGCTGGGTTCTCAGCCGCGGGGCAGATGACCGTGGTGCCGTGAATCTTCTGTTTGAGTTTGAGCGCCGGGCGTGCTTGGACATTTATAGCGTGTTGGTTGGCGCGGGGATCGAACTGAGCCAGAATGGCCATGTTTGCTTTACTGAACTTTGCCGGTGTACGCGGTTTCATCCCGGGGAATGCGGCGCGGAGATTGCAAGCATCGATATTGAGATTCAGACTTTCCCGGAGGAAATGGCCAAGGCAGCGGCCGGCTCGCGGCGAAACTGAGCCGAAGCTGTCATGATTTCGCCGGCCAGCCGCTATTTGGCGGCATAGGGGTCGGCAACGGGAAGAGCGCTCTGCAGCCATGCCGTATAAATCAGGTCGCGCAGCATACTGGCACCCGCGGCGAGGCGCGCTGCGGTGAATTCCCGCGACGCGGCCGAGCCGGCTCCGACAAAGCCGCCTGCCTTCTCCAACTGATATACCGTCTCGACGTGAGTCGCCGTCAGGCGCAGGTAGGCAACGTACTGATCGAAGATATCTCCCTGCAAAGGATGCAGCGGCGTCAACCTGGCCTGCACCGCGGAAGCATGGATATTGGCGGCTACGAAAGGGCCTTCAAACTCCCAGTGAATCCGGTGCTCCATCGTGTAGCCATTCGGGTTCGGTCCCACCCAGCCGTTGTACTGGACGGTGGTGTGCAGGGGCTGGGAGCCGTCCGCGACGTAGTGGCCCAGCCATCCCGCGTAGAAGATTGCGGTCTGTTCGACCGCGTAGGTGTCTTGCCCGGCAGCGACCTGATGACGGTATTCCCGTAAGGCGGCCTTGAGCCTCTCCCAAATCTCGGTGGTCTCCCAGGGCTGCAGGCCGATCTTTTCAGGCCTTTCGCCAGCGGCAAAGACCCTGGCCTCAAAATCGAAGCGACGGTGCGGCAAGGGACCGAGTGCATCGGCCAGTTCAAGGTCGATAAAGTGCTCCGGCGCCTGTGCAGCCGCCAACTCAGGCTCCGCGGGTGAACGCCAGCGGTCGGGCTCCGGGCCCAGGTACTCAATCTCACTCAATGCAGCTTCAGAGCGCAAAAAAGACGGGGTATCGGGAGGAAGCGCGCTAGCCGCCAGCCGATTGATCATGCGATGCCCTTCATTTCCCCAGGCATGGGCTGCGGAGGGCCGAAGAACGAGGCCGGTCAGGGCCACCAGAAAAACGATGGTCCACTGAGCATGTTTTGGGGGGCGCAACATGCAGCCAGTATACGGTTCAGCGAAGCCATGGCTGACCGTGCGAGGAATCCACGCGAGTTAGCTGAAGTTGCGAGCGCTGCGGAGACGGGGGTCGCTCCGGGAGGCCCTTGCCATTCCGGGTTCAATCTGGTGTTTTTTCAGCAACATACATGCGCGGAAGGCGTAAGGTATGGAACCAGAGGCTGAACGGGGCTCGAAGCGTTCACATGCACGCTGGATATGGGAAGGTGATCTTGCAGCGGGGCAGAGAACGCGTTGCGCGCATCGGCGAAAGCTGAGATGAGTATTGAGGGAAGGGTGACTATTTTCTTTGATTTGACCCTTTTGCGGTATGCGGTATCTGCCGAACTCGTGACTAATATAGAGGTGCAGCCCCGACCGAGGACTCTTTGAGTGGAGTTGCGCCAACGGGGACAGAGGCGCAACTGCGGGAAAGCGATAACGGAATGGACACGGACGGAGCCCAGCAAAACAAGTCGGAGAAGCGTGATGCCTCCCCATCAACATGGTCTGCGCTGGCAGTACTTGCGCTGGCCATGGCGGCAGGCGGAATTACCGCGCGCCTGGAAGCAGGGCCACGCTTTGACTGGCTGTTGCTGATGACGGCGATGGGCCTGACCGCGGCCGTTGCCATGCGCCTGCTGGCGGACAACGCCGCCGAGCGTGAGGCGGCCGCCCGGTACGCGGGCGATCCATCGAGGGACCTTCTGGATTCAGCCGGACCGATTATTATGTCGATCGGCCTGGATGGCAAGTTGAAGTATGTGAATCCTGCTGCCGAAAGGCTGCTCGGTTACCGCGCTGCGGAGTTGGTGGGGCATCTAGGCGCAGCGGAGTTGCTGGCGCCGGGCGAAGCGGAACGGCTCATCGCTGAGGTGCAGAAGATCTGCGGAATTCAACGGACTTTTGAGCAAACATCGGATGGCCTACAGGAGGCGCTTGCAGAGGTCGCGCGCACGATGCCGCCCAGCCTCACCCCAGGGTTTGATACCCATCTGAGACGCAAGGATGGGGCACTCTTGTCTGCAAGACTCCAACTCTCCACACTCCGGAATCGTGATGGCGAGCCGGTCGGGCTGGTCGGAGTGGCACAGGATCAGAGTGCAATACGGCGCAAGGATCTGATCAGGCGCGAGACACGTGACCGCTACGGCGACGTGTTTGAGAACTCGAGCGAGATGATTGCCACGCTCGACCTTACGGGCAGATTCATGTATGTGAACCCGGCCTGGAAGCGATGCTTTGCGCAGGATCAGAAAAATCCGGAGACGCAGGAGTTTTTTGAGGAGGCCTTTGGACCAGACAGCCGCCCCGGAGCCGCCGCGCTGTTACGCAGGGTTCTGGAAGGGGAGACGATTGATCGCGCGCCCCTGCGCAACGAAACCCCGGACGGCCGTTTGCTGGAGCTGGAGTTGAGTCTGCACCAGCGCCGCAGGGCAGGGAAGCCTATGGCTGTGCAGTGCCTGGTTCGCGATGTTACCCAGCAAAAGCAGCGAGAACACCGGCTGGCGCTGCAATTGCTGGTCAGTCAGATCGTTGGCGAGAACAGTTCAGCCAACCTGGCCGCCAAGCGAGTGCTGGAGGTTTTGTGCGAGTCGCAGGGCTGGGATATGGCTGTGAAATGGGACGTCAACAACGAAGAAAAACGGTTGGAGTTCGGCACGGCATGGGGTGTCCCTGGTGGAGATGTTGAGGCTTTGATTCAGCAGAGCATGGGGACAAGGCTGGCTCTTGGCGAGGATCTGCCGGGGAGCGCCTGGAAGGAGGGCAGGCTGGTATGGGTGCATGACATGACCACCGTGCCTGGCAACCCCCGCATGCAGGAGGCCGTGCGGCACAAAATGGTTTCGGGTTGGGCTGCGCCCGTCCAGGTAGGAAACTCGGTGCTTGCCGTGCTGGAGTTTTACTGCCATTTGAAGCTGCGCGAGGATCGCGAAATGACGGCGGCCGTTGAGACCGTGGCTGCGTCGCTGGGACAAATGCTTGCCCAGACGCGTGAGCGCGAGCGTGCGGAAGAGTTGAGCAGGCAGCAAAAAATTCTTCTTCATTCGGTCGCTGACGGAATCTGTGGTGTGGATCGTAACGGGTTGGTGCGATTCGCCAATCCCGCGGCAACAAGAATGATGGGTGCGCCGGCGGCGAGTCTGATTGGCAAATCAGTGCACGAACTCCTGCATGGCGCGGCGCCAACCGATAAGAAGTGTGTGGAGAATTGCCCATTGCGGCGGGCAACGGCGCAACGCGTCCCTTCCAGTGGCGAAGACACGATTTACCGCGCCAACGGGACAGGCTTTCCAGCCGAATATTTTCTCAACCCAATCATCGATCAAGGCCGCTTTTCTGGTTCGGTCTTGAGTTTTCGCGACATCAGCCAACGCTTTGCGCTCGATCGCCTCAAGGACGAGTTCGTGTCCACGGTGAGCCATGAGCTGCGCACTCCGCTCACTTCAATTCGCGGGGCACTTGGCTTGTTGTCATCCGGCATACTGGGCCAAATCAGCGACAAGGCCACCAATCTGTTGCGCATCGCCCTGGCGAACTCCGATCGCCTTGTGCGCCTGATCAACGACATCCTGGATCTGGAACGAGCGCAGAGCGGTCGTGAGCCGCTTGTCTTTCGCACCGCGCAGATGTCGGAGGTCGTGCGGCAGGCGATGGAGGGCATGCAACTGGTGGCAGAGCAGGCAGGTGTGTTGCTGATTCACGACAAGACGCAAGTAGAAGTCACGGCCGACGCAGACCGGCTTGTGCAGGTGCTGACCAATTTATTGTCGAATGCCGTCAAGTTCTCGCCGCCGAATTCTGCTGTTTCCGTGATGATCAGGCCCGGCTCCAGCGGGGTGACGATATCGGTCATCGACCAGGGACGAGGAATTCCGGCCGACAAGCTGGAGGCTGTTTTTGGCAGATTCCAGCAGGTGGATGCTTCTGACTCGCGTCAGAAGGGGGGCAGCGGCCTTGGGCTCGCGATTTGCCGTGCGATTGTGGTGCAGCATAACGGCCGCATCTGGGCAGAGCGTAATCCTATGCGCGGCTCCACGTTTCGCGTTTTCCTTCCCTATCACCCGGCGGCGGCAGCCAAGCTGAAGACCGGAAAGCCCAATGTGCCCAGCCAGGGCGTTGTCCTTCTGGCCAGCGCTTCCGGAGCCACGCGGCCCATCCTTGGCGCGCAGCTGGCGGACTATGGTTACCACATTCTGGAAACCGATACAGTGGAGCAGACTCTGGTAGCGGCGCACGATGGCGTCGAGGTGATCATCATCAACACCGCTCCGTCCGGCATCGATGGCTTGCAGGTTCTTCCTCAGCTGCGAAGGACCAGTCCCGAGGCACACACGCCGGTGGTCCTGTTGAGCCTGGATACGCAACAGGCCGGGCTGGGCAATCATGCCGATGGTGTGGCGAGGACCGCGAAGAATGAGCCGAACCTGGGCGAGCTGGCGCGCATACTTGCGGGCCCCGGAGAGGCGCTTCGCATCCTGGTGGTGGATGACGATGCCAACCTGGCAACGATGATCGGCGCCATGTTCGCAAGCGAGAGCACGGCGGTGCGATTGGCGCATGCTCGCACTGAGGCGATGGATCAGTGTCAGTCGTTCCAGCCGCATCTGCTGGCGCTTAATATCAGTCTTTCTGACGGGGAGGCCCTTAGCCTGGTGGACTGGTTGCGCGAACAGGAGTGCCTGGCGCGCCTGCCCCTCTTGGTGTACTCTGGCCGAGAGCTTGCACCCGCATATAAGGAACAGATTGGCAGAGACCCGGTTGGTCTGTTGTCGATGGCTCGTGTGCAGCCGCACCAGCTTGAAACGCTTGTCTTGACGATGTTGCGCAGTACTCGTCAGATGGGAGATGGAGTTACAAGTTTTCAAAAGCCATTGGATGCCTGATCATGCATGCAAAGACGGGATGGTACATGCAACTTCACCTGCGAACCGGCACTGATCAGCTTCCCAAGGTGTTTTACCTAATAGACGCGCAAGGATATTGGAACACCGTATAGATTTACCTGGAGAGTGCAGCCATGCATCGCCGCATATTAATCATTGATGACGAAGACGATATTCGTGAAATTGCAGCCATGAGTCTTGAAAGCGTGGCAGGCTGGGAAGTGATGGTCGCCAATTCCGGAGCGCAAGGGCTGATTCGCGCTTCGAGTTACAGGCCCGACGCAATTTTGCTGGATGTGATGATGCCCGGCATGGATGGTCCCACTACCTTTCGGGAGTTGAACAAGAACCCCACCACTGCCGATATTCCCGTACTGTTTCTTACCGCCAAGGTGCAAGCAACGGACCGGCGCCGTTTTGCCGATATCGGTGTAAAGGCCGTGCTGGTTAAGCCATTTGATCCTCTCACGCTCTCTACGCAGATTGCGGAGGCATTGAGCTGGAACTGACAGGGGATGAATTTGGACGCGAATGGACAATCCCCGATCGCTGAGGCCATGAGCCGCCTATGGGAGCGTTTCCTGCCTTTGATCGAGGAGCGGGTTTCGACGCTTGAGGCCGCTGCCATGGCGCTGGAGGGCGATCAACTTGCTCCCGCGCAGCGTGAGCTGGCGTGCGCAGCCGCCCACAAATTGGCCGGCGTGCTTGGCAGCTTTGGACTGGCTGAGGGCACTGAGCTGGCTCGCGAAGCCGAGATCTTTTACTCGAACCGCACGGATGGCAGTTCCGTTACGTGCGCGCGCATCTCCGAGATTCCGGCGCGGATCAGACACATGATCGACAGCCGGCGATCCTATCCCCCGTCCTTGACCGATTAGACTCAAAAGAAGTGACAGAGCGGGACACAAGGACGAGCCAACTCAGCCTCGCTTTTGAGGAGCAGCGGGTCATTCGCCGAGTGTGGCATGTTTGCGAATTGGTGGATCAGCTTCGAAAACAGATTGAGCAGGAATATATCGATATTTGGGTAGATGGCGAAGTGTCCAACTTTCGCGCCGCGCCATCAGGCCATATGTATTTCACCTTGAAAGACGCTGAAGCACAACTGCCGGTTGTGCTCTTTCGCCGGCAAGCCTCGCTGCTTCGCTTTTCTCCCGAGGACGGCTTGCATCTTCTGGTCCGGGGGAGAGTCAGCGTCTACGCCCAGCGCGGCTCCTTGCAACTGGTCGCTGAGACAGTTGAGCCGGTGGGCGCCGGCTCGCTCCAACTGGCATTTGAGCAACTCAAGGAAAAACTCAAAGCGGAGGGTTTATTCGATGCAGCGCGCAAACGTTCCTTGCCGCCGTTTCCACGGGCCGTTGGCATCATTACCTCGCCTTCAGGGGCAGTGATTCGCGACTTCCTCAATATCGTCGGGCGTCGCCATTCCGGCCTTGAAGTATTTCTTTTCCCCGCGTCGGTACAAGGCGAGTCAGCCCCTGCGGAGATCGAGGCTGCCCTCAATGAACTGAATGGATCCAACCTTGTTGACCTCATCGTACTGGCGCGCGGCGGTGGTTCGCTTGAAGACCTGGCAGCCTTTAACAGCGAACGAGTTGCGCGGGCCATTGCGGGATCCCGACTGCCGGTTGTTTCCGCGGTAGGACATGAGACGGACTTCACGATCGCGGATCTTGTGGCAGATCTGCGCGCCCCAACGCCCTCGGCCGCTGCTGAACTGATCACCGAGCAACAGTATCGAGTTGCCGAGCACCTTGTGAATCTGACAAACCGGATTACGCGGGCCGTTCGATATCAACTTTTGCGTGCGCATCAGAGGCTTGACGGCTTAGCCGCGGACCGCGCGCAGTGGCGAATGATCGAGGTGATGAATCAGCGAGAGCAACATCTGGACGATCTGAGTGCTCGTATGGAGTCGACGGTACGAGCCCAGCTCAATCGGTACAGGTTTCAATTGAGCGAGCAAGCAGGATCTGTCCAATTGCAGAACCCGAGCAGACGTCTTGGTTTGGTGCGTGCCCGCATGGTTGCGTGCCGCGCGCGCCTTGAACATTTGCAGGACAGGTGGGTCAGCACAACGTCCCACAGGCTCTATGCGCTGGACGCGCGTCTAAGAGGCCTTTCGCCTCTTGGCGTCCTGAGCCGCGGTTACGCTATCGTCCAAGATGCGCAGGGAGGACTCATCCGCTCTACCACTCAGCTCGCACCGGGAGACCGCACAACAACCCGGCTGATTGATGGCGTCATTGTGAGCCGCGTAGAATCAACGGAGCGCGCAGTTCTGCAGAAGAAGGGCAAGCAGCGCCGCCAAAAGTGAGGACATGAGCACATTATCCGAACGCAAACTCTTTGGCACTGACGGTATTCGCGGTGTTGCGGGTCAGGCCCCTCTCGATGCAACCACTGTCTACGCTGCCGGCCTGGCCCTGGGCCACTCTCTTCACAAAACCTCTGCGAGTCCCCGGGTGATTCTCGGACGCGACACGCGAGAATCCAGCCCCTGGATTGCGGCGACATTTGCCGCAGGCCTTCATCAGGCTGGGGTAGGTGTCGAGAGCGCAGGGATTGTGCCGACCCCCGCGGTTGCCTTTCTGGTGCGCGCCGGGAGCTTTCAGGCAGGAGCCGTTATTTCAGCTTCGCACAATCCATGGCGCGATAATGGAATCAAGCTCTTTGGCGCGGATGGTTTCAAATTGCCGGATGCGGTCGAACTGGCGATTGAAGATGAAATTGTGCATCACGCTTCTTTGACTCATCCGCCCGATCCCGCCGCGCTCCCCCCAATCTCAGATAATGCAAGGCTGCAAGAGCAATACATTCAGTTCCTCATTGAAAGCGTGCCATCTCTCAGTCTTGCCGGGCTCAAGGTGGTTGCAGATTGCGCCAACGGGGCAGCCGCCGCCATTGCGCCGGAACTGTTCCGCCGCCTTGGCGGGGGCGTCACAATGCTGAATATTGCACCCAATGGCCGCAATATCAATGAAGGCTGCGGCGCGCTCTACCCTGCCTATGTCGCTGCTGAAGTGGAAGCGCTGGGAGCGGATATCGGGGTTACCTTTGATGGAGATGCCGACCGCTGCCTACTGTCTGGTGCACATCGGAATATTGTGAACGGCGATGCCATTCTGCTGATGGCCGCTCGCGACTTGAAGGCTCGCGGATTGCTGACAGGCAATATTGTCGTCGCGACGACCATGTCGAATATGGGCCTTGAAGCGGCCTTCGGGCGCTCGGGCATTCGTATGTTGCGCGCACCCGTGGGGGACCGCTATGTGCTCGAACAAATGCTTGCGCATGATGCTGCATTGGGCGGTGAGCAATCAGGTCACATTCTGTTTCCACATTTGGCCACCACAGGCGACGGTCTCTTGACGGCACTCGTTGTCCTCGACCTGCTGGTCCGAAGCGGGAAGACCATCGATGAGCTGACTGCGGACCTCAAGGTGTTTCCGCAGGTCATCATCAACGTGAAGGTGCGCGAAAAGCGGCCACTGGAGTCGATTCCATCCATTGCCGCTCGCATCCGCGCCGCAGAAGATGCTCTGCGGGGTACAGGTCGTGTTGTGATTCGCTACTCCGGAACCGAGGCGTTGGCGCGCGTGATGATTGAGGCTGAAAGTGAGAGCGCCATGCGCCTTCACGC
>VFSW01007982.1_pt1 | contig 15286 bp, 14 predicted proteins | sample 5358111 | NCBI WGS metagenome assembly VFSW01 (sample SAMN11554181, study PRJNA540505) | mine drainage metagenome | isolation source: sediment from site ElyBrook_90M | place: USA: Ely Copper Mine, Vershire, VT | collected 2017
TTTTGTCCTATCCAACTCAAAAATACCCACAAACAAACCGAAAAACCTTCATCTCTCTCCCGCCCGGCGGGGGCCCCCCCCGCCGGGTGGCCCACTGCCGAATGTGCCTCACTGACAGGGGGGTACATTAATCGTACCGCTAATTGAGACTGCGCCCGCCGTCCCCGCCAGTGCTCTGCCATTTAGCGTCGAGCCAGTGTTCATTGTGATTCCCGACTGAGCCATTAAATTTCCTACCATTGTCGTGGTTGTTCCAAGGGTTGCTGCACTGCCAATGGCCCAGAACACATTCCCAGGCTTGCCGGGGGAAAGCACGGTGACGATACCGGATGCCGTCGTCAGTGTGGATCCTATCTGGAAGATCCAGACGGCATTCGGATCGCCGACAGGGTCGAGGGTGAGATTCCCGGTTATTCCCAGCGAATCCCCCCCGGCCCCAGAGGCGGTAGTGCGCGTATAAACTCCAGGGGGAAGGGTTTCCCCTCCTATGTCCCCGACGAGGAGTGTCCCTGGTGGTAGTGTCGAGGCGGTGTTATATGCCGTGGTCAACTGGCCCTGGGCAGTCGCGGCAGTCGTATCGGCCGCGTGTTCCACGCCCGTATATGTTCCCGGCCCTGCCGATCCAAATCCAGTAATCGAACTTGCTCCCAATGGCGATATGTCAAGATCCCCAGTAACGAGGCTCGGACCGGTGGCGGAGATTGCCTGGCCGGCCAAAATTCCAGCACTGCAGCTCGGCGTTGCTAACGCTATGGGCGGCGCACAAGCCTGTGTACCTGTTGTAAAGGTCCACGTCTTGTTGGCCGCCAACTGATTGCCGAACGTGTCAGCCACCCCGGTGGTAATCGTGGCCAGATAAGCGGTGCCGCCTATAAGAGCGCTCGAGGGTACAAAGGTCGCAATCATGCCCGTTGAATCCAGGGAAACTGTTCCAGCCACGCTCGTCCCGCTTGGCCCGGCTAGAGTAAACGTGGAAGTGGTGATAGTCGCGGGGTTCATCGCCTTACTGAAAGTTGCGGTGACAGGGGTGGTGAGGCAAGCGCCTATCGAGCCGTCCGGCGGAGTTACTGAGGTTACTGTGGGCGCGGTCAAGGGAGCGGTGGGACCCCCTGTAACTGAGTCCGGGTCGCTGCACCCGGCCATGACGACGGCCAAGACGGCCAATAGAAACGCCGGGATCCAAATCTTGCCAACCTTCAATTTGCGCATTAGCTTCTCCTCATCGCCCAGTTGCCAAGTTGCTCGCAGCCGCCTCGAAATATGCATAGCTCTTCAGTCTTCTCTGCTCATTGATAATGAATAGACACCATTCCCCCGTTTCATATACCAAATCCACAAATATTCAGTCTGTTCAAAAGTGCACACAACCGACGTAGGGTAAAGGAATGACGTCTGAGACGTTGTCCACGCTGCTGAAGGAGTTTCGTGCAACGTGAAAGCCGTAGCGGTCACGCACTTCGCCCGGCATTTTGACGAATACATTTCTGGCGTGAACCGAGCGAAAAGGGGCAGGAGCCGCTAGCACGTGAAAGCATTGAAATGCAGATGGCCGCGTCCGTAGTGGCCAGTAAGTTTGTGGGCCATGGATCGGAAGTGAAATCAAAACCTCGACCCTTTCGAGGTTAAACGGTCTGGGTTTTGACTTCGGACGCGTGGCCCCGCTTTTGAATTGGAACTGTCGGGATGCGCCGTCCTCCGGCGTGGGAAGGGCGGACTTTCGAGTTTGACTGCCGCGATGCCTCACGCATAATGCCCGTTAAAATTGGACCGGTAAGTGACGCGCGCTAATTCTCCACCGCTGTAGTTTTCACTTCCGCTTCCGTTCCGCGATTCTTCAAAATTCGGCGCAGGCGGGGAACATCCAGTTCTCCTTCCCACTTGCTGACATAGAGCGTGGCGACGCCGTTGCCGACGACATTGGTTACCGCGCGGCATTCGCTCATGAATTTTTCTATGCCGACCAGAATGGCAAGCGATTGAACGGGAATCGAGGGAACGGCGGCAAGAATCGCCGCCAGCGTCACAAAACCCGTGCCGGTGACGCCCGATCCGCCTTTTGATGCAATGAGCGCGAACAAAAGGAGTGCGGTGATCTGCCCGCCGGTCAGATGCGTATTGGTCGCCTGCGCGAGAAAGATGGCCGAAAGAGTGAGGTAGATGTTTGTGCCGTCCGTGTTGAAAACGTAGCCGGTGGGAAAGACGAGCCCGACCATCGAGCGCGACGCGCCGAGCCGCTCGAGTTTTTGCATCATGTCGGGCAGAACGGTTTCCGAGGAACTCGTGCCGAGGATGATCAGGATTTCATCCTTTATATAGGCGATGAAACGGAAGATCGAGAAGCCGACCCGCCAGGCGATGCCGCCGAGAATGATCAGAATAAAGAGCAGGCTGGCAAGATAAAACGTGCCCACGAGCTTCAGGAGATTCGACAACGAGCCGACGCCGTAACTGCCGACGGTGCACGCCATCCCGCCAAGCGCGCCGAGCGGAGCCGCTTTGACGATGATTCGGATGATGCCGAACACCGCCTTGTTCGCGTACTCGAGGCCGCGGATCACGGGCGCACGCGCTCCGCCCATCCGGGCCACGGCAAATCCCGTGAGAATCGAAATCAGAAGGACCTGCGGCACGGCGCCGCCCGCAAACGCGTCAGCAAACGTGCGCGGAATAAAACCCATCAGGAAATTGACGACGCCGGTTTGCTTCGCGCCCACCACGTAGGTGGCGACCGATTTCGGGTCGAGCGTCGCGGGATTGATATTCAATCCGAGACCCGGATGAACAAGAAGCGCCACGGCGATTCCCGTGGCAAGCGCCGCCGTCGAGACAACCTCAAAATAGACCAGCGTCTTCACTCCGGCGCGGCCGAATTGCCGCAGGTCGGACATGGACGCGATGCCCAGCACGATGACGCAGAAGATCACCGGCGCAATCATCATGCGGATCAGACCGACAAACGCATCGCCGAGCGGCTTCAGTGCAATACCTGTTTGGGGAGAGAATCGACCGATGAAAATGCCCAGAGCAATCGCGATGAGCACCTGCACGTAAAGCCTGGCGTACCAGTGGGGACGCTGGGGCATCGGGAGCCCGCCTTTTTCCCACCGCCGTCGTGGGAGATGTGAAAGCCTGCCGCGCTAGTTTGTGCGGCTCACTCTATCAAAATCTTCAATCGGATAAAGGCGAAAAGCATCCGCCGGCATCGTCATTGCTTGCCTTGCGGATGCGCGGATTCCTGCGTGGTTCGCGAGATGTCCGGCACCGGGAAAAAGCACAGCAGCATTAACGGCGCATCACCCGTATTGTGCGTGGCATGCTTTTCGCCCGGCGGAATCAGGATTGTGTCGCCGGGCTCGAGCGGAAAATCGCCGCTTTCGGCATGCGTGGTGCCGCGGCCGGACAATACGAAAATGGACTCCTCGCAATCCGCGTGATGATGTGGACGCCGCGGCGGGTCGCCGGGTTTCGGTACCGGAATCTCCACAAGCCTTACCGTGCTGGCGCTCGAACCACGCTCGCCCGAAACGATTTCGAGGGAGTTGCGGCCCGCCAGCCCCAGACGCTTCCCTTCCGCTTGTTTGAAGACGCGCGCCATGCGTTTTCCTATTTTTTCAGCCGCTCGATCTCGGCCAGGCCGCCCTGTATCCGGTCGAGCTGCTCGTAGATTGCGGCCGCTTCCTGCGCGATGGATGCGGCGATATCCTGAAGCATGCGCTGCGCCTTTTCCAGGGTCGCATGCTGCGGGCTGCCGTACCATCCGGTCGGCGCGATCGAACGCACGTCCGTCAGCACCGGCTGATACGAGCGCGTCCGGCGCAGCTTGTCCATTTTACCGCCGAGATTCGCGTCGGAAGAATAATCAATGCGGTCCAGATGCACAAGGTCCGGGCGATAGGCAAGCACTGCCAGCGCTTCGATCTCTCCGCCGTGCGTGAGGCCCTTGCACTGTTCCCCGTACAAAGCCTCGGCCACGTAACATGCCTGAACCGTCACGACCGTCATCCCGTGTTCCCGGTGCAAAGTTTCCGCGGCAATCGCAAGCGACGGAATGTTTCCCTCATGCCAGTTCAAGAGGAGCAGGTGTGTCGCGCCGTGCTTCGCGGCCGAGGCGCACGTCTCGATAGTGACACGCATATAGGTTTCCGGCGAGAGCGTGATCGTGCCCTCGTACGGCATGTGCAGGGGAGTCACGCCAAACGGCGTCGCGGGGAGAACGAGGCCGTCCATGCGCTCCGCGACGGAGTGAGCAATCACTTGCGCCGCAAATGTGTCCGTGCCCGTGGGCAGGTGCGGCCCATGCTGCTCGACGCTCCCTGCCGGAAGGATGACGAGAGGATGCTTCTTGAACTGGGCCGCGATTTCCGGCTGCGTCAAATCCATGAAATAGCGAGTCTGCACGAAAGGGCTCCTAGGGCTTGCCTGCGGCGGCTTCGCTCAATACTTCGGCAAGTCGCACCGCCTGTCCGTTTCGTTCCACCGAGCGCAGCGCGGCATACACAACCGCGACAGCCAGATTGCCGTTGTGCGCATTCAGCTCCGCGGGCTTTCCAGTGCGGCAACTGTCGGCGAACATCTCGAGCTCGGCGCGGAACATGTCGCTTTCAGGCACTTTCAGCACTTCCCTTTTGGCGTAGCCGTCCTTGCCGCGCTGGATGTACAGCAGGGAGGTTTCGTGCAACTTATGCGGAGTGTCCCAGGTCCCAAAGTCAATTTCGTAGTGCATCAGGCCTTTCGATCCGAAAACCCGCACGGCGAAAATGCCGGGCGAAGTCCAGCACGAGCCGACATAGGCGACTTTGCCGTCAGCGAATTTCAAGAGGGTCATGGATTGGTCGTCCACCTCGGCGCCGACGGGCGAAAGCTTGGACGCCATCGAACTTGCCTCGACGATGTCGCCTCCCAGGTAGTGCACGACGTCAAACATGTGAATCGCGAGCTGCGAAAGCGGCCCTCCGGGGGCGCGATCCTTGTACCAGCGCCAGGTCTTGGGCGTCAACTCGAGGGCGCGCTCGTTGGAAAAATTCGCTTCGATAAACGCGACGCGGCCCAGCTCGCCCGCGTCAATCGCTTCGCGAATCTTGCGAATTCCCGCCATCAGGCGCGCGCTGTGCCCCACCGTGACCGTAACCCCGTATTTTTGCTGCAGGGCCTCGATCTCGAGCCCGTCGCGAAGAGTGCTGGCGATGGGCTTTTCGGTGTAGACGTGCTTCCCCGCTTTGGCGACTTCGAGCGCGACGGACAGATGCTGCTCGTTGGGCACGGTCAGAATCACGCCCTGAATCTCCGGATTCGCGAGCATCGCCTTCAGGTCCGCGACCGCCGGAACACCCGTTTCCTGTTGGAACGCGGCGCGCTTTTCTTCCGAGCGGCTGTAGGCCGCGACAATCTGGATCTTTGGAGATTTCTTAACGGCTCGGGTGAGGACTTTGGCCCAGCGGCCAAGCCCAACAATGCCGGTTTTGACAACAGTCTCAGTCATAGAGGCCCGCCTGGAAAAAGAACCGAAAGAGTGAAATCCGAGAGGGGAAGAAAAATTTAGAGTTGCAAAACCCCGTCTCCTGTAATACGGTATTACTGTATGACCAGCTTGTCAAGCCCGCCTTCCAAGCCCCCTTTGCTTCCCGTCATTCGGACAGATGCTGCCCCGCTGCGCCGACAAGTGCTCGACGATCTTCGGCAGTCCATTATTCATGGCCGGCTCGTTCCCGGGTCGCGCCTGGTCGAGCGAGAACTTATCACTATGATGGGGGTTTCGCGGACAGTTATTCGCGAAGCGCTGCGGCAACTGGAGTCGGAAGGTCTGGTCACCATCATCCCGAACAAAGGACCGGTCGTGCGGGCGCTGAGCGCCGCCGAGGCCGGAGATCTATACTCGATCCGGGCGGTCCTCGAAGGACTGGCGGCGAGGCGGTTCGCGGAGAAGGCCAGCCCGGAGCAGAGTACGGAACTCGAAAGCGCATTGTATGCGACGGCGAACGCCTATGTGCGCGGCAATCCGGAAGAAATTCTGGACTGCAAGAACGGATTTTACGAAGCGCTTTTTGAAGGAGCCGGAAGCGAGACTCTTTCGACAATGATTGGTATGCTGCACGTGCGCATCTGGCGGTGGCGGGCCATGGGCCTCAGCCATCCCCGGCGCTCGGCCGGGCGATGGAAGGAAAGCATTGAAGGTTTGCGCGCGGTGCTCGACGCGATCCGCAAACGTGATCCCGAACGGGCCGAAAGTCTGATGCGCGCGGAAGTCACCAGGGCCGCGGCGGAAGCGATGCAGCTCCTCGCCGGCGGCGACATCAGTTGAATTAGAAATTATTCCGATCATCCTGAAGTGGAAAGGGGGAAGAGAAAAATGGCAACTGATTTTATCGTCCACGACAAGGCCGACTCCGTCGGCGTCGTTGTGGTGGAGGACGTCCAGCCCGGAAAAGAGGTCACCGGCTGGATTATGGAAACGAATGAAACGATCAAGCTCAAGAGCCTGGACGCCGTGCCTTTGGGCCACAAGATCGCGCTGAAAGACCTGAAAGTGGGCGACACGGTTCTCAAGTACGGCCACGACGTGGGCAAGATCGTGGCGCAAGTGGGCAAGGGGCAGCACGTGCACGTACATAATCTGAAGACGAAGAGGTGGTAGGAATGGGACGCTATCAATTTCAAGGGTATCGCCGCGAAAACGGTCGGGTCGCGATTCGCAATCATGTGGTCATACTTCCCCTCGATGATCTTTCCAACGCCGCTTGCGAAGCGGTGGCCAACAACATCAAAGGGACGCTCGCCATTCCGCATTCCTACGGGCGATTGCAGTTCGGCGAGGACCTCGAACTCCATTTCCGCACATTGATCGGCACGGGCAGCAATCCGAACGTTGCGGCGTGCGTCGTGATCGGCATCGAGCCGGAATGGACGGCGCGGGTCGTGGACGGCATCGCGAAAACCGGCAAGCCCGTCGCCGGATTTTCCATCGAAAGGCATGGCGATCTGCAAACGGTCGCGGCCGCCGCTCGCATGGCCCAGGAGTTCGTGCAATGGGCCACGGAAAAACAGCGCGAAACCTGCTCGATCGAGGAGCTATTTGTTTCGGTCAAGTGCGGAGAGAGCGACACCACTTCCGGCCTCGCTTCCTGCCCCACGGTCGGAAACTTCATTGACAAGCTCGACCCGCTCGGTGCGACGACATGCTTCGGCGAAACCTCCGAACTGACCGGCGCGGAAACCGTGTGCGCGAGCCGGGCCGCGACTCCCGAGGTCGGAGCGAAGTTCATGCAGGTCTTCAACGCCTATCAGGAAGTGATTGACCGGCACAAGACCAGCGACCTTTCCGAATCGCAGCCGACCAAAGGCAACATTGCCGGAGGTTTGACGACGATCGAGGAAAAGGCCTTTGGAAACCTGGCGAAGATCGGCCGCAAAACAAAATACATTGACGTGCTGAAGCCGGCCGAAGCTCCCGGGAAGCGCCACGGTCTCTATTATATGGATACGTCTTCCGCGGCGGCGGAGTGCATCACCCTGCAGGCGGCTGCGGGATTCGTGGTTCACCTCTTCCCGACTGGCCAGGGGAACGTCATCGGCAATCCGATCGAGCCCGTCATCAAGCTCACCGCCAATCCCCGAACGGCGCGGACGATGTCCGAACACATTGACCTCGATGTGTCCGGCATTCTGCGGCGCGAAATGACGCTCGACGAAGCGGGTGACAAGCTGATCGAGATGACATTGCGCGTCTGCAACGGCCGGCTGACCTGCGCGGAGGCGCTGGGGCACAGGGAATTCGTTCTGACCAAACTGTACCAGAGCGCGTAAATCAGAGATGGATTCGCGCCAGGCAAATTCCCGCCGGCACGATTTCGATTGCGGCCCGCGAGAATGTATCTCGCGGGCCGTTTTGTTTTTCCATGCGGCGGGCGCGGGATTTGCCCCCGACCCCGATTAGTTTTCTCCCGAGATTCTGCTAAACTTTCAGCAGCAAACGGATATGAACACCTCCTTCACCGCATTTCGGCAAAAGCTGGTGGATCTCGCGCAATTGAAATCGGCGATTGCCGTCCTGAACTGGGACCGGGAAGTCGTGATGCCGCCCAAGGGAAACGGGCCCCGCGCCCAGATGCTGGCGTACCTCGCGGGCGAGTTGCACGAAAAACTCGTCTCGCGCGAGTTCCGCAATCTGCTGGATGAATCCAAGGCTGCCGATGACGCCCATCAACTGGGGCCGGGCGAGCAGGCCTTGGTGCGCGAAATCTGGCGCGACGTCAGCCGCGAGGAAAAGCTGCCGGTAAAGTTCGTGATGGAATTGACGCAGGTCACCTCCGAGGCGCATCACGTCTGGATCGCGGCTCGCAAGAAAAAAGATTTCCGTCTCTTTGCGCCGCGCCTGACGCGCATCGTGGAGTTGAAGCGCCGCGAAGCGGAACTCGTCGGCTATGAAAAGACTCCCTACGATGCGCTGCTCGATACGTTTGAGCCCTACGCGACGACGGACGAGATTACGCGGACGCTCGGCGACCTAAAGAATTTTCTCGTGCCGTTTCTCGGCAAGATTCGGAACTCAAAAGCAAAAGTTTCGCGCCAGGGCATCGCCGGAAATTTCGATATCGCCAAGCAGAAGGCGTTTTGCGAGCGGGTCGCGCGGCAGATCGGCTACGACTTTGAAGCCGGGCGCCTCGATACGAGCGCGCATCCGTTCAGCACAAGCTTTCATCCGCTCGATTCCCGCATCACCACGCGCTACGACCGTTCGGAATTCATGCAGGCGATCAGCGGCGTGATTCACGAAACAGGACACGCTCTCTACGAGCAGGGGCTGCCCGCCGCGCAATTCGGGACGCCGCTCGGCGAAGCGGTTTCGCTCGGCATTCATGAATCGCAGTCGCGGCTGTGGGAAAATCTGGTGGGAAAAAGCCGCGCATTCTGGACGTATTTTTATCCGGCCCTGCAGGAGGAGTTCCCCGCGCCGCTGCGGAACGTTTCGCTTGACGAGTTTTACCGCGCCATCAATGTCGTGGAGCCTTCGTTCATCCGCGTCGAGGCGGACGAGGTCTCCTACAATCTGCACATCATTTTGCGGTTTGAAATCGAGAAAGCCCTCATCGAAGGCGAAATCATGGTGGAAGATCTGCCGCGCGTCTGGAACGCGAAGATGAAGGAGCTTCTCGGGCTCGATGTGCCGGACGATTCTCTCGGCGTGCTGCAGGACGTGCACTGGTCGGGCGGAATGATCGGCTATTTCCCCACGTATTCGCTGGGGAATCTTTACTCCGCGCAATTTTTCGCCGCCGCCGGCCGCGCAATTCCCGGGCTCGAAAAGTCAATGGCGCAGGGAGAATTCAGCGGCTTGTTGAAGTGGCTGCGGGAAAATATTCACGAGCACGGGAAAATGTACTCCGCGCGCGAGCTGGCCGTGCGGGCCACGGGTGAACCGCTGAACAGCAAATTTTTCACCGAGTACCTCTCCCGAAAATTCGGGGAGATATACGGGCTGCAGCTCTCCTCTTCAGAGGCGAGGATTTGAATGCCGATACGTAAGAAAACGCCCCGTGCTTGAAAACACGGGCTACACCAACCACCACAATTACGAAGGATATCAACAGAGCCGATAGACTCTTAAGAGCGCAGTGAATTGTTCCGGGTTCCGAAGTTGAAGAAAATGCCAGGAGGATTTACCGTGAAAACACGTCAACTGGGAAAAAGCCCTCTCCGCGTATCCGCGATGGGACTCGGATGCATGGGGATGTCGGAATTTTATAGCGGCCGCGACGATCAGGAATCCATCGCCACGATTCACCGCGCAATCGAATTGGGCGTGAATTTCCTCGATACCGCCGACATGTACGGCCCTTATATCAACGAAGAGCTGGTGGGCAAAGCGATCCGCGGAGTCCGCGACAGGGTCACATTGGCCACAAAGTTCGGAATCGTGCGCGATCCGCAAAATCCGGCCCAACGCGGGATCAGCGGCAAGCCCGACTATGTGCGCAAATCCTGCGAGGGCAGCCTGCGGCGCCTGGGCGTCGAAACGATTGATCTCTACTACCAGCATCGCGTGGACACCGCGACGCCGATCGAAGAGACAGTCGGCGCAATGGCGGAACTTGTGAAAGAAGGAAAAATCCGCTGCATCGGCCTATCCGAAGCCGGACCGGACACGCTGCGGCGCGCCGTGAAAGTGCATCCCATCGCGGCGCTCCAAACGGAATACTCCCTGTGGAGCCGCGATCCGGAAGACGGGATCCTGTCGGCCTGCCGCGAACTGGGCATCGGATTTGTGGCCTACAGCCCGCTCGGGCGCGGTTTTCTCACGGGAGCGTTCCAGAAATTGGAAGATATTCCCGCGGACGATTACCGGCGCACTTCCCCGCGCTTTCAGGGCGACAATTTCCAGAAAAATCTGGACCTCGTGCGCGGCGTGGAAGCGATCGCGAAAGAGAAACGCTGCAAGCCGTCGCAACTCGCGCTGGCCTGGGTCCTCGCGCAGGGCAACGACATTGTGCCCATCCCGGGAACCAAGCGTCGCAAGTACCTGGAAGAAAACGCCGCCGCCGCGGACATCGTTCTTACGCGAGATGACCTGAAACGAATTGACGCCGCGTTTCCCAGCGGCACGGCCGCGGGGCTGCGTTACCCGGCCGAGTTCATGAAGAGCGTCGGGCGATAGGAATTGAAAACCATGAAAGCCTACGAAGTTCGCCAGTTCGGAATTGAGAATTTGACGCTCGCCGAGCGCGATGTGCCGCAGCCCGGCGCTCGCGAAGTTCTCGTTCGATTCCACGCCGTTTCGCTGAATTATCGTGACCTGATGTTTGTCCGCGGCACGTACAACCCCAAGGCGAAGCTTCCCGCCGTTCCCTTTTCCGATGGCGCCGGAGAAGTCGTAGCGGTGGGGCGCGACGTGAAACGCTGGAAAGCAGGCGACCGGGTTTCGCCCATCTTCACGCAGGCCTGGATCGAAGGCTCGCTGACGATCGAGAAGCGGCGAACGACTCTTGGCGCGGGCGATCTCGATGGCACGCTTCGCGAAATCGGCGCGTTTGATGAAACCGCGCTGGTGGAAATTCCGGATCATCTTTCCTACGAACAGGCAGCCACTCTTCCCTGCGCGGCGGTCACCGCGTGGAATGCGCTGGTCGTATCCGGGAAGGTGAAGGCCGGAGACACGGTGTTGACGCTCGGCACGGGAGGCGTTTCGCTTTTCGCGTTGCAAATCGCGAAGATGCACGGCGCGCGCGTGATCCTGCTCTCTGGCAGCGATGCGAAGATCGAACGTGCCCGCGCGCTCGGCGCCGATGAGACCATCAACTACAAAACAGTTGCCGATTGGGATAAGGAAGTTGCCCGATTGACGGGCGGCGTTGGCGTGGATCACGTCATCGAAGTTGGCGGCGCGGGAACGATGGCGAAGTCCCTGAACGCCGTGCGGATCGGCGGCCACGTTGTTGTAATCGGAGTTTTGGCCGGCGCCGGGAATTTCGATCCGCGCAGCATTCTGATGAAATCCGTCCGCATGCAGGGCGTGCTGGTTGGTTCGCGCGTCATGTTTGAGGACATGAACCGGGCGATTGCGGGAAGCCGGATGCGGCCGGTGATTGACAGACTGTTTGGATTTGAAGAAGTGCGCGAGGCGCTTCGGCACATGGAAAGCGCATCGCATTTCGGAAAGATTGTTGTGCGGGTATCTTCGTAGGCAAGGCTTCAAAGCGCACAGGGAAACCGCGCCCACCAATTCCGTCACTCCGAGCGAAGCAAGGAATCCCTCTTTCTTTTCCGTCTGCCGCTACCGAGCACGGAGGGATTCCTCGCTCCGCTCGGAGCCTGTGACTAAATTGCGATTTGGCGACTTTTGCGCTTATATGAGCATTGTTTTCAGCGTCGCTCTGCGCGAAAAATCAAAAAAGTCACAGGCTCTCGGAATGACGAACAATACTTACGCCACGCCCGCCTCATGCATCACCGCTTCGGATTTCTGGCGGATTTCCCGCGCAATCTCGTAAGGATCTCCCTGCTGGAATTTCGGAAGGAAGAGCTCGACCGACAGCGGCCCGGCATAGCCCTTGCTCGCAAGCTTTTGCAGAATGCGGACGAGCGGCGAGACTCCGTCGCCGGGGATGAAGCGCGTATTAAGGTCCAGAAGCTCGCGCGGCATGTCGGGAACATCCTGAAAATGCACGTGCGCAATCTCTCCGGCGCGGAGCATGTCCAGATCCTCGAATTTGTTCATGCCGGACCAGAAGTGATAACAGTCCAACATGGGCGCGACGTTCGGATGCGCGGCGGCGCGCGTCATCTGGAGAATGGAAGGCAGCGTGGAAATAAATGTGGAACTCCGCAGGAATTCAATCCGCAGCGACATCTGGAACTGCTTCACGACTTCCCCGGCTTCGTGCGTGTTCTCGGCCGCGGCCTTGTAATCGTCGAGCGTAAATTTCTGCGTGGCCGCCGTTGTCGCGTACACGTGAAACACGCCGAGCTTCGCGAACATTTCGCAGCGCGACTTCAAGCTGTCGAGCGCTGCGGCGCGATTCGGACCGGGCGCAAACAGGTCCGTCACTCCGGTGCCGGCGTGCACGCAGGTCAGTCCATGATCGGTCAAAACGCGGCCGGCTGCGGCGAGATCATTCGTCTTCAGAAATTCATCGAGCAGCACGTTTGTGATTTCAACGTATTTGATTCCGGCGCGCGCCCAGCCTTCCAGCGATTTCTGGTAGCCTGCCCCGGCGGACGTATTCTGGTGCATCGCCAGGGTCATCTTGTTTCCCGCTGCAGCGGGTAACGCACGCGCTGCGGCGAGCGCCACGGAAGTCGCCAGAATCTCTCTTCTCGTCAGTGAAGTCATATTTTCTCCCGACCCATTCAGGCTTTCGACGCCGGCGGCCAGATTCGCTCCGCGCTGTTCGGCCCGTTGGGCGCATGAGTCAGCATCGGAACAACCGAATGGTCTCCAAATCCAAGAGGCGACTTGGCCACAGCGCCGTCGTAATCCTTTTCAAAACCTTCGACCGACGCGAACTCATACAAGATCCCGTGCTTCGCCCATCCCGCAACCGAATTGAGTTTCCGCACGCGAACGCACGACGGTGTGTCGCACATTTTCGGCAGGCGGTTCAGGACATATCCGGCGTGCATCTCCTCTTCGTTTTCCGTTGGACACAGATAGCTTCCGATCTGGATGCACGGCGTTCCCGTCAACCCTTCTCGATAAGCGTGGAACGCGCGGCCGTTGCGGCGCCCTGTTTCGGTCATCAGGTTCACGCGCTCGCCGAGGCGCATGGCGAGCATTTTGCGCCCCGCTTCGGGGAGCGCGGCATGCAGGACGCTTGGAACCGGATCGCCGAACACGTTCGCGTCGGACGCGGCGATCAACAGAATGTAGTGATAACCTTTGCCCACTTTCGGGTCGTCCACGTGTTTGTAACGGGTGGCGTTGGCGGCGCCGCCTTCGAGATCGCGCGCAGCGTAATGCGCCGCCCAGAGATATCCGGGACGCTTCAGAATCGCGGGCAGGTACGTGCCGTGCAGCCACGCGAGATACGCATCGCGCCCTTCGTTGGGAAGATCGTACCAGGTGACCCAGATTCCCCGGTCCGCGGGAGCGTCTTGCGAGGACGCGCCGCGGTTCGCGGATTGGGAGCTTGCGGGCTTCGCCAGCGCGCTTTGGGCAGTAGCCATCGCGATCGCCGCGCCTGCCGCCGCCTTCAGAAAGTTCCGGCGCTGCTTCTGCGATTCCGTATCCCGCTTTTCCATGATCGCTCCTTGAGTTGAGCTACTTATACACCGAAGGTCGGACGGAGTGAACGCCGATGTTCACTTCGCCGGCGGGCTGTGCACGCACGGTCGCACCGAGAACCACGCTAGCCAGCCGGGATCACTCGCGATACAATCGCCGCCATTATGAACCTATCCAAAATGGAAGCACGACGTGAATTTCTGAAATTTTTGGCGACCAGCCCCTATGTCGCCGCTCTGGGGGGCGTGGCTGCGTACTTCGGGCAAGATGCGTTCGCGCAAGGCGGCCAAACTCCATCCGATATTATTTCGACCCCCGCGGAAGCCTTTGACGTATTCGATTTCGAGGAGGCGGCGCACCGCCACGTGGCGCTGGCGCACTGGGCCTACATGATCAGCGGGGTGGACGATGACGCCACACTCCGCGCCAACCGGGAAGCGTTCAAGCACGTCGAACTGCGCCCGCGCCGCTTGCGCGACGCCACAAAAGTGGATATGCGCGTGGACTTCTTCGGCACGGCGTACAACAGCCCGATTTTTTTCTCCCCGACCGGCGGGCAAAAATCTTTTCATCCGGAGGGCGAAATTGCCGTGGCGCGCGCCGCGAAGACGCACGGGACGCTGCAGATTCTTTCCACGGCAACCTCCACCGGCGTGGAGGACGTCAACAAGGCTCTCGGCCGACCGGTCTGGTACCAGCTCTACGCGCCGACTTCCTGGGACGTCTGCGAAAAGCTTCTGCACCGCGTGGAAGCGGCGGGGTGCAATGTTCTGGTTCTCACTTGCGACAACACCACGGGCCGCAACAGCGAAACCTATTTGCGCCTGCGTCCGAAAGACCGCAAGCCCTGCCTCAACTGCCACGGAAGCGAAGAGGGACCCACAACCAAAGAGCGGCCCATGTATGACGGCATAGACATGACGGGCGTCCGCACGACCGATCCCTCGATGGACTGGGCCTTCGTGGATCGCGTCCGAAAAGTGTGGAAGGGAAAATTCATGACCAAGGGGATGGACACGCGCGAGGACGCGCGCCTGTGCGTCGAGCATGGTCTGGACGGCATGCTCGTCTCCAACCACGGCGGGCGCTCGACGGAAACCATGCGCGCCACCCTTGAAGCGCTGCCGGAAATTGTTGACGAAGTTGGCAGCCGGATTCCCGTTTTTGTGGACGGAGGATTCCGCCGGGGCACCGATGTGTTCAAGGCGCTGGCGATCGGCGCCAAGGGCGTCGGGATCGGACGGCCCATGCTGTGGGGCCTCGGCGCGTTCGGCGAGGAAGGCGTGGCGCGCGTGATCGAAATCCTGCAGGGCGAGCTGAAACTCGCGATGGGCAACTGCGGCACGCGCACCGTCGCGGACATCACGCGCGACTACGTGACTTCGCACGATTGGAAGCTCTAGAATTCAGGAGGCTGCCGCGCTGTTCCGATTTTCAACGGTGCGACACCCTGGCAGCCTTCCTGCTCAACGCGGAAAACCATCGAGCATATTTGCGTTGCGGAAAAACCATGATCTGTCATTCCGAGAGTCTGTGACTTTTTTGTGCGGTCCAGTTAATTTGCGGTTATAA
>VFSW01007983.1_pt1 | contig 15286 bp, 12 predicted proteins | sample 5358111 | NCBI WGS metagenome assembly VFSW01 (sample SAMN11554181, study PRJNA540505) | mine drainage metagenome | isolation source: sediment from site ElyBrook_90M | place: USA: Ely Copper Mine, Vershire, VT | collected 2017
CCGGGGGGTGGGGGGGGTGCGCTGCACCCCGGGCGGCGGGGGGGCGGGGGGGAGCGCGACCCGCGAGCCCATGCAGGACGTGAACATGAGGCTCACCGGAGACTTCGACGCCATAACGTCCGCCCACAACCTGCTCGCGGCGGCTATAGACAACCACGTCTTCCATGGGAACGCCCTGGGAATCGACCCCGAGGCGATCCTCTGGCCCAGGGCGCTGGACGTCGAAGACCGAGCTCTCCGGGAGGTGCGGGTCGCGCAGGGGGAGAAGAACGGCACCCCGCACGAAGGGAAGTTCATCATCACCGCCGCCTCCGAGGTCATGGCGATCCTCTGCCTGAGCAAGGACTACGCCGACTTGAAGTCCCGGCTCGGGAGGATGGTGGTGGCTTACACCAATGATGGGCGCCCGGTGACGGCGGCGGACATGCGCGTGGTGGGGGCGCTGGGCGCTCTGCTGAATGAGGCGCTCCAGCCCAACTTGGTCCAAACCGCCGAAGGGACGCCGGCGCTGGTGCACGGCGGGCCGTTCGGGAACATAGCGCACGGGACGTGCAGCATCATCTCGATCCTCCTCGCGTTGCGGTCGGCAGACTACGCCGTGGTCGAGGCGGGGTTCGGCAGCGACCTGGGCGCCGAGAAGTTCGTCGACATCGTCACGCGCGTCGCAGGGGTCGGCGTGGACGCCGCGGTCATCGTGGCGACGTTGAGGGCGCTGAGGCACCATGGGAGGGGCGGGGAGACCCCATCGGCCGGACCCTGGGACGGTCCCGACCAGGAGGCGGTAAGGGGAGGGTTGGCGAACCTCGCAAAGCACATCGAGAACGTGCGCACCCTCGGGCTTCGGCCGGTCGTCGCCCTGAACCTCTTCGCAGGCGACGGCGACGAGGAGGTTCGCGAAGTCTCGGACTTTTGCACGAAGGAAGGGGTGCCCTTCTCGACGACCTCCGCATTCTTGGAGGGAGGCGAAGGGTCGAGGACGCTGGCTCGGCTCGTGGTCGAGGAGGCGGGCAGGGGGAGCGGGTGCGTCCCAGTTTACCAGCCCGGCGACTCGATCCGCGAGAAGGTGGGCAAGATCGTCGAGCTGATGTACGGAGGGTCGGGCGTCTCTTACACCGAGGCCGCCGAGGCGGAGCTGGAGAAGATAACCGGGCTCGGGTACGGCGGCCTTCCCGTTTGCATAGCGAAGACGGCCAACTCGCTGTCGGACGACGCGAAGATCGCCGGGAGGCCTCGGGTGTTCGTGGCGACGGTCCACGACCTGGAGCTGGCGGCGGGCGCTGGATACGTGATCGTCGAGATGGGGGAGATTTCGAGGATGCCAGGGCTCCCCTCGTCCCCGGCGGCCGAGAGGATCTCGCTCAGCGACGACGGCGTCGTCTCTGGGGTGCTCTGAGCCCGTCCTTCCCGCTAGATTGAGATCCCGAACGCCAGTCTGATGACGTTGCCGAAGACGTAGAGGGCGAACGTGGCGCCCAGCATCACTCCGGCGAGCTCCGAGAAGTCCTTCACGAACCTGCCGTCGGAGATGACGGAGTTGTACCACGTCACGAACGCGATCATCGTCAACCCAAAGACCAACGATAGCGCGATCGCGCTGATCATGTCCTTGGTCAAGAAGTAGGGCAGCGCGAGCGCGACAGCCGCGACGAAGTAGGATCCTCCCGTGTACCCTGCGGCGAGGCCGGGGGACCCCTCGAACCCCTGTTTTGCCTGCGCGAACGCGGCCGAGGCCATGGCGAGCGAGGCTGCGGCTCCGGCTACTATCCCGGCCAGGCCGGTCAGCTCGGTGGAGTTGTATATTCCAAGGGAGCCGGCATGGATCCCGGCTATCTCGACGAGGGCGTCGGCGAGGCCGAGCACGATGAAAGAGATGTACTTGACGTAGGTCCCCGCGACGGCGTCGGCGAAGGCCGTCTCGTGCCCCTTCTCGTCCTCGATCATCGACTGGAAAGCGGCCTGGTCCTCGGCGGGGACCGAGCCCTTCAGGGCCTCGTACTTCCCGGCCGTCGTGGCCTCGCGGTGCTCCAGGTATTTTATCGCGAAGGACGCACCGAGGATGCGGCGCAAGAAGAGCACGAGGTAGACCGTCCCCTTCTTCGGGCCTATCTCGGTGCCTTTCGGGCGGTACTTCATCCAAAGGTCGTAGTGCTTGCGCTCCATCGCGCTCAGCTTCTCGAACATCACCCTGTTGGATTGGGCCTTCTCTGAGCTGGCGAGCCGCTTGTAGGTGGTGTAGTCCGTCATCTCGTCCTTCGCTTCGCCCACCGCTATCTCAGAGAGATCTTGCTTGGACAAGGCGCGCTACCCTCCTCGCTCTCGTTCACTCAGGATTAAACCTTGACAGATGGTTCTCAGGGACGTGAACGCGTTGTCTGCAGTCTGGGAATCATGAGGTCCACGGGCTGCGCCGCTTGCATTCCCGAGAGGCATACCCTCCCGGAGCCCCTATTCTCCAGTCAGAGCGACAGGCGGAGCTGCCCGGCCTTCCAGGGCCTCATCACCAGGTCCCACCTGGAAAGGACTAATGCCCCGTCCGAGAGCACGAAGACATCGCGTTTCGCTTCTATCAGCCTCCCGACGTCTTCGACCATGGCGTCGGGCGAGACGAAATGCGCCTTCATGGTGGGGATCTCCGAGACCTTCAGGTCTGTCCAGAGGTTCGGGGAGTCCCGCGCTGCCTTCAAGCCCTTGGGGGAGAAGAGGCTCCCCAGGATGCTCCTGTCAGAGATGAATTCGCCCTTCTTTCCCGCCAAGAAGAGCCTACGGACTCTCCTCTCGCGCATCGTTCGCATCGCTTCGATGAGCATTGCGTCTGGGTCGACGGAGATCATTCGTGAGGCCACCTCCTTGACCCCGAGGCTGCACTTCAGCTTCCGTTCCCGGTATAAAGAGGCGACCTCGTTCAGGGTGATCAGCGTGTGCGGTGGATCGGGATGGTCGGCCCTCGCGTCGCCGAAGCCCGTGGACTCGAAGATCTGGAGGAGCCTGTCGAGAGAGTCTTCATAGCGAAGGGAGCCTATCCAGATGCTCGTCGTGGTGCATGACTTCCACAAAGCCTTGTAGTAGTCGCTGGGCTTGGTCTCCAGCAGCATGGATATGATCGGCAGGCTCCCGACCGCCCTGTGGAGCTTGACCCCCTGCTTCTCGATGCCCGGCGGCGTCCCCGCCTTCGTTATTGGGAGTATGGGGGAGTCGTAAGCAGTGAGAATCGAAGCAGCGACGATGACCGGGACGTCAGGGGTGGTTATCGGGCGAGAGACGCTGAAAAGTTCGGGGAAGAGCTCTGAAAGGGGCTCGTCAAGAAATGGAAAAGCCGGTTCGACCTTCTCGAAGGAACCGGCGCCGATAATATAACGCTTGTGAAAATGAGACATGCCCGCGCTGGGGGACCTGCGAATCCGGCGGCTACGAAGCTCGCGCAGGCCCGTGGCTCGGCCCTTAGAACCCTACTTCTTGAGCGCCGACTTTCCTGTCTTCAGGTAGGAGTCGTCGCCCGAAAGCCAGTCCTCGCGGAGCGGGCTGAAGCAGTCGATGTCGTCCGATTCCTCAAGAGCGAAGGCCGAGTGCACGACGTTTGGAGGGATGATGAGCACCTCTCCCGCCCGCACCGTGATGTCCTTCCCGCCGATCGTGAACCTGATGGCGCCGCTCATGACCATGGTGATCTGCTCGCTGACGTGCTTGTGGGGAGGGACGACCGCGCCCTTGGCGAGCCGCAGCCGGCCGACCATCTCGTTCAGGCCCACGGCCAGCTTCCGCGTGATTTTGTCGTTGAGCTTCTCTTCCCTGATGTCAGCCCATCTCAGGAGCTGCGGCTTCTTGGCCGCCCTCTTCCAACTTGCGAGCTTGTCTTGAGCCAACCTTCTGATTCCCCTTCCACGGCCTCAAGCTCGCGTGATTTAACGTATGACGGTGCGGCCTTTCGTCAGCCCGGGCAGGCTGGCTTCACGGATGGATCTCCTTTCCGGTCGTCCCGTCGAGCCATACCACCCTCTTCCTCCTCTTCATTATCAGCTCGACGCGGTAGAGCGGGTAGAAGAACCTCTTGAAGCTCTGGACGTCCGAGTAGGAGATCAGCCCCTTGATGACTTCACGGACCCTCTCTTCGTCCAGTTTGTAGTCCTCGACCTTCGCCTTCGAGTCGTCAACCGGCTCGAGCGGCTGCTCCGACTGGTGCCACTGGAAGTCCGGGAAGCTGAAGACGCGGCGGAAGACGCGGGTCTTTCCGACTTGGAACGACCGTATGAGCCTCTTCTCCTCCAGAAGCCGCATCGGCTTCCTGAGCATCTCCTTCGAGACTCCGATCTTGTTCGCAATCTCAAGGATGCTCACGTCCCTGTCCGGCCTCGTGGTCCGCAGGACGTCTATCTGCTCGGAGCTCAGCCCCACAAGCCGCTCGAGCCCCTCGTACGTCGTCGGGGCGTCCCCAAGCTCGACGAACTTTCCTGTCTGCCCGTCGAGGATGAGGTACCTCATCTCGATCCTCTTCTTGATGACGCCGGTCTTTACCGCGACTCCCACCTCGACGAGCGGGCGTAGGACCAGCTGGGCGTTGGCGACGACCTCTTCCTTGCCGAAGAAGATGAGGCTCTTGTCGCGCTTGACGATGGTTGGGACGTCCTCCGCAGAGAACGCGGGGTTGATCCCGACGAGCCCTCCTGCAGCCCCCCTTCCGGGCTTCGCGCTCCGACGAAGCGCGGCCGTCACCCCGGGGCTGAACGGCTTGACGACGCGGGTACCGAGTTTCGGTGTGGTCCCGCCGTAGTGCGTGTCCTTCTTCCTGATGGTGACCAATCTGGGAGCCGGCGAGAGACCGCCCATGGCGAAAAACCTTCCGGGCTCCAAGGTCGTGAGTTGTTTCGGGAGGTCGTGCCCTGAGAAGAACTGCGCTACGGCCTGCAAGTCGTTCCTGATCACCAGCTTCCCGATGAGCTGGTTGCCGCATTGGCTCAGGGTGTTCTTGTCGACCAGCGATGGCCTCTGGGTGCAGACCATCAGCCCGATGCCGCGCTTCCTCCCTCTCCTGGCGATCTCGCCGAAGATGGGGACCTTCTCCCCGTTCTGGGGGATGAACCTGTCCGCCTCCTCGACAACGATTAGGTAGGGCGTCCTCCTCCTCTCGACCTCTTCGTATATCCTCGAAAGGAGCTCGCCGATTCTCTCCCTCGCCCCCTCGGTCTCCGAGACGTCCAGGACCAGCGGAGCCATGTCGGGGGCCTGGCTGGCGAGCTCTCCCAGGTCGGTCGAGTACCACTGGAGGTCGCAGGTCGCGTCGTCGCCGACCAGGACGACCTCATACTTCTCCTTCAGGCCAGAGTGCTCGCCCTCGGTGTCGACGATCGCGAAGGGCACCTGGCTCTTGCAGAGCTCCTCGCAGATGACGCCCACGGCGTAGCTCTTCCCGCTTCCGCTCGCTCCTATGACGCACGTCCTGCCCGTGGCGAGGACGTTGGCGTCGACCTCGAATGGTCCTTCGCCGTCCGAGCCCAGAAAGAGGATTGGCTCGTTAGCATCCACTCGATCCGGACCAGGTGATTCCATCGTCCTATGATCGCACTAGAATGATATAATGATTCGCAGATGCCCCGAGAAGATATTGTCAGGAAAAATGATGCTGTGTTTCAGGTTCGTTGCGACTAGCTTTGGTAGACGCCCAATTCCTTCAAGGCCTTGCGTTCAAACTCGGTCGTAATGCACCGGTCCAAAGATACTAATCTTGTCTGCCCGAGGCTATTCTTTGCCCTGAGGCTTTCAAGTATGTCTGCAAGGCGAGTAGCGTCGAGACCGCCATTTACCGGCCAATCTCCCTCGAAGAACTTCCAGAGCTTCCGAATCCTCTCCTTGGAAACATCGGGCCTTCTCTTTGAAGCGGCATCAATCCAAGCGTCCGGGTCGTCGCTGAAGAGTCGGGCCGCCTTCATCAAGACACAGGTCACGCGTTCCACCGTGCTTCTCTCTTCTTCGAGCATCCTCTCCGACGCAACCCCGACGAAGGACGGCCCCTGAGGCCAGGTTTCTCGGTACTTGCTCAACTCATCGCCGTGAGCCAATAGGTGCACTCTCTTGTTCCCCTCAAATTTCCCGATGTAATTCTGGACGCTTGTCAGCATGACATCAATCCTCCCGTCCAAAAGCATGTCCGCCTTCTGAACCGGGTCGAGGTCTTTCACCCAGGTTATCTCCTCTTGCCTCAGCCCGTTCAGGCGGAGCATGTTGGAGATTATGGGAGCCCAATAATCACCTTCCGCCCCTATCCCGAACCTTTTTCCCCTCAAGTCGCCCATCTTCTTTATCGAGGGAACCGACATCATCATCATGCCGCCTGAAGCCGATATATTCTCCATCTTGTTTGCCCAGAAGATTTTTCCGGGCCAGTCTAGTTCTGCAATCAACTTTACGCCCTCCAACGTCGGCAGCTGACCGAAGACGGCCTCGCCCGATTGAACGGCTGCAAGCGCGGCAGGCGATCCCAAGTATTCCTCGACCTTCAGGTTAACGCCTGCTGATTCGAACATCCCGAGATCGCACGCGAGTATGGGCACGGATCCTGGATGGAGGGACATCGGCCTGATACGCTCTGCCCAGATCAAGCTCCTGCCCATCGGGGTCACCTTCTTGCCAGTCGAGTCAATCGACTTTCTCGAACTTTGACGTTCAAGTATATTTGTCGTCAACTGGGCTGAACAACACTTCGTCACCTAATTTGATGGCGAGCTCTTTGCTTCCCTTCATCTTGTCGGCTTTCGCGAATATGTGGATTATCGCGTGTTCTGGAGCTCTGAGGACTTTGCACGCTTCGTACCCAACTACCTTGCCGACTTCTCCTCCCTTCACCGATACCACATCTCCCGTTCTAATCAATCCGGCTTGTTTGACCTCGAAATGACCTAGTATCTTGCTTCGCTTCACGGTGCTACCGGGCTTGGCTTTCTTGTCGTCAGTGACGAATAATTCATAGATCTCTCCAGAGTAGACGGCCCTCGGAGGGACGGGGATGAGCTTAGAACTCGCATCGTTCGAATCAACGTTGTAGTAGACGTTGACCATCTCACCTTTCACTTCTCGCCTCAACTTCTCATTCTTCCATTCTTACGTATCTTGGGCGTGTGGTTCGGCAACGGGACCTTCTCCGACTACTTTGAGCATGGACTTGGTATAAGACTTCTGTTCGAATAAATCAAACCAGCTTGCATTGCCGTGAGTCGGAGCCTTGCAAATCTCAATACACCATCCACAATATCGCCTAGGAACCTGAAGGAGGTTCAGATGTCGGCCGGCGCCTAGCCCAACATGCCCTAACACAAGTTGTGGGCGAGTCCCACCGGGCCCGCGCAAATTGGCCTTAGAATACACATTTTTGCTAGATATTTTGTGTATTGCCCACCGACTGACGACACTGACCCATTGTCCGAGGCCGGATTCCATACAGGCGATGGCTCATCTGGTTGGACGCTAAATGTGAGGCTTGTCGAGGTTTTGGTTCGAATCATTCGAACGCTAAGCATAAACAGGGTCGCCGACTCTCAGAGACAGGGTAGCGGGTAGTTTGGAAAGCCTCAAGCAGGCTGACGGACGCGATTGGGAACATCCGTATTACGATGTGAACAACACAAGCTTCAATCCGCAGACTGTGATAAACAAGACGAACGTTCGGAACCTCAGGCTAAAGTGGGAATGCAAGCTTATCCCAGAGAATGGCGCGGAAGCTCGGCCTACCGTGAGTGCTTCGCCATTCTTCTCCTCTCTCCGAGTTCAGACAATACCCTTGGTGATAGGCGGCTCGATCTTCGTGGCAGACGGGCGCGATACGATATACTCGATTGATGGAAGCACGGGACGGCTGAGATGGATGTTCGGCGCCAAACGGGAAGGAGATGGGAGATTCAGTCTCATTCACACCCTGAATTCCAACGGAGGACTCATCTATATGGTCGCCAGCAACTGCGTGTTGTACGGGGTTGACCCCGCGACCGGCAAGGTGAGATTTCAGGCAGACGGGATTCTGCCCGATGCGAAGGGATATTTTGGCAGGGCAGCGCCCTCGTTCTACCGTAGGACCGCGATAATGGCCGCTGCTACGGCGTACGAAGCAACGGCACGGGGGTGCGTCGCATCGTGCGACCTTGACTCGAAGAAGGTCGTGTGGAGATGGTTTTCAGTGCCGCCGCCTGTGGATGGACCCAAGAATTGGGACGCGGAGGCGCACAAGGGGAACATGAGACCATACCCCAACGACTGGGGAGACTCCGACATGTCTGGGAGGGGCGGTGTTTGGAGTCAGACGGCGGTCGACGAAGGCGCAGGCAGGGTTTACTTCGGCACCGGCGACCCCGATCTCTTCCTGTATGAGGGGTCGAGGGTGCCCGGGCCCCTCCTGTACACAGACTGCATCGTGTCGCTCGACTCGAAGACCGGCGAGATGATCTGGTATCATCAGACGACCCCGCACGATCTGGTCAGCTGGGACCTTTGCTGGAGCGTTATAATCGCGGAAGTTGACATCGATGGGGCGAGAAGGAAGGCTATAATCGGCGTAACCAAGGGGAATCACGTCTACGTCCTTGACGCGTCGACGGGCAAGACCCTCTATGAGCCTGTCAGGATCGGGCACAACACAGCTCTTCTCAACGCCAACAAGGGCAACGATGCCGACATGGAATCCTCTCTGAAACCCGGAATCTACTGCCCTGGGCACGGAGGCGGAATAAACGCACCTCCCGCCTTCGCGTATAACACGATCTATGTGGCCACGCAGAGGATTGAACAGCGGGCCGAATACTACGACGGCGAGTATAGGGGGAGAAAGGTCAGGGCAGTCAAGTTGACCAACACAAGCTCTCCACAGTATTCGACGATATATGCGATAGATGCGGGGCGAGGCGAGGTGAAGTGGACATTCTTCATCCCGAACCTGTACCATGGCGCAGGCCTCACTGTGAGCGGCGGAGTGACGTATGGCGTAGACCGGAAAGGCACGTTGTACATGCTCGATGCCATGAACGGGGAATTGCTTCGAAGCGAGGCTCTTGGCGGAGTCGGAACCGCGGGCGTCTCGATCGCAGCCTCGAAAGGAGGAGAGATGCACCTATTCGTGCCGGTGAGCGGAACCGAAGGGTCTCCAAACAGGCTGCTTTGCTTTGGGTTGCCTTAGATTGACGGTCTTCGAAAATCGAGCTCGATTTCGCGGCCCGTATGAGCAGTATGCATTATGGAAAGGAAGATAGAGCGAGCAAGTTGATTGAGATGTCTCCCGCGAAGGCCCGCGTGGAAAAGGCGGAGATAACGCGCCTGGTATGGGCTGAGAGGATCAAGCCAATGCCTCTGGACCCGGGATCAGTGCCCACGCTCGCGAGCGACATGGGGATGTTCTCTAGGGCTGGAGTCGAGCTGAAGATCAATGAGTTCCTGGGCAGCCCCGCTGCCATGGGCGCCTTTCGTTCCGGAGAGTCGCAGATTGCCCACCTGCAACTGCCCGAGGCGATTAGGCTCGCTGCCGAGGCTGACCCGCCAGCGAAGGTCTTCTGGGCCAGCAGGATGGGAAAGATGGCCGGCATGCTCGTGTCGACTTCTTCGCTTTGGGGCGTCGACGAACTCCGAGGGAAGAGGTTTGGGATAGGGGCCGAGGGAGACTTTTGGGACCCGATAATCTCGAAGATGCTCAGTTCGAACGGAATAGAGCGAGGCGAGATTACCTGGGTCAAGGGCCTGGATCCTTCCGAGAGGGCTGACATGCTGCTCAATGGCAAGATTGATGCGACCTTCGTCACGATGCAGACCTACATTAGCAAGCTTGCTGGCAAGGGGGAAATCCGACTGCTCCTGGACGACGAAGCGATGAAGGAGTTCGTGATTAGGAGCGAGTTCCTTGTCGCCGTCGCAAGCGAGACTCTGATCGAAGATTCGCCAGACTCCCTGGCCGCCATAACGAAGACGCTGATGGAGGCCGCGCGCCTCTTCAGCGAGGACTCGGAGTCGTGGGTCGAAGCCGCCTCTAGAAGGAGGCCGGACGTCCCGAGGGAAAGCATTCGCAGGCAGTGGCAGTACTTCCAGCGGGATTGGCCTGTCAACGGAGACATAGACACCAAGCGCTTCCGAATGATCTTCCAGAAGCTGAGGAGCGAGGGAGGGATCGCGAAGATCGGAGAGCTCCCGATAGACAAATGGGTCACAACGAAGTTCGAGGAGCTCGCACTGAAGGCGCTGGGAGTCTACCCACACTTGACTGATGGAGTCTGAAGGAACTGGCTGCTGGCACGAGGACGTCTCCCTGGGGGATGGATTCGCATGAACGCTGAATCATGCGTGACGGAGAGCCGTTTTGTCCTAGTTCGAATGATTCTTACAGCAAATTGATATAACCGCAGCATGTTCGTGGACAAACATGCTTCTTCGCAGGGGAGTTTCACGTTCAACTTTCGTCGTTCTTGGCGTTGTTATCGTCTTGATTGTCGTGGCGGCTGGATATGTTCTCCAAGCGCCAGGAGGAACCGGATCAAGCTCTTCCTCAGGCGCTTCGTCGACTTCCACTTCCGCGCCGACCAGCACGATGGTGCAAGGGAACTTGATACTCGGGACCTTTGGCACGGGATCGACGGCCAACGTAGCGAACGCAGGTCAGTCCGCGGAATGGCTCACGAAGAACCTCGGTTTCTACCAGCAGCAAGGGGTCAACCTCACGATCGACGCCCTTCAGTCGAGCGCAGTGATCCTCCAGGCCCTCCAGTCGGGCTCAATCAACATCGCTGACGTCTTACCTACCGAGGCGTTCAAGACAACGGCCCTCGGGCAGGCGAACTTCACCGCGATAATGTCCAACGGAGCGAGCGACTGCTTCACCTGCGCAGGGGGTTTCTTCATCATCGGCAAGAACTCCATCACGAGCATCGCCCAACTCCAGGGAAAGAACATCGGAATCTCGGGAGTCGGAGGCGCCGATCAGCTTGCGGCGATAGCCGTCCTCAAGGCAATGGGCACCACCTACGATCCCACGACTGCCATAAGTTGGGTCCCAGTAAGTTCACCCCAGGCTCGGGTCGCGGGACTGTTGCAGGGTTCGCTTGATGCCACCGTCACCACCACGCAGAACTTACCTGCGCTCTCAGCGGTGCCTGACTTGTCCATGATAGTCAACGCGACTACCTTCGCCAAGTATCAACCTCCAGCACTCCCTGGACTCATCGTGAAGACGGATTTCCTGAAAAGCCACACCGCCCTCCTCCAGGAGTTCGTCAAGGCATTGATCATGGGGAACAGGTATTTCGCCAGCAACCAGACGGCTTGGCTCACCCTCGCCGAGAAGGCTAGGCCCGACATGAACAGTACACAGTTGACCAAGCTTTATGTCGGATACGCGCATGGATTCGCGATAAACGGGGGGATAAACATGACAAGGGCTCAGCGGGGGGTCAACTACCTCTATACGACTAGTGAGTTCATCTCTCAAAATGTGCCGACTATTACTGCACAGCAGTTCGTCAATACGACTTTGGTCGACAACGTGCTCCGGCAGCTGGGCGTCATCTCCGCATTCGACGGGATTGGCCGGACGGTCGCTGGAGCCACCACGACCACCACGCTTGCTATGGCGGTTCTGCCTCTCCAAACCCTAGGAGAAAGACCGGGACCAGTTATAGGTAAGAGGTAGCGCGAGGAGGGAGGTTGGTCTCCAAGGTACAGGTCAGGGGCCTCTCAAAATCCTTCCCGCTGCGACAGGGGAAGGGGTACACCACACTCAACGTCATCGAAGACCTCTCGCTGAGCGTCGAAGAGAACGAGTTCGTGGTTATAATCGGTCCCTCGGGGTCGGGCAAGACGACGCTGCTGAAGCTCATCGACGGGCTCATATCCCCAGATTCGGGCGAAATCTTGATCGACGGCGCAAGTCATCCCAAGCCTGGCCCCAAGTTGGGTTTTGTCTTTCAATCTTTCAGGCTGATGCCTTGGAAGACCGTGATGGCGAACGTAATGTTCCCGTTACAGATAAACCATGTCGACAAAGGAACTGCCACCGAACGCGCCATCAGGTACATAACGGAAGTCGGGCTCACGGGTTTTGAGAACAGCTACCCCTCCGAGCTTTCTGGCGGGATGCAGCAGCGCGTCGGCCTCGCGAGAGCCATGGCCCTCGAACCGGAAATACTCTTGATGGACGAGCCATTTGGTTCGCTCGACGCTCAAACGAGCGAACTACTACAGGTTGAGTTGCTGAAGCTGTGGCAGTTCAAGAAGAACACCGTCATCTTCGTGACCCACAACCTCGACGAGGCCCTGTTGCTCGCGGACAGGATCGTACTGATCGGGGCGAGGCCGAGTAGGGTCGAGGAGGAGATCAAGGTCCCTTTCCGCAGGCCCAGATGGACCTACGACGTCCGCTCGGAGCCTGAGTATCCTGTGCTACGACGTCACCTCTGGACCAGGCTCAGAGAGATGGTCTCGAAGTCTGGGCTTTTCCCCGAGGTTAAAGTCGGGCCGACGGTAACCGCCCCCATGGCAGGCGAAGAGTGGACGCCGAGGCTTGCTGAACACAGTTGAGCGGCAAAGATACTGCCAGGAGCAGGAGAAGGAGGACTGCATGGGCGACGCGGGTTCTCATATTCGTCGGCCTCATTGCAGTCTGGGAAATTGCAGCAGTACGGTTGGGACCTCTTTTCCTCCCTCAGCCTCTCGCCGTCGTATATGCAACGATCGCGCTGTTTGGGGACGGGACGATTGAGCTTGCGCTGAAGCAGAGCATGACCGTATTCCTGATCGCATTCGGGATTTCGCTCAGCATCGGAATCCCTCTAGGACTCGTAATGGGCGGTGTCAAGGCGATCGGAGACGCCGTCGACACTTTCATCAACCTGTTCAACTCAATGCCCAGGATTGCCCTCATCCCCTTGATGGTCGCTTGGTTCGGGTTGGGGGTGTCGGCGAAGATAGCAATCGTCGTCCTGCTCGCGTTCTTTCCCATAGTGATAAACACCTACAACGGAGTTCTAAACACAGACAAGGACCTTCTCGAGGCAGCCACCTCATTCGGCGCGTCTAGGGGGCAGCTCTTCACCTCGGTAATGCTCCGAGCCTCACTCTCGAGCATAATAACTGGGATTAGACTCGGCGCCTCGGTGGGGATATTGGGGGTCGTGGTGGCGGAGTTGTTTACCGCCATTTCGGGGCTAGGAGGACTGATAGTGAACTATGGCAACACTTTCCAGTTAAACGATTACTTCGTTCCCGTCTTGGTTCTGTCTGTCATCGGAGCCTCGATTTCAGAGGGCCTCAAGGTCGTCGAACGGAAGCTTACTCCCTGGAAATCACTCCAACGGTGATACTCGGCGAGAGGGAGAAGACGTCCTGCCTCCTATTTTGGGTCGACGGGTCGCGTTGTTACCTCGTCCTCGAGCTTGAGACCGAGGTCCTTACCAGTGACGAGCTTCTCGCCTCTCAAGTAGATGTGGATGACGACAGTCTCGGGGGCCCTCAACGCGGCGCACTGGTTGTATCCAACTATCGTGCCAAGGTCTTTGCCCGCTGTAAGCACATGGTCGCCCGCCCTCACGAACCCAGCCTGTTCCACTTCGAAGTGCCCCACCAAAGAGAATCTGTTCATTGTCCCTCCCGGGGCCGCCTTTGGGTCGTCTGTGACGAAGATTTCGTAAATCTCTCCCGTGTAGAGTGCGCGAGGTACGATGTTCATCAGCCTATGGTGAGCATCGTCTGGCGACCCCGCCGTTCTGACTGACGGGATGGCACGCTCGTTGACGTTGACAAACTTTCCTCGGATTGGTCTTCTCATCTCAGTCTTCTCTCAACTGGCCAACTGCGGCCAACCACTCGCAAGCCAAAACACAATGCCTCTTCGGATGCTTGGAAACTATATCAGTATTGGGTTAGCGTGATTCTAACACGGTTTGTTCTTTCTTACGGAACTGCTACCGGGGTCGACGTCTGCAATAGACTGGGTTTATCTCTCCCCTTCCGGAACTTCTTCTTGGGGGCTCGGTGGCGTCTTTGGCTAGCGACGAATTCGGTATCCATGACTCTCGCGAACCTGCTGTCTTATCGGAAGCAGCCGAGCTGAACGCCAAAGAGGCGTCCGGCAAGGGCGCAAGGCCAAAGCTCCCCATCTTCTCGATCCTCGACTCGATAGACTTCTCAGACCACTTTGTGATAATCGGCGACGTGGGGACGGGAAAGAGCACCGTCACCCCTATCCACGAGTTCGAGCTGGGCGGGAGGAGCAGGCAGATCATCATCCGAGAGCCTTCGAGGGCGGCGTGCAGCGCGCTGTTCTACTCGCTCGAGGCGCTCCATCCCGAGATAAAGCACGAGCTTGCTGTAATCACGAAGGACACCAAGATCAACGTCGGCGGCAGGATCAAGATGGTCACGGATGGCGTCCTGCTCAGGATGCTCGCCGAGAACTCCGTCTTCGACTCATCCATCTACTTCGACGAGAGCCACCAGATGTCATCACAGCTCGAGCTCTGCCTTTCGCTGGCCAAGAAGGAGGAGGCGAAGGCGGGCAACTTGTTCCGGGTGATGAGCGCGACCATCGACCCGAAGGAGTTCCTGTCGTTCCTCGGGATCTCGAAGCTCTACGCCTTGAGCGGACGCAGATACCCGGTGGCGATCGAGGCGGAGCTCGCGAGGGACGTCGACGACATGTTCAAGAGGCTGTCGCTGTATCTCTACACGCAGCCGCACGACGAGTCGTGGCTGGTCTTCCTCCCGACGAGGCGCCTGGTCGAGAAGTACGCCTCCAGCTACGGCGGCGTCTACATCCACGGAGGCCTTGAGGGCTCGGAGATCAACAAGATCCAGGCTAGGGCCGAAATCGACAAGAACCTCAGGATCTTTGCGACGAACGTCATCGCTTCCTCCGTCAACATCTACGTCGACAACGCGCTGATATTCAACGAGGTGATAGACGGCAAGGAGAAGGAAGGCCAGAAGACACTCCACTACAAGAAGATAGACAACAACTCACTCCTGCAGATGATCGGCAGGATAGGTCGCTTCAAGCCGGGAAGGGCCGTCATCATCTCTGACACACCCATCCCGAAGAAGATAACCCCGATACCGGTGCGGAAGGCCCTCGAGACAGAGACTCCCTTCGACCTGGTTCTCCTCATGTCGAAGTACGGCCTCAAGCTCTCTGACCTCGAGTTCATGTCGAAGGTGAACCACCGCGAGGTCGCTTTTGCCGAGGATTGGCTGATCCAGATCGGGGCGATCGACCGCCGCACGCACGCGATCACCGAGAAGGGGCAGAAGTACACCTTCCGCATCTGCCCGAAGGCCG
>VFSW01007984.1_pt1 | contig 15285 bp, 11 predicted proteins | sample 5358111 | NCBI WGS metagenome assembly VFSW01 (sample SAMN11554181, study PRJNA540505) | mine drainage metagenome | isolation source: sediment from site ElyBrook_90M | place: USA: Ely Copper Mine, Vershire, VT | collected 2017
TCGGCCGCGTCAGATGTGTATAAGCGCCCGGGGCCGGACGAAGAAGAAGGTCTTCCAGAAGGGCGCCGGGCAGCCGGCGCAACCGGCCAACAACGGGACCACGCACCAGCCCGGCAATACGGTGGGCGGTTCGATGGGCAAGCGCAAGGGCAAGCAAAAGGGCCCGCGCGAGTTTGTGGGGCCCATGGACCACAGCTACCGCGCCGTCAACGGCAACGTGGCCGATGGCCCTCCCTCGACCATCCAGATCAGCAGCAACGGGCACAACGGCGGCTATTACCAGGACGCCTATACGGCCCCGGCTGCCGTGCCGCGGGAAGACGCCCCGACGCGCATCTTCTGCTTCATCGACGATCTGTTCTTCCAGGCCAAGATCAACGAGACCTCGAAGAAACTGGGCGTGAAGGTGGAGTTCGTGAAGGGCGACAAGGAATCCGTGGCCAAGCTGACGGATGTGGCAGAGGCCAACCGGCCGACGCTGATCGTCTTCGACCTGAACAACCTGAACGCCAAGCCGCTCACGCTGATCCCCAAGATCAAGGCCAAGCTCAAGAAAGCCACGTCGATTGTCGGCTTCCTCAATCATCTGCAGGGCGACCTGAAGGCGAAGGCCGTCGAGGCCGGCTGCGACACGGTGATGCCGCGCTCGGCCTTCTCGCAGACCCTGCCCAACCTCCTCCGCCGCTACGGTCTGGAAGAGGAAGAAGACAACTACCCGCAGCCGGTGTAAGAAAAACAGGGAATAGGGAATAGGGAGAGTAGAGTGGTTGGCTGAGTTGGGGGCAAGGGAGCCATGCGCTTGTTCAAAATAGCGCTGCTTCTTTTTCGATGCCTCCTTCTCATGACGATGCTCATTTATTGGGCGGCTTTCATCGGCTATACAGTCGAAAAGCTGGTCCGCGCGTCGTCGTGGCTTATTACTTGTAGACCCTCTGTGCGAATACGCTCGGCCCATGCCAATGGAATTGGCAAGTGTTCTTGACCGCCCAATTCACGTATCTAGCCATTGCGCTACTGCTCTGCTGGTTCGAATGGCGATCATTGCGCAAGCGACGCAGGACCGGAATGGGTTAGCTATGAACGACTCCTTCAAAGATTTCGTGGTGTGGCAGCGGGCAGTCCAGATGAGTCTGGAGATCTACAAGCTCACCTCGTCTTTCCCGGCTTCGGAGCGGTTCGGACTCACCAATCAACTGCGCCGCGCCTCCGTGTCGGTCGCAAGCAATATTGCCGAAGGCTACGGCAAATCCTCAAGGGGCGAGTACTTTTCCTATCTCGGCCACGCAAGAGGCTCAAACGGCGAAGTCCAGACGCAACTACGGCGAAGTCCAGACGCAACTTGTCATTTCGCAAGGCCTAGGCTTCGGTTCGCAAGAGTCCCTGCGCCAGGCGGAATCCCTATCCAACGAAGTCGGCCGGATGCTGGTTGTGATGATGAACAGGCTGAAGCGCTAGGCGCCGATTTTCTATTCCCTATTCCCTATTCGTCTATCCCGGAGGCCAGGTCATCGGCCTGCCGCCGAGCAGGTGGAGGTGCAGATGGTCCACCGTCTGGCCGCCGTCGCTGCGGGTGTTGACGACAATGCGGTAACCATCGCCCAGGCCCTTGGCGCGGGCAATCTCCGCCGCCGCCCACATCAGGTGGCCCAGCAGGGCGTTCTTGCTTTGATCGGCTTCCATCATCGATGGAATGTGCTCGCGCGGAACAATGAGCACATGCACCGGAGCCTGCGGATGGATGTCGGCGAAGGCGAAGCTGAGAGCATCCTCGTAGATGGGCGCGGAGGGAATGACACCCTCGACAATCTTGCAGAAAAGGCAGCTCATAACGAACCCAGTGTACCGGGGCGCATCCGTGTCGCGCGGGCTGTTGCAAGGCCATTTACGAGGGCTGAATCAAAGAGGTTACTTGGCAGCGACAGCGCCGGCGGCCGCACACCGGGGCTGAATTGACCCCCACGCGGGGAACTCCTAAAAGAATTCTCTTGACATAATGTACTAGTCTTATAGTACATTGAATTCGTCATGAGCCACAGGCCCCGGTTCCGCTTCCTCCTCGACCTGCACAGCGGCATGCCCGTCTACCGGCAGATCATCGACCAGGTGCGCGGCGCCATCGCCTCCGGCGCGCTTACCGCCGGCGACCAGCTGCCCACGGTGCGCCAGCTGGCGGTGGATCTTGAAATCAACCCGAACACTGTGGTGCGGGCTTATCGCGAGCTGGAGTTCGGGGGCCTGCTGGAGACGCACCAGGGCACGGGCACATTTATCAGCGCGCAGAAGATGAAGCGGAAAGACGAGGAGCGCGAGCGGCAACTGGCGCAAATTGTGGGCGACAGCGTCTCGCGCGCGGGCGCCGCAGGATTCACCGTCGATGAATTGATTGACGAATTGCGCGAGCTGGCTCGAGAGCAGGCGCGCAGGAGATGAGCGAAGGAGAGATGCGATGAGAACGAAAGTGGAGATGATGCCGTTGAACAGCGTAGCGGTAACTGCGTTTGTGCTCTGCGTCGGCGCGGGCCTGGCGCTGACCGCGTTGATCAAGAACAACGTGCCGGTCATCGCCGGCGCACTGATCGGCGCCTACCTGCTGTTCGCCATCAAGGTGGTGCAGCAGTGGGAGAAGGTGGCGCTGCTGCGCCTGGGCCGCTATGTCGGCCTGCGCGGTCCGGGCTGGTTTCACGTGATCCCGGTCTTTGAGACCATCAGCCCTTACATCGACCAGCGCGTGCGCGTACACAGCGTGACCGCCGAGTCGACGCTCACCCGCGACACCGTTCCCGTGAACGTGGACGCCATCGTCTTCTGGATGGTGTGGAACGCGGAGAAGTCGATTTTGGAAGTGGAGAACTTTACCGAGGCGGTGAACATGAGCGCGCAGACGGCGTTGCGCGAATCGATCGGCCGCCACGAGCTGGCACAGATGATCACCGAGCGTGAGGTGATGGGGCGCCAGCTCCAGCAGATTCTGGACGAGAAAACCAATCCCTGGGGCATTACCGTGCAGTCGGTTGAAATTCGTGACGTGCGCATTCCGCAGAGCCTTGAGGACGCGATGTCGCAGCAGGCGCAGGCCGAGCGCGAGCGTCAGGCCCGTGTGATTCTAGGCCATGCGGAGGTGCAGGTGTCAGAGCAGTTTGCCGAGGCTTCGCGCGTCTACAACGACAATCCCGGCGCACTGCATCTGCGGGCCATGAACATGCTGTATGAGGCCATCAAAGAACGCGGCTCGATGGTGATTGTGCCGTCGTCGGCCGTGGAAACGATGGGCCTCGGCGGAACGCTGGCCACGGCGGCGATCGGTAGACAGCAGGGCTGAAGGATTGCACGGGAGGATTGCCATGAAGAGTCGAAATATTCTTGCGTCCCTTCTGATGACCATGGCAGCGGCGGCCGTTGCGCAGACGGCTCCCACCAGCGCGGCGTCGAGCACCGCGTCCATTGAAGGCGTCTGGCGCGCACAGGCGGATGGATTTCCCTTCATTGCGTTGACCGTCACGGATGAAACCGGCAGCCTGTCCGGCGCGGTTCTTTTCTATTTGCACCGTCGCGAAGCGGTGGGGAAACCGTGGACTTCGACGCCGGGCGTTCCGGAACCCCTGTTCAACCTCAAGTTCGACGGCAGGACTCTCGCCTTTGAGGTAAGCCATCGCCGCGCGCATCCGCCGCGTACCTTGCACGATCCGCCAATGAGCTTCCACATGAAGCTCATTGACGCGGACAAGGCCGACCTGGTGAACGACAACGAACCCGGCCCTCAGCTCGTCCTGGAACGAACGGACTATTAGCGCGGGAGAAGTAGAGCGGTTCCTGCGGCGACGAATGACAGCGAGATTCAGGCGGGCGAACTCTTCGAATCAGGCCGACTCGATGATCATGTTGGCGTACTGGGTCGTATCTCCGGTGCGGATGAGGCCGATGGCCAGCGGAACGCGTTTTTTGAATTCGATGTGCGGCTCCAAGGTCAACGGCACGCCGGCCAACGCGGTATTGAAGGCCTCGAGCGTCGCCGGCCTGTTCACCTGAAGGAACTCCTCAGCCATGAAGGCGCGCCCGATGCCGTAGTTGGCGCGGATGGCGTGGAGCACGTCGAGCACGCGCGGCAGGTCGTCCACCAGCGCAATGTCGATGGTTTCGATCATCGGCCAGAAGGGGAATCCGCGGTCGGCGATCACCAGCGTGTTGGTGTGGCGGACGCGGCTAAGCAGCGAATTGATGGCCGGATTCAGGATTCCAGACTTCAGCATGACGTAAGGGCTCCATGGCGGGATTGTACGATCTTGCGCCCCTCAACTGGTGTGATCGACGATGATCTTCCAGCCCTGCGGCCCCTTGCGCCAGAGCAGCGAGAAGATGCCGTCGTCTTTCGCGGCCTCACCGTGCGCCGTGCGTTCGAGGTGAAAATTGCCGGTGACCACCGCGTACTCGACCGTCCCACAGGAACCGGGCAGAAGGCGAACTTCGAGGTTGAGGAAAGTGAGCGTGCCCATCTGCTCTTTGGTTGTATAGGCCTTGGTGTAGCGCTCGAGAATGGGGCCGTAGCCCTTGGCCAGTTGGGCGCCGATAAAGGTTGTGTCCGGCGAGTTCTCATAGGTCTGCATGAAGGCGGGAATGTCGGCGCGGTTCCATGCGGCGGCCTGGGCGGCGATGGCGGCGCGAATGGAAGCCTCGTCCGGCGTTTGCGCTGGGGCGGTGATCAGAACGAGTGCAATCGCAAGGAACAGGAAACACTTCATCGAGGTCCCTCCGGGGCGGAATGCGTCAGGAATCAGCTTACAATGGCAGCATGAGTGCTGCCTCTTCCCCTCCTTTTCGCATCGTCCACACGGTCTGCTCGCACGACTGCCCGGACTCCTGCGGGGTGCTGGTGACGGTCGATGCAGCCGGCCGCGCGGTGAAAGTGGCGGGTGACCCGAAGCATCCGGTGACGCAGGGATTCTTGTGCGGCAAGGTTGCCAAATATCTCGACCGCGTCTACGCGCCGGAGCGGATTCTTTTCCCGCTGCGGCGCAAGCCGGGCGTGGCCAAGGGGCCGCTGACGAAGGGTCGCGAGCACGAGGCCTTTGAGCGCATCGGCTGGGATGAGGCGCTCGACGCCATTGCGGCGCGGCTGCGCAAAGTAGCGGACGAGTTCGGGCCGGAGCCGATTCTTCCCTACAGCTACGCGGGCACCATCGGCGGGCTCGGCTTTGGGGCGATGGACAGGCGCTTCTTTCATCGCCTGGGCGCCAGCCAGTTGGACCGGACCATCTGCTCGGAGGCCGGGGGCGTGGGGTGGAACCTGGTCTACGGGAAGAAACTTGGCATGCCTACGGAAGACTTCCGGCTGGCAAAGCTCATCCTTGCGTGGGGCGCAAACATTCACGGCAACAACGTTCACCTGTGGCCGATGGTGGAGCAGGCGCGGCGCAACGGCGCGCGGCTGATCGTCATTGACCCCTACCGCACACGCACCGCCGCGCTAGCCGACTGGCACATCGCCATCCGCCCCGGCACCGACGGCGCACTGGCGCTGGGCCTGATGCACGTGATCCTGAACGAAGGGCTAGAAGACCGGGCGTACATCGCCGAAATGACGCATGGCTTTGAGCGGCTGGCCGAGCGGGCGCGCGCGTACACGCCGGAGCGCGTGGCGGCCTGGACCGGCATGACGGCGGCGGAGATTGAGCAACTGGCCCGCGAGTACGCCACCACTCGGCCCGCGGGACTGCGCCTGAACTACGGCGTGCAGCGCACGGAGAACGGCGGAACGGCGGTGCGCGCCATTGCCATGCTTCCGGCGCTGACCGGTGCGTGGAAGCATCGCGGAGGCGGGGCCCAGCTCTCCACTTCGGGCGCATTTCCCTGGGACAAGAAGGCGGTGGAGCGGCCCGATCTTGCGCTGGCCTCTCCGCGCAAGCGGCTGGCGCGGGTGGTGAATATGTGCGCGTTGGGCGAGGCGTTGGAAATGCAGGGAACAGGGAACGAAGAGCAGGGACCAGGGACTGAGGGACGAGGGACTAAAACCGGCCCGCCAGTGCAAGCGCTTTTTGTGTACAACTCCAATCCCGGCGCGGTTACTCCCAACCACAACGCGGTGAAGCGCGGCCTGGCGCGGCCCGACCTGTTCACCGTGGTGCACGAGCTGTTTTTTACCGACACGACCGACTACGCGGATTACATTCTCCCGGCGACCACGTTTCTGGAGCACACGGATGTGCAGGGCGCGTACGGTCACTACTTCGTGCAGCTTTCGCAGCAGGCGATCGAGCCGCCCGGCGAGGCGCGCTCGAATGTCTGGCTCTTCAGCCAACTAGCCGCACGCATGGGATTCGAGGAGGAGTGCTTCCGCGATTCCGCGATGGATTTGATCGCGCAGGCGCTGGCCATCGGCCCGGACGGCCACTCGACGCGCCCGGAGATGGAGCACATTACGATCGACGATCTGAAGCGGCAGGGGCACATTCCGCTCGGCTTCCACAGCGATCCGGAGGGGCGGCCGTTTCAGCCTTATCTCGCGGGACCGCTCGCCACGCCCTCGGGCAAGATCGAGTTCTACTCCGAGACGCTGGCCGCGCAAGGCCTGGACGGGCTTCCAGGCTTTGTCCCGGCGGTCGAATCGCGATTCGGCGAGGGCGCGAAGAGCTATCCGCTGGAGTTTTTGGGCCGGAAGGCCGACAACTACATGAACTCGACCTTCGCCAACCTCGACGGCCACCGCAAGATGGAGGCGCGCACCAGCCAGCGGCTGGAGATGCACCCCTCGGACGCGGCGGCGCGCGGCATTGCCGACGGCGACCCGGTGAAGATCTGGAACGGCCGCGGCGAACTGCGGCTGACTGCGCTGATAAACGCGAGCCTGCCCGCGGGGGTTGTGGCGGGCAAGCTGGATTGGGCCAAACTCAGCGCCGACGGGACCAACGTGAATGCCCTCACTAGCGAGCGGCTCACCGACCTGGGCGCGGCGGCCACCTTCTATTCGACCCTGGTTGAAGTGGGGAAAAGCAGGGAATAGGGACTCGTGTTTCGACAGCATGATTTGGTAACTGCTTGAGCACGAGTGCGGGCGTGGAGGCCAGCACAACAGCCGGTCTGGAGGCGCTACATTCCGGCCCTTACAAGATCACGCAATCTCAGCGCCAGGGACAAGGGGCTGGAAAACCAAGCCTCCTCCGCTTTTGCGGGTAATTCTGGGAAGGGTGTACCATTGCTCCCATGGCAAACTATCGCGTCGTTCTCCGCCACTCCGAGGAAGGTTACAGTGTCTCGTGTCCCGGTCTGCCGGGCTGCTGGTCGCAGGGAGCAACCGAGGAAGAAGCCCTAGGGAACATTCAGATCGCCATTCAAGAATATGTTGCGGCGGCTGAGGAGTTGGCGCGTAATGATGACAGTCGTCTTGTCGAAGTCGGGCTTAGATAGATTACGAATTCAACATCCAGTAGTTTGACCGGATGCAAGTGGTCCCCAATTATTCTTTTGCAGATCGATTCTTATGTTTTGTATTCCCAAAAATAAAAGGGCTTTATGCGCGATTATGTGCTTTTAATACAGCGGCTTACAGTCCATTCGATCGCGACACATGTATCGAGGCGGCGGATGATTAATCAAGCATTGCTGAGGTAACTCGTGTCCAAACTGCCGGGCATCAACCATCTTCGAGCCGTTGCCGCGCTGGAGAAAGCAGGCTTCCGCGTACTCCGTCAAGGCGCGCATGTTGTGATGACGGATGGGATACGAATCTTGACGATTCCACGCCACAATCCAATCAATGCATTCACCATGGGCGGCATCGTCCGGGATGCTGGAATGAGCCTGGAGCAGTTTCGGGATTTGTTATAGTCGCCTCGTGTCCCTTCCTTAGTTCCTGTTCCCAGTTCCCTTTTCTCTGTCACTTCGGCAACTGGCTTGCGTCCCAGCCGCCGCCGAGCGAGCGGACGAGTCCCACGCTGTCGACAAACTGGCGGGTATCCAGGTCGATCGCCGTCCGTTGGTTCTGGATGAGCGTTGCTTCCGCGGTCAGCACTTCCAGGTAGCTGGTGACGCCGCCCTTGTAGCGCTGGTTGGAGATGTCGTAGGAGTGCTGCGCCGAATCCACCGCCTTCTTCTCCGCGGCCGATTCCTGCTCAAGAATCCGCAACCCGGAGAGCTGATCCTCCACATCCTCGAAGGCCAGAAAGATCACGCCCTTGTAGTTTGAAACCTGCGCTTCGTAATCGTGCCGGGCCTGGTCGGTGAGCGCGTGGCGCTGCCCGGCGTCGAACAGCAGCTCCGTGGCCTGCGCCCCCAGCGACCACAGCGCACTGGGCCCTTGAATCCACGTTCCGCCGTGGGTGCTTTCAAAGCCGCCCGTGCCGCCCAGCGTGATTGTCGGATAGAACGCGCTGACGGCAATTCCGATTTGGGCATTGGCAGCGGCTGTGCGGCGCTCCGCCGCCGCAATGTCCGGCCGGCGCTCCAGCAACTGCGAAGGCACGCCGAGCGGAACCTTGGGCAGTTGCAGGTCCAGCGGAGAGAAGGGAATATCGAAGTCGGGCAAGTTGTAGTAGGCGATGGTGCCCACCGCGTGCTCATACTGCGCGAGCGCCACGCCCACGTCCACAAGTTGCGCGCGCACGGTGTCAAGCTGGGTCCGGGCCTGGGCCACGTCGGCCTCGGTGGCCACGCCTCCCTTGAGCCGCCGCTCGGTCAGGTCGAGTTGGCTCTCCAGGTTCGCAATGGTAGCCTTCAGCAGCCTGGCTTGTGCATCCAGGCCGCGTAGCTCAAAGTAGTCCGCGGCCATGGCTGCCTGCAGGCTCAGGTTCACGTTGGCCATGTCCGCGGCGCTGGCCTGCGCATTTTCGTGGGCCGCCTCGACCGTTCGCCGGATGCGCCCCCAGAAGTCGGGCTCCCAGCTTCCCTGGCCGCCCATCACCAGGTCGTTGAAGCTGCTCGGGCCCGTGCCCTGTGAAAGCGGGCGGTGCGCCGACAGCCTCTGGTGATTCATGGAAGGCCCGGCAGAGAGCGTGGGAAAGAGCGCCGACCGCGCCGCATTCACCTGGTCCTGCGCGGCCAGGTAGGTTTCCAGCGCCTGCCGCAGCGCCTGGTTATAGGGCGCGATCCGTTCCTCGAGCTGGTTCAACCGCGGGTCCTGGTAGATCTCCCACCACTTGCCCTTGAGCATTCCGTCGGAGGGCGTCGCCGGTTGCCAGCCGCCTCCGGCAGGATTCGGCGGCGGGACTTGAGCTGTGGAAGCGCCTGCCTCCTTGTAAGCCGGGGGCGCGGTATAGCCCGGCCGCTTGTAGTTTGGCCCCACCGGCTTGCAGCCGGCCAGCGCCACAAGCGACAGCAACGTCAAAGAGCAGAGAATTCTGAAAATGCGCGGCTTGAGCCACTGGGTTCTCCCGGCGGCTAAAGCGGCCTCCGCGCGTGGCGCTCGAGCAGCGCGGCGAAAGCCGTGCCCTTTCAAAGAGACGAGTACTGCCAGAGCCTTGCGAGGCGGCATCTCTACTTGCCTCCCGCGACAGCCTTGGCGCCGGCGCTCTCCACGAAGACCTTCTCGCCCTCAATCAGTGAGTCAGGCGGATCCTGGATCACCTTGTCGCCCGCGCTCAGCCCGGTGACAATCTTCACATTGGCTCCATCGTCCTCGCCAATCACCACCGGAACCAGGTGCGCCTTGTTGCCATCCACCACCACCCCCAGGCGCAAGCCCTCCCTGCGGAAGAGCAGCGCCCCGGCGGGCACAATAAACGTCGGCCCGGCGGCCGGAGTCTTGAAGTGAACCTCGGCCAGCGAACCTGGCAGCAGCTCGCCGGCGCGGTTATCCACGTCGACCTCCACCAGAAGCGTGCGGCTCGCCGGGTCAATGGCTTCCGCCGTCCGCACCAGCGTGCCCTGGTAGGTCTTCCCGATGTGTTCGGCAAAGGTCAGGTCGATCTTCGTTCCGCGCTTCACATTCTGCGAGTAAACCTGGGGCAGGTTGGCATACACGCGCAGGGTTTGAATGGCCTGCAGGTGGAACAGTTCCTTGCCCGCTCCCGAATCGATCAACTGCCCGGTGTCGATGGTGCGCGCGGTGACCACGCCATCGAAGGGCGCATAGACTTTCTCGAACGACTGCAGTTCCGTGAGCCGCTGGACGTTGGCCTGCGCGGACTTGACCGCCGCCGCGGTTGCCGCCGCCTGGTTGACAAATGTGTCCGTGTCCTGCCTCGAGACGGCATCCGATTTCACCAGCCCGGAGTAGCGGTCTGCCTGGATGCGCGCATTGTTGGCGTTGGCCTCGGAAGTCGCCAGGTCGTTCACCGCCTGGGACAGTTGCTGGTCGAGCTCGGGTGTGGCAATCTCCGCCAGCAGCGCGCCTTTCTTTACCCGCGCGCCAATATCGAAGTACCACCTGGTCAGGTAGCCCGAGGTTCGCGCGTAGATGGGCGAATCGGTGTAGGCGGTTACATTTCCTGGCAGCACAAAGCTGTCCACCGGGGCGCCCTGCTTTGGCACCTCGGCGATGACCGAAGGCGCAGCCAGCTCGATGGTCCTCTTCGCCAGCACCGTGTCGGCAGACTTGCGGCTGAGGATGCCCCAGCCCGCCAGCACCGCGGCGGCCAGCAGCACCAGCGCCACGCCCAGCAGCGCCATGCCGCTGGAGATCGGCTTCTGGTCCGGCGCCGCCACTTCTTCGTGGCCGCCCTCATGCGTCTTCGTTCTGGTTTCGTTGCTCATGGTGAAATCTACTCCGAAAGCTCGTCAAACTCGTCGATGGTTCCGGCCCGCGCCAGGCCATGCGCCGCCTTTTGCCGGCCTTCCAGCCAGGTGTGGACGACAGAGAAGAATGCGGGAACAAAAAACAGCGTGGCGACAGTGGCCAACAGCAGGCCGCCGATCACCGCCCGGCCCAGCGGCGCGTTCTGCTCGCCGCCGTCGCCCAGGCCCAGCGCCATGGGGATCATGCCGATGATCATGGCCAGTGCCGTCATCAGCACTGGCCGCAGCCGAACGAATCCGGCGTTCAGCGCCGCCCGCCGCGCATCGCCGACAAGAATCTCAAGCTGCTCGCGGGCAAACGTGACCACCAGAATGGAGTTGGCCGTGGCCACGCCCATGCACATGATGGCCCCGGTCAGCGCCGGCACGCTGAGCCGCGTGTGGGTGAGGAAGAGAAACCAGACGATGCCGGCCAGCGCCGCCGGCAGGCCGGCGATGATGAGGAACGGATCGAGCCACGACTGGAAGTTGACCACGATCAGCAGGTAGACCAGCAGGATGGAGAATGCCAGTCCGGTCAGCAGGCCGAAGTAGGACTTTCGCATGGTCTCGCTCTGGCCGCGCAGGATGAAGTGCGACCCGCGAGGCAGATCGCCCTCATGCTTGCTGAGTATCCGCTCCATCGCCCGCGTCACCGTGCCCAGGTCGGTGCCGTCCACGTTGGCATAGATATCCAGCACCGGCTGCACGTTATAGTGGCTCACCGTGCCCAACTCCGTTCCCGGCACGATGATGGACAAGTTGCCCAGCACGTCCACGGGCGCAGGGATTCCAGGCGCTCCCGTCGGCGCCGCACCGGCGCCGGCATTTGCCGCGCTCGCGGCCTGCTGCGCAGCCTGCGCCGACCTCGTCACCGGCAGGCTCTCGAGGCCGGCCAGCGAGTCGAGCCGGTACTGCGGCGCCTGCACGGCCACGTTGTAGGTGACGCCGCTCTTCGGGTCCAGATAGAAATTGGGCGTTGTCTGGAAGCTCCCGCTGAGCGCCACCAGCAGGCTCTGCGCCACGTTGGCCTGGGTCAGCCCGATGGTCTGCGCCCGTGTCCGGTCCACGTTCACCGTCAGGTTCGGGTAATTGAACGGCTGCTGGATGCGGGCATCCGCCGCGCCCGGAACGTAGCGCACCTCATCCAGCATCTTCTCCGCCAGCGCCCGGTTGCCGTAGATATCCGGACCCACGATCTGAATGTCGATCGGCGCCGACAAGCCAAAGTTAAGAATCTGCGTCACAATGTCCACCGGCAATACGTAGAACGTCACGCCGGGGTACTCGCGATTCAGCACCTGGCGAAGCGTCTCCACGTAGTCCCCCGTGGAATGGTGCTCTTTGCTCAGTTGCACCTGGATGTCGGCATCGTTCGGCCCGATGGGCGCGGAGGTGGAGTACGACAGGTTCAGGCCCGAGTAGGGTAGCCCGATGTTGTCCACGATCGAGACCACCTCTTTGGCAGGAATCTGCTTCCTGATCGTCTCGTCGACGTGGTCGCAGAGCGCCGCGGTCTCTTCAATCCTGGTGCCGGTGGCGGCCCGGAGGTGAATCTTGAACTGGCCGGAGTCCACCGAGGGGAAGAAGTCCTGCCCCAGCGACGGCGTGAGCAGCGCGATGGAGCCGAGGGCAAAGACCATGAACAGAACCAGGAAGACCGCCGGGTAGTCCACGCACACCGTCAGCAGGCGCAGGTAGCCGTGCCGCATCTTCTCAAAGCCCGTCTCGAAGGCGCGCTGAAACTGCACCAGTGGATTGCGGCTGGCCCGCTTCCTGGCATCCTGCGCATCGTCGTGCTCGTGGAGCAGGTACTTGGCCATGGTCGGGACCAGCGTGCGGCTGAGCAGGTAGCTGGCCAGCATGGCGAACACCACCGCCTCGGCCATGGGCACGAACAGGTAGCGCGCCACGCCGCTCAGAAAGAACATGGGCACAAACACGATGCAGATGGAGATGGTGGAAACGAAGGCGGGAACGGCGATCTGGGCCGAGCCGTCGAGGATGGATTGCTCCAGTTCCTTGCCGGTTTCGAGATTGCGATTGATATTCTCGATGGCCACCGTCGCATCGTCCACCAGGATGCCCACGGCCAGCGCCATGCCGCCCAGCGTCATGATGTTGATGGTCTCTCCGAGCGCATAGAGCACGGTCAGGGAACACAGAATCGACAGAGGGATGGAGACCGCGATGATGATCGTCGAGCGCCAACTGCCCAGAAACACCAGGATCATGATGGCCGTCAGGCAGGCGGCAATAATCGCCTCGCGCACCACGCCGTCGATGGCGCTGCGGACGAAAATCGACTGGTCCGACAGTGGGTTGATGTTCAACTGCGGCGGCAACTGGCCCTTGATATTCACCAGCACGCCTTGCACACCCTTGATGATGTCCAGCGTGGAAGCCGAGCCGGTCTTCATGATGCTCATCAGAATGGCGCGGCCGCCGTTGACGCGCACAATGTTGGTTTGAGGCGGGAAGCCGTCCCGCACGTGCGCCACGTCGCGGATGTAGATGACCGCGCCGTTCACCGCCTTGATGGGCAGGTTGTTCAGGTCGTCCACCACGGGGGGCGCCGAGTTGGTTTCCACCGCGTACTCGAAGCGGTCCACCTTCATCGTGCCGGAAGGCACAATCAGGTTCTGCGCGTTCACGGCATTCACCACATCCGCCGGCGAAAGCCCCTTGGCCTGCAGCGCGTGCAGGTCCAGGTCCACCTGAATCTGCCTCTGTTTGCCGCCGTAGGGATAAGGCGTCTGCGCGCCCTCAATCGTCGCCAACTGTGTCCGAATGGTGTTCTGGCCGAGATCGAAGAGCTGCTGCTCGTTCAGCCCCTGTCCTGTCAGCCCCAGTTGCAGCACCGGCACGCTGGAAGCGTTGTACTGGATGATGAAGGGCGGCGTAGCTCCCGGCGGCAGGGAGCGCAGCATCACCTGGTTGATTGCCGTCACCTGGGCAACAGCGCTGCCGATGTTCACATGCGGCTGGAAGAAGACCTTGATCACGGCAACACCGGTCAGCGACTGCGACTCGATGTGCTCAATGTCGTTCACCGCCGTGGTCATGCCGCGCTCGACGTTGAACACGATGCGGGTCGACATCTCCTGCGGCGACAGCCCGCCGTAGTTCCACACCACTGTAACCACGGGAATATCGATGTTGGGAAAGATGTCCGTCGGCATCTGGAGGATGCTGAAGACGCCGAGAATCAGGATCAAAAGCGCGAAAACGGCGAAGGTATAAGGCCGTCGCAGCGCAAGCCGGACAATCCACATAAGACTTGTACTCGCTCCTGAGCCGGGCTTCTCACGTCCCCTTGCCGGCGGGACAACCAGTACAGCAGGTCCCGTGTTCCGGCCGTTACCGGCTCAATTGGCTCTGGAACCCGCGGCAACAGCGGCTGGAACCGGGCCAAAATGCAATTGAAACTACAATGTTAGTCGAAGTTCTATGGAACAGGCGCAAGTTCAAACAAAATAGGTCTTCGGGGCCTGCCGATTTGACGCTGGAGCCCCTGTACCGGATTCAACGGCGCGGCCTGCCCGTACCAGCATCTGAAGCTGGGGGAGCCGCAGCCTATCTCCGCCGCGGTTGCGGTGCTGCCCGCCTGCACTCGGCGGCTGCGGAGCCTCTCCAGAGAAACTGGTTTCCTGATTCCCGGCTCCGCTCCCCCGACACGAAACTTCCACACCTCCGGCGCCGTCCCTAGTATCAGATAAGTGTGCCCACAGGCCTGTTTTTTCGGCCCTCGCCGCGGGGCCGATCCTGTGCCGGCTTTCACAATCAAGATCACGACGGGAATCGAAATCATGTCCACAGAAGGCCCTCCGCAGCCGCCCTTACCCGCATTCGAAACCTCCAGGCTTGAGACGCCCGCCCGCAAGGGTAGCTGGGTGCGCATTCCGGTGTATCTGCTGCTTGCTGCCGGCCTTGGGCTCATTGTCTGGCGCATCCACAAGAATCAGCAGTTGAGCGCGCAGATGAGCGCCGACCAGGCGGCGGCACTGGCCAGCCAGCCCATTCCCGTGCAGGTGGCCGCCGTGGAGCAGAAGCCCATGCCCATCTTTCTGACCGCGCTGGGCACCGTGACCCCGTACATGACCGTCACGGTCAAGGCGCGGGTCAGCGGCGAACTGCTCCCCGTCAAGTTCGCCGAGGGCCAGCAGGTGCGGCAGGGCCAGACCATCATGAACATCGACCCCCGACCCTACCAGGCGGCTCTGGACCAGGCCAAGGGCAACCTGTTGCACGACGAGGCGCTGCTGAAGAACGCGCAGATGGAGTACGGCCGGTACAAGGCTCTCTTCGAAGCCGGGGTGACCTCGAAAGAGATATTGGACGCCGACGAGGCCCAGCAGGGCCAGTACCAGGGCGCCATCGCCGCCGACAAGGCCGCCATCGAGACCGCTCAGCTTCAGCTCGACTGGTGCTCCATCCAGTCGCCCATCGACGGGCGCATCGGGCTGCGGCTGGTCGATCCCGGCAACATCATCACCGCCAACACCACCAACCTGGTGATCATCAACCAGTTCCAGCCCATCGCCGTCTACTTCACGCTGCCGGAGAGCGAGCTGCCCCAGGTGA
>VFSW01007985.1_pt1 | contig 15284 bp, 11 predicted proteins | sample 5358111 | NCBI WGS metagenome assembly VFSW01 (sample SAMN11554181, study PRJNA540505) | mine drainage metagenome | isolation source: sediment from site ElyBrook_90M | place: USA: Ely Copper Mine, Vershire, VT | collected 2017
CCCCCTCCCCCCCCCGCCCCCCCCCCCCCCCCCCCCCCTCCCCCCCCCCGGCCGGGCGCCGCCCCCCCCGCCCGCGGGGGGGGGCCCCCCCCGCCGCGCCGCGCCGCGGCTGCTTGGCGTTTTTACGGGAAATCACCGCGCCCATCATACCCTGCTAAGCTTTGCCCCCCATGACGAACCCAGCCGATCAGCCCGGTGTGCGCGGCTTTTTCAAGCGCCTGCGCGCCAAGCTCAATCAGGGACCGGCTTGGCTCACCACCGACATCGCGGAACTGCTCCCGGGGCGCCGGATCGATGCCGAGATTCTCGACGACCTGGAGACCCGGCTGCTCACTGCGGACGTCGGCCTGCCGGCCGCCAGCCGCATCCTGGACGAGCTGCGCCGGCGCGTGGCGCGCAAGGAGCTCGCCGATGCGCCGGCCCTGCTCGAAGCCCTGCGCACGGCCATGCTCGAGATCCTCCTGCCGGTCGAACGACCGCTCGCCATCGATCCCAAGGCCGGCAAGCCGTACGTCATTCTGGTGGTGGGCATCAACGGCGCCGGCAAGACCACCACCATCGGCAAGCTCGCCCACCGGCTGCTGGCCGAGGGCGGCAGCGTGATGCGCGCGGCCGGCGACACCTTCCGCGCCGCCGCGCGCGAGCAGCTCGAGGTCTGGGCCGAACGCAACGGCATCGCCATGATCGCGCAGCAGCCCGGCGCGGAGCCGGCGGCGGTCATCTACGATGCCCTGCAGTCGGCACGCGCGCGCGGCACGGATGTGCTGATCGCGGACACGGCCGGGCGGCTGCACACCCAGTCGCACCTGATGGAGGAGCTGAAGAAGGTCAAGCGGGTGCTGGCGCGGCTCGATCCCGGTGCGCCGCACGAGGTGCTGCTGGTGCTCGACGGCACCATCGGCCAAAACGCCGTGGCGCAGGCCGAGCAGTTCCATCGCGGCCTGGGAGTCACCGGGCTGGTGGTGACCAAGCTCGACGGCACCGCCAAGGGCGGCGTGTTGCTCGCCATCGCCCAGAAGTTGAAGATCCCCATCCGCTTCATCGGCATCGGCGAACAGGCCGAGGATTTCGGCGTGTTCGACGCCCGCGAGTTCACCGCGGCGCTGCTGCGCACCGATGCGCGCGGCGCGGACACATGATCCGTTTCGAGCAGGTTCACAAGCGCTACCCCAATGGCCGCGAGGCCCTGGCCGGCGTCTCCTTCGAGATCGCCGACGGGGAGTTGGCCTTCCTCACCGGCCACTCCGGCGCGGGCAAGAGCTCCATCCTCAAGCTGATAGCGCTCATCGAGCGGCCGACGCGCGGCCAGGTGCTGGTGGACCGCCAGAACACCGCCGCCATCCGGCCGCGGAGCATCGCCCACTTCCGCCGCCAGATCGGCATGGTGTTCCAAGATCACAAGCTGCTGCACGACCGGCCGGTGGCGGAGAACGTGGCGCTGCCGCTGATCATGGCGGGTGTGCCGCGCCGCGAGATGGACAAGCGGGTGCGCGCGGCTCTGGATCAGGTCGGGCTGCTGGGCCGGGAGAAGAACCTGCCGCTGGAGCTGTCCACCGGCGAGCAGCAGCGCGTCGGCATCGCCCGCGCCGTGGTGTCCAAGCCAAAACTGCTGATCGCCGATGAACCCACCGGCAACCTCGATGCGCAATTGGCGCTGGAGATCATGCGCCTGTTCAAGCGCTTCAATGAGGTTGGCGTCACCGTGGTGATCGCCACTCACGACCTGCACCTGGTCGAGGCCTTTGCCGCCCACCGCATCCTCCTCGGTGACGGCCGCGTCACCGCGCAGGGCGCGGCCGAGGCGCCATGAATCAACTCACAGCCTATCTGGCGCGCCATGCGCAGACGCTCATCGGCTCGCTGGGCCGGCTGGCGCGCCAGCCGCTCGCCTCGCTCATGACCATGGCGGTGATCGCGGCCGCGCTGGCGCTGCCTTTGTTGCTGGAGATCCTGCTCGCCAATGCCCGTTCTGCCGCCGAGAACTGGAACCAGGCCTTTGATCTGTCGGTGTACGTCGATCCGCAGGATGGGGGGGCGCGCGCGCGCGCGCTGGCCGGTGAACTGCGCGCACGCCCGGATGTGGCGGCGGTGCGCCTGGTGACCGCCGCTCAGGCACTGACCGCCATGCGCGAAGCCGCCGGCTTCGGCAAGGCGCTCGATGCTCTCGACGGCAACCCGCTACCGGACACCCTCATCGTGACACCCAGCCTGGCGGCCAGCACGCCGGAGGGGACCGGGGTCTTGAAGAAGGCCATCGCCGCCCTGCCGGGCGTCGATACGGTACAGCTCGACACCGAGTGGGTACAGCGGCTGCTGGCCATGCTGGCGCTGCTGCGCCGTGTGGTGCTCATCATCGCCGGGCTGCTGGGCATGGGCGTGGTGCTGGTGATCGGCAACACCATCCGCCTCGACATCCTGAATCGCCGTGCCGAGATCGAGGTCATGAAACTGCTGGGTGCGACCGATGGATTCGCGCGCCGGCCCTTCCTCTACGGTGGAATCTGGTATGGACTCGGCGGCGGCCTGCTGGCGCTTGCGCTGGTTGGCATCGCCACGGAAATGCTGGCCGGGCCGGTGCAGCGGCTCGCCGCTGCCTATGGCAGTCCGTTTCGGCTGCAGGGGCTGGCGGCGGGCAGCGCGCTGCGCGTGCTGGGCGCAGCCGTTGCCGCCGGATGGTTGGGCTCGTGGGTTGCTGCAACGCATCATATCCGCCGGATAGAGCCCTCCTAACCGATTGTTTTATAAAATCAAAATGGCCACCGAGAACTCTTTAGCGGCTTAGCACTCTAATCGCCAGAGTGCTACAATCGCGTCATTGATTGGAGGTTACCGCTCATGACAGCCGCCTTAGTCGCAAAACAGACCGGGATGGTTTTCGCGGGCCCCGTGGGGAGCCTGGACGCCTACATTGACCGGGTCTCGCAGATCCCCGTGCTGACCAAGGAGGCCGAGGTCGCCCTGGCCACTCGCCTGCGCGAGGCCGGCGATCTGGATGCCGCGCGCCAGTTGGTGCTCTCGCACCTGCGTTTCGTCGTGCACATAGCCCGTGGCTACCTGGGCTACGGTCTGCCGATGGGCGACCTGGTGCAGGAGGGTAACGTCGGCCTGATGAAGGCGGTGAAGCGCTTCGATCCGCAGGTCGGCGTGCGTCTCGTGTCCTTCGCCGTGCACTGGATTCGCGCGGAAATCCACGAATACGTGCTGCGCAACTGGCGCCTGGTAAAGGTGGCCACCACCAAGTCGCAGCGCAAGCTGTTCTTCAACCTGCGGCGCATGAAGAAGAATCTGACCTGGCTGTCGGACGAGGAGACCCGGGCGGTGGCCCGCGATCTCGGCGTGGAAGTGAGCGATGTGCGCGAGATGGAGCAGCGGCTGGCCGCGCGCGACATGTCCTTCGACCCCACCCCCGAAAGCGACGAAGAGGAAGCCTATTCGCCGGCCATGTATCTGCCGGCGAGCAACGCCGACCCGGCGGTGGAGGTCGAGCGCGAGGAGTGGGAGGAGGATTCCAGCGATCGGTTGGCTCTTGCCCTCGAAAAACTCGACGAGCGCAGCCGCAGCATCCTCAAGCGTCGCTGGATGACCGACCAGAAGGCGACCCTGCACGAACTCGCGGACGAATACGGCATCTCGGCCGAGCGGGTGCGCCAGGTGGAAACCAATGCCATCAGCAAATTGAAGGGCTTGATGGCGCCGACCGCCTGAGCGTGACGGGCGGCGCCCCGGGTGGCGCCCGTCACGTCCGTCGCGGTACGCCCTGTCGGCGGGCAGCGCCGGTTTTGGCGCCCGCTCAGTTTTGTCCGAGGATGCTGTCTTCCAGCCGCTCGATCTGCGCCATGATGCGCGCTTTCAGGGCCTCGGCGCGCTCCATGCGCTCGCGCAGCGCGTCCAGCGCCGCGGCATTCGCGAGTCGCTGGGCCGCCAGCGCCTGATATTCGGCGCGCAGGGCGATGCTCGCGTCATAGGCCAGGCGCCACTCGGCCTCCAGACGACTCATGGTGGAATCGAGTTCCAAGTCCAGACTGCTCATGCGGCGCTGCCTTCCACTGCTTTTCATGATGCCCAATTTTGCGCCGTCAATATGACGTCCTCGCGACAGGCACTGGCCGCAAAAAGGGGGCCCCTTGCGGGGCCCAGTAGGACGAGGGAACGGAACACGAAGGACGCGGGCGGCCGCTCAACGGCAGGGGGCGCAGCGGCGCGACGCCCGCACGACCGGCGAGGCGGGGAGCGGCGCGCGGGCGCGCGACAGCCAGGTGACCGGAACGCTGGTGCCTCCGCCGGCACCGACCAAGGACTTGGCCGGCGTTGCGGCTTTGAGCAGCGCGGCCGGCAGGCTCTCTCCGGCACAGTCATCCGCCAGGCGCCGCTGCAGGGCATGCCAGGGCCGGCTCGCCGGCTCACAGGGGGCAGTCCAGGCATCCAGAATTTCGTTCATCGCGATCTCTCCCACAGCATGGCGCCGACGCCGATGACGGGCACGCGGTCTCACGCGGCCTGTCCGATGGGCAATGAGAGCGCGGTGGCCGCGATTTGTTCCCGCCATTGCGGCCAATTAATGAGGCGCAACTGCCCATTCATGTCTTCGATCAGCGACGTGCAGCTCTCCACCCAGTCGCCGTCGTTGCAGTAGAGCACGCCGTCGATGTCGCGGATCTCCGCGCGATGAATGTGTCCGCAGACCACGGCGTCCACTCCCGCCTTGCGCGCCGCCTGCGCCACCGCTTCCTCGAAGCTGCCGATGTATTGCACGGCGGATTTCGCCTTGTGCTTGAGGTAGGAGGACAGGGACCAATGCGGCAGGTTGAAGGCGCGGCGCACGCGGTTGACGATGGGGTTCACGCCGAGCAGCACGTCATACAAGCTGCTGCCGAGCTTCGCCAGCCAGGGACTGCATTTCACCACGCTGTCGAATTGGTCGCCGTGCAGCACCAGCATGCGGCGGCCGTCCGCTGCGCGATGCAGGTACTCGCGATGGATCTCCAGGTTCCCGAACACCGCGCCGTCGAACTCGCGGAACACCTCATCGTGGTTTCCGGGGACGAAGATCACGCGCGTGCCGCGCTTCGACTTGCCGAGGATGGTGCGCAGCACGTTGTTGTGCGACTGCGGCCAGTACATGCTTTTCTTCATGCTCCAGACATCGACGATGTCGCCGACCAGGAACAGGGTATCCATCTCCACATGGTGCAGGAATTCGAGCAACAACTCGGCGCTGCAGCCACGGAAGCCCAGATGCACATCTGAGATGAACGCCGTTCGTACCCGTAGACCCTGCAGCGTGGTTCGCTCGAGCATGCCGCCTCCGAAATCCTTTGCCCTGCGCCGCAGGATCACGCCGCGGTGTGACAGCGGGATGACTCGGCGAAGAAGATTGGCTTACAAAGGAATCACTTGGACGCGCAAACACAGGCTTCACTTTAGCGCCACGCGGCCGCGCGGCGTGGGCCAGCCCCTCATCCCGCAGGGATACTCCGGACCGCCAAGGACTGCCATAGATAATGGGCCGCGTAGGCCCGCCACGGACGCCAGGCCTGCGAGCGCGAATGCAGTTCGCGCGCGGTGACGCCCGCCGCGCGCAGCAATTGCAGATCGCCGTAGGGAAAGGCATCGGGCCAGCCGAGGGCCCGCATCGCGATGTACTGCGCGGTCCAGGGTCCGATGCCGGCCACCCGCTGCAAGGCCTCGATCTGCGCCGGCACGTCAGGCACGCAGGCGAGCCGCACTTTTCCGTCGAGCACCGTACGCGCCAACGCCACGATGGCGGTGGCGCGCGCGCGCACCACGCCACAGGCGCACAACTCACCGGGGTGCACCCGCGCCATGCGCTCCGCGCCCGGCGCCAGCCGCGTCAAGGACGCGAACGGGGTTTGCAGTGGCTCGCCGAAGGCGGCGGCCCAGCGACCCGCCAAGGTCGTCGCGGCGCGCACTGAGATCTGTTGGCCGAGAATGGCGCGTACCGCAATCTCGTGGCCGTCGAAGGCCCCCGGCACGCGCAACCCGGGCAGCCGGCGCACCAAAGCGCGCAGCTGCGCGTCCTGGCCCAGCACCTCACCCACCGCATGCGGCAGCGCACCGAGATCGCAGAGCCGTGCGATTCGTCCAAGCACGGCACCCACCACCGGCGCGAGCGATGCCGACAATTCCACCTCGAGCGCCGTGCCGCCCGGGATCGGCGCCACGGCGATCCAGCCGCTGCAATTCTCCACCCCCACGGTGCGCCGGTAGATCCCGTCCTGCACGCTCTCCACGCCTGGAATGGCGCGCGCCCGCAGATACTCGAGCAGCGCCTGCCAGGCGAACGGCGGACGGAAGTCCAAGCGGCAGCGCAGTCCCGGCCGCGAGTCCTTTGCCGGTTCGGCATGCGGCGCGGAGCGCCGTAGCGCGCGCGGCGCCAGGCCGTAACGCGATTTGAAGACGGCGTTGAAGCGACGCAGGCTGCCGAAGCCGCTGGCGAAGGCAATATCCGTGGCGCGCAGCGAGGTCTCGCTCAACAGCCGCTTGGCGAGCAGCAGCCGTTGGGTCTGCAGCAGGGCGCCCGGCGTCACGCCATAGGTCGCCGCGGTGACCCGGCGCAGATGCCGGGGACTGATTTGCAACGCCTCCGCCAAGTCGGTCACCCGCGCAAAGCGGCGCTCCTCGATGCCGGCAAGCGCCGCGCCCGCCAGCCGGCCCACCGCATCGACCACCGCCAGGCCGGGGGCGCATTCCGGCCGGCAGCGCAGGCAGGGCCGCATTCCGGCCGCCTCGGCCATGGCGGCGCTGCGAAAGAAGCGCAGATTCTCCCGTCGTGGCGGAGGTGCCGGACAGATCGGCCGGCAATAGATGCCCGTGGTGACGACACCGAAGAATAGGCGGCCGTCGAACCGCCGATCCCGGGCGCGTACCGCCCGCAGGCACACCTCGTCATGAAGCTTCATGCCGCGCAGCGTAGCCAAAGCGCGGCCGCGTGACTCGCCGTTTTCGGACCCCGCTCCCGTCAGGAGGGGCTCAGCGGATGGCGAGATACTCGAGTATGCCCTGCGCGGCCTCGCGCCCCTCGAACACCGCGGTTACCACGAGATCCGAGCCGCGCACCATGTCGCCACCGGCGAATACCTTGGGATTGGTGGTCTGGAACCGCAACCGGTCGCCGCCGGACACCCGCACACGGCCATTCTCGTGCAGCCCGATGTGCTGCCCCGCGAACCAGTCGGCCGGGTTGGGGAGGAAGCCGAAGGCGATGATCACCGCGTCGGCCGGAATGGTCTCCTCGGTGTCCGGCACCACCTCCGGCACCCGCCGTCCGCGCGGACCCGGCGCGCCGAGCCGGGTTTGCACCAGCTTCACGCCCTGCACCCGGTCCGTGCCGACGATCTCGACGGGTTGGCGGTTGAACAGAAAGGTCACCCCCTCCTCCTTGCTGTTCTTGTAATCGCGGCGCGAGCCCGGCATGTTGCCCTCGTCGCGCCGGTAGGTGCAGGTCACGCTTGCCGCACCCTGGCGGATGGCCGTGCGGTTGCAATCCATGCCCGTATCGCCGCCGCCGAGCACCACCACCCGCTGACCACGCAGGTCGATGAAGGCGGCGGGATCGGTCTGCAGGCCGAGTTCGCGGTTTACGTTGGAGATGAGGTAGGGCAGCGCCTCGTGCACCCCGGGAAGGTCCTCGCCGCCGAAGCCGCCCTTCACGGCTCCGTAGGTGCCCATGCCCATGAACACCGCGTCGAACTCGGCCAGCAGCCGCGCAAAGGGCAGGTCGCGGCCAATCTCGACTCCCAGACGGAATTCGACCCCCATGCCCTCCATGATTTCACGCCGCTTCTCGACCACGTCCTTCTCGAGCTTGAAGGGGGGAATGCCGAAGGTGAGCAGCCCGCCGATGCGCGGATAGCGGTCGAACACCACCGGGGCGACCCCGTTGCGCACCAACACATCGGCGCAGGCGAGCCCCGCGGGACCCGCGCCCACCACGGCGACACGCCTGCCCGTGGGCACCACCGCCGACATGTCGGGCTTCCAGCCCTGCTTGAACGCCTCGTCGGTGATGTACTTCTCGATCGAGCCGATGCTCACCGCGCCCAGGCCGTCGTTCAACGTGCAGGCGCCCTCGCACAGCCGGTCCTGCGGGCAGATCCGCCCGCACATCTCCGGCAGGGAATTGGTCTGATGCGACAACTCCGCCGCCTCGAACAGCTTGCCGTCATTGACCAGCGCCAGCCAGTTGGGGATGTAGTTGTGCACCGGGCACTTCCACTCGCAGAAAGGATTGCCGCAGGCGAGACAGCGACCGGCCTGCTGGGCCGCCTCCTGCGGCGCATAGGGGGAGTAGATTTCGCGAAATTCGCGCAGGCGGCTCTCGAGGGGCAGCTTCTCCGGGTCCTTGCGCGGCAGCTCGAGGAATTGCAGATTTTTGTCGGTCATGGTGGAAGGTGACGGCATCAGGCCGCACGCCGCAGGTTGGTGAGCAGCGAGTCGATCGCCGCCGCCTTCGGCTTCACGACCCAGAACTTGCCGATGTAGCTGCGAAAATCGTTCAACATCAGCACGCCCCAGGCGCTGCCCGTGGCCTCGACGTGCTGCTCGATCAGACCGCGCAGGTGCTGCACATGCGCGCCCATGCCTTCGGGGGAAACCCGATGGATGTCGATCAACTGGTGGTTGTAGCGGTCGACGAAGTCGCGCTCCATGTCGAGCACGTAGGCGAATCCACCGGTGAAGCCGGCGCCGAAATTCACCCCCGTGCGCCCGAGCACGCACACCACTCCGCCGGTCATGTATTCGCAGCAATGATCACCCGCGCCCTCCAGCACCGCGAGCGCGCCGGAGTTGCGCACCGCGAAGCGCTCGCCGGCGACTCCGGCCGCGAACAGTTCGCCGCCCGTGGCGCCGTACAGGCAGGTGTTGCCCATGATGACGGTGTCGCGGGCCGCGAAGGCGGAGCCGGCGGGCGGACGCAGCACGATCCGGCCGCCCGCCATGCCCTTGCCGACGTAGTCGTTGGCCTCGCCCTCGAGGCGCAGATGCAGTCCGCCGGCGTTCCACACGCCGAAGCTCTGACCCGCCGACCCCTTGAGCTCGACGATCAGCGGCGCATCGCTCATGCCATTGTTGCCCCAATGCTTGGCGATCTCGCCGGAGACACGCGCACCGATCGAGCGGTGATAGTTGCTGACCGCGTAGCTGAAGGCGCCGCCGGTCTTGGCGGCGATCGCCGCGCGCATGTCGTTCCACATCTTCTCGGCGAGCAACCCCTTGTCGAAGGGCTCGTTGCGCGGATCGAGACAGTACTGCGGCTTGTCCGACACCAGCGCCGTGTTGGCGAGCAGCGGCGTGAGATCCAGCTTGCGCTGCTTGGCGGTCGCGCCGGCGAGCGGCTCGAGCAGATCGGCGCGGCCGATCAGTTCGGCGAGCGAGCGCACCCCGATGGAGGCCATGATCTCGCGGCACTCCTCGGCGACGAAGCGGAAATAATTGACCACCATCTCCGGCAGCCCCACGAAGTAGCGGCTGCGCAGCACGTTGTGCTGGGTGGCGACGCCGGTGGCGCAATTGTTCAGGTGGCAGATGCGCAGGTACTTGCACCCCAGCGCGATCATGGGTGCCGTGCCAAAACCGAAGCTCTCGGCGCCGAGTGCCGCGGCCTTGATCACGTCGAGCCCGGTCTTCAGGCCGCCGTCGGTCTGCAGCCGCACGCGGTGGCGCAGGTCGTTGATGCGCAGGGTTTGGTGGGTTTCCGCCAGGCCGAGTTCCCATGGCGTGCCGGCATACTTGATCGAGGACAGCGGGCTCGCGCCGGTGCCGCCGTCATAGCCGCTGATGGTGATCAGATCGGCATAGGCCTTGGCGACGCCCGCCGCCACCGTGCCGACGCCCGGTTCGGCCACCAGTTTCACCGACACCAGGGCCGCGGGATTGACCTGCTTTAGGTCGAAGATCAGCTGCGCCAGATCCTCGATCGAATAAATGTCATGATGCGGCGGCGGCGAGATCAGCCCCACCCCGGGGCGGGCATAACGCAGGCGGGCGATCATCTCGTTGACCTTGTGCCCGGGCAGCTGTCCGCCCTCGCCCGGCTTCGCGCCCTGCGCGATCTTGATCTGCAGGACCTCGGCGTTGATCAGGTATTCGGGAGTCACGCCGAAGCGGCCCGAGGCGACCTGCTTGATCTTGGAGTTCTTCTCCGTGCCGTAACGCACCGGATCCTCGCCGCCCTCGCCCGAATTGGAACGCGCGCCCAGCCGGTTCATGGCGATCGCGAGGGCCTCGTGCGCCTCCGGCGACAAGGCGCCAAGGGACATGCCGGCGCTGTCGAAGCGGGCAAGTATCGCGCTCACCGGCTCGACCTCATCGAGCGGCACCGGCGCGGCCGCGGCCTTCAGCCCGAGCAGGTCGCGCAGGCAGGATACCGGCCGCTGATTGACCAGGGCCGCGAACTGACGGTAGCGCTCCTGATCCGCGGTCAGCACCGCCGCCTGCAAGGTGGCCACCACGTCCGGGTTGTAGGTGTGGTACTCGCCGCCGTGCATGTACTTGAGCAAACCGCCCTGCTCCACCCGTTCGGCCGGATTCCAGGCGCGGCACGCCAGATGCAGCGCATCGGCCTTCAGATCGGCGAAGTCCGCGCCCTTGATGCGGCTGTCCGAACCCTCGAAACACAGTTCCACCACCTCATCGGCGAGTCCGACGATCTCGAACAACTGGGCGCTGCGGTAGCTGGCGATGGTGGAGATGCCCATCTTGGACATGATCTTGAACAGCCCCTTGCGGATGCCGCGCCGGTAGCTGCGGCCCAGTTCCTGGCGAGCATCGGCATCCATCTTGAGGACACCCTTGCGCGTCAGGTCGAACAACGTCTGGTAGGCCAGATACGGGTAGACGGCGGTGGCGCCATAACCGATCAGACACGCGAAATGATGCGAGTCGCGCGCCGTGCCGGTCTCCACCAGGATGTTGCACTTGCAGCGCAGCCCGGTCTTGACCAGCCGGTGGTGCACGGCGCCCGTGGCGAGCAGCGCGTGCAGCGGAATCTTGCCCTTCACCAGATAGCGGTCCGACAACAGCAACACGACCTTGCCTGAGCGCACCGCGGCCTCCGCCTGGTCGCATACGGCGCGCAGCGCATCGGCGAGTTCCACATGCTCCTCGATCTGCAGATCGATGAACGCATGCGGGACCCCGGAATCCTCCAAGGCCATGATCTGGCGCAGCTTGCGCTGCGACAGGATGGGCGAGGAGAGCACGATCTGCTCGGCATGCTGCGGCGCGGGCACGAAGATATTCGCCTCCGCGCCGATCTGGGTCTGCAGCGACATGACGATGCTCTCGCGCAGGCTGTCGATGGGCGGGTTGGTGACCTGCGCGAACTGCTGGCGGAAATAATCGTACAAGGAGCGCGCCTTGGTCGACAGCACCGGCATCGGCGTGTCATCGCCCATCGAGCCGACCGCCTCGCTCTCGTCTTCGGCGAGCACGCGGATGATCTCGTCGCGCTCCTCGGCCGACACGTTGTACATCTTCTGGAATACCGCCAGAGTGTCGCGATCGAAGGGCTCGGCCGCCAGCCGCGGGTCGATCAGGTCGGTCTGCAGATAGCGCACGCCCTTCTTGAGCCACACCTTGTAGGGATGCCGGCTCTTCAGCAGATCATCGACCTGCCGCGTGTCCATGAGCTCCGCCGTCTGCAGATCGAGCGCCAGCATCTCCCCCGGCCCAAGCTTGCCCTTGCGCACCACGTCGGCGGGGTCGTAATCCCACACGCCCGCCTCCGAGGCGATGGTGATGTGACGGTTCCTGGTGATGACCCAGCGCGCCGGTCGCAGGCCATTGCGGTCAAGCGTACAGCAGGCATAGCGGCCATCGGTGAGCACGATGCCCGCGGGCCCGTCCCAGGGCTCCATGTGCGTGGCGTAATATTCGTAGAAGGCCTTCAGGTCGGGATCGATCATGTCCACCGACTGCCATGCCGGCGGCACCAGCAGGCGCATGGCATGCATCGGGTCGAGACCGCCCACCAGCAGCAACTCGAGCATGTTGTCGAGCGACTGCGAATCGGAGCCGGTGAGCGAGACCACCGGCAGGATGTCGGCCAGATCGGGCAGGAGCGGTGAGCGGAACAGCGGTCCGCGCGCCACCGCCCAGCTGCGGTTGCCCTGCACGGTGTTGATCTCGCCGTTGTGCGCCAGGTAGCGATAGGGATGCGCCAGGCGCCATTGCGGCAGGGTATTGGTGGAGAAACGCTGGTGGAACACCACCACCGAGGCCTCCATGCGGGGATCCTGCAGATCCGGGTAGAACTGGGTGAGGAAGCTCGGCATCACCATGCCCTTGTAGACGATGGTGCTCGCCGACAAGGACGGCATGTAGAACGCCGGATCGGACTGCTCCAGTTGCTTCTCGGTGCGCCTGCGCGCCAGGAACAACTTGCGGTTCAGCGTGGCCTCGTCGAAGTCGCGGCTGGCGTTCACCAGCACCTGCTCGATCAGCGGCAGCGTCTTCAGGGCCTCGGGGCCGCAGGCCTCCGGGTTGGTCGGCAGGCGGCGAAATCCGGCCACGGCCAGCTGCTCGCGCTCGATCTCGGCGGTCAGGATGCGTCGCGCCTGGTCGGCGAGCGCCGGATCGCGACTGAGGAATACGAGCCCGGCGCCGAACAGCGGCGTCAGCGTGAAGCCACTTTCGCGCGCCACGGCGCGCAGGAAGCCGGTGGGCATCTTGATCAGCAGCCCGCAACCGTCGCCCGTCTTGCCATCGGCGGCGATGGCACCGCGATGCGTCAGGCGATTCAACGAACTGATGGCGGTCTGCACCACCCAATGGCTGGGTTGATCGTCCAGGCTCGCAATCAGTCCGAAACCACAGGAGTCCCGCTCATAGGAAGGGCGCACCAGGCCAAAATCCGCGGCGCGAAGGTCCTGATGATCGGGACCCGCGGTCTCGACCGTGCCATGTTCGTTTGCCATATTGCAGCCCACACGTTCAAAGCCCCAGCGGCCATTCCAGCGGGGCCCTTTAAAAACAATGCCTTGACCGAACTTAAGCGCCTTTGCTATCGGGCGCCCTTTAAGGGGGCTACGACGCGGATCGCACTTGAGAGTTACCCAGGATCATACCCAGGCGCCACTACCCGTCAACCCGCGACGCCACCGGTCAACCCGGGCGCCGCCACCGGTCAACCGGCGATGTAGCGCTCCAATTGTTCGATGTGCTCGCTCTGCGCCTGGATCACGGCTTTCACCAGGTCACCGATCGACAACATGCCGAGCACCCGCCCGCCCTGCATCACCGGCAGGTGCCGAATACGCCGGGCGGTCATCAATTCCATGCAATGGTGCACCGTATCATCCGGCGTCACGGTCACCACCGGCGCCGACATGATGTCGCCCACCGGCGTGTCATGGGAGGAGCGCTGCTTGAGAATCACCTTGCGGGCGTAGTCGCGCTCCGAAATCACCCCGAGCAGTGCTTCGTCCCGCATCACCATCAGGGCCCCGACGTGCTTGTCGGCCATCACCTCGATCGCGCGCAGCACCGAGTCGGTGGGTGCCACGTGGAAGATCTGCCCGCCTTTGGCGCGCAGCAGTTGAGCCACGGTCTGCATGTCTTGCTCCCCTCGAACCGGTCGCGTCGCGGCCGGCCAACGTGCAATACGGCCAAGGTGCCATCTACTTCGGTTGACTATACTCCCGTGCCGCGCCCCCACAAGACCCGCGCGGGCGGGCGCGTCTCGAAGCTGCCGCTCAGCGGGTGCTGTGCGAAAATGCGCGGACAGCCGCGCCCGCGGCGCCGCGATCGAACCACATGGCCGAACCCTCCCGCGAAGCCCCCATCGCCCCGGCGCGCGCGCACACCGTGACCTCGCCCCATGGCGGGCGCAGCGACCCTTATTACTGGCTGCGCGACGACGAGCGCAGCGACCCCGAGGTGCTCGCCTACCTGACCGCCGAAAATGCCTTCAAAGAGCGCTGGCTCGCGCCGCTGAAAGGCCTCGAGGATGCGCTGTATGCCGAGATCGTGGCGCGCCTGCCGCCGGAGGATGCGAGCGTCCCCTACCTCGAGCACGGGCACTGGTACTACACCCGCTTCGAGCCGGGCAAGGAACACCCCATCTATGCGCGCCGTGCCGGCGGCATGGATGCGCCCGAGCAGATCATGCTGGACGCCAACGAACGCGCGGCGGGCCTCGACTACTATCAGCTGGGCGCCCTGGAGGTGTCGCACGACGGCGCCTGGCTGGCGTTCGCCGAGGACACGGTGGGCAGGCGCCAGTACACGCTGCGGTTCAAACACCTGGCGAGCGGCACCGTGCTCCCGGAAGCCATCGACAACGTCGAACCCTGCCTCGCCTGGGCGAACGACGCCGCCACGGTGCTGTACGTCGCCAAGGATCCACAGACTCTGCTCGGGCGCCATGTGAAGAAGCACCGTCTGCGCGAGGACCCGGCGGAAGATGCGCTGGTGTTCACCCAGGACGACCCAAGCTTCTACACCGGCGTCTCCAAGTCGAAGTCCGAACGCTATCTCTTCCTGCAGATGGAGAGCACGGTATCCTCGGAATGGCGCTATGCCGATGCCGCGGACCCGGAGCTCAAATTCAAGGTGTTTCTGCCTGCGGAGCGCGATCATGAGTACCAGATCGAGCACCTCGGCGGGCGCTTCATCATCCGCACCAACTGGCAGGCGCCGAATTTCCGCCTGATGGAGGTGCCGGTCGCGGCCGCCGGCGGACGCGAGCAGTGGCGCGACCTGGTGGCGCACCGCGCGGACACCTTGATCGAGGATTTCGAGGTGTTCGAGTCCTTTCTCGCCATCTCGGTGCGCAGCGGCGCTCTGGCGCGCATCGCCATCCAGCCGCTCGGCGAATCAGGGGCCGAGCCGTTCTACATCGCCGGCGACGAACCCGCCTACACCACCTCCCTGTCCGTCAACCCCGGCCTGCAGGGCGAGGTGGTGCGCTACGCCTATTCCTCGCTCACCACGCCGACGACGATCTACGACTTCAATGTGCGCACCCGCGAACGCAAGCTGCTGAAGCGCGACGCGGTCCAGGGCGGATTCGATCCTGCAGACTACCGCTCGGAATTGCTGTTCGCGACGGCGCGCGACGGCGCGCGCGTCCCGGTGTCGCTGGTGTACCGCAAGGACTATCGACGCGACGGCAGCGCCCCGCTCCTGCAGTACGCCTACGGCGCCTATGGGTTGTCGATGGACCCGGCCTTCGCCGCGGCGCGCCTCAGCCTGGTGGCCCGCGGCGTCGTGTACGCCATCGCGCATGTGCGCGGCGGCCAGGAACTCGGTCGTGCCTGGTA
>VFSW01007986.1_pt1 | contig 15283 bp, 12 predicted proteins | sample 5358111 | NCBI WGS metagenome assembly VFSW01 (sample SAMN11554181, study PRJNA540505) | mine drainage metagenome | isolation source: sediment from site ElyBrook_90M | place: USA: Ely Copper Mine, Vershire, VT | collected 2017
GTGTGGCCTTCTTCAATCAATTTCTTTTTCAGGCCGAGGTAGTTCTCTACGCTGCCGTTGTGCACGACCACGATCTTGCCGGTGCAGTCGCGATGCGGGTGGGCATTTTCTTCGGTGGGACGTCCGTGCGTGGCCCAGCGGGTGTGGCCGATGCCGTAGGTTCCGTCCAGCGGATGCTGCCGGATGGCTTCTTCCAGGTTACGCAGCTTGCCTTCGGCGCGGCGAATTTGCAGGCCTTCCCCGTTGCCGGCCACGGCGATTCCGGCGGAATCATAGCCCCGGTATTCCAGCCGCCGCAAGCCATCCAGAATTATGGGAACGACAGATTTCTTGCCGACATAGCCAACAATTCCACACATGACGGACGCCCCAATCGTCTTCGAGCCGGACTTTTATAGTCGTACTTCTCTAGTCTGCGAGGGAGAAACGGAATTCTTCGATGACCGGGTTGGTCAGCACTTCGCGAGCGATGCGCTCCACTTCGGTCTGGGCTGCCTCGCGGGAAAGCCCGCCGTCGAGAGTCAGCTCAAAGTACTTGCCCTGGCGCACGTCCTCTAATCCCTTGTAGCCCATCTTCTTAAGCGCACCCTGGATGGTTTTGCCCTGAGGATCGAGAACACTCTTCTTGAGCGAGACGTAAACGTAGGCTTTCATCAACCGCTCATTATACTTCAGCGAACTGGCGCTTCCGAGTGCCTGGAGCCGGTTCAAGTTTTGGGCTCTCCGATGCGGCGCTGGAGGTCAGCCAAGGCGTCCTCGAGCATGCGGCGGTGGCGAGGATCCTGGGCGCTTTCGAGCTGCTGCAGAATGTTCTGCCGGGAAAGGCGCAGGTTTTCGAGTTCGCGCTGCCGGACGGCTTGCTGCGGGCTCATCGGGGAGCGGAGCCGCGCCGGCTTTTCGGCCGCGTCGGCCTGTTGAGCCTCAACCGATTTGCTCTCCCAGCCCCTCGCCATAGAAGGATTATAGGCCTCCAGGACTGCTGTTCTCCTTACCTTTAGGGCGCGCCCGTACGCCCGAAACCGGCCCAGGCCGCAGGTTGCCTGATTCGTGTCCCGAAATCGGAACGCAACGGAAAAAGCCGTTCTGTCCTTTACACCTGGGGTTATAATGCGGCAAATTTAAGCTAGGGCGGTTTTCGCCTAAGTTGCTATGAGTTCTCCTCGCCGGTTGCCGACACGACGACCCACTGCCCGAAGGTCATCTGCGCGTTTTGATCCTGAAGCCTTCTTAGCCAGTGCCGGCATGGGCAAGACGATTCGTGAGTATGCCCCCAAAACGGCCATCTTTACGCAAGGAGAAAGCGCCCACTCTGTGTATTACATTCAGAAAGGCAGAGTGAGGCTCAGCGTGGTCTCCAAACAAGGCAAGGAAGCCACGATCGCGCTGCTTGGCTCCGGTGACTTTGTGGGCGAAGGATGCATCGCTTCGGACCAGCCGCTGCGCATGACGACTGCGACCGCCACAACCACCTGTTCTGTCCTCGAGATCGAGAAGGGCCAGATGCTGCGCACGCTCCACGCGGAGCACGAGTTTTCCGATGTTTTCGTGGCGTACCTGATTGCGCGCAACAGCCGCACTCAGGAGGATCTGGTCGATCAACTGTTCAACTCCAGCGAACGGCGGCTGGCACGCGCGTTGTTCTTGCTGGCCAACTTTGGGAAAGAAAAATCGGAGAAAGTGGTTCCCAACGTAAGTCAGGAGACCCTGGCGGAAATGATCGGCACCACCCGCTCGCGGGTCAATTTTTTCATGAACCGGTTCAGAAAGCTTGGCCTGATTGAGTATAACGGCGGATTGTTGGTACACAGTTCGCTGCTGAGTGTGGTCTTGCACGAATAGCAGAGAGCCCGAGCCTTCCCTCTTATCCCTCCCGCGCGGTTTCCCGTCGATGCGTAGTTTTTGGCGATAATTTTCTGAAACGTGTGCAATTTTGAACAGACAGGCGCTATCGAGCAGAGTAACTTCGACCGAACTTAAAGTTGTGATGAGGCGGCCTGCTCTTGAGGGGGTGCAGCCGCCAGGAGTTCGAGTCGTGTGTTCCCTTGAGTGCGCCACGCGGGAAACTTTGCAGCGCCGGGCCACGTTGCTGAAACGGGGTGTTTTTCTGCCTTGCTTCGGTGCGCTGGCGAAGTTTCGCCTGGGTGCCGGTTTGGTTTTTGCTTCACTGTTCCTTTTAGCCCTGTCCCCCCACCCAACAGCCGGTTGGCTGCGATTATGACCGAGGAGTTCAGGTCATGAGCGAACCGGCTGTGCTGGGTCTCATTGATCGGGTCGTCGCCTACACTACTCCTGATGCGTTCAGCGAGCCCGAACAACTGCTGGCCGCATTCTTCAGCTCCTCCAACGTGGGATTTTGCATCCTGGGCAGGGACTTGCGCTATCTCGCGATCAACCACACGTTGGCTGCCATCAACGGCATTCCCGCGTCCAGGCATCTGGGCAGGAGTGTGAGCGAGATATTCGGAGGCTTCTCCGCGAAGATTGAGCCGGAGCTGCGACGCGTGCTGGCAACCGGCAAGCCGGTCTTAAACCTTGAGCTCAGCGGCGTGCTGCCCAGCAGCGCGGAAGTGGGGCATTGGAAGGCCCATTACTTTCCGATCCTGGATCACAGTGGCCAAGCGAAGCAGGTTGGGGCTTTGGTCGTGGACGACACCAAGCCGAAAGCTCTGGAGCGGGCGCTTGAGACACTAGCGAGCAAGCTGCACCAGGAGAAAGGGAGGCTGCAGGCCTTACTCGATGTCAGCAACACACTGACCGAATCGAAAGCCGATTTCGAGCACGCGTTTCCCGCCGTCGCCGCGATTTTGCGGCGAGTGGTGCCGCATGATTTGGCCGTGGTCAGTGTAGTGGATCAAGGCGCCGGAACGGCACTGTCGCTGGCCTCGGACGGCTCGCTATCCAGCGCCGGCTATGAACATGGCATAAGAGTCCCGCTCGAACAGAGTCTGTCGGGCCAACTCCTGGAAGAACTCGGGGCCAGGAACCTGAGCCGCCATGAGGTGGAGATGTTGGCTCGACGCGCGCCCGGGCTGAAACCGTTGTTGGAGCAGGGACTTTCCTGGATGTGCTTTGTGTCTCTCAAGACCCCGCGGGGGAAGGTCGGATTCCTGTTCCTTGCCCGAAAGAATGACCCTGTTTTTGACGCGCAAGACCTCGATTTCCTGAAGCGCGTGGCGTCGGAAATGGCGCTGGCGGTCGAGGCCAGTGCCATCCAGAGCGCCCTCGCCCGGGAAAAGCAAAGGCTCCAGGTTCTTCAGGAAATCGACGCCACGCTGCTCTCCAGTCTGGACATCCAGAAGCTTCTTCCCGCGGTTTCCAGTCGCCTGCGGAGAGCGCTCCCCCACGACCATGTAGCGGTCTGCCTGTACGACAAGAACGTGCACGCCCTTCGCAGTCATGCCAACACAGCGGACCTCAAGCGGAACATCTTGCCGCACAGTGGGCTGCTGGGTCTGGATGACACGCTCACGGGGCAGGCCTTCGTCGAAGGTAAGACCAAGGTCCTGAACCACGCGGATCTGGTGCAGGTGCCGTTCCTGGTCACGCAAAAAGCCCTGGAACTCGGCGTGCGATCCTCCTGCTTCGTTCCTCTGCTCACGGCGAAAGGGCCGCTGGGAGTGCTGACGGTTTCGAGTGATTCCGACCACGCTTTCGATGACGAAGACGTTGGCTTTCTCGAACAAGTAGCCGCGGCGCTGGCGCACTCGCTAGGTAATGCTCTCGCGCACAAGGCCTTGCGGCTGGAGGAAGAACGCCTGCGGGTCTTGCTGAAAACCGGCGCCAGCATGGCCTCGAATCTGGATATCCGGCAAGTCTTCCCATCCATTTCGGCGCACGTCCGCCACGTCAAGCAGCACGAATTTGCCAGCCTGCTGGTGCGTGACGACACACTCGGAGTGCTGCGGCGGCACGCCGTGGATTTTCCTCTTGCGAAAGGGATTTTTTCCCCGGATTCCACTACCCCATTGGACAACAGCCCGTCGGGGAAGGCCCTGAAACTCGGTTCGCCGGTGATTTTCTCGAAGGGGGAAATCGCCGCATACGGCATCGACAGCACCAGGCAACTGATCGAGGAGGGCATCCAGAGTCTGTGCTGCATTCCCTTGAACACTTCCAAGGACGTGTTGGGGACGCTGAACTTTGGAAGCACCAAGCCGAACGCCTTCCAGCCGGAGGATTTGGAGTTGTTTGGCCAGGTTGCGGCCCAGGTGGCCGTCTCCCTGGAGAACGAACGAGCTTACCGGGAGATCGAGCAGCTCAAGAACCGTCTGACCGCGGAAAAGAAGTACCTGGAAGACGAAATCCGGACGGAACTGAATTTCGAAGAAATCATCGGCGACAGCCCCGCCCTGAAAAAGGCTCTGGATCCGGTTCCGATCGTCGCGGCCAGCGACGCCACGGTCCTGGTTCTGGGCGAGACCGGAACCGGCAAAGAACTTGTCGCTCGCGCCATCCACCGCATGAGCCGGCGCAATGACCGGAATTTCATCAAAGTGAACTGTGCCGCCATCCCGACAGGACTGCTGGAAAGCGAACTCTTTGGCCACGAGAAAGGCGCATTTACCGGGGCCGTCAGTCAGAAAATCGGACGCATGGAGTTGGCCGACCACGGAACCTTGTTCCTGGATGAAGTCGGGGAAATTCCCCTGGAACTGCAGCCCAAGCTATTGCGTGTGCTGCAGGATCACGAGTTCGAGCGGTTGGGCGGCACGCGCACCATTAAAGTAGACCTGCGTTTGCTGGCGGCCACCAACCGTGATTTGGCGAAAGGGGTTTCCGAACGCCAGTTCAGAAGCGATCTTTTCTACCGCCTGAACGTGTTTCCCATCCATTTACCCAGTTTGCGGGAGAGGCGCCAGGACATCCCCATGCTGGTGCACTACTTCGTCGGCCAGTATGCGATCCGCATGGACCGGCACATTGAGACCATTCCCATAGAAACCATGAGTGCGCTGATCAACTGGCACTGGCCGGGCAACGTGCGCGAACTGGAGAACTTTATCGAGCGATCGGTGATTCTCAGCGACGGCACGGTGCTGCGAGCACCCCTGGCAGAGCTTGAGATCGAGATGGTAGAGGGCGGCTCATCTGACCATACGCTGGACACTGCTGAACGGGAGCATATCCTGGGAATATTGCGGGAAACCGGCGGGTTGCTCTCCGGTCCGACCGGAGCGGCCCACAGACTAGGGCTGAAACGGACCACCCTGCAATCAAAAATGCTACGGCTGCGAATCATCCGCACAGACTATCTTGGGCCAAAACGGCCTTAACTTCGCGAGCGTTCCCCACCACCTTCCGGTCTATGAGGCTTAAGGCTGCCGACTAATCGGCGGCGCGCCGAAAGGTCGGCAGGCTTCCCGGTTTGAGCCGATGGGTTCGGTTGCGGAACCTATACCAAACAGGGAAGTTGTGCTGTTTCGAGACTCAGCCCGTTCTGGAACCCGAATTGCCCTTCAATTAGTTCTTCGACGGGGGTCGAACCAATGCAGCGGTCGCCTTACAGTCGAAGATCGGCCCGGACTCCCGCAAATAGGATATGCGGCCCAGCCGTGGAGCAGGACCGGTGCTAGCACCAATCAGACTTCAAACCGTCAAGCCGAGTGTTGCGGTCCGAGTTCCGCGGAGCGCAGCCACAGCGCTGCTGCCAATTATTCGGGAAAGGGCGATGCCGGTGCCGCCGTGGCACGTTGGGTTCGGGAACTATGCGCTGGGGCCTGCCCCGCCGGAGAATCATGTTGCAGCGCTGGTAAGCCTGCAATCGGGGAGTCAAGCCCATCCTGAGGAGATCGATCCGCTTTATCTGTTTGCCTGCCACGCGGACTGGGAGCGACGGTCGGACACGACTTCGGCTTGGGAGCTGATTTCGGCGGCAGAAAGCTCTCACGAAGGAACCCGAGCCAACGCGAGGGCGCTTCTGGCGAGTTCCAGGCATCTGGGCGGGGGAAGTCCGGCGGTAGCCGGGGGCCAGCTTTTCAGACCGCGGCGGTATCGGACGGTGGAGGAAAACATGAAGACCCCTTACGGACTCGAAATCATTGAAAACTGCACGGAATGCTTCTGCCGCAAAGCTGGATTTTTCTGCGGTCTGTCGCCCAATGTCGTGGAGTCGCTGGACCAGGCCAGCCATCACAGCACGATGCCGGCAGGCGCGATCCTGTTCGTGGAAGGGCAGGTTTCACGCGGAATCTTCATCGTTTGCTCCGGGAGAGTCAAGCTTTCGACTGCCTCGCGGGAAGGCAAGGTGTTGATTCTAAAGACAGTTGAGGCGGGGGAAGTGCTCGGGCTGAGCGCGGCGGTTTCCGGGGCGAGCTATGAAATGACGGCGGAAACTGCGATGCCGTGCCAGCTGAACTTCGTCGGACGCAAGGATCTGCTGGAACTGCTCCATTCCCACAGCGAGGTGGGAGTGCACGCAGCGCAGAGCCTGAGCAGCGACTTTCAGTCGGCTTATCGGGATATTCGCGATCTGGTGATGGCGCGTTCTTCGGAAGGAAAGCTGGCGCGGTTGCTGCTGTCGTGTTCGCCCAAACAGCCGGCGGGTTCCGACGAACAGCATCTCCGGTCGGCGATGACGCACGAAGAAATGGCCCAGCGCATCGGGTCGTCGCGCGAAACGGTGACTCGTTTGTTGACCGAGTTGAAACGGAAACAACTGATTCGGCTCGATGGAGCCACGCTGGTGATCCGGAACCGGATCGCTCTCGAAACCCTAGCCGTTTAGCTTTAGCTCCTCCCCCTGTGCATGGAGAGGGCCGATTTGTTGGTCCTCTCCTTTTTTGTTGCAGGCTCCTTTCTTTCGACTATCAAGGTCAGGATGAAACAGGGATCTCCTCCAGGTTCCGAACTTTGCATTCTTGCTGGTCACGTCAACGTCAAAAGCCTTTAACCGCGGAGATCGCGAAAAAAGGCCGCGGAGGGCGCAGAGAAAACCAGTTCGTCCCCGGGTGCACATCTCGCGTTCCAGGGAAAGCTCTGAGAGCGATGAAACAGGATTCTTTGAATTGTGCTGTGGGAGCTTACAGGCCGAACAGTTCGCGCAGGCGCTTGGTCTGAGCCCGGCTGACGGGCACTTCGCTCTGCTTCTTGTCATCCATGCGCAATTGGTAGGAACTCTTGAACCAGGGCACTACTTCGCGAATGCGGTTGATATTTACCAGGAAGGAGCGGTGCGCTCGCCAGAAAAGATTGGGATCGAGACTGTCGAGCAATTCTTCCAGAGTCCGGCAATTGGAGTGCCCCTCGAACCCGGAGGGCCCTGCGGTGACCACTGTAATCACGCCATCTTCGATGGAGGCGTAACAGATTTCTCTTTGGTCAACCAGGAGCATGCGGCCGACCGACTTCAGAAGGATCTTGGAAAGCTGGGGCTTCTGCGATTCCAGCATGCGCACGAGGTTGTCGATTTTTTCGGCGGGCAAAACACCTGAGTCCTTCTTGGCTCGCGCTCTTTGCACTGATTGCGCGACGCGTTTCTTGTCGAAGGGCTTGAGCAGGTAATCCACCGCGTTGACTTCAAAAGCCTTTACGGCGTATTGGTCAAAGGCGGTGGCGAAAACGATCTTGGGCAGCGGGACTTTCTTATCCAGCAGCTTCTTGATGACGCCGAAGCCGTCGAGGCCGGGCATCTGCACGTCGAGGAAAACCAGGTCGGGATTGTGCTCTTTGATGAGGCTGATGGCTTCGAAGCCGTTCTTGCCCTGGGCGACAACCTCCACATCGCCCGCGCTCTTGAGAAGATAAGCGAGTTCGTCGCGGGCGAGTTGTTCGTCGTCCACGATTACGGCGGATAGGGGCATTCCTTCTCCACTGGCAAGAAAACTTCTATTGAGAAGTATACTGCGTTTTGCCAGCGTCAACGCGGCATCGCGGGGGAGTTCGATGTTAGCGTTGCATCATGCTGGCCATATCGAATCTGGTATAGCCCGCCGGAATCTCGAATAGGCTGGCCGGCTGTGCCCCTTCTTTAATGTGGGTCAGCTCGATGCCTCCGCCCGTGACTCCGTCCATCTTGATGACGCAATGCAACTTGGTATCCACCCAGATATTGTTCTTGTCGCCCTTGCTGGAAACGCCCTCATACTTCACGGTGCTGCGTCCGCCCACGGTGTCACTGCCAACCTTGGTGCAACTTCCCCAGTTTTTGTAGGTTCCCGCCTGCTCGGCAAGTTTCTTCCACCCCGGGCACGCGTCATTTACGTCCGACACATGCCAGTATTGCGTGATGATCGGTTTTTGCATCATCTGCGGCCACCCATCGATGTACATGCGCCGCTCTGACAGGAGCACGAGCCACTTGCTTTGCGCCGAGTCCACAATCACGGCGCTTGGTCCCATGGCCTGATTTTGCCCTTCGACTTCGAACCGCACTCTGTCCCTTGTCGAATAGACCTTCTGTATCCCCTGGCCACCTCTTCCATTGATTACGTCGGCGGAAAACTCCTGCGCCATCACCACGCTTGACGCTAACAGCACTCCTGCACAGAGATACACACGAACCATTGAACGAATCATGCTAAGTCCCCTTTTTCGTCCGCTTTCGTCCCCGCAGAAGGTTACTTCCGCGGCGGCGCGCTGGGAAGAATAGCAGAAGTCCAACGGAGAACCGCAAAAAAATTGCGCCTATCTCAGTGACCGTTCGTCGCTGAGGGCTTGGAGAAATGCCGTGCGATCCACTTCGAGAGGAAGGAACTCTTATGTCCTTCGAAGCCCAGCTTGCGGTAAAGATCCATGGCTCTCGTATTCTCCTGCATCACTTCCAGGTGAAGCGCGGTTACGTTCAGCGAGCGGGCGGCATCTTCGAGGAAGGCCATGGTCCTGCGTCCCCAGCCGCGGCCGCGATAGTCGGGGCGTAGATAGAACTCGTCGACGAAGGCGTCGCGGCCCAGCCATTCCAGGCTGTAGCCGAAGCAGAGAACGATGTAGCCCACGGGCAGTGCGTCGCCATCTTGTTCACGATCAAGGATGAGCCAAACTCGCCCGAGGTTCGGATCGCGCAAGAGCGTGATCAAGGCAGCGCGCGCCTTCTGCTCGTCGAAGGCGTGGCCATCGAAGGCGTAGTAATCGCGCATGAACGGGAGCAGCGGGGCGGCGGCGGATTCCGCCGCCAGACGGAATGATGGTTCGGCGCTCACGCGACGTTCTCTAGAGCCAGCGCCATGCCCAGCCCGCCGCTGACGCACAGCGTAGCTACTCCGCGCTTGGTGTTGCGCTTGAGCATTTCGTGCAGCAAGGTCACGGTGATGCGGGTTCCGGTGCAGCCGATAGGATGGCCGAGGGCGATGGCTCCGCCGTTGACGTTGAGCTTGTCGCGGTTGAAGTTCAATTCGCGGTCGCAGGCGAGAACCTGGGCGGCGAAGGCTTCGTTCAGTTCGACGAGGCCGAAATCGTGCAGCTTGAGGTTGTGTTTTTCTTCCAGCTTTCGCAGCGCCGGAACTGGCCCGATTCCCATGGTGCGTGGATCCACGCCGACCGAGGCGACGGCTGAGATTCGCGCCAAGGGCTTCAGGTTGTTGCGTTTCACGAAGTTTTCGCCGGCGATGATCACGGCGGCAGCGCCGTCTGTGATGCCGGAAGAATTGCCCGCAGTGATGGTTCCGGTTTTCGAGAACACCGGGGCCAACTTTCCCAGCTTTTCCAGACTCGCATCAGGAAAGGGATGTTCGTCGCGGTTGAAGGTGGTCGCGCCTTTTTTGCCTTCGATGGTTACGGGAGCGAGTTCGTCGTTGAATCGTCCGGCCGCAAGGGCGCGAGCGGCGCGGGTTTGGGACAGGAGAGCGTATTCATCCTGCTCGTCGCGCGCGATCTTATACTCCTCGGCCAGCACTTCGGCGGTTTCCCCCATCACCATTTTGGCCAGGGGACAGAAAAAGCCGTCGCGATGCATGCCGTCGACGAGTTCCTGATTTCCCAAGCGATATCCCCAGCGCGCTTCGAGATAATAAGGAACCCGCGACATGGATTCGGCGCCGCCGGCGAGAATGCAGTTGGCGTCCCCCAGCAGGATGGACTGGTATGCCAGCGCAATCGACTTGAGGCCCGAGGCGCAGGCTTTATTCACAGTGAAAGCGGGAACTTCCTGCGGGACGCCGCTGCGGATGGAAATCTGCCGCGCTGGATTTGGGCCGCCGCCGGCCTGGCGGGCGTGGCCGAAGATGGTCTCGTTTACCTGCTTAGGCTGGATTCCGGCGCGCTCGATCGCTGCCTTGGCGGCAACCACGCCCATGTCGGCAGCGGTCAGCGAGGCCAGCGATCCGCCGAACTTGCCGATCGGGGTGCGCACGGCGGAGAGAATGTAGACGGCCTGCAAAGTCGGACCTCCAAACGTTTGAGTCTAGCAGGAGGGAGAAACAGCTACTACCTTCTAGCCAAGACGCGTCATGCGAGAGCAGTTGACAGAACAATATCAGCCTGTACTCCGTTGTCCGGTAGTGGACAGGTGGTTCCGGCAGTGGACACTCCGGGCGTCCGATGGAGCGGCCGCGGGAAACTATCTTCCTATGTGTCAACCACATAGATGCTTTTAGGAGTGGCGGGCAGCTTGCCCTAGAGTAGCGCGATGGATATTGCCCGCCCAGACTTCAAGCGCCAGAAACTCCGCCGTCAGATCATCTGGGGAGTGCTTGGCGTCGTGGTGATTGCAGCGCTGATAGTCGGAGTCTCGCGGCTGAGGCCGGCTGCACCCTCGGTGGAGCGCGGAACCGTCTGGACCGATACCGTGAAGCACGGGTCTATGCTGCGGCAAGTGCGCGGGCCCGGCTCACTGATTCCGGCGCAGGAAGCGGTGCGCCAGATTCCCGCCGAAACGGAAGCCACCGTGGTGCGCATTCGGATGCTGCCCGGTACACAGGTGAAAGCTGACACCATTTTGCTCGAAATGAGCAACCCTCAAGTGGAACAGGCAGCGCTAGACGCGCAACTTCAACTGAAAGCGGCTGAGGCCGAATACCAGAGCCAGCGGGTGAAACTGGAAAGCGACCTGATGAGCCAGAAGGCGGGAGCGGCGACGGTCAACGCGGACTACAGCCAGGCGAAACGGCAAGCCGACACTGACAAGGCCTTATATGACCTGGGTGTGATTTCGGGCCTGGCCTACAAAGCTTCCAAAGGCAAGTCTGACGAACTTACGACGAGGAACGATTTGGAGACCGAGAGGCTCCTTATCGGCCAGAAGGCGATTGAGTCTCAACTGGCGGAACAGCAGGCCAAGGTAGAGCAGATGCGGGCCCTGGCGGCGCTCAAGCGAAAGCAGTTAGATGCCTTGCAGGTTCGCGCCGGGATTGACGGCGTCCTGGTGGACCTGCCGCTGCAGGTGGGGCAGCACGTTCAGCCCGGGACCATGCTGGCGAAAGTGGTGCAGCCCCACCATCTGATGGCAGATCTGAAGATCTCGGAAACGCAGGCGCGAGACGTGCAGCCCGGCGAGCCGGCGGCGATCGATACGCACAACGGGATTATCAACGGGACGGTGATGCGGGGCGACCCGGCGGTGCAAAACGGAACGGTGACCGTAGACGTCAAACTCACCAGCGAACTCCCCAAGGGGGCGAGGCCCGACTTGAGTGTGGATGGAACCATCGACCTGGAACGGCTGGACAACATTCTCTACGTAGGGCGTCCGGCGTTTGGGCAGGAGAACAGCACGATTAGTTTGTTCAAGCTGGACGCGGATGGCAAGGAAGCGGCGCGGGTTCCGGTGAAGGTGGGACGAGAGTCGGTGAACTCAATCCAGGTATTCGAAGGCCTGCACGAGGGCGACACGGTGATTCTTTCCGACATGTCGCGCTGGGACAAAACGGACCGCATCCGGCTGGAGTAAGCACACTCAGCAAAACATCGAGGAAGACCTTATGACCGACGCAAGACAGCCATTGATCCAGATTCAAGACATGACCAAGGTTTTTTACACCGACGAGATTGAAACTCACGCACTCTCCGGCGTGCACCTCTCGATCGCTCAGGGCGAGTATGTGGCAATGTCGGGACCGTCGGGATGTGGCAAGTCCACATTGCTCTCCATCATCGGTCTGCTCGATACGCCCACCGAGGGCAGCTATTCACTGAATGGGAAGTCGGTGGAGAACCTGGACTTTGCCGAGCGCTCGCGCATCCGCAACCAGGAGATCGGGTTCATCTTCCAGAGTTTCAACCTAATTGGCGATCTGACGGTGTATGAAAACGTGGAACTGCCGCTCACTTACCGCCAGAGGATGACTGCCGCGGAACGCAAGAAGCGCGCCATGGAAGCGCTGGAACGTGTTGGCATGGCGCACCGCGTCCGGCATTATCCTTCACAACTCTCCGGCGGCCAGCAACAACGTGTGGCCGTGGCTCGTGCCCTGGGCGGGAAACCGTCCATTCTGCTGGCGGACGAGCCTACCGGAAATCTCGACTCGCGCAACGGCGAAGCCGTGATGGAACTGCTGCAGAACCTGCACCGCGAGGGGGCGACCATCTGCATGGTGACGCACGATCCGCGGTTTGCGAAACATGCGCAGCGGGAAGTGCATCTGTTCGACGGCAAAGTGGTGGCGGAGGAAGAGCTGAAGAAGCTGATGGCGGACGTGCATGCATGAACGGGCTGATCCAGGACGTTCGCTACGCGCTGAGGCAGTTGCGGAAGAGCCCGGGCTTTAGCACGGTTGCGGTGATCACACTGGGCTTGGGGATTGGCGTCAACACCGCAATTTTCAGCGTAGTAAATGCAGCGCTTTTGCGGCCACTGGCGTTCCAAGATCCCGACCGCCTCGTCCGCGTCTGGCATGTTCCACCGGCAAAGAGCTTTCCGGGAATGGCCACGTTTGCGGTGTCTGCCGCGAACTTCGTGGACTGGAAGAGCCAGAACAAGACCTTCGACCAGATGGCGATCATCGCCTATCACAGCTTCACATTGACGGGTGGCGACAAGCCTGAACAGTTGGACGCCAGCGCCGTGTCCAGCGGCTTCTTCTCGACGTTGGGTGTTCCGGCTGTGCTGGGGCGCGTGCTTTCTCCTGAAGAAGATCAACCGGGCCATTCGCACGTCGTAGTTCTCAGCCATCGTTTATGGCAAGAACACTTCGGCGGGAATCGTGAGATCGTCGGCCGCAACAGCAGCCTGGACGGCCAAAGCTACCTCGTGGCGGGCGTGATGCCGGCGAGTTTCCGGTTTCCCGACTTTGCCCAGATGTGGACCCCCATGGCTTGGACCGATCAAGAACGCGCGGTGCGGGGCGAGCATCACTATATGGTCATCGCGCGCCTCAAACCTGGGGTGGAATTGAAGCAGGCGCAGGCGGAGATGAATACGATCTCTGGCCGGTTGGAGCAGTTGTATCCGGAAGACGACAAGGGATGGGGTGCCGTGGTCGTGCCCCTGCATGACGATCTGGTCAGCGACGTGCGTCCAGCACTGCTGGTTTTGTTGGGGGCAGTGGCTTTTGTTCTTCTGATTGCCTGCGCCAATGTTGCCAACCTGCTGCTGGCGAAGACTTTCAGCCGCCAGAAAGAGATCGCAATCCGAACCGCGCTGGGTGCGACTTCGGGCCGTGTACTCCGCCAAATCCTCACCGAGACCGTGCTCTTTGCCCTGGCCGGAGGTCTGCTTGGCCTGGGCTGTGCCCATTTCGGGGTTCGCCTGATCGTGGCTTTTCTGGCGGACAAATTGCCGCGTTCGATTGAAGTAGGGCTGGATACACAGGTTCTAGCCTTTACCGCGATCATTTCCTTGATCACGGGCATTGTTGCGGGAGTCCTGCCGGCTTTGCGCTTGACCCGAGGTGACGTGAATCATGCGCTCAAACAGGGGTTGGGACGGACCGATTTGGATTCGAGCGGACATCGCACGCGCAGCATCCTGGTCGTGTCCGAGGTGGCTCTTTCGCTGGTCCTACTGATCGGTGCGGGGCTGATGATCCGCAGTTTCCAGCGACTTCTCGCGGTAGATCCTGGGTTCGACTCTCATCATGTTCTGACCATGACCGCTATGGTTTCGCGAGCGAAGTTTTCTTCGCCGGCTCAGCAGATCAGCTTTTTCGAGGGCGTACTGCAACGCGTGCGAGCCTTGCCGGGCGTCGAATCCGCGGGCGTGATTGACGACGTTCCCCTGGACAACGGAGGCTCGCATCAGCCTATAGCGATCGAAGGGCGCCCGGTGGTCCCCATGTCGGAGCAGCCGGAAGTCGACGTCCGGCTGGCCAGTGCGGGGTACATGAGCGCGCTGCACATCCCGATCTTGCGCGGGCGCGACTTGAGCGATACCGACATTGCAGGAAGGCCGGCGGCGGTCCTAATCAGTGAATCCATGGCGCGGCAGTTTTGGCCGGGCGAAGACCCGCTGGGCAAACGCCTCATGCTGACCTTCTATCCCGGCGTGGTTCGCGAAGTCGTAGGAGTGGTGGGCGACGTAAAGCTCGACAGCCTGGACCAGACTCGTCCGAGCGCAACGCTTTATTTCCCCTTGGACCAGGTTTCCGTGCCGGCCAACGGGGGTTGGAATTCGTTTCCCATGACGCTGGTGGTGCGCTCATCCGGTAATTCCGCAGGCATGGTTTCTGCGGTGTCGAATGCCGTGCACCTGGTCGATCGCGAGATTCCTTTGCGCGACATCCTGCCCATGGACGATCTGGTTACGAACTCCGTTTCCCAGCAGCGCTTCAACATGCTTCTGCTGGGCGCGTTCGCGGGACTCGCCCTGCTGCTGGCCGCGGTCGGAATCTACAGCGTGCTGTCGTATAGCGTGAAGCGGCGGGTGCGAGAAATCGGCATTCGCCTGGCTCTGGGCGCCCGGCTGAGCGATGTCATGCGGATGGTGGTATTCGAGGGTATGAAGCCAACTTTGCTTGGGGTCGCGATCGGAACGGCAGGAGCGCTGGCTCTGGGACGCGCATTGTCGAGCCTCGTCTACGGCATAAAACCGACCGACCCCGTGACCTTCCTGGGAGTGGCTGTGCTGCTGGCCGTGATCGCCTTGTGCGCCAGCCTTATTCCGGCTTATCGGGCGACGAAGGTTGACCCCATGGCGGCGCTGAGAAACGAGTGAGGAGGAGGAATTGCCATGACAGGCATGGTTCAGGATCTTCGCTACGCATTCCGCCAGTTGCGCAAGAGCCCGGGTTTCGCCTGCACCGCGATGCTGATCCTGAGCCTGGGGATAGGCGCCAGCGTGTCCATCTTTGGCTTCGTCGATGCCGCGCTGATCAAGCCGCTGCCTTACCCGAACCCCACGCGGCTGGTACAGGTGACGGAAAATGCTCCCATGTTTCCGATCTCCAACCTTTCTTATCCTGACTATCTCGACTGGAAG
>VFSW01007987.1_pt1 | contig 15282 bp, 10 predicted proteins | sample 5358111 | NCBI WGS metagenome assembly VFSW01 (sample SAMN11554181, study PRJNA540505) | mine drainage metagenome | isolation source: sediment from site ElyBrook_90M | place: USA: Ely Copper Mine, Vershire, VT | collected 2017
AACCCGGCAATTGTGTGAGGAGGCGTCCCGCCTTGACCGAACCGCCTGACGCGATACCCGAGCCAGCGGCAGCAGCCGAGCCTGCGGCGCCCGGGCCAGCGCCTCGCCGCCGGTTCGACTCCCTCCGGCCGCGCGCCCGATTCGACTATCTGGCGGTCGTCCCGCTGGCTCTGGCCGGGCTGGCTGTTCTCTGGCTGGTCGCGCCGCTCGAGGTCGGTCCGCTTTCGTTCTTCGGGGTCATCGAGGAGCAGCTGTTCGTGGCCGTCATCGTGCTGCTCGCGCCGGTGGCTCTGCTCGCGCGCGCTCGAACGCTGGCTCTGGGGCTGCTGGTGGTCGTGCTTGTCGGCGGATGCCTGTTCGGGTCGAGCTGGCTGTCCATGCCCACTTCGGGTCGCGACGACCTGTCGGCCATGAGCTGGAACCTCGAGTACGGGGTTCGCACTCCGGCCGAAGCAGTGGCCCAGCTCCAGAACGTGGAAACGGACATCATCGCCCTCGAGGAGCTCGAGCCAAACGTGAGCGCCGCCGTCCAGGCGGACCCCGCTCTCCGGGAGCGCTATCCGTATCAGTTCATGTCCCCGTCCAGAGGGGCCTGGGGAAACGGAGTCCTGAGCCGCTACCCGCTCGGCGAAACGCACTCGACATATCCGCCCGCCTGCCTGGAGCTTCTCGTCTCCACGCCGAAGGGCCCGGTCAGGCTGATCGTCGCCCATCCGAGTCCGCCGGACATCACCGTTGCCAGTCCGCTCCGGTTGCCGGTGGCCTACGACTCGACCGAGCGCGACGCCGGGATCGCGAGCATCCGCGAGAAGGTCGACGCCTCATTGGCCTCGGGCGAGCGGCTGCTCGTGCTCGGCGACTTCAACACCGCGCCGACCGAGCCCGAGTTCCGGGTGCTGACCAGCGGTCTCCGCGATACGCACGTGGAAGTCGGCCAGGGCCCGGGCTGGACCTGGCGTCCCAGCCGGAGCACGTTCCTGCCGATGGGCTTCCTGCGGATCGATCTGCAGCTGAGCGCCGGGGCCATCCGGCCGATCTCCACCGGGCTCGATTGCTCGCTCGACGGCGACCACTGCCGCGTATTCGGGACGTACCAGATCGACTGAGAGGCCGGGGCCCGGGCGGGGGCTGACGAGGCGGCCCCGTGAACGAAGTTGGGTTGTCCAGCCCGCCTGCCCCTGTCAACGAGCGTCACGAGCCCGTGCGGCCTCGATCGTGTGGTAGTTCGGTGGCCACAGGTCGATCGGCGGCCGACCGTGGATGCCCTGAATCAGCGCAATCTCGCCGACGTGATAGGCCTCGTGGGTGATGAGACGCAGGAGCAGCGACCGCCGAGTGAAGTGTGGGGCCGCGTCGCCCTGCCCGCGGACAACCGACTCGTCGAGCATGTCGGGCGTCCACGAATCGAGCGCTCGCTCGACGATCGCCCAGGTCGTCGTCCATGCCGTCACGAGTTCCTCGGCCGAGCGCGGGTGATCGAGGTCGTCCTCCCAGCCGGCATCGGCCGCGTTCAGGAAGGGCGTAGCCTCGGCGCCGGGCACACCCATGATGTTGCACAGCCAGTAGACGCGGGTGCCGGCCGTGTGGCCGGCGATCGCCCAGATCGGCCAGCCGGTGCTCGAGGTCGAGCCTTCCGAGGGAGCCCGCAGGGCGAGCTCTGCGGTCGACATGGTGCGAAGTGCCTCGACGGCGAGATCGTTGTACAACCGCCAATCGCCGTAGACCGCCCGAAGAGTCATGCGTCAAGGGTCCGTGGAAGCATCGCTCGCGAACTGAGCATGCCGGCAGCCTACCGAACGCCCCGAAACGTCCGTCGATAAGCGCGCCTCGTGGCGCCTGTTGAGTCGTACGTGGAACGCTACAGGGCACCCGGGGGCTTGCGGCAAGACCCGGGTCGTGCTGTAGCATCGCCGGCCGATGCCAGAACCTGGGAGGGATCGGATGGGCTCCGACGTGTTGCGTTTCCAGGAGATCGACCAGACGCAGGTCGCCGTCGTTGGCGGCAAGGGCGCGAACCTGGGTGAGCTGTCGCGGATCGACGGCATCTGCGTGCCGCCCGGCTTTTGCGTGACGACGCACGCCTTCCAGCGGATCCTGGCTTCAGCGCCGTCGATCGAAGATCGGCTCGATCAGCTGTCGCGACTCGAGGTGGACGACCGCGAGGCGATCCGAGCGCTGAGCGCGGAGATCCGCCGGACCCTCGAAGAGACCGCCATCCCCCGCGATCTTGCGGCGACGATCACCCGCGCGCTCGCCCGGCTCGGAGAGCAAGCCGCCTACGCCGTCCGATCCAGCGCAACTGCGGAGGACTCGCCAACGACCTCCTTCGCGGGCCAGCAGGACACGTACCTGAACGTCGTTGGGCCTGCGGTGATCCTCCGGCACGTCAGCCGCTGCTGGGCCTCGCTCTTTACCGAGCGGGCCGTCACCTACCGCCTTCGAAATGGCCTGGACCACCGGAAGGTACACATGGCCGTGGTCGTGCAACAGATGGTCATTCCGCAGGCAGCCGGCATCCTCTTCACGGCCGACCCCGTTTCGGGCAACCGGAAGGTCGCCTCCGTGGAGGCCAGCTTCGGGCTGGGCGAGGCCCTGGTTTCGGGCCTGGTAAACGCGGACGTCTACAAGGTGCGGGACGGCGAGGTCTTCGCCAGGTCGGTCGCCAACAAGCGGCTGGCCATCCAGGCCTCGCCGGAAGGCGGGACGCGTGAACGGGCGATCGAGTCGGAGCGGCGGGAGCAGCCGGCCCTGACGGATGCGCAGGTCGTGCGGCTAGCGCAGCTGGGCCGGCGGATCGAAGCGCATTTCGGCCGCCCCCAGGACATCGAATGGTGCCTGGTCGACGACGACTTCCAGATCGTCCAGAGCCGGCCGATCACCACGCTGTTCCCCATTCCCCCGGCCGCCGACCGAGAGAACCATGTCTACCTCTCCGTCGGTCACCAGCAGATGATGACCGACGCCATGAAGCCTCTCGGGATCTCCTTCTGGCAGCTGACGGCCGCAAGGCCCATGTACGAGGCCGGTGGGAGGCTGTTCGTCGACGTCACCCGGGACCTGGCTTCGCCGGCGAGCCGCGCACGCCTTCTGGACCTGGCGAAATCCGATCCGCTGACCCGGGACGCGCTGCGGACGATCATCGAACGCGGCGACTTCATCCCGTCACTCGCGGGCGATCGTCCGGGTGGAGTGCCGGCTACGGGCGGTTCGGCGGCCCCGGCGCCTGCGGGCAACGCGCCCGCCCCGATCGAGACCGACCCGGCCATCGTCGCCGAGCTCATCGGGCGCAGCCGGGCCTCCATCGGCACCTTGAAGCGCGAGATCGCTACGAAGTCCGGCCCGGCGCTGCTCGACTTCATCGAGGGGACATTCAGGAGCTGAGGCGGATCCTGTTCGATCCGCAGAGCCATCAGGTCTTCATGTCGGCGATGGAGGCTACCTGGTGGCTCAACGAGAAGCTGGAAGCGTGGCTGGGCGAGAAGAACGCGGCCGACACGCTCACGCAGTCCGTCTCGAACAACGTCACCTCGGAGATGGGGCTGGCGCTCCTGGACGTCGCGGACGTGATCCGCCCCCATCCGGAAGTGGTGGCCTATCTTCAGCACGTCAAGGACGATGGCTTCCTGGACGAACTGCCCGCGCTCTCAGGCGGGCGGGAAGCGCGAGACGCCATCCGTGATTGGCTCGACAAGTACGGCATGCGCTGCGTCGGCGAGATCGACATCACCCGCACGCGTTGGAGCGAACAGCCCACCATGCTCGTGCCCCTGATCCTCGGCAACATCCGGAACTTCGAGCCGGGCGCCGGCGCGCGGCGCTTCGAGCAAGGGCGGCAGGAGGCGTGGGCGAAGGAACAGGAGCTGCTCGGGCGCGTGCGGGCCCTGCCGGACGGGCAATCGAAGGCCGAAGAGGTCAAGCGGATGATCGACCGGGTCCGGACCTACATCGGGTACCGGGAGTATCCGAAGTACGGAATGGTCAGCCGCTACTTCGTCTACAAGCAGGCTCTGCTGAAAGAGGCCGAGCGCCTCGTGCATGCCGACGTCCTACGCGAGAAGGAAGACATCTTCTACCTCACGTTCCAGGAGCTCCACGACGTCGTGCGCACGAACCAACTGGACGACGCGCTCATCGGCCGGCGGAAGGACGAGTTCAGGACGCATGAAGCGCTGACGCCTCCGCGGGTGCTCACGTCGGACGGCGAGGTCGTCTCCGGGGCGTATCGACGGGACGATTTGCCGGCCGGCGCGCTTGTCGGCCTGCCGGTTTCCGCCGGGACGATCGAGGGGCGGGCCCGGGTCATCCTGGACATGGCGGAGGCGGATCTCGAAGCCGGCGACATCCTGGTCACTGCCTACACGGACCCGAGCTGGACGCCCCTGTTCGTCGCGATCAAGGGCCTGGTGACGGAGGTGGGCGGCCTGATGACCCACGGCGCTGTGATCGCACGGGAGTACGGCTTACCGGCCGTCGTGGGGGTTGAGCATGCCACGCAGCTAATTCGGGATGGGCAGCTGATCCGCGTGCACGGAACGGACGGGTACGTCGAGATCCTGCCGTAGCTTGGCCAGCGAGGCTCAGGCGGAAGAGACGAGGATGACGAACGATCGGAAACGGGCGTCGATCGCGGAGCCCAGGGAGGGCACGGGGTGCCCGACTCCAATTAGTGGCTCCGGCGGTAGGATTCGAACCTACGGCCAAGCGGTTAACAGCCGCCCGCTCTACCACTGAGCTACGCCGGAGCGAGATGCATTCCGCAACGGGACTTGCCGCTGGCGGTGCGCGCGACAGGATAACACGGCGTCGCCGGGGCGTGAGCCGCGGCTGACACAGGCGATCCGCCTACCCCGAGGTGAACCGTGAACGTTCAATCTCTCGACGGCGCGTGGCAGCTCAAGCAGCTCGGCACCGAGGAATGGCTGCCGGCGCAGGTCCCCGGCGGAGTCCACCTCGATCTGATGGCCGCGGGCCGCATCCCCGACCCGTTCGTCGCCGACAACGAGCTCCGCGTGGCCTGGGTGGCGGATTCCGATTGGGAATACCGCCGGACTTTCCGCGTCGAGGGCGACGACTCGGTCGTCGCAGGGGTTCGTCGCGTGCTCGTTTTCGAGGGCCTCGACACTCTGGCGGAGGTCAACCTCAACGGCAAGCCGCTCGGCAACGCGGACAACATGTACCGGACGTGGCGCTGGGATGTGACCGAGCTCCTCGTCGCCGGCAACAACGAGATCTCGATCTTCTTCCGCTCGCCGGTGAAGTATGCCCAGCAGATGGAAGGGAAGCGGCACCTCGACCACCCCAAGGATTCCCTGCCGGGCGGCCCCTACCTGCGCAAGGCGCCATGCCACTTCGGCTGGGACTGGGGCCCGAAGCTACCGAACATGGGGCTCTGGAAAGGAGTCCGGCTCGAGTCCTGGTCGGTGGCCCGCATCGGCGACGTCAAGCTGACCCAGAAGATCGAGAAGAACAAGGCGCAGGTGTCCGCCGATATTCGAATCGAGCGGACACCGGGCACGCCGAGCGCCAGGCTGACGGCGATCGTTCGAGTCGAGCATCCCGATGGTCGAGTCCAGACGGTCGAGCATTCGGTCGGCGGGGGCGACTCGGCGGCGAAGCTTCGAGTCGACGTCGACAAACCGCAGCTGTGGTGGCCGAATGGGCTCGGCGGCCAGCCGCTCTATCGGATCGAGGTCGTGCTTTCGGCCGCGTCGGGAGAGCTCGATCGGCGCGCCTATCAGCTCGGCCTGCGAACGCTCGAGCTTCGTCGCAAGCCGGACCAGTGGGGCGAGTCGTTCACGTTCGTCGTCAACGGGGTGCCGGTCTTCGCCAAAGGTTCCAACTGGATCCCCGCCGACTCGTTCCCCTCGCGCGTCACCACCGCGGAGCTGGAGCGGCTCCTGGGCGCGGCCGCCGCGGCGAACCACAACATGATCCGGATCTGGGGCGGCGGCTACTACGAGAGTGAGTCGTTCTACGACCTCTGCGACCGTTACGGGATCCTGGTCTGGCAGGACTTCATGTTCGCCTGCAGCGTGTATCCGCTGACGGATCCGGCATTCGCGGCGAACCTGCGGGCCGAGGTTTCCGAGCAGGTTGCCCGGCTGCGGCATCGAGCCTGCCTGGCGTTGTGGTGCGGCAACAACGAGATGGAGCGCGGCTGGACCAGCTGGGGCTGGACCCGCCCGGACACGAAGGATCTCCGTGACGCGTACCTGAAGTTCTTCGGCAAGACCCTGCCTTCGTGGGTCGCCGACGCGGACGGAGCGACGCTTTACTGGCCGAGCTCGCCGTCGTCGGGCAAGCCGCTGGACGCGCCGATCGGCGACCGAAGCGGCGACGAGCACGAATGGATCGTCTGGCACGCCCTGGCGCCGTTCGAGTCGTACCGCGATTCGACGTGGAGGTTCGTGAGCGAATTCGGGTTCGAATCGCTGCCGGCGATGGCAACGGTCGCCGCCTTCGCGCCCGACCCGTCCGACTGGAACCTGGGCTCGCCGATGATGGACCAGCACCAGAAGTGTTTCGTGGGCAACGCCCGGATCCTCTACTACATGGCTCAGCACTTCCGGCTGCCGATGGACTTCGAGTCGATCATCTTCCTGAGCCAGGTCCAGCATGCCGAGGCGATGCGCGTCGGCGTCGAGCACTGGCGGCGCGAGCGAGCCCGCTGCGGTGGGGCCCTGTACTGGCAGCTCAACGACTGCTGGCCGGTTTCGTCGTGGGCGAGCATCGACTACTTCGGCCGCTGGAAGGCGCTCCACTACGTGTCGCGCCGGTTCTACGCCCCGGTGCTGCTGTCGTGTTCCGTGGAGGCCGGGGGCGTGGACGTGGCCGTGACGAACGATCGGCCGGAGGCGTTCACCGGCGAGGCCCGATGGTCCCTGGAGGGACTGGACGGTTCCGTCGTGGCCGCGGGCGTTGAGGCCGTCGCGGCTCCGGGGGCGGCCACTGCTCGGGTTGGCGTGGTTTCGGCCGCCGCGGGGATCGCCGGTGACGTGGATCGGCGGCGGGCGGTGGTCTTCGTCTGCGAGCTCTGGGCGGGCGATACGCTCGTGGCGCGTTCGGTTACGCCGTTCGCGAGGGACAAGGAGCTGCGGCTCGAACGGCCGCGGATTGACGTTGCTCTGGAGGTCACGGAGCCGGCCCAGGTGGACGGGGCAGCGGATGGGGTCGCGGACTCCGGCGCGTCGCGGGCGACGGTCCGGCTCCGCTCGGAGAGCCTGGCCCGCTGGGTCGAGCTGTCACTGGACGGCGCCGACGCCATCTTCGACGACAACTACTTCGACCTGCCCGCCGGTCGCGAGATGACGATTGGCTTCGACCTGCCCGACGGCTGGACTCGCGGCCGCGCTCAGGCGGCCCTGAAGGTGCGGTCGCTCATCGACACCTACGCGGGGTAGCGAGGCGCGGGGCCGGCTCCGGCGCGGCGGCGCCAGGGTCGAATTACCACCTGCCGGTCAATCTAGACCGACCATCGGGCCCGACGAACGTCGCGCGGTCGTTAGTGACCGGCCACATGCACAGAATCGACCGGTCAGACCGTTTTGGGCTCTCGGATGGCCAGGATTCGCCTGGGAAAGCCCGCGCTTGCACGCCCCGCGGTCGCGATTGACCGCTGGGTGGGAACTCGGCAGACCGCGGGGCCGCGCCGAGCCGAGCAGCGCCGCGCCCGCGCCGCGCCGCGCCCGCGCCGCCCCGCAATCGGCCGCCAATCGCCCGGTAATCGGCCGCCAATCGCCAGATGAGCCGCGCAGGTCACCATGCCCCTATGGCTTCCGTGGAACATGCCCTGGCGCGAGGCACACGCAGATCCGGGTCGATCACGCGCGAGCTCGGAGCGGAGATCCGCCGGGCTCGCACTGAGCACGGCCTGAGCCAGACGGTCGTAGCCCGCGCCGCGCGCATTTCAAGATCCCAGCTCAGCCGCGTCGAACGGGGCGAGGCACCGCGGATGTCGATCCTGGTCGTCTCGCGCGTGCTCGCCGTTCTGGGACTCGAGCTGAGCGCGCGAGCCTATCCGGCCGGGCAGCCCATACGGGATGTCGCGCACCGGGCGCTGCTCGATCGGCTCAGGGCGAAGCTCGGTCCAGGGTTGAGGTGGCGCTACGAGCGACCCGTGGGAGAGGCGGGCGATCTCCGGGCCTGGGATGCCACCGTCGAAGCTGGTGCCATCCGAGTCGGCGTCGAAGCGGAAACGAGGGTCGGAGACGTTCAAGCGCTCCAACGGCGCATCGCCCTCAAGTCGCGCGACGACCCGGACGCGAATTGGGCGATCCTCCTGCTGTCGAACACTCGCCACAACCGGAGCGTCCTCCGTGAGAACACCGAGGCGCTCCGCGCGGACTTCGCGATCGGTGCGGACGAGGCGCTGGCGGCCATTGCGGCCGGCAGGAGCCCCGGGGGCAACGCGATCCTTCTGCTCTGACCCGGCGACCGCCGTCCGCTAACCTTCTGTCGGAAGACGAGCGAAGGAGTGGCGAATGGCAGCGGAGTCGCTGGTTTCGGGTGCGTGGTTGGCCGAGCGCATGGGTGCGTCCGCCGATCTGCGCGTCGTCCACGTCTCCACCGATCGGTCGACGTACGACCAGGCCCACATACCTGGCGCCGTCTTCAGCGACCTCCACGTGGACCTCGCCGTAGCCGGAACCAGTCCCCATACGGGGACGGCGCACCTGGACTACATGATCCCGACCAGCGCCGCGATGGCTGAGACAATTGCCCGCTGGGGCGTGGAACCCTCGACCCACGTCGTCTTCTACGACGACGCGGGCCTGAATCGCCACGCCGCCCGCGGCTACTGGCTGCTTCGCCTCTACGGCTTCCCGGCCGATCGAGTCCACCTGCTCGATGGCGGATTGACCGCCTGGCAGGCCGAGGGTCGCCCGACAACGGCCGACGTGCCGGTGGCCCGGCCGGCCGCGACTCCTCAGCCGCTCGGCGATCCCGACCCCTCGCTCCTCGCGACCGCGGAGGACGTCCTGGCCTGGAGCCGCGAGGCAACCTCCGAAGCCGGCACCGATGCCGATGCCGACCCTCCGACCCGGCTGCTCGACGTCCGGCAAGTCGACGAGTTCCTCGGGACTGACGTCCGAGCCCGACGCGGTGGCCGGATCCCCGGCGCCAGGCATCGACTCTTCAGCGATTTCGTCGGCCCGGACGGCCGGCTTCGCGACGCGGCGCAAGCCATCGCCATCCTGCAGGGCAGCGGCGTGCGTCCCGAGGAGATACGGGCCACGTACTGCCAGGGCGGAGTCCGGGCCGCGCTCGTCTGGTTCGTCCTCCACGAGGTCGCCGGGCTCGCGGAGGTCCGCAACTACGCGGGCTCGTGGGAGGAGTGGGGCAACCGCCCCGAACTCCCGATCGAGAAGTAGCCCCGGTAGCGGGCACATCGGAGCACAGGCTTGGATCCACGTCTCATCGCCTTCCTCGGCGTCGCGGCGCTGCTGACCATCGCACCGGGACCCGACACGGCACTGGTCCTGCGCAACTCGCTGGCACGCGGCCGGGCGAGCGTCGTGCCCACGGCCGCCGGCATCTGCACGGGCTGCGTCATCTGGGGCGCGGCCTCGTCCGGTGGCATCGCCGCGGTGCTGAACACGAGCGCGCAGCTCTACGACGCGCTCCGCCTGGCAGGCGCCGCGTACCTCGTGTTCCTGGGCCTGCGAACCCTCGCCGACGTCTGGCGTACCCGCGCCGCCGACGAACCGACCAGCTCGAACCAGGATGGAGCGGCAGCCCGCGCATCCGTCGGCACCGACTCCGCAACCCGCGCCGGCCGAGCAGCCTTCCGCCAGGGCCTCATCTCGAACCTTCTCAATCCCAAGGTCGGGATCTTCTACACGACGTTCCTGCCCCAGTTCATCGCCCCGGGCCAGCCGCTCTTCCTGATGTCCATCGCGCTCGCGTCCATCCACGCGGCGATGGGCTTTGTCTGGCTGACGCTCTACGGCAACGCCGCGGTCCGCCTCGGCGACGTCATCCGCCGGGGCCGGGTCCGCCGCGCGATCGAATCCACCACCGGGGGCGTGCTCATCGGATTCGGAGTCGCGGTAGCTGTCGAACGGCGCTGACCGCTGCCGGGCCGCGGACAGGGACGCCGCGGCCGTGCCGAGCTACCCGCCGCTGCGCCGAACTACGCTCCGCCGGGCCGCCCCGGGGGCGGTGGCTTCGATCGGTTATTCCAGATAGTCCTTCAACTTGCGGCTCCGCGACGGGTGCCGCAGCTTGCGCAGCGCTTTCGCCTCGATCTGGCGGATCCGCTCGCGGGTGACGTTGAACTCCTTGCCGACTTCCTCGAGCGTTCGAGCGCGGCCGTCCTCGAGGCCGAAGCGCAGCTGCAGAACGCGTCGCTCGCGTCCCGTCAGCGAATCGAGCACCGCCTCCACCTGCTCCTTGAGCAGCTGGTGCGAAGCCGCACCCTCGGGCGCCACCGCCGCGCGGTCCTCGATGAAATCGCCGAAGCGTGAGTCGTCGTCCTCGCCGACGGGCTTGTCGAGCGAGACCGGATCCTGCGACACCTTCATGATCTCGCGGACCTTGTCCGGGGTGATCACCGTCTCCTGGCCCTTGGACATCGCCTCGGCGATCTCGTCGATCGAGGGCTCGCGACCCAGCTCGGAGACGAGGTTGCGGCTGATCCGGACGAAGCGGTTGATCGTCTCGACCATGTGGACGGGGATGCGGATGGTCCGCGCCTGGTCCGCGATGGCTCGGGTGATCGCCTGCCGGATCCACCACGTGGCATACGTGGAAAACTTGAAGCCCTTTTCGTAGTCGAACTTCTCCACCGCGCGGATCAGGCCGATGTTGCCCTCCTGGAGGATGTCCAGGAAGCCCATGCCGCGGCCCATGTACTTGCGCCCGATCGAGACGACGAGCCGGAGGTTCGCCGAGGTGAGGTGCTGGCGGGCCTCGATGGCGTCGCGGACGAAGACGCCGCTCCGGTCGCGCATCGGCACGCCGGCAGCCACTCCCGGGTCCCAGCCCATTTCACGCAGGACGGCGGCGTCGTGCCCCGCCTCGATCCACGGGCGCAGCCGCTCCCAGGCAACGTCGCGCGTCCAGTCGTAGAGCGCCCGCAACGTGGCGTCGTCGCGCGCCTCCTGATCCGGGTCGTGAACGGCCACGAACGCGAAGTCGACGAGCCCGACCAGCCCGTCCGCCGACGGAGCGTCCAGGTACTCGGCGGTCAGCCGCCCGGCCTGGTGCAGCAAGGTCCGAACCGTCTCGCTCGAAGCTGCCTTTTCGGCGCGAGCCAGCCGGAACTCGGGCAGGGCCGGCAGATCGATCGCCCCCAGCGCGCCCCTGACGATCCGCTCGGCATCGGCGCCGAACACCAGCCGGTACTCGGGATGGCGCAACCGCGTCTTGCGCTCGGTGAAATTGCGCGTCCACTCGAAGAGGGCCAGGACGCCCTTCCACGGCTCGGCCACGATCTGCTCGCCGAGCTCGATCGACTTGGCCAGGACGACCTCTTCCTCGGCGGTCAGCAGAGCCGTTCGCCCGATCTCGTGCAGATACAGCCGGACAGAGTCGTCCATGCCGATCGCGTCGTCGGGCACGGCCTCCGTCTCGGCCTGACCATCCTCGCCGGCGACGGCACGCCGCACCTGGCCGACCGGCGCAAGGCCGATCTGGCGCGAGAGGTCGACCGGAACCCGGGCATCGACCGCTAGCTCCGGATCGGCCGAGAGCTCCGGCTCGACCGCGAGCTCGCCGTCTACCCCAAGTTCGGGCTCGACCGCGGCAAGCTCCGCGTCGGCCGGCTCTTCGATGTCGTCGCCACCGAAGACCGGATCGTCGACCTCGAGGGCCAGCGTTCCGTCGATCATCATTCGCGCTTCTTTCACTACTCAGCTCCACTGTGGCCCGCCATCCACTCCAGCCGTCCTCCGCCTGACGAGGACATGGCGCGACCAAGGCGCACTTCCAGGGATCGTCGCAAGACTACGCTTGACCTCGGCGGCTCGATAGCGTCCAGGGCGACTGAAAGACGGTCCGAAGCGGACTTGTCTTCCAGCTGCCTTTCGGCGTTCAATCCGTGTCGAAAACGAGGGACGACATCAGCGCAGTTGCGCCTGATCCCGCCTCCGCAGGTCCCGACCGCAGGTCCCGCGACGTTTCGAACCTATTCCAGATAGTCCTTCAGCTTCCGACTCCGCGACGGGTGCCGCAGCTTGCGCAAGGCTTTCGCCTCGATCTGGCGGATCCGTTCGCGGGTTACGTTGAACTCCTTGCCGACTTCCTCGAGCGTTCGAGCGCGGCCGTCCTCGAGGCCGAAGCGCAGCTGCAGAACGCGGCGTTCGCGGCCCGTCAGCGAATCGAGAACCGCCTCCACCTGCTCCTTGAGCAGCTGATGGCTCGCCGCCTCGGCGGGCGCCAGCGCGCCGCGATCCTCTATGAAATCGCCCAGGTGCGAGTCCTCTTCCTCGCCGATCGGCGTCTCGAGGGACACGGGCTCCTGGGAAACCTTGATGATCTCGCGGACCTTCTCCGGAGTGACCACCTGCTCCTGGCCCTTGGACATCGCTTCCGCGATCTCCTCGACCGTGGGCTCGCGGCCAAGCTCCTGCAGCAACGTGCGGGAGACCCGGATCAGCCGGTTGATCGTTTCAACCATGTGGACGGGGATGCGGATGGTCCGCGCCTGGTCCGCGATGGCTCGGGTGATCGCCTGCCGGATCCACCACGTGGCATACGTGGAAAACTTGAAGCCCTTTTCGTAGTCGAACTTCTCCACCGCGCGGATCAGGCCGATGTTGCCCTCCTGGATGAGGTCCAGGAACGACATGCCTCGGCCGATGTACTTCTTCGCGATCGAGACGACGAGTCGGAGGTTGGCCGAGGTCAGCTGCTCGCGAGCGTCACGCCCGATCCGGACGAGCTCGCCGCGGCGGTGCTTGAGCTTGGTCGTGGGCGGCTCTTCGGGATCCCAGCCCATCCGCTTGAGCAGATCGGCGTCGTTGCCGGCTTCGATCCAGCGCTGCAGCGCCGGATGCGCCACCGACTCGCGGGTCCAGGTGTAAATCGCCCAGAGGCCGCTGTTGTCGCGTGAGTCCAGGTCGCCGTTGTGGACCGAGGCGTAAGCCCAGTCGAGAAGCGGCAGGAACGTCTGTGGCGAGAGCGACTCGTTGTACGCCTGGACCAGGTGCCTGGCTTCCTTGAGCAGCTCCTTGGTTCCCTCGCTCGTGGCTTCCTTGCCCGCCTTGACGAGATGGAAGTCCGGCGTGGGCACGAGCAGGTCTGCGGCGCCCTCGGCCGTGACCGCGTCCGTGACGATGCGCGCCGCTTCGGGCCCGAAGGGCAGCCGGTGCTGCGGCTTCATGGTCCGGGTCTTGCGCTCTGTTTCGTGGTGGGTCCACTCGTGCAGCGACACGAGGGCCTTCCACGGCTCTTCGACCATCTGCTCGCCAAGCTCGATGGCCTTGGCCAGGACGACCTCTTCCTCGGCGGTCAGCAGGGCGACCTTGCCGATCTCCTTGAGGTACATCCGGACCGGGTCGTCGATCCCGATCATGTCGGCGCTGAGCGCCTCGAGCTCCTCGGGCGTCGGCTCCTCGAGCGTCTCGGCGTCGAGTTTCGTTGGCCCCTCGCCTGCGACCCGCGCCTCGACGATGCCGTCTTCCTCGACGACCTCTACGCCGAGGTCCGTGGCATCCTCATCGAGCGTGTCCGGGGCCACGACGTCCTCGTCGGCGCCCAGGAGATCCTCGTCGTCGAGCGTGTCGTCGTCTTCGAGCCCGCGGGTTCGGACACCCGCCAGCTTGGCTTCTTCGAGATCCGCCTTTCGCCGGCCACCGCCGGAGAGGGCAACTTCAACAAGCTGCTTGTCGAGAGGGTCCGTCATCTATGTCCTCCTGAGCGCGCCGCCGGAGCGCTCGATGTCAGCAGGCTCGAGTCCTCCCGGCGGCGGCCGAGTGACTTGAGGGCCTCATACAGGTTGCGGTTGGTTTCGAGAAGCGCGGCTTTGGCGACTGGGTCGCCGGCAGCCTCCGCTTCGGTGAGTTCGGCTGAGATGTATTCCATCTGGGCTTTGAGCCTGTCCGCCTCGAGGGCGAGCAAGCACTGATCGACTCCGATAGAGACGCGCTCGCCGGCCAGCTCGTTCGGATCCGGCCCGCGCTCCGCGTAGAGGGCAATGGCGAGGCCGTGCAGTTCGGCCGGCAGCGAATCGAGGAATCGGCCGCGTTCGAACCTGCCCGGACCGCCCGCCTCACGGTCCTTCTCGCGGTCTTCGAGCATCGCGGCGAACAACTCGCGCGCCGGCGTGCTCGGCAGAGACGCTCCCTGGGCCCGAAGTGAGTCGGCAACGCGTTCCTGCTGTTCCGGAACGAGGAGCAGGTAGCGAAGCAGCCGGGCCTCCTCCCTGGTAAGCGCGCGCAGCTCGGCGCGGGTGTCGATGGCGTCCGGAGACGACATGATCGCGTCGGCGGTGAAACGACTGGCCGTGCCGGCGGCGCGCGCGGAGCCTGCGCCATCGGTCGTTCGGCCGCCTGACCCCATCGATCCTCCGGCCGAACTTGGAGAGTGGAGAGCTTCGAGCAGCACACGCTCGTCGACGCCCGTGCGCCTGCCGAGCGCCTGCAGGTACGAGTCGCGGACGACGGGGTCGCGGATCTCGCGCAGCAGCGGAACCAGAGCCGCCACGGCCTGGCTCTTGCCCTTCGCGGTCCGCACGTCCGAGGCGGTGGCGTAATAGTCGATCAGGAACTCCACGATCGGCTGCGCCGTCCGCACCGCTTCCCGCCAGAGATCGGGAGTGGCGAGGATCACCTCGTCGGGATCCTTTCCCTCGGGCAGCCGGGCCACGCGCACGTTCGTTATCTCTATGCCCGTCTCCTCGGCCGCGAGAGCGCCGATCAGCTTGAACAGCTCCGCGCCACCGATGCTGCCCGCGTGCTGGCCAGCCGGGTCCACGTCGTAGGCGAGGACGATGCTCTTGGCGTAGCGGGTAATCACCGCAACCTGGGCCGGAGTGAGGGCCGTGCCCAAGCTCGCGACCACGTTCTCGAAGCCGGCCTGGTGGGCCATCAGCGCGTCCGTGTAGCCCTCCACGAGCACGGCTTCGTCGCGCCGTCGCATCTCGCCGCGTGCCCGCTCGATCAGATACAGAGTGCGGCTCTTGTCGAACAGGGCCGTGGCGGGCGAGTTGAGGTATTTGGGCGCGCCGCCGTCCTGGGTTGCGTGCGGCGCCGCCCGGGCCGCGGCCCCCGGGACACCCAGCCCCATACCCGCACGCCGGATACCGGCCCCCAGTGCCCCCGCCCCGCCCCCCGCGGCGCG
>VFSW01007988.1_pt1 | contig 15281 bp, 7 predicted proteins | sample 5358111 | NCBI WGS metagenome assembly VFSW01 (sample SAMN11554181, study PRJNA540505) | mine drainage metagenome | isolation source: sediment from site ElyBrook_90M | place: USA: Ely Copper Mine, Vershire, VT | collected 2017
GCTATGGGCCGTGGCTTCGGTGGGGTGTGATGGGGCCTAGCCTGCAGTGGCATTTGGGCGGCGGGCCGGGCGGAATCCATCACTTCGTGGAGCAGTTCATCGATGGCTTCGCGGGCCTGATGCGGAAACTCGAAATGCCTGACGTCACGCCGGCACTGATGCAGACCGTGATCGATGGCGTGCTGAAGGAAGCAAACGGCCGATCGGTCGAGCAGCTTGCCGAGGCGGAGAACAAGATCGTGTTGGAGCTTCTCGCGCTACGTGCAAAAGCAGGCAGAACACTTCCATAAAACATATGAATTGGGTTGCCTTCCTCGATTTTCTAATGGCACATCAGAAGAATCGCCAAGGCGCAATTCAGTGATCCTCCGATTCGATATGAGGAGAGAATGACCATGAAACAGTCGACAGGTAAACACCTAGCTACGATCCGCGACACGATCCAGTCGGTGGACTCGCAAGTTCCCGTACCTGTTGACCGATAGCCGCCGTTAACAGGCGTTTACATCGGTAAACTTGACGCGCCGAGCGGAAACATCTGGCACGAGACGTCGGCATGCTCCCTCCACCGCCGAACTATTGGTTGTCCACACCGGAAGCTTGTTGGCAAATCGTGTTGCTTGCGCCATAGTTTTCGAACCGCACGAGTCCATCGTCAAGAGTCCCAAACTTTACCCGGCGGATAGAGTCCTGCTGTGCGCTGCTGAACATTCGTTCCGAGGAGGCTCTGCGTCATGCGCCAGGGGCTGGCGCCGCATGGGAAACGTTTGTCTTGCCCACTTGCGAGAGCGAGAGCGCCGCGCCGTGTGACAACATCCGACTGCCACAAGTTCACTTTGATGCGTTTAGGCGAACGCAGATTACTTCCAGTTAAAGGTGGCAAGGGCGCCAGCCGGCAGCGTGTAGCTAAATGACTGGCCATTGAAACTCACGGTGAACGTTCCGGCGCTGCTGGCCGAGTTCAGCACAAGCAGGACGATTGATCCATCGGAATTCTGAAAGGCAACATCTTCTATGCTGCCGGGGCCGAACGTGTTCGAAGCGATGCGGTGTGCGCCCGGGACCACGAACTTCCCCAGATGTCCCAGGATGTAGTACTCAACATTAAAGGTGATACTGGCGGGCGAGACGCTGTCGTCGATCGTCACTACTCCCCGGCAGGTCATGCACGTGCCGTTCTTGGGGCCCGAGTTCTGATCGAGTGCCAGATTCCAGATGGAGACGCTCCGGGCCCAGTTGCGCGTGGCGCCGATCAGCAAGTTCTCGGCGTTCCATACCAGGTCGCCGGGAAAAGTCGACGAGGTAATGCCCGAGCATTCTGTGAACCAGATGTCCTTGGCGGGGAACGCTGCTTCAACAGTCGATTGCGCACTGGGATCGCCCGCGTAGCAGTGAAACGAACTCCCCGCGACATACTGCGCCGCGGAACTGCCGAGCACCTGCTCCGGATAGGATGTATTGTCCCAATTGTGTTCGTAGCCGAAGATCTTCACGCTTGCAAGTCCGGCAGTGCTCAGGGCTGGTCCGAGACTATTCGCGATGAACGTTGATTCGTCGCTGGCGGCGAGATATTCGGACGGGTATCCAGTGGTCGAGTAGAGGGGTTCGTTTTGTACGGAGAGAGCATAGATGGGGATGCCCTGCTGCTGGTACGCCTGCACGAAATCGACGAAATACCGCGCCAGACTTGGGAAGTAGGATGTGTTCATGTTCCCGCCATTCATTGTTCCGGTCGATTTCATCCAGGCGGGAGGACTCCAGGGCAGCGCGACCACCTTGATGTTCGAATTGACGGAGAGGGCCTGCTTGACCAAGGGAATGATGTAGGCGGAATCGTGCGCTATCGAAAAGTTGGTGAGATTAGGATCTGTCTGTCCCGAGGGCACGTCGTCGTAACTATAGTTTCCACTCGCCGAGAAGTCGGTTGCGCCCATCGGCTGGCGCAAAAAACTGATGCCGATGCCGCCAGTCGGACTGAACAGTTGCTGCATCAACATCGTCTGCTGCGAAGCATTGAGCTTGTTCCAGATCAACCAGGCGGAAGAATCCGTCAGCGAACCGCCAAACCCATCCATCTGCTGATATTGAGTCGTGGCGTCCACCGTAATGACGAGACCGCTGGGACTACCGCCGCTTGCGAAGGAGATGCTGGGCTGCGCCTGCAGCAGCATCGTACGGTCACCCGTAGTCTCAACAGTCTGTACGGTTGGCCCGGGGGATGTGGTATGTGTTCCATTGCTCGATCCGGGACAGCCACTCAGGAAAAGGCAGGCGATGCATAGCAACGAAAGATGGGAAAGTCGAGCCGTATTGCGCGATCGGGGATCAGTTCGAAAATCGGGATGGATCATATCGGGATCGACTCTGGGTCCGTGTTCCGACATCTTCCCCTCTCGTTGCCAATCACTTGTAGGAGTCATCGTTGCCGACAAGAATCTCATGCGTGTCAAATTGTTGGACGGTCCTTTCTGCAATTAATAGAGTCTTGCCGGCTTCATTCCAGTCCTTCCCCCGGCCGCTGGTTTGGGCTACCCTAGGGCGAGCGCGTGATCAGTGGACGTTTCTTGCGGAGGCGGTTCTCGGTTTGCCCCGACACTTCGTATCCATGCCGAAGAGAACCAAGTCGAAGAGAAGCATGCCGAGGAGCCCCATGCCGAAGGGAGCGATGCGAGCACGTAGTGTTGGTGCGCCGTTCCTGCGAGTGTTGCGACTGATCGCAGTCTCGGTCTCAGTCTCCGCAGCGCTCGGTGGAGGAACCTGGGCGCAGCTTGCGCCACCCGCGAAGCCGCTCCCCACTCTTACCCATGCCGATCAAATACGCCGCTTGAGTCCGGAACAGGCCTCCCTCGGCTACCCAGTGCTGGTTCGGGGCGTCATCACCATGGATGCTCCGGCACCGGACTTCTTTGTTCAGGATGCGACCGCCGGCATCTATGTGGAGGGCAGCGCCTCGCCCAGGTATCCTCACCTGCTAAGCCAGTTCGTCGAAGTCGAAGGCGTGACCGGGCCCGGCAAGTTCGCACCGGTAATTCGCGAGACAAGGCTGCGTGTGCTGGGCAAAGGAGAGCTGCCCAAAGCACAGCTCTTTCCTCTATCCGAACTCGCAAATGGCCAGCAGGACAGTCAGTGGGCACAGGTGCGAGGGATTGTGCGGTCCGCTGCCGTCGATAGACGCTCCTGGCGGGAGTCCGCGCTGGCCATGCACGTCGCGTCTGAAGGGGGCGAGTTCAACGTTCGTGTGCCGATTGCCCACGAGCAGGATTTCTCTTCGTGGGTCGACAGCGAGGTCCTGATCGAGGGCGTGTGCGGCAGCCTTTACAACACCAACCGGCAACTGACCGGCATTCTGTTTTACGTTCCTCGCTTGAGCTTCATTAAAGTGGAAGCCCCCGCCACGGAAGTTCCACTGTCGGAGTTGCTGCGGTTTGCCCCGGCGGAGGGCACGGGCCACCGGGTGCGTGTCCGTGGCATGGTCGGCTACCAGCAAGGCAATGAGCTGTTTCTTCAGAGCCAGGGCAAGGGACTTCGCGTGCTTACGCAGCAGGGAGCGCCTCTCGAGATCGGGGATCTCGGCGAAGTGTTGGGTTTCCCTGCCATGGGGGACTCGGCGCCGATGCTAGAGGACGCTCTATTTCATCGTCTCACCCACCAGAGCGCGCCGGTACCGGTGAAGCTGAACCTGGATGCTCAGTGGGAGAAATTTGACGGTGTGGTCGTATCCACCGATGCGAAGTTGCTGAACCGCCAAGCCCAGCCGGGCGGCCTAAGGCTCATGCTCCAGCACGGCAACGTTTTCTTTGATGCCGACATTGCAGCGGGTGCCCCCGCGCAAGCTATGCTATCCATCCCCCTGAATAGCGAAGTGCAGGTTACCGGCATTTGTCTGGTTCGTAGCGGGGGGTTGTGGCATATCCCGCAATCGTTTCGCATCCTGCTGCGCGTACCGCAGGATGTCGTCGTACTCACGACTCCGTCGTGGTGGAATTTACGGCACACGCTCTGGCTGCTGGGTGTCACCGGGGGAGTTCTTCTGGCGGTAATCGTGTGGGTCGTGGTGCTGGTGCGGCGACTGCAAGAGCAGATGGGCGTCATTCGACAAAAGCTGAGAAGCAGCGCGGTGCTCGAAGAGCGCAACCGCATCGCCCGCGAGCTGCACGACACCCTGGAACAGGAACTGGCCGGGATCACCATGCAACTGGATCTAGCGGTGGATTGCCTTCAGCAGGCGCCGGGAGTGGCCCAGCATGCGCTGGAAACGGCCCGCGACATGAGCCGTCACAGCATGGTGGAAGCTCGTCGTTCGGTCTGGGATTTGCGCTGCCAATTGCTGGAAGATGGAGACCTCGTCTCGGCGTTGGCGCAGATTGTCGAGCCACTGGTGCCGCGCGAACGAACCAAAGTCGACTTCAAGATCGAGGGCAGCCCGGTGCGCCTTCCCGGGCCGGTAGAGATGAACCTGCTCCGCATCGGGCAGGAAGCTGTTGCCAATGCCGTAAAACATGGGGGCGCGGGGCTGGTCTCCATAGAGTTGCGGTACGCTCCTGCATCGGTTTGCCTGACCGTGAGTGATGACGGTAAGGGTTTTGCTGCCGGTCAGCCGGCTCCCACGGGACACTTCGGACTGCTCGATATGCGGGAGCGCGCGCAATCCATGGGGAGCCATTTGAAAGTTGAGAGCGAGCCCGGACGCGGGACTCGCATCGCCGTGGAGGTTCCCCTCCTTCCCCCAGAAGGGATCGATGAAGAGCTCAAAGCCAATACGTATTCTGGTCGTTGACGATCACTTCATGGTCCGCATGGGCCTGTCCGCGTCTTTGAAGGTGGAACCAGACATGGAGGTGGTCGCCGAGGCGGGCAACGGCGACGCCGCTCTGGAGGCTTACCGCAAACATCGTCCCAGCCTGGTGATGATGGACCTTCGGCTCCCGGGAATGAGCGGCACCGACTGCACGGCCGCGATCCTTCATGAGTTCCCTGATGCTCGCATACTCATGCTTTCGACGCACTCCGGCGAAGAGGAGATTTATCGCGCCATGCAGGCCGGCGCAAGGGGATACATCGTCAAAAGCATCATCCGGGAGGAACTCTTGCGCGCCGTGCGTGAAGTTCACCAGGGGCGACAGTATGTGGATCCCATCGTGGCTTCGCACCTGGCCGAACGCCGGTCCCATCGCTCCTTGAGCGCCCGCGAATTGGAAGTGCTGCGGATGGTTGCCAAGGGATTGGGAAACAAGGAGATCGCGACTGAGCTGAACATTGCGGAGGTCACGGTCAAACTGCATGTGAGTCACGTCCTGGAGAAGCTCAGCGTGAAGGATCGCACCCAGGCGGCGACCGTGGCCCTGCAACGCGGCATCATCTTTCTTGACTAACGGGACAAACCTGCGCTAGAACGCTTTAGCTGTAGGGCGAAGATAGTGCCAGTTGTATCAAAGTAGTCTGGCTGTACGAAAGTATTATTGACACTCTCCCCCTAGCTGCTTTCTATTAGTACGTTTGCATTATCTTTGCGTACGGTTAGCGCAGGCCAGAGGATGGCGATCCTCGATGGCCTGGATGGTCGGGGTCTCTTCTCCGTTCGGAAAAGATTGGGATAGTTAACAGGGTACACAGTTCTGGAGGTTCCATGACGAACTTGCAGCGATGGGTCCTGCCTCTCCTTCTGATTTTTGGAAGCGGGGTATGCTTTGCGCAGAGCACAAACGCCGGCGACATTCGGGGCAGCGTAACCGACCCTACGGGGGCGCTGATTGCCGGGGTAAAGGTCATAGTGACGAATGTCGACACGGGCGTGTCGAAGGATTACACCACCAACCAGTCCGGTCTGTATGACACGAACTCGATTGTAACCGGGCCCTACACCGTCACCTTCTCAAAGGACGGTTTTGAAAAGCTGGTCCGCGGCCCCGTTACGGTGCTGGTCGGGTTCACCACGGTCAATGGCGAACTGAAGGTTGGCGCGGCGACGCAAACGGTAACGGTCACGACCGACGTGCCTCTGTTGCAAACTGAAAACGGCGAGCAGACCACCACGCTCGAAAAGAGTTCGATGGTGGCGCTGCCCCAGGTCACCCAGGACTGGGAGAATTTCATGATCCTGCTGCCTGGCGCCACCGGCACACCCAACGGATCTCAGGGCTCCTCCAATCCCGGACAGGAAGTGGCGGTCAACGGTAACCTGCCTTACAGCAACATCTTGGCGGATGGATCATCGACGACGCTCTCTCACAGCCAGAATGCCAATCCTGCCACGTTTGAAAACGTCGCTGAAGTGCAGGTCAACACGTCGTCGTTTTCGGCTCAATATGGCATTGGCGGAATCATCTTCAACCAGGTCAGCAAGGGTGGCACGAACAAGTACCACGGGACGTTTTACGACTTCTTCCAGAACGACGCATTAACCGCTCACTCGCAATTCGAGACTGGAGCGATTCCGTTCCTGCGGTACAACGACTTCGGCGGTGCCATCGGCGGTCCGATCCTCAAGAACAAGTTGTTCTTCTACTTCAACTATGACCAGATCGTGAACCATGGCAACTCGCACGGCCTTAACAGCCTTCCAACTGAGGCCATGATGGGCGGCGATTTCACGGGAATCAACACCCTCTACGATCCCACCACACAGACTATCGCCACAGACGGTTTGGGCAACCCCTACCCGGTGCGGCAGAGCTTTGCCAGCGAAAACACCGGAGCGCTGGCCGGCAAGAACGCCATTCCCACGGCCTTATTCGACGCCGTAGCCGCGAAATTTCAGGCGTTTTATCCAACTGCGACAAGTCACGCGGCTGGTCTATCGCCCGCTCCCCCAGGTATCGGAGGCGAAGGCGAGGCGATCAACAACTGGTACTACAACCAGCTGGTATCGGACCCGGTTCGACGTTATTTCGGCCGCTTGGATTACGACATCACGTCGAAGAACCGTCTGACCATGTCGGATACGCAAAGCGACAACCATTACCCCGGAATAAGCTCAATTTCTCCCTGCCCCGTTGGCTGCCAGGCCGGCGACGTGGACAACAACAATGCAGAGGTTACTGATGTATGGAACGTTAGTAACTCCACGGTGAACGAAGCCAGAATCGGTTACACGGCTCAGCTCAACTACTTTGCCGATCTTGCCCTGAACCATGGCTACGCCGCCCAACTGGGTTGGCAGTTTGCCAAGGCAGACGACTTTCCGGGCATGGAAACCACCGGCACGTATCCCTATAGCTGGCTCACACCGAGTTCCAACGCGGTCTACAAGGAGCACGTATTCGATTTCTCCGATGTCGTAACCATGATCCGCGGCAAGCACATTCTGCACTTTGGCGGAGAGTTGCTGACGTACCGCGATGATTCCACGGCGTGGGGGAACATCAATGCAGGTACTATGCAGTACTCAGGGGCGTACACGAAACAGTGGACGGTAGACCCTGCTGTGTGCGGCGCAGCTGCGAAAGGTGCGGCCTGCACCGTCCCCAATACCGGCATGGAGTACGGGGACTTTCTGTTGGGCTATATTAACAACTGGAGCGCCGGTGTCACTCCGGAATACGGTGGGCGCCTGAAGAGCCCACAGATGTTCGTTCAGGACGATTTCAAGGTTCGCCCCAATCTGACCGTCAACCTTGGCCTTCGCTACCAGATCAACCATGGCTGGAACGAAGTTACGGGCAACATACAGAGCTTTGACCCCACAGTGAACAACCCGGCCACCAACACGCTGGGGGCTTATTGGTTTGCAAGCACGCATGCTAATGGCCGGACCGCACTGGAGGCGAATGTCTATAACACGTTTCTGCCCCGTCTTGGATTTTCCTGGGCACCGCGACCAAATACGACGATTCGCGGCGGCTTCGGGCTCTATGCCTACAACTGGAGCCTGGATACCTACGGTAGCGGTATGGGCAGCGCTTTTGGTTCTTCGGGCGGCCTCGCCGACAACACCAACGGCATCACACCGGTCGCGCTCCTGGGTGGCAATGGCAACATAATTACGCCTGTTTCGGGCCCACCTACAGTTTCAGGGAACGCACTGCCCTATACCGCCGCGTCCACAAGTCCAACCCGGTACAACGGCCAGGGCGCCAATTACCAGCAGTACCACACGCCGGTTCCCAAGATTTATCAGTGGAACTTCTCGGCCCAGCGGGAGGTGATGGCGAACACGATGGTGGAACTCGCCTATGTTGGAAGCCACGGGTACAACCTTGCCTTCCCGACCGATCTCAACCAAGTGCCACAGAGCAGCTGGTCGTCGAACGACTCGGCGTTTCGTCCGTTCCCGAACTTCCAGGGCATCAGCGGCAGCACTAACAACGCCATCTCCAACTACAACTCGCTTCAGGCGTCGATCACCAGGCGATTGAACAACGGGTTGAGCTTCAGCTTCAACTACGTGTGGTCGCACTTCCTGGACGACCAGGATTCCTCGGGGTGGGGAAGCCGCGCGGGTCCGCAGGATTACCAGAACGCCAGCAACCCCGCGGCAAACTACAGCAACTCCAACTTCGATGTGCGCAATGCCTTCAAGGGCTATGCGGTTTACCAATTGCCCTTCGGCAGAGGGAAGCGGTTCCTAAGCAACAACGCTTTTCTGGATGAGGCCGTGGGAGGATGGCAGATTTCCACGACCGTCGTTCTCCAGACGGGCAATCCGTTCAGTGTGTATGGAGACCAGGCCAACTACTCGTTGGCGGGCACGCAATTTCCCAACTGGGCCCCGGGGGTCAGCCCCAGCGCTGGGCGCAGCATCCACAACTGGGTCAACACAGCAGCATTCACGAAGCCGGCCGATGGAACCTGGGGCGACGTAAGAAGAAACAGCCTGTACGGGCCGGGAATCGACACTTTCAATCTCTCGGCGGCCAAGTCGTTCGGGCTCCCGTGGGAGGGCATCAACATTCAGTTTCGTGCCGACGCGCAAAACGTGTTCAATCATGCCAGTTACGGCACGCCGGGAAGTACCAATTTAGGCGGAGCGGCAGGAGTTGGGCAACCCTATAGCAACACCACTCCTATCACGTCAACCACGGTGGGGGGGCGTAACCTGCAACTTGCGCTGCGTGTGAACTTCTAACGCTCGGGCAACCCGCTAAAGAGACGGCGATTCGTCGCCGTCTCTTCCTTTTTGCGTCATACTCTTTCTATGAGTCACCCCAATACGTGTCCGGATGGTTCAGAATGACTGCGAAGTTTCGAAATGCCTGTGCTGCGGTCGTCCTGTTGCTGTGCGCCATATCGGGTCTCTCTCAGGCCACAGAAGACAAGCAGCAGGAGTTCGCGGCGCACATCCAGAAAGCGCACGGCTACCTCGATGCCAAGCAGCCCGCTCTGGCGATTCCAGAGTTTCAGGCCGCCGTGGCGATCGATCCTACTAATGTGGACGCGCAGGCCAACCTGGGCGTTCTGCTGTACTTTCAGGGAAAGGCCGCCCAGTCGATTCCCCACTTTCGCGCCGCGCTTACGCGTCAGCCCGGCCTGGCGAAGATTCAAGGCTTGCTGGGAATGGCCGAAATCCGCACGCGGGACTTCGCCGATGCGCAAAAAGATATGGAGGCCGCCTTCGGTTTTCTCGCCTCGCAACCGGACCAGCGCTTTCAGTTGCAACTTGGTCTGGAGTTGATCGGCCTGGATACTGACAGCGGTGACTTGGAAAAAGCCGCGGCCATCGTCGCACAGTTGCGCAAGGCAGCCCCCGATAACGCGGAGGTGCTCTATGCCGCCTACCGCACCTATTCCGATCTTGCGGGCGAGTCGATGCTCGCCCTGTCCCTGGCTGCGCCGGACTCCGCACAAATGCATCAGCTTTTGGCTCACGAAGACATCCGCCAGGGAAATACCAACAGCGCCATCGCGCAGTATCGCAAGGCAATTGCCATCGATCCGCATCTTCCGGGCGTTCATTTCGAATTGGCGGAACTGCTCCGTACATCGACCGACGAGGCAATCAAGCAACAGGCCGAACAGGAATACCACACCGCGCTGCAGCAAGATCCTCAGAATGAAAAATCCCTCCTGCGCCTCGCCGACATCGACGCCCGAAAAGGAAATACTGAGCAGTCTTACGAGGAATACCATAAAGCCGTCGAGCTGCAGCCGTCCGATGCCGATGCCAAGCTGGGCTTGGCCAGGACCCTCATTGAAATGAATCAAGCCGACAAGGCGCTGCCCCTGCTCGAAGATGCCGTAAAACTGGAGCCCACCAACGCCGCCGCGCACTACCGCCTGGCCACGCTCTATCGCAGGCTGGGGCGCGCCGACGATGCCAAACGCGAGGTGGAACTCTACCAAAAATTCAAAGACATGAAAGAAAAGCTGCGCGCCCTGTACAAAGAACTGCAGATTCCGCCCAAGGAAATTCGCTCGGACGAGCCGGATGACCAATAGGTGACGAAATAGACGACCAATAAAAACCCGCACAGGACGACCATCTAGAAGATGACTGATAACATCGGAGCGCGCGCCATCGCAGGAATATCGCATCTGCCGCCGCAGGCCTTCCTACGATCCTGCCTCGCGTTTTTCATCTTCGGTGCCTACGCAAATCGCTTTCGCACACTCCTGCTGCTGGCGGCGCTCCCTATCGGCGGAGCAGTCTCTGTTGGCGCGCAGTCCGCGGTCCATCCCGCCGACTCTCCCCTGATGCGGCAGGTTCAACAGGCGCTCAGCCTTGCCCAGCACGGTGACCGGCAAGCGGCCATGAATCTCGTTCTCAGCGTGCTCGAGCAGCATCCGGATTTTGTCTTGGCAATCAAGCTGAAAGGAATGTTGCTGGAGGAGGCAGGCCGCACTTTCGAGGCTGCGGCCGCCTATGAAGAGGCTCTGAAGCTTGCCCCGAATGACGCGGATCTCTTGTTGAAAGCGGGCATCTACAAACTGAGCGCGGGTCAAAAAGAAGAAGCTATCAAGCTGCTGGAGCACTGCGTCCGGATTCTTCCAGGCGACGGCGACGCACATTATTATCTGGCCCAGGCCTATCACCTGAACGGGCAGGATGACATGGCGCTGCGCGCCATCCGGCAGAGTTTGAAGGCTGAGCCCGACAATATGTCAGTCTGGCAGAAGTATGGGGAACTGCTGTGCAGCACTGGAGATTGCGAGGCAGGGCTGCGCTGGCTGCTCAAAGCACAGCGCTCGGATACTATGTTGCCGCGGATTGATTATGACATCGCCGCGGCGGATTACAAACTGATGGACCTTGCCAATGCCGCGCAGTATGCCGCGCGCGCCGTTGAATCCCAGCCCAACGATGTGACCGGTTTGCAACTGCTGGCAACCGCGGATGTGAAGCTTGCTCAATGGCAAGAGGCCCGGAATGCATTCGAGCGCATCCTCGCATTCAAGCCTGACGACGTGGAGTCGTTGTTGGGGCTTGGCCAATGTGAACTGGAGCTGAAGAACTATCCGGGCGCCGTAAATAAATTGCAATCCGTGCTGCGGCTCGACCCCACGCGGCTCCTGGCACATTTCTATCTGTCACGGGCGTTTGCCGGGATGGGCAGGACGGCGGACGCACAGCACGAGGCGGCACTGCATCAGTTGATGATGGAACAGAAGACGTTCGTCCGCTCTGTGGAGAGCGAGGAACGCGAAAGTCCGATCAAGGCCCAGGCTCGGCAACTGCTGGCAGAGCATCGCGAGAAAGATGCGCTGCAGCTGTATCGGGAACACTTCAAGGGAACTTCCGCCACTCCCGCCGACGCGTATGTGTTTGTCGGGAAACTATATCTCTTCATGGGAGCCGTGGAAGACGGCCTGCGCAATCTTCATCACGCGCTGGAACTTCAGCCCACCGTTCGAGGAGCACATACCTACGAGGGGATCCTGGCCCTGAAACAGGGGGATCTGAACGGTGCCGAGAAAGAGTTCCAGGCGGAACTCGGAAACGACCCGAACTATCAGCTGGCGATTGCCGAGATGGGCGAAGTCCGTTACCACCAGGGGCGCTGGCCTGAGGCCGCCGAACAACTGGCGAAATCCAGAACCGTGACTCCGGAGTTGCTCTACATGCTTTGCGATTCTTACTTCCACGCGGGGAAAGTGTCGGATGCCGACTTGACTGCCGAAACGATGGCGGCGTACGGGAGAAACAAGCCTGAACTCATGAAAGACCTTATCGAACTTCTCCTCCGGAATGGGCAAACCGAACTCGCGCAGCGTTTGTCGCCCGATCTCGCCCCAAGATAGGCTCACTGCGGCGTGCTCTCCGTCACCGTGAGAATCTGATCTGCCCTCACATTCTTAAGAACCTGCTTGATTCCGCTCGGCCATGTGAGTTCCAAGGCGTCTATGACGCCAGCCGAACCCAGCCCGAAGTGCACCCGTTTATCGCTCGAAGAGTTGTAGCCAACCGCGGTTGTCGCATGGTTATACTGTGTGCCGAGAGAGGTTGTTACTTTGATCTTTGTTCCCAGACCGTCGCGGTTGGATTTGACGCCGACCAGTTTCAGAATGATCCAGTGGTTTCGACCGCCGCCGTTCTGGATGCCGGAACGGTTCATCCATATTTCCGGTAGGCCGTTCAGCACCGTCACAACGGCATCGATCTGGCCGTCGTTGTTGAGGTCGCCGAAGGCCGCGCCGCGATGCGCAGCCGGGACCGAGAACGGCGCTCCGGCTTTCGCGCTCACATCTTCAAATCTCAGATCGCCTTTGTTGCGAAACACTCGATTGGGGAGTGCAAAGGGCCTGTGCGCCAGTTCCAGAGCATTGTCCAAAATGTCGGAGTTGGCGGTGAACAGGTCCTTGTTCCCGTCGTTGTCGAAATCGAAAATCCCCACTCCCCAGGCCGTGGACCGGCTGGTCAGCGCGCTCAGTCCCGCCGCGCTAGTGACATCCTGAAATTGACTACCCCCTAGATTCCTATAGAGGGGGAAGCTTTCCCCGAACATTGCAGCTTCAAAAATGTCGGGCTTCCCGTCGCCGTCGATGTCCCGAAAATCCACGCCCATACCAGCGATGGCGTTGCCGTATGCGTTGTACGCAACCCCTGCGCGCGTCGCGACATTGGTAAAGGTTCCATCTCCATTGTTGTGAAGAAGATAATTCTCGAAGGTATCGTTGGAGACGAAGATATCGGTAAATCCATCGTTGTCGTAGTCGGCAAAGGCTAAACCCATCCCTTTGCCAACGTATTTGGAAATGCCGGACTGTTCGGAGACGTCGGTAAAAGTTCCATCGCCATTGTTGCGATAGAGAATGTTCGGCGTTCCCAGAAAATCGACCGGCGAGCAGTAGGCCGGAAGTCCTTGCTGCACGCAGAGAGGCGCGGTTCTGATGTTGTAATTAAGGTAGTTCACGACAAAAAGATCGAGCCGCCCATCGTTGTTGTAATCGAACCATCCCGCCGCCACAGACCATGCCTTGCCGAGCTTAGGGACGTTACCGGTGACGCCCGCTTTGTCGGTCACGTCCGTGAAGGTGCCGTCTCCATTGTTGTGGAAAAGCTGGTTGTGGTTGACGCCGGTCACGTAAAGATCGACAAATCCATCATTGTCATAGTCACCGGCGGCTACTCCCATCGAATAGCCGATGCCCTGCAGTCCGGCCTTCTCCGTTACATCGGTAAAGGTGCCGTCGCCGTTGTTGCGGAAAAGCCGGTTGCAGTAACTGGGGTCGGTCTTTTCAAGCGACGGGATGGCCGCGCCATTCGTAAAGAAGACGTCCAGCAAACCGTCGTTGTTGTAGTCGAAGAGCGCGACTCCGCCAGTCATGGTTTCAAACGTGTATCGCAGGGGACTGACGCTGTTCCTGAGCTTGAACTTGATCTTCGACTGTTCGATGACGTTCTCGAACTGAATCGGCGCAGATTGGATTGCCGACGCGGCAGGCGTCACCGTCGTCGCGGACTCTTTGCCGGGAGCGACTCCGCGGGGCTGCGCTACCTGATGGGGGGCGGGCCCTGGCACCGGCGTTGCTTCTGGCGCCTGGGCAGGCAGGCTGTGAACGCACCACAGCAGGCAAAGGGTCAGCTGAGCCACGAGAACGATTCCGGTGGTGACCTTTCTCGAATCGGCGCCTTTTTCTCCGAGCTCAGGCAAGGTCGTAGCGATCAAGGTTCATTACCTTGTTCCACGCAGCCGCGAAGTCCTTCACAAACGCCGCCTTCGAGTCGTCACACGCATAGACTTCTGCGAGTGCCCGGAGCTGGGAGTTCGAACCGAAGACAAGATCGACCCGCGTGGCAGTCCACTTGACTTTGTCCGTCGCCCGATCGCGCCCCTCGAACACGCCATCGTTCGAGGAGGCCTGCCATTTCGTATTCATATCGAGCAGGTTGACGAAGAAATCATTCGTCAGCGTTTCGGGCCGCTTGGTAAAGACGCCGTGTTTGGTCTGGCCGAAATTCGCATTCAGGGCGCGCAGGCCGCCGACGAGAGCTGTCATCTCGGGGGCAGTCAGTGTCAGCAACTGCGCCCGATCCACCAGCAACTCCTCAGCCGTTAGTTTCTGTCCGCTGCGGAGATAGTTGCGGAACCCGTCCGCGACCGGCTCCATTACGGCGAAGGAGTGCACGTCGGTCTGCTTCTGCGAAGCATCCGTGCGTCCCGGCGAGAAGGGAATCTTCAGTTTGTGCCCGGCTCTTTTGGCAGCTTCCTCGACGGCTGCGCAGCCGCCCAGCACGATCAAGTCCGCAAGCGAGACCTGCTTTCCTTTGTTCCGGCCTTTGTTCCCGTTGGATTGCGAGCTGTTGAACTCCTTTTGGATCGCCTCCAGCTTCTTAAAAACCTTGGCCAGTGCGGCCGGCTGGTTCACTTCCCAATCCTTTTGCGGCGCGAGCCGAATGCGCGCCCCGTTCGCCCCACCGCGCTTGTCGGAGCCGCGGAACGACGACGACGACGCCCAGGCAGTCGTGACCAGTTGGGAGATCGACAGTCCGGATGCGAGAATCTTGGCCTTCAGAGCAGCAATTTCCTTCTCCCCGATCAATTTATGATCCACGGCGGGAACAGGGTCTTGCCACAGCAGCTCCTCCTTCGGAACGAGCGGGCCAAGGTAGCGCGCGATCGGCCCCATGTCGCGGTGCGTAAGCTTGAACCACGCGCGCGCAAACGCATCGGCGAACTGATCGGGATGTTCGTAGAAGCGACGGGAAATCTTTTCGTAAGCAGGATCGAGGCGCAAGGCGAGGTCCGTAGTCAACATGGATGGCGCATGACGCTTCGACGGATCGTGCGCATCCGGCACCTTACCGTTGCCTGCGCCATTTTTCGGCGTCCACTGGTGCGCACCGGCCGGGCTCTTGGTCAGTTCCCATTCGTAGCTGAACAGGTTGGTGAAGAAGTTGTTGCTCC
>VFSW01007989.1_pt1 | contig 15277 bp, 26 predicted proteins | sample 5358111 | NCBI WGS metagenome assembly VFSW01 (sample SAMN11554181, study PRJNA540505) | mine drainage metagenome | isolation source: sediment from site ElyBrook_90M | place: USA: Ely Copper Mine, Vershire, VT | collected 2017
ACGAGGATTTACCGCGCTCTGCGAGGCGCGCGGGGCCGCGCGGCCGTGGACATGGCCGCGATCGAGAGTACACTGATCCGTTTCAGCCGGCTGGTGGTCGAACAACGTTGGATCAAGGAAGTGGATATCAATCCGCTGCTCGCTTCGCCTGAGCGCGTGATTGCTCTCGATGCGCGGATCGTATTGCAGGACCTGGGAGTGGCGGAGGACCAGCTTCCGCGGTCGGCCATCCGGCCGTACCCGGTGCGGTACGTTTCACCGTGGCAAACGAAGAACGAAGTGCAAGTGCTGATCCGGCCGATTCGCCCCGAGGACGAACCTGCCATGGCAAAGTTTCATGAGACGCTTTCGGATCGCAGCGTGTACTTGCGATTTTTTCACATGGAAAGGCTTAGTTCGCGCGTCGCGCATGCCCGGTTGCTGCGGAAATGTTTCATCGATTACGACCGCGAAATTGCCCTGGTGGCGGAACGCGTAAATCCGGAGAGCCTGGAGCGCGAGATTATGGCTGTGGGCAGGCTGACTCGAACGCCCGGCGGCAGGGAAGCGGAAGTCGCCGTGCTCGTGGCTGACCAGTTCCAGCACTGCGGCCTGGGCTCCGAGTTGCTGGGACGATTGATCCAGGTCGGGCGCGATGAAAATTTGGAACGGATCACGGCGACAATTCTTCCGGAAAATATGATGATGCGCGCCCTCGCCGCGCGCTACGGATTCGAAGTCGTGAAAAATGCCGACTTGAGCTCGATTCGCATCGCACTGAAGTTGTAGCCGTCTTCTTCATGCGCTTCTCTGGATGTTTTTTCCTGCGACCGCCTGTGAAACGAATCACATACGAACCGGTTTCATTTTGCAACAGTTGGGTGGGATAAAGAGGGGGCCATCATGCCTACCGTAGTTGCTCCGTCAGTACCGGCGGAAAAGAAGTCCACGACGACGATGAGAGCTTTGGTGTTTCGTGGTCCGAACCAAATTGGCATCGAGCATGTCCCGATCCCCAAGCCCGGCCCGGGCGAGGCGGTCATCCGCGTTACTCTTACGACCATTTGCGGGACGGATTTGCACATTTTAAAGGGAGGATACCCCGTTCGGCCCGGCCTGGTGATCGGCCACGAACCCGTGGGGGTCATACACGATCTCGGTGTAGGCGTCACAGGATACGAGGTTGGCGACCGCGTCCTGGTCGGCGCAATCACCCCGTGCGGGCAATGCGACTACTGCCTTGGCGGCGACCTCGCGCAATGCGGCGGCCCAATCGGCGGCTGGAAATTCGGCAACACCATCAATGGAGCCCAGGCGGAATATCTCTTGGTTCCCAGCGCCCAAGCAAATCTGGCTAAAATTCCGGATGAACTGACGGACGAGCAGGTCGTGCTCCTGGCGGACATCGCTTCCACAGGCATTTCCGCGGCGGAAAGCACGAATCTCCAAATCGGTGACACGGTCGCGGTATTCGCTCAGGGTCCCATCGGACTTTGCGCGACGGCAGGCGCAAAACTGAAAGGCGCGAGCCTGATCATAGCCGTGGAATCGGATCCCGTTCGAACGCGCATGTCAAAGCGGATGGGCGCCGACATCGTCCTGAACCAAAACGAAGTCGACATTGTGTCGGAAATCAAGCGCCTGTCGGGCGGCAAAGGCGTGGACGTCGCGATCGAGGCCCTGGGGACGCAGGTTACGTTCGAAAACGCGCTGCGCGTGCTTCGCGCAGGCGGAACGCTTTCGAGCCTCGGAGTTTACTCAGGCAAACTGTCGGTTCCTGTCGAGTCATTTGCCGTGGGCCTGGGCAACCACAAGATCATTACGACTCTTTGCCCCGGTGGAAAAAAGCGGATGCGCAGGTTAATCGAACTCGTGCGTCACGGTCGCCTGGATCTGGTTCCGCTCATCACGCACACATTTTCCCTGGACAAGATCGTCGACGCCTACAAGCTGTTTGGCGAGCGTTTGGACGGGGTCATCAAAGTCGCGATAGAGCCATAAACGCCTGAATCGCATGTATGCCGTTTTCGGACCGGGCGGAAAAGTGGAATCCGCCCGGTCCGTTTGCGTTTAGGAACGCTTCGGTGCGCGGATCTGCGTCCCGAGGCTTTATCCAAACTGGGGTAAGTAACAAGGGGTAAGCAATTAAATCAGGTGGCCCATATGTTTCGCTTTTCACGAATCACAAATCACGAGTCACAAATCACATTAAAGGAAGGCCGGCGGCCGTACTTGTGGTACGATTGGGTTGGATGGCGGCCGCCGGATGCGATCCTTGCCTCTCCTTTGCCGACCAACTCTCAGGGAGAAGGCAAGTGCATATTGTTTTTCGCTGCGGGCAATTCAGGCCACAGCGGCAAAATCACGACTCCCCGTCCAGGCACGTAGTCGAGCCTGTAGACGTTCGAGCACCGTTCGCAGAGCCAAAAATGTCCTATCGGATGTGACCCACCCGCGCCGGTGTCCTTTCCATCAGTGTGAGCAACCTCACGGTGTTCGCGCGGAAACCGGAAGAGTTTACCTCCGGCCAGCCAATCGAAAGATGCCGCGCAGCTCGGATTCGCGCATTTTGGCCGAAGATTTAGGACCATGGCTAGCCTCCGTTTCTTTGAGGATATTGTTGCCGCAGGCCGCGGCGCTTCGCGCTGCCGTCTTCCAATTTGGCTACGCCGAAGGCGATACTACTTTTTCCTCGCTCTCCAACTTCGCAATCTCCTTCTCCAACCAGTTGGCCAATACCTCTTCGATCTCCTGTTCCGTCCCAGCGCGATACAGGTGCAGCAAAGTGTCGCCGTAGGATGTCAGGGGAATGTGACGGCAGGGAACCTTCTCGCCACGTTTATCGGCAGGCACAAATTGCATTAACAAGCATTCGGCGCACGGGGTTCGATCTTCTTTCGTGTCGTAATTCATGCAGGTCGGCGAGTCTTCAAAAACCAGCTCTGCTCGCCAAGGCTCTCGAGGGGATCGCCCATAGCCGCCCTTTTTCACAAAATTAAGTTCGGCTCTCAACACCTCTAGGGTATTTCGATCGTCTTTTGGCATTGCCTCACCTCGTCCAACGTCCAACTTGACGATTATTATGAGCAGATCGGCCGATCAGGACTGTGACCGGGATCACTGTATCGCGTGACACGTATCACGGTGAACGGGCAGGATCCGGGGCACCCTAATTCAGGTGATTCGCGATGAACAATATGCAAACACCTTCAAGCGGCAGGTTCCATTTCGTGACGCGAGGCAGGGGGCGTACAATGGGTACAGCCAATTTTATGCGCTCTCCTTACGGACTGCAGATCGTCGAAAACTGCGTTACTTGCCCTCACAAGGAATCGCGTCTCTTTTGCAACCTAGCTCCAGCAGCGCTGCAACGGCTTTCGGAGATCACGTCGTCGGCCACGTATCCGAAAGGGGCCACGCTTTTTGTAGAAGGGCAACCTTCGCGAGGCGTGTTTATTCTTTGTGCTGGACACGTCAAGCTTTCGACCTCTTCCTCCGATGGCAGAACGCTGATTCTTCGCATTTCCGAGCCGGGCGATCTGCTGGGGTTGCCGGCCACGATTTCCGGGCGGCCGTACGAAGTGACGGCGGACGTGATCGAGCCCACGCAGGCCAATTTCATAAGCCATGCCGATTTTCTGAATTTCCTGCGCGATCACGGCGAAGCAGCCCTGCGCGTGGCGCAGGAACTCAGCGAAACCTACCAGACGGCGTTTGCCGAGATGCGCACCATTGGCCTTTCCCATTCGGCGCGGGAAAAGCTGGCCCGCTTTGTTTTGGATTGGAGCGCGCATCATCCGTCCGAAAATGGGATTATCAAGTTCAACCTCACGCTGACCCATGAAGAGATTGCCCAGATGATCGGCGCGTCCCGGGAAACGGTGACGCGACTCTTTGCGGACTTCAAGAAAAGAAATTTATTGCAAATCAAGGGATCGAGCGTCGTCATAAAAAACAAGCGTGGGTTAGAACAGTTGATGCAAGAGAATTAGGCCTCCCCTTTCCTGTAGTATCCAATTCATATTTGTTTCGCAGTGTGGCGTTAATTTAGCCCACAGTCAGCGATTCAAGATTTCGTTCGGCATCCCCCCGGACAGGTCTTTATTGAGCGTTGGAGGTAGTCAAGTGCCCCAGTCTCTGCGGCGCCCCAAAAATCGTATCTCTGTGCTCGTTGTTACGGCGGACAACATGACGAGCGAGTTGCTAAGGAACGCGTTCGCGCATAGTTGAAATGGTTTCGCGACCGAAACCATGACGGGAAGTTCGCAGAAAATTATTGGCGGCCTGGCGCCGCACAAAGCCGACGTGGTGCTGATCAGAGAAGAGCTTCAGAACGGTTCGCAAGCCGGCGTCAAAGTCCTTCAAAGGCTACAAAATTCTCACTACACCCCTGCCATCATGCTTCTGCAATGTTCCAAACCAGAGTGTGTGGTCAACGCTTTTCGTGGCGGAGCGCGGGGCGTTTTTTATCGTACGCACTCCTTGAAAGCTCTCTCCAAATGCATTCGCGTGGTCCACAAGGGACAAATCTGGGCCAGCAACGAGGATATCGGACATCTTATAAACGCTCTGACCCATACGAAACCAATCCAGTAAAACAATCCCGACGGAATGCCACTCTTGACACGCCGCGAAGAAGAAGTGGTTCATCTCGTCGCCGACGGCCTGAAGAATCGCGAAATTGCTCAGAAGCTCCAGGTCAAGGAACATTCCATAAGGAACTACATCTACCGAATCTTCGAGAAGTTGGGAGTGTCCAGCCGGGTCGAACTCATCCTGTATGCCTTTAGCCAGAGTGACCAGAGCCCTTAGGCTGCGGCGATTTAATATCATGCCCGCGGCTTCCCAAGGCCCAATCCGTGGCGAGTGAGCAAATCATCGCGACGCATGCCGGCCACGTTTCGCGCCGGAAGCAGGAACACGCCCCGCACATTTGGATGGAAGGGAAGCGGTTATCAATTGAGGCTATCTCTCAGCGTGTTTCTGTGCAGTGGGAGACAGAATTGAGGGCAGTCGCCAGATTTTAAAAAAGGCGCCGTCGGAAATAAGTTGAAAAACATGGCGGGGCCGACGAGACTCGAACTCGCGACCTCCTGCGTGACAGGCAGGCGTTCTAACCGACTGAACTACGGCCCCGCTGTAAAGATTCTTAATTGGTGGGCAGTGTCCGATTTGAACGGACGACCTTCCGGGTGTAAACCGGACGCTCTAACCGCTGAGCTAACCGCCCGGACCATTTAGATTCTACGGGTTAGAAGAGGAAATGCCAAGCGGTATCACAAAATTTGTGCGGGTTTTTTGCCTTTTTGTGCGGGTTCTTGAATCGACTCCTATAATTTGCGAAACTCAGGGGTAGGTTTTGCAAGTAAAGAGGAGGATTCAAAATGGAAATGCTGCTAGATTCTCTACGCTTGAATAAGTTTTCAGAATATCTTGACGATGTGAAGCGTCCGAAGACGAAACAGGAAATACTCGGCTGGGCATGGGATTTGTTTCTTCGATGGCGGGACGAGCCTGTTTTGGATGTTCTGAGAAAGGAACTTGAATCGCTCAGACGATCCGGCACGCCATATAATCGCCTGTCCTCGTTGATGCTTTTCAAGAGCGGTCAATATGACGTTGCAAAAGCAGTTGGCAGGGATGTATTCAGCGTGCGCCGTTCGATCAAACGGTTAGTCCAAATGAAGAAGGTGAACTTCATCCTAGAGGCTCTGTAGAGCAATCACGGCGAGAGCGAACACCACGGCGGCGACGGCGGCGAGTGCCCACAACTCGAACGAGCTACGCTCTAGCAGCCAAGCGTCCACGGCGACCAGGCGGGCGCGGCGATCGGCAATGAGTGTGCGATCGTTCACGATCGGCGGCGCGGTCCACAGCCAGAACAAACACCACTTCATGCGCGTTTTCGTTGCTCGATTTTTTGAGTGACGTGAGCGCGACGGCGCGGGGGTTGCTGTAGCATCTGCAAAGTCGGACGCGGCTGGCACTCTGCCGGATCATGGCCGTAAATGATTTGCACGCCGCCGTGTCCCTTGTGAAAGCGAATCGTGCTGCATGGCTTCTCTCGCCCGCAGACATACAGGGCTTCGCTGAATGCGCCGTTGTGCTTTAGAAACTCGGTTAGCTTCGCTTCCGATCCGCAGAACGGGCACAGCACTTGCAATTCGGCGCGGCACTTCTTGCACATGCCGATCATGCGGCACCGCCGTTGCTCACTTGACGTTCGCGGCGACGTTGCGCCAGGTCGCGCAAAAAACCGCGAAGCGCAATCAGCATCAACAATTCGGCGTCTGGGACTACAGGCTCCGGTGGACGCGAAAGGATTTCTAAAATAAGAGCATAGGACGGACGTACAGGTGTGCTGGTGGACATCGCTTACCCCGATGATGCGTCGCTGGCCGCTTGGCACGTGCTGCGGACGGCGAAGCAATCGAGGGTAAGACTTCTTGAGGGACCACGCGGAATTCGGGTACTGTATGCGAAGCCACTTTCGAGCTTACCCCTCGATTGTGGTCAGGGGCGGCTTTGCCGTGTCAGCGGCGGGCCGTCCCGACTGACTACCTGATTACTCTTATCGAACGAACCTGTCAAGAAATATGTCAACGTTTACGGTCAGTGAACGAAGCGGGCTTGCTTGGCCACGATCCGGGCAAGCTGGCGTGCGGCGAGTGCGCCGCAAATCTGATCGTAGATGTACTGGCATTGTGCATCGGTCGCGTCTGCGAACACAGGACAGGCGATCACGGCCAGCGCGATAGGTCCGATCATTTCCGGCGGGCACTCGCCTGTGAAGCAAATGTCACGGACCAGTTTTTCGGCGAGCTGCGCGGCGAGCTGCTCTGAATTAAGCTTGGGTGTGGAAGTCAAATTTCCCCCAGTTGGAATGCGGTTTGCGTTTCGATTTCTTCCGTCGCTTCTCACAGTAGCGGACTCTCTCTTTCCGGGGAACGATCTTACTTGGAACCAATCCATGACGAATGAGTGTCATGCGCGAAATGGAAAATCTTTTCGCCAGGTCGCGCGTGGTCGCGCCCGATGCCAGGGCAATTTTGATGCGCTCAATTTGTCCGGCATCAAGCGATTGCTTGCGGCCTTGCGCCATGCGCTTCCCCTTTCCCGTGCATCCGGCGAAGGCGATATAATGTGTGGAAACCAACACCGTACTGCGCGGCGACTTCTTTCCATCTTGTGCCATCTTGCAGAGCGCGAAGCGCGGACGCCGCTTGTTCGCGTGTCAGTTTCTTGCGGTCTTCCCGCGTCAGAGTGATACCGTTTTTAGCGGCAATTATTTTTACGGTGTGGCGCGAACATCCGAAACGCCGCCTGATTTCTCTTGTGCACTTGCCGCTGCGAATGGCTTCGATGATGGCAATATGATCGTACTTTTTCGGACGGACGCGGCGCGGCTTCACTTCGACGGCGGGCTTCGGTTTAAGGGTGAGCTTCTCTTTTTGCCCGCTCAACACTTCAAAATAATCGAGCGTTTCCCGCCGAAACTTAATGATGCCAACGGCAACGTCGGACCTCTCGCGCCGCAACTCTTGTTCTTCTTTTGGGGAAACCTCAATCAATCGCCGCACGGCCTCGATGCTGTCGTTTGTCGGCGGTTTCAAGAGAGGCAAAAGCATCTTGGCTTCGTGGCGTGGCGAATTGTCATAACTCATACTGGTAGGAATGAGTCCGTGATAAATTCCTCGTTCATACTTCGCGCCAACTAGTCGCGCCATCGTTCACCGAAGAAATTTTCGGCGCGTGGCGAATCGACCAAAAACGCACGCGCCGATCTGCGCCGCCGTTGGTCCGCGTGGCGGTCACAAAATCAAAAAAAGTCGGCGGGCAAGGAAACTCAGCTTACCGTCTGAGCAAAGGGTGCCCGCCGTTTTCGCGCCGGGTGCTCGTGGGCACTGGCGCAAAAAATCAAACTTACTTCGCGGTCCACGTCGCGGCGGTTTCGCGCACGTACAAAGTCGTACTCGCGCCGCCATCGAGCCGCAAATACAAACTGCCGATTGCGGCAGACGTCACAGATGAATCGGTCTGCGCGGACGGTGCGCCAGTTCCGAACAAGATCACGACTTGACCAACGCCGCCTGCGCCAAGCCCGAGTTGAATTCCGCCGATGCCAAGCGCGGCATTGCCGATTGTCTGTGACACAATTTCCCCCTTAGAGTTCTTCGAGGCCAGCAAGTTTGACTAATTCCGCGTCCATTCCTTCCGTTGCCTTGCGAAACTCCGGCGCACCTGCTCTCGGAACCATTTTCAAATTCACGTTATCTTCCCGATAAATAATCGAGACCGCATCCGGCCCGATCCGGTCAGGCTCACCCATGCCCATTGCCTTGTGCGTTGCGTCAAGAGATTTGCAGCATTGCACCGCGGACTCGCCCGCGGTCGTGTGCGCCGCGGCCATTGTCTTGTGGAAGTCGCGCGAAGCATCGCTTTCGTTTTCGTCGGCGGCCATCGCTTGATGTGCTTTCGCCGCCGTTGCGTGAAAATCGGCGTGGGCCGTGTGCATTTCTTTCAGGTGCTCTTTCATGGTGCTCATGTGTCCCCCTCAATATCCTGCGAAAAAACTCGAGATCCAACTGCGCGAGATCCGCTTAGGCCGCGTCGTCGTCTAACGCGATTGCCAAGTTTGTCATTTTCTCAGTCAGGGCGGCGGAGACCTTGCTTGGATTTTCGGCCCGCCATCGCTCGACGCCTTGCATCGCCGTCCGGCCCGCTGCAATTTCGGATTTCAAGAACGCGACGATGCCAGTTTCCGCATATCGTTTTTCGAGTCGCTGCGGATCGTTGCCGGCTGCCGGCGGCGCCGGCGAATTGTCACGGCGCTGGATATTCTTTTCGATCCGCGCAGATTCGGCGGAAAGTCCGTCCGTGTTGGTCCATCCGACTTGACCCGCGAGCTTCGCAGTCTCAACGAATTCGTCAACCGCATCCGGCACCCCCTCGCCTGTGATGTCTGGCAATTCCAAACCGCCAAGAAAAGCGTCCAACTCAAGATCAATGTCGTTAGGCATGGAACGATTCCTCCAATTCGCGCACGTCGAGATTTAATTCCCTGCGAACTTCGGCGCGGCGTTCGAGTAGTTCAATCAAACGCGGACGCCACCTGTCCCCGTCGCACTGCTTTTCGAGCAACGCAATTTCCGCGTTGAGCAATTCGAGTTTCTGCGTTGCGTTAAGCATGGACGGCCTTCCCCTCGACGTGGACGGTCTCGCCCGGATTGGAAGTCAAGTCGGCCAGCTCGCGCAAAACCGCGTCACGCTCTTTCATAATTTCGCACTCGCGCCGCCGTAGCTGGAATTCTTGCTCGCGCAACGCGCCAACGTCTGCCAGGTCGAACGTAAAATAATCGCCGTGCGGCGTCTTGTGCGAGAAGAGAAATTCAGTGAGCGCAGCAGCGACCGCTTCCCCTTCCGCGTTCAAGCGATCCAATCGCACGCGAAGTTCCACGGCGCGATCCGCACGCGCTTGCTGCACCGTTGGCTCCGGCGTCGCGCTCTCCGGTCGGCGGAAAATGTCCAAAATGCTCATCGCCGATTGTCATAGCACGACAACGTAACTTTACATAGCGATTCGGAAGGAATTTACGGCCGCTTTTTCTGGTAGGATGCAAACGAGGGCACCGATCATGCCAGAGGAAACCAAACCGGATGTGCTGGGCGTCATCGAATGGGGAAAAGCACAAGCCGCGAAGCCAACGGAAGAGAGCACACCTGTCTGCGTAACCTGCCAGTCGGCGGCGTGCGTTGTCAGAATTGCAAACGCTTGGCATTGTAATCAATGCGGCGAATCGTGGGGCCACGAACGCAACCCAGTGGGCACACTCACTCGCAGCGCGGCTTCCGGCTGGCCCACGCGGTAGTGTTCCGAAATTCTGCTAGGATCATCGCATCATGGCTTACAACGTCTGTTCCATTTGCTCACATCCCCAACACCCCGCCATCAATGAAGCCCTAGCCAAGCGCGTTCCCCTTCACGCCATCGCAAAACAGTTCGGCGTCCACAGGTCCAGCTTGTCGCGCCACAATCGAAAATGCTTGCGCCGTCGCCGTGAACACGGAATGAAAGGCGGCTTGCGCGTCCCCCCGTCCCAATGTCAAATCTTCGTCCACTGTGACGAAACATATCCGCCTCACATGCGGAACCAAGTCCCCGCCGATCTGCTCAACCGCGACGACGTGATTATCCTTCACATCGGCTTCGACCCCCCGCTTGCCCAACACGTCCTCGATCCGAGAGTCATGCACCCCGACCTTGCCTTCGACGAAGCCCACGCCGAAAATGCACAACGCGATTACGACAAACAAACTCGGGCCTACCTTGAAAGCGAATTGCTACGCCTCCACCAACGCGACACCCCCAAGCCTTCCTAGATTGCCCATTCGCCGCGATTTCCAGCCCCGTACAGCCACGATTGACACGCAAGATGCCTAACAGGACCACCCGGCACTCTGCCTGAGACGGTTCGCCGTATTCCCAGCCTCTTCTCACCCCTGAAAATAACTCGCAAATTTCTGTGAGCGTAGCGCGGCTTGGCGGCGTGCTCGATCCCAAAAGTTATGAGTGCCGTTCGCGCCGGATCGGGCGAAAAGGGACGCGCACAAACGTGCGGAATGGTCTATAAGCTATTGATTGCACAAGGCAATAAAAGCGCGCTCCGGCGGCCAACCGGATGCTCCGGTTACTCTATCGCCAACAATTCGCATCGTCTGATTACTGTAGAGTAATCGTTTGCGCGTTGCACTTGCCGCGTGCTGGCCGCGATCCGGGCCGAAGTCCCGCTCGCGGTCGCGTGGCCTCTATTCACGCCTTCTTTGCCTTGCGGAAGGGGATAGGTTCGGCGTTGGCGCGGGTGTCGATCCATGAGCCGGATGAGAAGACGAAGCCGTTATCTTCGGCGAAGCCGAGGAAGCGTTCAAGGATTTGATACCAGTCGTCGTCATGCTGTTCAAAGAAAGCGCGTGCGGCCTGTAGGAAGTAGGCGGCGGGATATTGGACGTTGCGGCCTGTGTTCTTGAGCGCGGAAACGCTACGGTCGCAGAGCCATCCAAGAAGTGCGCTTGTGAGTTCTATTGGAGAAATGTCGAAGTCAACGGGCCAGTGTCGGGAATCGGAGTTGAGTTGCAAGGCGTTGAGGATTTGAACGAAGTATTCGCGTTCTGATTTTGGCTCTTGGGAAACATGGCGTCCGTCCGTCTGATTTGGGACGGATGGACGTATCGGTTTAGAATCGGTTTGATCGGTTTGATTGCTGTGTCCAGACACTTCCTCATTGCTGTGTCCCTGCTGTGTCTTCTTTGTTCGTGGCGTGGACGCCACTTCTCTAGGCGTGGACGCCACCTCTCTATTTTCCAGAGGTGGCGTTGACGCCACTTCTCTCGCGCCTTCGATTGGCTCGGTTGGCTTCTTCTTCCAGATGTCAAACTTGCAAGACTTGCGGACGCCGATGATCTCGCCGTAGGGAGTGCGGATGCGAACGATGTACCGTTTGTCCAGGCGTCGAAGATTCTCTTTCACGGCGTCGGGTGACTTTCCTAAGTCTTTGGCAATCGTCTTCGACTTGATAGGTGTCCGGCCCAAACACCAGCCGATGCCGTCCGCATCCTCGAAAGTGATTTTATCGACGAGCCACAAAAATTCCCAAATGGCCGGACCAATGCGCGAGTAGTGGTCCAAGACTCCGTTCCAGACGGGAAGTGGATACGAGTCTCCCTTCCCGTACTTTCGGCCATGCGGAAATTTCGTTTGACGCTGGAAATTTTTTCGTGGTACCTTCGCCATGCGTGATCCTCCGAGGATCAAATTTATTTCCGGCCCGCTCTGAACGGCGGGCCGTTCCATTTAAGCCGCTGATTTTTTCTTCGATAAACGGCGCAACGGTGCTTCGACGGTCGCGCCGATTTGTCTTGCTCCAAGTTCAATGAGCCATCGGCCAAGATGTAAACCTTCGGCCTTCGCAGCGCGTTTCATTTTCAAGTGCAAGTTGCGCGGGATTCTGGCTTTGAACATTCGCCCGCGCTCGACTCCGATGCGCGGATCGGTATGCGGCCTGCCGCGCAATTCAATTCGTTTCGCCATGTGATTCTCCTTTCCTTCATGGGTCTACTCTATTTTTGGAACTTTACAAAACGAAAAGTGAAGATGACAATTACAAACTACACTTCGTCTGAAAGATTTCCTCATTTCCACGGCGACGGCTACTACTACGGTCTTTATCCCTGCTGTGAATTATGGTAAACGTTTAGGTGAGCCTGCCGTGCGCGAGAGAGCGAACGGACACGACGGGCCGAAGTCGCAAGACAATCTGAGTTAGCGCAATACCGTTGAGCGCGTTTGCCGATTCAAGGCGAACGCGCTTTTTTTATTTGTGGGAAGGGAGAAAACGAGAATGAAAACGAAACGGAAGATTGCCGCACGCACAATGATGACGTGGGCACGGAATCGCAAGTGTCGGGAACTACGCGGCGAAAAAAATCGCCCGCCGTCGCCAGCTCTGCGCGAGTTCATGCGGACACACAAAACCGAAATTGACGCAATGCTCGCCCGATGAAAGTCAAGATCACAGCAGCGGGACAACCTTGCCGACACTGTGGAACGCCAGTCTTTCGCCAGCATCATAAAAAGCCAGCAAAGCGGACGCGAAGCGGCTATTTCTTCTTATGGTGGTTCAGGTGTCCAAAGTGCAAGGCGTTCTACATGGTGGAAGAAGCGAAGCGGTTTTTCGATGCGAGAGATCAAGCCGTTTACGACCATGCGAAGGCGCAAGCGGAAATAGCGCGGGCATCGAAGCCCGTTGCACCGCCGATGCCAAGCGGTCGCCCGCGTCCGTCTGTGTCCAGTGTGCGCCCGCTGGCCGTGTGTCAACGGTGCGGGAGTTCCGATAGCGTAATCATACTGGACAAGACAACACGCTTTTGCGAATCGTGCATGGAAGTGATTTGATGCGTGCTGAGTTACAAAGCGGTCTTGACCTGGCGCGGACGTTGCCCACCGAAGACCTTCCGCGCTTGCTGGGCGAGCTAGAAGAAATTCGCGCCGTGGTGCAAATGCGGATCGTGACGCCCGCCGTCGCCGCGAAGTCTGGCGAAGAATGGCTCGACGTTGAGCAAGTCGCGGCGCGGTTGCACAAATCGCCGGACTGGATTTATCGCAACGCGAAGAAGTGGAACTTCGTGCGCCGCGCCGGAAAAACTCTGCTATTCAATTCGGCGGCCTTGGATTCGTTTCTGAAAAAATCGAAATGAGAAAATGGCGAACGGAAAAGATGTGCGCCGATTGTCCGTTTGCCAGTTCCGGTGCGGGCTTGCACTTGCGAAAGACTCTCGCCCGTGGACGCTGGAAACAGATTTGCGCGTCCCTACTTCGCCAAGATCATTTCATGTGCCATCAAACAACGCGATTCGATGATGAAGGCGAAGCGATCCGGGGAAGCGGTTTGATTTGCGCGGGCTCGATTGAGTGGCAAGACAAGCACGGAACTTCGGCCCAGCTTGTGCGGATTATGGAACGTCTGGCTTACTTCTCCCGAAAAAGATAGTGCTTGACCTATGCTACCAATCTGCTACCATTCTCCGTAGAGGCACTATCCATGACACCTAAGAGAGCCAAGCCCGAAAAGATCGTGCAATCCGCAATGCGTTTGCCCGCCGACTTGCACAAGGCGATAACCCGCATTGCGAAGTCGAAGCGGTTGAGCATCAGTCAAGCGGTTGTCCAGGCGGTTTCCGAATACGTTCAACGAGAGGGAGGAAAGTAAAATGGCACATGGCGACGGAAGCGTGTATGCGCGTGGCAAAAATAATCTGTACTGGATTCGCTACTACCACAACGGGAAAGAATTCAGGGAGCCGACCAAATCCGCAGACGAAAAGACGGCGCGGCGCATTCTAAGAGATCGGCTTGACGATCTGGCCGCAGACCGCAAGGGCTTGCAGAAATTCACCACGCCGGACATGAAGAAAATCACGGTGCATGACTTGCTCGAAAACGTCAAGAACGATCTGTACGGAAAGGGAAGCTCGCAGACACTTTCCACGATCATGCACGCGGACGAAGCGTTCGGGCACATCCGGGCAATGGATTTGACGGCGCAAGACGTGAAAAACTATATCGCCGATGAATTGGCAGGACGATCCGTACACAAGACGCGCGGAAAAGGGGAACCGAAACCGAAGAAGCCCGCCACGATTAACCGCGTTACCGGAATGTTACGTCACGCTTTCAAGCTGGCCGTCGAGGAAGAGAAGCTGACGCACGCGCCACACGTCAAGCAGCTAGAAGAGAACAATGCAAGAAAAGGATTTTGTACCGCTGCCGAGTTTGAACGCATCAAGGCGAATCTGCCGGATGTGTTGGCCGACTTCGCGCAGTTTGGTTTCGCTTGCGGCTGGCGGCGTGGTGAAATAAGTTCGTTAACTTGGGACAACGTGCCAGACGGCGACCGCAAGGTTACAATTTTCGGCGACCAAACGAAAAACGGGAATCCGCGATCCGTGCCCATCACTGGAAAACTGATAGATGTGATTCGCCGTCGCCGCGCCGCGATGGGATACCAGAAGCCGGACGGGACAACGGGCGCAAGCAAACTTATCTTTCATCGGGAAGGCTTGGAAGTGTTCGAGTTTAGGAAGGCATGGGCGACCGCGTGCAAAAAAGCGGGCAAGCCCGGTCTACTCTTTCACGATCTGCGCCGCAGTTTCGCGTCCGCGTCCCTGCAAGCTGGCGTCCCGCAACTGGTCATCATGGGCATCGGTGGATGGGAAACAAACGCAATGTTCAAGCGGTATGCTATCGTGCCCGAACGCGAACAAGAGAACGCAATGGAGCGCGTCGAAGCGTGGCACGCGGCGCAAACGGCGAACGCACCCGCGCAGCAAGCACAAGGCAACGTCCGCACTATGGCCGCATCGAAGTAAACGGTTATGCCATCGGGTAGTTGAAACCCAATCAAGCAATGCGATATGGGCCGGAGAGATAATCTCCGGCCTTTTTTTGTGCTATCAGACTGGTATCACAAGCCGCACATTTGTGCGGGAACGTGCGCCGGAAGGCATCGGACTGCATCGGCCAGCACCGTAGAGCCTTGCTGATTTGTATGGGGTTAGTTGGTTCTGGCCGTCATGTGTTGCATAAAAAAGCGGGTGTAAACCGGATGCTCTAACCGCTGAGCTAACCGCCCAAGTTCGTTAGTTATTTTGCTGTTACAGCTTACGCGACTCCTCTCCTTCCGTCAAATTGGCGTATCGCGCCGTCTAAAATGTAACCGAAGGGGGAATCATCGCGCCATTTAAG
>VFSW01007990.1_pt1 | contig 15272 bp, 13 predicted proteins | sample 5358111 | NCBI WGS metagenome assembly VFSW01 (sample SAMN11554181, study PRJNA540505) | mine drainage metagenome | isolation source: sediment from site ElyBrook_90M | place: USA: Ely Copper Mine, Vershire, VT | collected 2017
ACGGGGGCGTCAGCCGGCGCCCGCGCTGCCGAGCGGCAGGGTGCCGAGCAGCTCCGAGGCGCCGTTCCACAGCACCTGAATGCCGATGCAGAACAACAGGAACGCGGATAGCCGGACCACGATGGTGGTGCCGGTCGGTCCGATCAGGTCGGCGAGCCGGGCGGAGTTGCGGTAGAAAAAATAAACCATCAGCGACAGCAGGGCGACCGCGGCCAGCGTCTCGAGGAAAAATTCGAGCGATGAGGCGTGAAATCCGCTCGGCCGGCCGGCACCGAGCGAGATCGCCACCGAGATCGTACCGGGGCCGGGGGTGAGCGGCATGGTGAGCGGGTAGAAGGCGAGACGGCTCGGCGCGATGGCGATCGAGCGGGGGTTCGGGGTTTCGCTGCGCCGCTGCTCGGTGGCGTCCGGCTCGGTGAGCATCCGCCAGCCGGACATCGCGACGACGATGCCGCCCGCGACCCGCAGCACCGGGATCGAAATGCCGAAGAAGCTGAGCACGTAGGCGCCGACGTAGAGCGAGGCGGTGCAGATGCTGAATGCGTAGATGGCGACCCAGCGCGACACCTGCGCGCGCACCCGTCGCTCGAGCTCGCGGGTCGCGCCAAAGAAGATGAAGGCTCCGGAGAGCGGATTGACGATGGAGAACAGGGCGCCGAAGGCAAGCAGAAAGGTCTTCATCGACTATCGATCCTCGAATCGTGAGGCGCGATGATGCGCCGGATCGACCGGTGTCGCAATGCGATATCGCCCGCAACCGGAGCCGCTGAGGGCCGGCGCTCGGCCGCGAGAATTCGCGCAAGAATGTCCGGAATCTCGAACACCGCCCGGTTCTCGATCCGGGCGAGATTCGCGCGAAACTGGCCGAGGCACGACACGATCCTGGCCACGCCGCCGCGCAGCTCGCGGTAGGACTCGAGCACGATTCCGGCGCCGTGCTCGCGGATCCACACCGGGTTGTAGCGCTCCTGCGGCATGGTCCAGCGGTTGTGGACGACGATGACCGGCAGCCCCCGCTGGATCGCTTCGCTGATGCTGCCCGGGCCGGGCTTGCCGATGAAGAAGTCCGCGAGCCGCATGTAGTGGCCGACGTCGGCGGTGAAGCCGAGCACCAGGCGCGGCGCGCGGGACGGCAGGCGCGACAGCCGGCCGGCGAGTGCGCCGTTGTGGCCGCACACGACGATGAGCTGCACGTCCGCGAGCGTCTTCGCGATGGTGTACATCAGCCGAGAGCCGTGTCCGCCGAACATTACGAAGCCGGTGGGCAGATCCGGGTCGAGTCCGAGGCGGACGCGCTCGGCACGCCGGTCGAGGGTGTGCTCGCGGTAGAAATCCGGCCGCAGGATCATGCCGGAGGTGCCGTGGATCCGGCCGTGGTCGTAGCCGGCCGCGCGTGCCTGTGCGATGGATTTGGGCGTGCCGCAGATGAAGTGCTGCGCCTGGTGCGGCTCGATCCAGAAATGCGGAGGATGGTCCGCGAGATCGGTGAGAACGGTGACATAGGGGGCGCCGGGCCGGGCGCTCGCGAGCGCCTCGTACATCGTGCGATTGAAGTTCGGCACGAGCGAGACGACCATGTCGGGCCTCGTGCGGCGCCAGTGCCGGCGCAGGCGGCCGGTCATGGATTTGTGGCCCAGGCGGATCAGGGCCTGCAGCAGCTTCAACTCCTGGGCAAGCCCCAGGCTCCAGCCGCGGGCCAGGCGGGAGTTGTACAGGTCCTCCGGATTCATGCCCGTGGTGTTGCGGAACACGTTGCTCGGGTCGAGCACGCGACTCAGGTCGATCGGCCGCACGGTCCACGGCCGGGCCTGTTCGCTAATCATCGTTTCGAGCGCGGCGGCGGCGGCGCGGTGCCCGCCGCCGGCGTTGAAGTACACAAGATCGATGGTCGTCACGGCGGGTGGATCGGTCCTCGCGGGTCGCTCCCGGGCGCTGCCCGGTGCCGGGATTCTCGGCAAGCCTTGTGACGGTTGCGTGACCGCGGCGGGTCGGCGAAGCTGCGTGGCGGAAGTGTTACAGTGAGGGCGAGACCATGAACGCGAATCTTCATCGCAAAGCTGCCCGAAGCGAGGCGGAGCGGTTGGCGCGCATCGAACTCGCCGCCTGTCACCGGCTGGCGGCGCGCTTCGGCCTGAACGAGGGGATCGACAACCACCTCACTCTGATGGTGCCCGCAAGCAAGGACCGATTCCTGCTGGCGCCCTTCGGCCTGCACTGGTCGGAGGTCAGCGCGAGCGATTTCCTGGTCATCGATTTCGCCGGAGAGGTCGTCGAGGGAGCCGGGCCGGTGGAGGACACGGCGCTTTACATCCATCTGCCCGTGCACCGGCTCGCTCCGCAGGCGCGCTGCGTGCTGCACACCCACATGCCGTATGCGACCGCGCTCGGCATGCTCGAGGAGCCGCGGCTGGAGATGGCGGTGCAGAGCGCGCTCATGTTCCACGACGACGTGGCGTACGTCGACTACAACGGACTCGCGCTCGGTGCCGAGGAGGGCGAGCGCCTGGCGCGCGCGCTCGGAACGAAATCGGTGCTGCTGATGGCCAATCACGGCGCGCTGGTGGTCGGGGAGTCGGTGCCCAAGGCTTTCGAGCGGCTTTATTTCCTGGAGCGGGCCGCGCAGGCGCAGGTGCTCGCGCTGTCAACGGGAGGCAGGCTCAGGCGCATCCCCGACGCTGTGATCGAGCACACCGTGGCGCAATTTCGCACCGGCTCCGCCGTCGGCGGAGTCGATCGGGCCGATCTGCATTTCGCCGCCCTCACGCGCTCGCTCGACCGCGAAGGCGCGGATTACGCGAGCTGAAGTTCGCGCGGCGCGAGCGGTAGCATGCGGTCGACCACGGCGGTGGTGGGGTTGCTCGCGGCGGCGCTGTTCATCAATTACGTCGATCGCGGCACTTTGCCCACGGCCGCGTACCTGATCCAGGCGGACCTGCACCTGACGGAGCAGCAGCTCGGGCTGCTGTTCTCGGCGTTCTTCTGGACCTACGCCTGCGTGCAGGTGCCCATGGGCTGGCTCGCCGAGCGTCTGGGCGCGCAGTGGGTGCTCGCCGGGGGATTGGCGGTGTGGGCGCTGGCGACGATGCTGACGGGGCTTGCGCATTCCTTCGCCGTGCTGCTGATCCTGCGCCTGATGCTCGGGCTCGGCGAGAGTGTGGGCTTTCCCTGCGTCTCGAAGCTGCTGGCCGCGACGGTGCCGCCGAATCGGCTGGGTGGCGCAAACGGTGTGGTGGCCTTCGGGTATCTTGCCGGCCCGGCGGTGGGGACTTTTGCCGGAGGCGCGGTGATGTCGGCGGGAGGATGGCGAAGCGCATTCCTGCTCTTTGGAGCGCTCTCTCTGCTGTGGCTGGTGCCGTGGTTGCGGGTGTGCCTGCCGTCGGGGGCGCGCCGGTCTTCGCGGATGCTGCCGGCGAGCGCCGCCGCCGTGCCCGCATTCTCGACCATCCTGCGGCAGCCGGCGCTCTGGGGGACGAGCCTCGGGCTGTTCTCGAGCAACTACGGCTTTTATTTTCTGCTGTCCTGGTTGCCGTTTTATCTGGTGCGCGAGCGGGGTTTCTCGCTGATCGAGATGGCGCAGCTCGCGGGCGCCGCGTACGCGGTCAACGCACTCGCCGCCGTGGGCACCGGAGCGGCGATCGACGGCTGGATCGCGCGCGGCGGTTCGGCGGACCGTGCGTACAAGTCGATGATGGCCGCGGCGCACGTGGGGGCGGTGGCCTGCATGCTCGCGATGGCGCTCGGCGCGCGACCGGCGGCGCTTGGCGGCATGTTTCTCTACCAGGCGTTGACCGGGGCCGCGTCGCCGGGCGCGTATGCGATGTCGCAGATACTGGCCGGTCCGGCGGCCGCGGGCCGCTGGGTGGGAATTCAAAACGCGATCGGCAGTCTCGCCGGCGTGGTGGCGCCGGCGCTCACCGGGCTGCTGATCGGCGCGACCGGCCGATTCACCGCCGCCTTCGTGGTCGCAGCCGCGGTCAGCCTGGTGGGCGTGATTGGCTGGCTGCCGATGGTGCCGACCCTCGAGTGCGAGCCCGTGCCCGCGACATGAGGAAAAGACTGTCGCAACTGGCGGCGCGCCCGATTCGCTGGCTGACCCGGGTTCGCCTGTTGCTGCTCGGTCACGAGGAGCTGACCGGCCTGGTCTTCTGGGCGGCGATCACCGGCCTGTGCGGGGCGCTGGCGAGCGTGGCTTTCCGGCTGGGAATTCGCTTCGTGCAGCTGCTGCTCACCGGTGAGTCGCGGGGACTGGTGCACGCGGCGAGCGACTTGCAGGGCTGGCATCGGGTCGTCGCACCGGTGATCGGCGGGGTGGCGGCGGGACTCGTGCTGCATTTCGGGGTGAGGCTGGTCGACCGGCGCGGCGCGGTGGATTACATGGAGGCCATCGTGGTCGGCGACGGTGCGATCGCGGCGCGTCCCTCGCTGCTGCGCAGCCTTTCGTCGCTGTTCACCATCGGTTCGGGCGGTTCGATCGGCCGCGAGGGTCCGATGGTGCAGCTCGCGGCGCTCCTCGGCTCGAAGCTCGGTCTGATCTCGCGGGCGCCGGTGTCGCGGCGGCGGCTGCTGGTCGCCTGCGGCGCGGCGGCCGGCATCGCGGCCGCGTACAACGCGCCGATCGCCGGTGCGTTGTTCGTGGCCGAGATCGTCATGGGATCGATCGCGATGGAGAGCTTCGGTCCGTTGCTGGTCGCCTCGGTCACCGCGAACGTCACCATCCACCGCTTTCTCGGCTATGGCCCGGTATTCGCGATTCCGCACGTGCAGTTCGGCGGCAACTGGGAGCTGTTGCCCTACGGCATTCTCGGCGTGGTGATCGGGCATCTCGCGCCGCCCTTTCTCGCGCTGCTCGAGTGGTCCAAGGCGCGGTTCGAGCGGCTATCGGCCCCGGTGTACGTGCGCCTGGGTCTCGGCGGCCTGGTGGTCGGCGTCATCTCGCTCGCCTACCCCGAGGTGTGGGGCAACGGCTACAGCGTGGTGGGTACGATCCTGAACGGCGAGCTCGCCGGATGGCTGCTGCTCGGCGTGTTCGTCGCGAAAGTCGTGAGCACGTCGGCGACCGTGGGATCGGGCGCGGTAGGCGGCATCTTCACACCCACGCTGTTCATCGGCGCGGCCGTGGGCGCGCTCGCGAACTCGCTGATCCACTGGGGCTGGCCGGCCGCGGCGTCCTCGCCCGGCGCCTACGCCCTGGTCGGCATGGGCAGCTTCCTCGCGGCGACCACGCATGCACCGCTGACCTCGATCCTGATGATCTTCGAGATGACGCTTGATTACGACGTGGTGCTGCCGTTGATGCTCGCGTGCGTCACGGCGCTGTATACGGCGAAGGCATATCGCCGCGGCCGGTCGGTGTATCAGGCCTCGCTGCAGCCGTCGCCGACGGGCCGCGACGCCGACTGGCATCTGCGCACCGTGCATGCACTGACCAAGCCCGCGGCGGCGGTGGTCTCGGAGGACGTGTCGGTGCGCGACATGCTCGAGCGCCTGCCGAACCGGCCGGCGCAGAATGTCTATGTGGTCGACGACCGCCTGCAACTGCTCGCGACCCTGGATCCGCGCAACATTCTCGCGAGAGTGAAGTCCGGCGAGATCGACCCGGAGCGCAAGGTGGGTGAACTCGGAGTGCCGGTGCCCTTCGCCCTTACCCCGGAGATGAGCCTGACCACCGCGCTCGACGGCTTTCTGCGCGAGCAGGTGAAGGTGCTGCCGGTGGCGGCCGGACAATGGCATGCGACGCTGCTCGGCGAGGTTTCGCGCCACGACGTGCTGCTCGCGTTGCAGGAGCGGATCGCGCACAAGCCCTGAGGAGGCCGCGCGTCACCAGTTCGGATTCGGCAGCTCGCTGAACACCTCTTTCAAGGCCTGGCCCCAGCGCGTGCGGATCATCCGGAAGTACTCGTTGTCGAGATCGATGCTCATGTGGGTCGCGAGCCGGAATTCATCGCGCCGGATGATGGCGAGGTCGAGCGGCGGCCCCACCGAGAGATTCGAGCGGATGGTCGAATCCATCGACACGAGGGCGCACTTCGCCGCCTGCGCGAGGCTGCTGCTGCGGGTGATCACCCGATCGATGATCGGCTTGCCGTATTTGGATTCGCCCATCTGAAAATACGGGGTGTCGATCGAGGACTCGACGAAGTTTCCCACCGAGTAGATGTGGAACAGCCGCGGCTCCTCGCCCTTGATCTGCCCGCCGAGAATGAAGGTGCCGTTGAATTCGTGTCCTTGCTCCTTGAGGTGCGCGGCGTCGCGCGAATACACCTCGCGCAAGGCCTCGCCGACGATGCGCGCGACCTCGAACATGTTGCCGGGGCCGTGCACGCGCGGCGGGCCGACCGACCCGTCCGTCGGCTCATGCAGAAGATTCACCACCGCCTGGGTGATCGCGAGGTTGCCCGCAGACAGCAGCACCAGGACGCGGTCGTCGGCGCCCTGAAAGATCGCCATCTTGCGGAAGGTGTTGATCTGATCGACGCCCGCATTGGTCCTGGAATCGGACAGCAGCACAAGCCCGGTATCGACGAGAAGGCCGACGCAATAAGTCATGCGCGGCGATTCTACCCGACTACTGTTGCTGGTGCGCCGACTCGGCCACCAGAACGCTGGTCTGCATGCGTTCGCCGCCGCCCCCGTGGCGCACCCCGCGCACGGGCGCCGCATCGAGGTAGTCGCGCCCGACGGCGAGGCGGCAATAGGTGCGTACCGCGGGCCGGCAATGCGTCACGTCGAGGCCGTGCCAGCCAAGATCGACTCCCAGCCAGACGTCCACCCAGGCGTGACTGGCCGCGTCGCTCGCATCGCCGGTGTACAGGTAGCCGCTGACGTACCGGGCCGGCATGCCGACCGCGCGGGCGCAGGCTAGAAACACGTGTGCGTGGTCCTGGCACACGCCCTCGCCGCTCGCGAAGGCGACCGTGGCGCTGTCGCTCACGTCACTGCTGCCCTGGCGATAGCGCACGGCCCGGCAGACCGCGGCCGCCAGCGCCATTGCGCGGGCCCACGGGTCGGCGGTATTCGCCATGGCGTGCCGCGCGAACTCGAGCAGGGCATCGTTCGGCGCGGTGAGGGCGGTGGGCGCGAGGTAGGCCAAGGGCGAGAGCGGTCCGTGGTCGGGGCAGATGTCGACTTCGGCGGTCTCGATCACCCCTTGCACCACGATGCGGATCTCGCGGTGCGGCTCCTCCAGGGTGAGCAGGTGCGATACGTTGCCGTGCGCGTCGATCTGCTCGATTCGCCGACCCGGTGCGCTGATGTTCCAGGCGATCGCCCGCTGGCAGGGATCGCGCCGCGGCGTCAGGTGCAGGCTCTGCACGCTGTATTTGAGCGGCCGCTCGTAGCGATAGCGCGTCTCGTGGCGAATATGCAGCTGCATGGCTCAGGCCTCCACCGGCGGCACCAGGAAATCCGACGCGATGCGATCGCCGAGATCGCGCAAGCGGTCGGAGAATTGCGCGAGAAAGCGCGGCAAGCCGAGCTCGACGATGTCCTCCATGCGCGTGAAATGCAGCATCGCGTGCATCTCGCCGGCGCGGCGCTCGGTTTCGGCGGACTGCTCGTTCGCGACCGCCACGAGGTTCTGGTAAACCTCCTTGCAGCAGCGGATGAGGGAGCGGGGCATGTCGGCGCGCAGGATGAGCAGTTGCGCGACCTTGGTCGGCTTGATCACGTCGCGATAGACCCTGCGGTAGACCTCGAAGGCGGAAAGCGCCCGCAGCAGCACGCTCCATTCATACGGATCCGGCACCGTTTCGGCGCCGGGCCGCAGGTCTCCCTGATGTGCCGTGAGTATGCGCGCGGTGCTGTCGGCGCGCTCGAGAAAGGTGCCGATGCGGGTGAAGTGAAAAGCCTCGTCCCGCAGCATGGTGCCGATGCTGACCCCGCGTGTCAGGTGGGAGCGTTCCTTGACCCACTCGACGAAGGTGCCGATGTCGACGCGCCCCCCCCCGCGGGCGGCGCGCGCGCCCCCCGCGCGCCCCGGGGGGTTGAGGGGGGGCCCGCGCGCGGGGGGGCAATTGCCGCGCCCCCCCTCGACGCCGGCGCCGCTGCCGCCGCGCGCCGCGCCGCGGGCGGCGAGCGAGCGCGCCTCGAGCCAGGTGGAGTTCAGGGTCTCCCAGAGCTCGGAGGTCAATGTGCCGCGCACCGCGCGGGCGTTTTCGCGCGCGGCGCGCAGGCAACTGAGGATGCTGCCGGCGAAGTCCCGGTCGAGCGCGACGAACTCGAACACCGCGCGCGGTTCGATGCGTTCGTGGCGGTCGCCGTAGACGTGTTCGACATGCAAGGCGATCATGGTCGCGCGCAAGGACGCGGTCAGCTTCTCGGCCGCGTGCGGCAGGAGCGACATTCGGTAGTGCGCGTCGACCAGTCGCGCGAGGCTCTCGGCCCGCTCTATGTAGCGCGACATCCAGTAAAGATGGTCGGCGGTGCGGCTCAGCATTCGCCTTCCAGAACCCAGGTGTCCTTGGTTCCGCCACCCTGGGAGGAATTGACGACCAGAGAGCCCTCGCGCAGCGCCACCCGGGTCAGTCCGCCCGGAACGATGGTGACATCGCGCCCCGAGAGGACGAACGGGCGCAGATCGATGTGCCGGGGCACCAGCCCGGGTGCGGCGAAGGTCGGGCAGGTCGACAGCGCGAGAGTGGGCTGGGCGATGTAGGATTCGGGGCGCGCGAGTATGCGCGCGCGGAAGGACTCGATCTCGGCGCGCGTGGCGGCCGGTCCGATCAACATGCCGTAACCCCCGGCGCCGTGCACCTCTTTCACCACGAGTTCCGGCAGATGATCGAGCACGTACGCGAGATCCTCCGGGCGGCGCAGCATCCAGGTCTGCACGTTGCCGATCATCGGCTCCTCTCCCAGGTAGAAGCGGATCATGTCCGGTACGTACGGATAGATCGATTTGTCGTCCGCGACTCCCGTGCCGATCGCATTGGCGAGAGTCACGTGTCCGGCGCGATACGCGGTCAGAAGTCCCGGGACGCCGAGCATGGAATCGGGACGGAAGGCGAGCGGATCGAGGAAGTCATCGTCGATGCGCCGGTAGATCACGTCGACCCGCTGCGGACCGCGGGTGGTGCGCATGAACACCGCCTCGTCGCGCACGAACAGATCCTGCCCCTCCGCCAGCTCGACCCCCATTTGCTGGGCGAGAAAGGCGTGCTCGAAATACGCGCTGTTGTGCGCACCGGCGGTCAGCAGCACGACCGTCGGATCGGCGACTCCGGTGGGCGCGACGCTGCGTAAATTGTCCAGCAGAACCTCCGGGTAGTGATCGACCGGAGCGATCCGGTGCGCCGAGAACAGCTCGGGGAACAGCCGCATCATCATTTTGCGGTTCTCGAGCATGTACGAGACCCCGGAAGGGACGCGCAGGTTGTCTTCGAGGACGCGGAATTCGCCGGCGCCGTCGCGAACGATGTCGATGCCCGCGATGTGGGCGTAGATGCCGCCGGGAACGTCCACCCCCTGCATCTCCGGGCGGTATTGCGAGTTGCACAACACCTGCTCGGCCGGCACCACGCCGGCCGACAGAATGCGCTGTTCGTGGTAGATGTCGTGGATGAAGGCGTTGAGCGCGCGCACGCGCTGCTTCAGTCCGGACTCGAGATGCAGCCACTCGGCGTGCGGCACGACTCGCGGCACTATGTCGAACGGGATCAGGCGCTCGGTGCCCTCTTCCTGTCCGTAGACGGCGAAGGTGATCCCAACCCGATGGAACAGCGCGTCCGCTTCGGCACGCTTTTGCGCGAGTCGGTCGATGGGTTGGTTGCGAAGCCATTCGCCATAGGCGCGGTAGTCGGCGCGAGTCGCGCCGTCGTCCGCATGCATTTCATTGTATGGCTTGTTGTCCATTTTCCCCCTGGCGGATAGAAGGCGAATTCCATGCCAGGCAGAAGACCCGGCCGCCAATCAGGTACTTAAGATTCGGCAGTCAATAATGCCGCACTACCGCGAAGCAGCTCCTGCCCCAGCTTAGTGCGCGCCGAGCTCTCCGGCCAGCGCCGTCGCCGCCTGGCAGCCGGGGTCGCCGGGAAAGCGTGCCGCGAAGTCGCCGAGCAATTGCCGGGCGATGCCCGGGTGGCCGCCGCCGTGGGCCGCAAGCTGTGCGAGAAACAGGGTCGAAGCGGCGGACTTCGGCCGGAAACTCGGGTCCTCGCGCAGTCGTTTGGCGAGGGCGTCCAGCGCCTCGCCGGTTCGCCTGCCCTGCAGCAGTCTTTCCAGGTATTCCTCGGTCATGCGGTTCGCGTAGCGCGGATCGTTCCAGTTCGTCAATCGAGTGGTGAGCCAGCGATAGTCCTCCAGGCGGTGGCCTCGACCGGTCAGCCAGGTTTGCAGCATGTCCCAGGCCTTGGCAGGGTGACCGGCCCGCACTTGCCCGTAGGCGTCGGTCAGCATGGCCTCGTTCGCACGACCATCCTCGATCTGCAGCTTGGCCGCGGTCAGCTCGGGCGATCGCCATACCTCGAGGCCAAGCTCGTCCCTGCTTTCATACAGTGAGCCTGCGAGGAAGCAGAAGACGGAGAACTCGGCGAACAGGTCGTATGCAGTCCGCAGGAGCGACCAGATCTGCAGACGCGCGAGCAGGGAGCCGAGCAGCGCGTACGCCGCGACGGATGCGCACACGCATAGGTAGCGCCGCCCCATGCCGACGACCATACGGTGGAGCTTCAGCGGATTGAGGGCGCTCAGCGGATTCCGCTCGATGCCGAGCACGGCAACCGAAGCGGGCAGCAGGGCGCCGGCGATGGCAGCCAGTACTGCCGCCGCCACCGTTCCGCCCACCCTGGCTGTGAAGAATACGGCGGCGAATACCAGGCACACGATGATCAATTGTGCGATGGGACGAAACTCGTCGGCCGGATTGACCATTTGAATGTCGAGCGCCGGCGGGTCTTCGAAGCCTTGCAGAACGTGGTCGAACAGTACGTATGCGTACTTGAAGGACCATGACGCGAGGATCAGCACCAGGGGGAGGCCTAGCAGCCCGGCGTGCGATGCGATCGTCAATAGAACCGCAAACACAACGACGACCCCGGCGGGGCCGGCGCGGGCGGGGAGGAGGAGATAAGTAGCTTGCCTATGCATTTCGGTCGCCTCAATTAGCACAGGCCCATGAGAAGAAAGCGAGTAACTATGACCGCCTAAAGCAAAATGTCAGTCAAGGCTGATTACTTGGTAATCGGGTTCGATGGAGTCTGCCAATATAGATCTTTTGTGTAGGTTCGATTCATTGGCGTTATGTGCGCGCCACCTAGATATGGTTTCACAAGCCTTCGTGCCTGATAAAAGTAAATTGGAATAATTGGGTAATCGTTTAACAAGGACTGCTCTGCTCGACGTAGCACACGAAGTCTTTCATTAGCGTCCGACGTTTCTCGTGCGTCGGAAAGATATCTATTAAATTCTGCGCTGCGATAGTCGGGGTCATTTTGAGCGTTTCCATCGGAGAAATTTTCTAGGAAATTCGCGGGATCATCGTAATCGGCACTCCAACCCAGACGAGCTACGTCCCAAAGCCGATGATCGTGGCGACTGTCTAGGAATACTCGGAACTCATCGCTGACCAGTTTGGAGTCGACTCCTAAATCCTGCTTCCAATTACTGGCGATCGCCACCATGACTCGACGAATCCCTTCGCCGCTGTTGAAATAGAGCCGTAAATGCAGCGGGTGATGCGAAGAATATCCCGCTCTGGACATAAGGGATCGCGCCGCTTCAAGTCTCATTTCTCGAGACCAAAGTGACCATGGGTACTCGGGGCGATCGTACCCAGTTACTCCTTTTGCGACGAAGCTGTATGCGGGCGTTACGCCGGGTGCCACATATTTGGCGATCATCTCCCTATCTACTGCCATAGAAAGAGCCTGTCGTACATCCTTGCTTCCGCGCAGCGGAGGCTCAGCCAAGTTAAGTGCTAAATACATCGTCCAAAGAACCGGTGCCGTTTGTACTTCGGCAGCTTTCATTTCTTGAATTCGTGGGAAATCGGGTGCGGGAATCGTGAACGTCAGATCAAGTTGATCTGCTAGGTATTCGCGTAGCTCGGTACTTTCCGATTCCTCGATTTGATAGCGGACGCTGTTTATGTCAACGGAATTGGAACTCCAATAGAACGGGTTTCGCGTCAGTTCAATGAGTGAGCCCGGTAGTCTTCGCGCGAGGACGTAGGGCCCGTTTACTGGTGGCTGATAGTGATGCACCGCGCTGTCTTGCGGGGCCTGGTTGTCTACAAAACGCGGTGCAGCGATTGGTTGCGCAAGGATTTGGAGTAGGTAGGGCGCGGGATGTTCAAGAGAAATCCGAACTTTAGATTGCCCGTCAGCTTGCACGGCGAGAGAGGAAGGCGGTGCGCGTCCGGCAATGATCTCGCTCGCTCCCTTGATTATTCGAAGATTTGCTGCCGATCCGGATGCTGTTCTTGGGTCAATGGCTCGGCGAAGACCTCGAACGAAGTCGTCGGCGACAATCGCTTGCCCGTTTGACCACTTGGCGTCTGAGCGCAGTTCGAACTCATAGACTGTGCCGGATCTATCGATCGCCCATGAACTGGCTGTGCCGGGAACGATTTGCCCCAGTCGATCTTCCATAGTTAGGCCTTCATAGAGATCACGGATCACCTGAAAAGAAAAGTCGTCGTCTGCTAGTTGCGGGTCGAGCGTACGAGGTTCTCCGGGCAAGCCTCTGCGCAAGATCCGCTCACCGTTGGCATTTGAGGCTGACGCATTCGTCTGTTGTAAGAGCGGTGTTTGAGGATGCTTGGGCTCGCAAGCAACACTGATAGCGATATTTACCATAAGAATGGTGCATCGCACCATTGCATGCCGAGGCCCCACTCCTTTGGGTGGTTCCGCACCGCGTATGCCTGTCTTTTCAGCCACTTGCTGCATACAATTTGAATCCTTTGACATAAACTGACTAGCGCAGACTTTAAGAGAAAAGACCAATTTCCTTTGGAAATGTGTGAAATCGCTCACAAATGCCAGATAATGTAAAAACAGCACTTTCGGTCTCGCTGAGACGTCTAATGCGGCCACTGGTAAGGATTATGTTGCGTGAGGGCCTTACATATTCTCACTTCGCGTCGATAGCGCAGATCGCTTTCGTTGAATCGGCTGCGAAGGACTTTGCTGGAACTGAGAGAAAGTCGTCCGTCGAAACGGTATGTGCTCTGACGGGAATGCCCGTTGATGAAGTCAATGCGGTATTGCTTGAGCAAGAGAGATTCGACGCTAGCGAGTTGCTAGAGATATCCAACCCATTCGCGAGAGTTCTTCACGGTTGGCATAACGACCGTGACTACGTCGGTCCCTACGGCTTTCCCATTGACCTCCCGTTTATTGGCCGTACGCATAGCTTTTCGTTGCTGGCGACTCGTCATGCATCTGGTGTTTTGCCGGAAGTGATATTGCAGGAGCTAATTCGGATTGGTGCGGTAACCGAAGTTGGGGCAAACGTTTGGAAGCCGATGAAGCAAGAGTACATCGAACCCGCCTTGACCCCTGAAAACCTTGGGCGAATGGCTAGTCTTGTCGAGTCGCTCCTGGCAACTCTTGAAAACAACACTCGCGGTAAGCGAGATGGTACCGACCTATTTGAGCGGACGATGATAGTGGACGCGCCTCTTACGAAGAGACAGCTCTATGAGCTCCAGGCTCAGCTAAAAGTAGTCGGCGGGCAGTTCCTTCATCGCATAGACAAGTTTGCTGCGATTGATCTCCTCGCAGCTCTTCCTGCTGCAGACAGTGAAAAGGCAGACATCCGCGCTGGCTTGCAGTGCTTCCTATATGTGGAACCACCCGAGGACTCCGTGCGTTTGCGAGACGCGATCGATTTCTCGCGACAATCAAGTTGACCTAATTCGACGCGCATTCCAGAAAATGCATTAAAGGTAAGGGGATAGGGATGAATAATAGCTTAGGGAAGTCGGCAGTTCTGATGAGCGGCCTGCTATTTGCTCTTGGTACCTTCTCTATCACGCCTGTCGGCGCTACCACTAGCGTTGCGAGTTTAAAGACCGCATATGGTGACGACCTAAAAGCGGTGGGAGAAGTCGAGTCTGTCGACAATGCTCGCTTGACGATCATTGTCGCAGGTCAGCAGGTAGTCGCCTCAAATGACACTGTTTTCTCAGTAGACGGGAAAACGGTTTCTGGCGCATTTGCCGGACTGGCAATGGTGCAGGCGGGTGACTTGGTCGCGGTAACTGGGCAGGCTGACCACCCCGCAATTTCCGTCACAAAGCTAGAAGAAGGTTATGTCCCCGGTGCAACCGAGGTTTATGTTCGCGGAAAGGTTACGGCGGTTGACGCAAGCATTGGCACGGCCAAGATAGATCGACTCAGCGTTGATCTAACGCCCACGCTTTCGGATCCCGCAGGGGCCACTATTGAAGTTGGCCAAACCGTTGAAGCCACGGGCATTCAACCGAGCTCGGGTTCACGAATGCTAGCTCGCTCGATGTCAACTATTCGTTCTTCTTCTGTTCAGCCTAAGTCGATCATTGGCACCTCGTCAATCATCGGCACCTCGTCGATCATTGGTACGTCCGAGGTTTACCCAAGGTCGATAATCGGCACTTCGTCGATCATTGGCACCTCGTCAATCATTGGTACGTCCGAGGTTCACCCGAAGTCGATAATCGGCACTTCGTCCATTATTGGAACGTCGGCTGTTGAGCCGAAGTCAATCATCGGCACCTCGTCAATCATTGGTACGTCCGAGGTTCACCCGAAGTCGATTATTGGTACATCATCGATCATTGGAACTTCGGCCGTTGAGCCCAAGTCCATCATTGGCACTTCGTCAATCATTGGAACGTCATCCATTATTGGTACGTCGGGGGTTCCGCCAAAATCGATTATTGGCACTTCGTCAATAATTGGTACATCAGCTGTTGAGCCGAAGTCGATCATCGGCACCTCGTCAATAATTGGTACGTCATCGATAATTGGTACGTCCGAGGTTCACCCGAAGTCAATCATCGGCACTTCGTCGATCATTGGCACTTCCGGGGTTCGCCCGAAGTCGATAATCGGCACTTCGTCCATCATTGGAACGTCGGCTGTTGAGCCGAAGTCGATTATCGGAACCTCATCGATTATTGGCACGTCGTTGATGATGGACGCATTGGGCGAAAGCGCGCGAAATGCATATGGGTTGTCTTCGGACTAAATATGCTCGAGTGGTCGCTCGAGATGTGTACGACGGTGCTTCGCTGCTGCCTTTCTATTACACACATCTTGCGTGATTTTCGCTGACTTTGTGATGGTCGCATA
>VFSW01007991.1_pt1 | contig 15270 bp, 13 predicted proteins | sample 5358111 | NCBI WGS metagenome assembly VFSW01 (sample SAMN11554181, study PRJNA540505) | mine drainage metagenome | isolation source: sediment from site ElyBrook_90M | place: USA: Ely Copper Mine, Vershire, VT | collected 2017
GACTGGCGAGCGTGCAAGGCCGGCGGGCGCGAGCGCAGCGCCAGCCAGGCAAATAACACGCCCAACAACACGCCCAACAACACGCCCACAACTCCACTAATCCATGTTTCCATAGAGCCAGATACCACGCGCCACTCCATTTGCGATTCTAGCCTAGCACCACCGGCAACAGATGCGCGGTGCTGTCCCGGATTCGCGAGACCCACACTTGTCCTGGAGGAACCTGTGTCGTAGCGAACATCCCGAGGTTTTGTCCCGGAGAAGTCCGTTTCGTCCCAGCATCCCCACGCTTGTCTCGGAGGAACATCTGACAATAGCCCGGCGTTTCCAACGCCGGGTCAGCGCGCCGCACATAGAACCGCGTCCCGGAGGGACGCCTGAAGTTCTCCCGCCGCCGCAGAAGCGCCGGTACGCCGAAACTGGAAGAGCCAAGTCCGCTTCAGCGGACGCCGCGACGACAACCGGCGCCTTTGCAAAGAAAGCGCAAAGTGTGTAGCTTTTTTATAGTGATGACACAGGCTGAACAGGCATGGCCATTTTGTTTAGATTGCGGAAGTTCGATCCAAACGGGCGATCCATCTCTTCCCAGGTAATTTCACGGTCTGCGAGCCGGTTCCGAATGTGGCTCACGTTTGCGCTGGGAACGATCTTGCTGGTGTGCGCAAACCTGGTCGCGGCCCAAGCCGGCGGACCCGCAATGGCAGGTGGCTCAACGCTACCTGGAGGCGTTGTCCAAAGAGACGCTCTGAAGGATTTTCACCGCACCCTGGCGGTGCAAGCCACAACTCACCAGATTGCTGAGTTTCAAAATGTTGTGGGTGCCACCGACCTGGCCCTAGGAAAGCTCAAGCCGCTCGTGCAAGGTTCCACCCCCGTGAACCGGACGGGCCTCGCATCTTTCGATCAGGCTCTGCAGGATGCACTGAGCGCGAGCAAGAAATTTCAGGCCGGACTCTCAGAGCCGCAAGCCTCAGGACTCAGGGAGATCGTCCGAAGGCTGGAGAAGGCCAATTCAGACCTGGAACAAGAGGCGCGCCGGTTTGACCAGACCGTCGTATCCGAAGCAGCCACGGCGGAAATCTCGGCTCATGCCGATGCTCTCGACAAGGCCCTCGCCGAGTTCTCGAACGCGCAGCTCGCCGTTGGCCGCGAGATGAGCATTGTGTTGGCAACCGGTCAGGATCTTCGTTTCAATCTTCCTTCCGTCAGGAATCCGGTAACCATAGGGGCTCGAACCATTGTCGTAGGCGTTTCCGGTTCTCTTTCCCAAACGCGTTCGGAAGGCGGCCTGCGGACATTCGGACTTGCGATGGCGGGAAACCTGGTGGATCTCCAACACAGCATTACCGAGCTCATGAATGCTGAACTCGATGAAAGAAAATCGTGCGGAGAGCGGCTGTCGGTTCGTCAGGCAACCATCATGCCCGCCGCCCCTGCCAGCAATCTTGTTCTGCAATTGCACTATGAGCGCTGGTTGTGTGCCGGTTCCTTTGGCCAGTCGATATCCACCGAACTCGCCGAAGGCAACGGCACGGTCGAAATTCGGCTTACTCCCGCGGTAGGGAAATCGAATGTCATAAGCCTTGCAGCCGATTTCAATCGCATCGACGCACACGGCATGATGGGCGAGGCCCTTCGCTCAGGAGACCTCGGCTCCGATCTCCGCGAAAAGGCGGTGAACTTGCTCTCGTCGGCGCTGCAAGCTTGCGCCGACTTCAACAAGACTCTTCCCCAATCCGTGCAGGGTGGCGCGACCCTGCAGAGCGTCAGGTTCCAGGAGGTTGGAGCAGGCGGATTGAGCGTGGTATTAGAAGGTCAAGTCCAGGCCTCCAACGAGCAGGTCAACGTGCTGGCCAAGCAACTGAACCAGACACTATCTGCACAAGGCAATCCGGCACAATAAAGGGTTGGAGTCGACCCATACTTTTCACCCCGCTGTGCTAACCTTGGCCTGCCCTCCGTCTGCGGTTCCGCCATGGAATCCACTGCCCCATTCCGCTCATCTCAAGCTGCTCCGAACATAGTCCGCATCGGCACTGCGGGCTGGTCGTACAAAGACTGGGACGGAATCTTCTATCCGCCTGGGATGCAGCGCCGCAAAGTCCATCCACTCGAATACCTGGCGCGTTTCTTCGATACCACGGAAATCAACACCTCGTTGTACGGCCCGCTCAAGCCGGAGTTAGTCAAGCTCTGGTGCCGCAAGGTGGCGGCCGTGAATCCACAATTTCTGTTTACCGCCAAGCTCTATCGCGCCTTCACACACTCCCCGCTTGCAGTCATGGAGCCGACCTCGGCTGCTAGTATTCGCCCCACCGATGAAGACGAGATTAAAACGCGCGAGGGACTCGATGCCCTGGCGAACGAAGGCCGCCTCGGCGCGCTGCTCATCCAGTTTCCCGTCTCGTTCAAGAACACGTCGCTGAACCGCGAATACCTCGACCGGCTTCTGCGCCAGTTCATCGAGTATCCTCGCGTCGTGGAAGTCCGCGACTCCAGCTGGAACAATGCGGAAACGCTCGCCGCCTTCATGCAGAAGAATGCCGCATTCTGCAATATCGCCCAGCGGGTGGTGGGACGATCGCGCGGTCCCACCGAGCATGTGACTGCGCCCCTCGCCTACGGGCGCCTGCACGGCCGCAACTACGACCAGTGGTTCGACTCCGACAACCGCAACGACCGCGACAACTATCTGTACAGCGAAAGGGAAGTGGCAGATTGGAAAGCACGCATCGAAAACGTTGCAGAGAGGGCGCTGACGACGTACGTCATCACCAACAACCACTTCGAGAGCAAGGCGGGGGTCAACGCATTGGAGTTGAAAGCCATGGTGACCGGAAAGCGCGTGCCGGCTCCGCCGACCCTGATTCAGAAATATCCGGAGCTGAGAAGATTCGCCGATCCGGCGGAAGATTTGGGAAGTCCGGAGTCTGGCCAATTCCCACTGCTCGCTTGAGTGCCGACGAAAGACGGAAGGAACCATTCGGCAAGCATCTTGAGACTGTAAGCGCACGCGCCCGACGTCAGGTACGGCACACGTTCTTAACGTCCGGCAGATGAGTGCCAACAACTGACCCATCCGCCACTAATGGCTAATCCCTAATCCCTCGCCTTGTCTCCCGTACTGGTCATGGCGTTTCCGGCGGCGTGCCCGGGATGATCGTCGGCGGTACACCGGGTGCAGGTGCGGGCGGAATACCTAGGTCCGTGTCCGGATATGGCGGCAAGTACACGGGTAGCGGCGCGATTGGCGGCACCGGCACTGGATGCTGTTGGGACTCCCGTACCGCTTTCGCAACTTCCTCTTCCTGCAGTGTGACCGGTTGCAGCAGCGTCATCTGAATCGGCGCACCCGCGACAAGATAGAAGTGATGAGAGCTGAACAGCAGCGTCAGCGAGGCAACCATTCCGATCGCCGCACCAACCCCGGCCCCGATTGCCGTGTCTTTGCTCGAACTGCCGGGGACAGTCATGCTCGACGTCAGGCAATAGGGCGGCGGCCCAGTGCAGCCGGGAGGCAGAGTTGTGGTCATCGTCGACTGCGAACTTCCGACTGAGTGGCCGATCAGTGCGCCTATCCCCGCTCCCGCCACCGGCAACGCGAAAGCGCCCACCGTCCGTCCCTTGCCCGGATCTTTGATCGCGTATCCCTCATCGCTGTGCAGCGTGATTGGTCCTGCGATGGGCGTCACGTAACCGTCGGGAAAGGTGATCGACAGGGACTCCAGGCGTAACTCGCCTTGCGTGCTTTTTCTAGACAGCTTACCGATGGTCCCCTGGACAAACGTTCCCGCCGGGATCACGACTTCCCTTCCGTAATCGACCGGCGACAGGACTTGGGCAAAAATGTCATCGCCGCGACGGACGTATCGGCTCTGAATGGGCTGTGTGAGCACGAGGGCGATTCGAGTCCCGGCCGAGATGGTGACTGTAGGTTTGACGTCCGCTTGCGTCTGGGTGGGTTGGGAATTTGAGTCCTGCCTAGCGGATTGCTGATCCTGCGCCACGCCGGGCAGCGTGAAAAGAACTGCAGCAGAGGCGATCACAATCCGTTTGATCACTCTCTTAAGTTGGTTGGAAGAACCCAAGATCAGGGAAGAACGTGTGCAGCTGGAGCGAAGGCACGACACGCGGCACCTCCTCTGGAAAGCCTCTAAGTGGCGCTTTCGATTGCAAAACGAAGCTGCAAGAGAAAACCCGCCTTCCATCGATTGGACTCGCGGATTCAGCCGAAAGGTATCCTCTCGCAGGTAAATGTTTGCAAAGAGAATGTCGGGATTTGTAAACAGAAGCGCCGAGTGTCCTGCCCAGTTACAGGGGCATGGAGCGCAGAGCCAACTCGATGGCGTTATTCATCTCAGACTTGGTCGCTCCGTTGACCGCCTGAACCCCCAGGTCGTTCCGCAAGATTGAGATATATCGCGCGAGGTCTTTCGAATCTACATCCTTGGGGCGAATGGGGCAGCCGGATGAAATCGGCAAAGCAGCCGTGTTCCTTGCTTCCGACGATGCCAGTTTTGTGGCCGGGGTCGAGCTGTTTGTGGACGGTGGCGCAGCGCAGATGTAAGAGGTGGACTGGCGGGGAAGTGCCTCGTAGAGACGTTGCTTGCAACGTCTCTCCCGCCATCATTCGATACGGTGTATGCAGAGACGTAGCAAGCTACGTCTCTACGAGTCGACCTTTTCAGCGACCCAGCGAGAGATCGCGGTGACCACTTTGCGCGGAGCGAAGCGCGTGGACTGTGCCACCAGCCAGTTTTGCGCGCCAGAAATGGCGAGAGTGCGGGCTTCCATCAACGCGCGGTAACCGTCGAGCGCAACCTTGTCCGCATTCATCGCGCCGAGTTGTTGGAACAGCCGCGACTTGTCATTGCCTGCGCGCTTGGCAAAACCGGTGTGCGTGGCGCCGGGGCAGAAGCAGGTGACCGTCACACCGGAATGACGCAGTTCGTTGGCGATTGCTTCCGAAAATGAAATCACGTATGCCTTCGTCGCGTAGTAAACAGCCATCAGCGGGCCAGGCTGAAATCCGGCGGTGGACGCGACGTTCATGATGCGCCCGCTGCGGCGGGCAATCATAGGCGGCAGGAAGAGCCTGGTCAGCTGGGTCAGCGCTGTGATGTTGAGATTGATCTGTCCGAGGATTTGCTCTTCGGACATCTGCGCGAATTCTCCGAACGTGCCGAATCCTGCATTGTTGATCAGAATGTCGATCGTCGTTCCCTGGAGTTGATCGAACAGAAACTTCGGAGCGAGCGGTTGCGCGAGATCGATGGCAAGTGTCCTGACTGCGATTCCGTGAGGTTGCAGTTCGCTTGCGGCATGGGCCAGTCTTTCGGTGCTGCGCGCCACCAGAACCAGGTTGTGATGATCGCGGGCGAAGAGCTTCGTGAGTTCGTATCCGATGCCGCCGGAAGCGCCGGTGATGAGAACGGTTCTTGAGGTGTCCATAGAAAGCTCTTATACACCCGCTTGCGGATGTAACGATTCTTAAACGCCGTATGCATGGGATGCATATAAAACAGCGCTTTCTGAGGGCAGATCACTCTTAAGCACGTGGAGAGGATTGAAAGCTACCGCCTGTCAACATCAGTGGAGAGGCATCTCGGGCGATGGATTCAAGATAGAGGTGACTGCCGTGCTTCCCAAAACCGGCGATACTCAAGCCGCTTTTACGGTATGGCCGACCGGTGTGCGAAGTTCATCCCGGTACAGAAGGCTGCTCTGCAGCGGCTGGGGCAGATAAAACGCATCGTGGATGGCTTCGACCTCGTCGCACGGAACCGATCCGGTTGCTGTTAGTTCGCGCAGCCGTGTGGCCAGCTTTGCCCTGGCGTCCTGGATCAATCCGGTCACGCGTGCGCGATCCTTCTCCAGAATCGCGGACATATAGGCTTCTTTCCAGTCAAGGTTTTCAGGTTGAGTAAGGATGCGAGAAGACATAGAGTACCTCCAACAATCTCGCTGTTTATGAAATCCCCTGGGGAATATCGCAGATTTTATGAAGGCGGCCGCGGCGAGTCAGTGATTGGAATCACAACAGGGTCAAAAAGCAGAAAAAACTGTGACGAGGCGCTTCTCCAATCCCTCACGAGAGGGCTGGAGTTGTCGGCGCAGGCGCTCCTTCTCCGGATCGTTGAGCGGCGACACCTGGATGGACCGACAGCGACCCCAGGAATGTTTCTGGCGTAGAGCCGCGTTGGCCGGCATTGTTTGTCGATTTCCGAATCTTCGCGCAATACGAAATTGAGGACGCAAAAAAGACCCCATCCTAACGTCGCAGAAGGCGCAACGTTAGGACGGGGCACTCTGATATTTCTGCTGCCCGCTGTCTACGCGTGCACTAATTCGACTCCGTAGATCGAATGCCAGCTCGTAGCGGCTTTCAGCTTGCCATTGACGTTGTTGATGTTCTTCACGCCTTCGGTTTCAAGCCACTTGCGGAACGCCGCAGCGCCCTGCTTCGCGTAGACGGGAATGCCTTCTTTCCATGTCGCGCGGCCGCAGAGGACACCGTTGAACTTCACGCCGGATTCTCCGGCAAGTTCCAGCGTCTCGCTGAATTCTGCGTTGCTTACGCCTGCCGACAGATAGATGAACGGCTTGGTCGCCACGCTGGCGGCTTTGTGGAACAGGTCGATGGCTTCTTTTTTGGTGTACGCCTTTTGTCCGGCGAAGGACTTGGTGCCTTCGACGAACTTCATGTTCACCGGCACTTCGACCTTCAGCACGTCAACGCCGTAGCGGTCCTTCGAGAACTCGCGCATACTTTCGGTGACGATGTGCGGTTTCTTCTTGGCGTATTCCAGGCCCTTCTCGTCGGCACCTTCCTCGTAGCCGACAAACTCCAGGAAGAACGGGATGTCGTTGGCGCGGCATTCGTCGCCGATGCGCTCCACCCATGCGTGCTTGGTCTCGTTGACATGCTTGGGATCGTCGGGCGTGTAGTACAGCAGAATCTTCACGCAATCAGCGCCGGCTTCTTTCAGGCGTCGCGCGGACCAGTGATCGAGCAGATCGGGCAGGCGGCCGGGACCGGTCTTGTCGTATCCGGTCTTTTCATAGGCCAGCAGCAGGCCGGCATTCTTGGCGCGGCGCTTCGACGCGGGCAGGCCCCACTCGGGATCGAGCAGGATGGCCGACGCATGCGGCGTGAGAACTTCGGTGACCAGCGACTTGAACTCTTCCATCATCGCGTCGGTGACTTCGCCGCCTTTTTCCTTGGCCAGAGACTTCTGCAGCGAGCCGCGCTGGTCCATGGCCGCGGCAGCGATGACGCCGTGGTCGTTGGAGACTTTTTTGAGACCGGCAAGTTTGCCCGGGGTAAGCTTCATGAGAATCCTCCTAGAGCGGATGAAGATGAGTGCTTGGAAGTACCCATTATTGTAAACCAAAGCGGCGCACTCGAATGCCATCTAACGGGGCAGTGGAAAGTCGGAAGACAGCTGTGAAGCCCGATTCTGCACTTTCAGTCCGCGAACGCGCCGGAATTCTTCTTCGTTGTTGGTGACGAGGATCCGCTCGGCGGTTAGCGCGTGGGCGGCGATCTACAGATCGTTGTTGCCGCGCCTTTTGCTTCCAGTTCGGCCGGGATCGTGCCGTGACGCGGGTCACTGAAGAAAAGGATTCCTGGGAATATTCTTACACTTGAAAGTCACCTGCCACGAACGACAGGGGTTGGGGGTGACATTATGCTAATTACCTTGATGTTGTTATGCGCAGTTGTCGCGATCCTGCTCATTGGACTCGCTGCATTCACCGAATTCCACGACCTGTGGGCGCATCCGGACCACAAGGCCTCCGAAGAGGAGGATTTTCACATTGCAAAACCGAGACTGCGATGACGCATCACTCGGCTGTCCAGGATGGGACACAAACCCACGAGAGGCGAGGGTTGGACGGGGATGCTTGGGGGAGCTCCCTGGAGGTGGTATAGTGGTATGACCGCTGGTTTTTCCCATTTACGTCCGTAGCGGTTTCATCAAAGATTCAAATCAGGGCGAATTCGAGAATCCGGTTCCCCGTGGGCACCTGATTCGGGCGAGGAACTGTCATATGGCCATTGCAACCATCAATCCTGCGACGGGAGAAGTTATCCAGACATTTCAGCCGCTTACCGAAGCGGAGATCGAAAGGAAGCTCCAGTTGGCGGTCAGCGTCTTCAAAGCGGAGCGCAAGACGTCCTTCGAGGTCCGCGCCCGCCGCATGCTCAAGGCGGCCGAAATTCTGGAACGCGACAAGGACAAGTTCGCGCACCTCATGACCCTGGAGATGGGCAAGACCTACAAGTCCGCTGTGGCCGAAGCGGTGAAGTGCACCACCGCCTGCCGCTACTACGCGGAGAAGACCGAGCAATTCATGGCCGACGAGGTGATCGAAACCGGGGCCAAGAAAAGTTTCGTCCGTTACCTCCCGATCGGGCCAATCCTTGCGGTGATGCCGTGGAATTTCCCCTTCTGGCAGGTAATCCGGTTCGCAGCGCCGGCCTTGATGGCGGGCAATGTCGGGCTGCTGAAGCATGCCTCCAACGTTCCACAGTGTGCGCTGGCAATCGAGAGCCTGTTTCTCGAGGCCGGATTCCCCAAAGGCGCTTTTCAGGCCCTGCTGATCGGCTCGGCTCAGGTGGACGCTCTACTGAACGATCCCCGGATCGTCGCCGCAACCTTGACCGGAAGCGAGCAGGCTGGCATTCAGGTGGGTGTGGGGGCGGCCAAGCGGATCAAGAAAGTCGTGCTGGAGTTGGGCGGTAGCGATCCGTTCATCGTGATGCCGAGCGCCGATCTCGACGCGGCCGTCGCCACGGCCGTTCAGGCCCGCGTGCAGAACAACGGACAGTCGTGCATCGCCGCCAAGCGCTTCATCGTGGCCGAGCCAATCGCCGACGAGTTTGAGCGCAAATTCGTGGCCAAAATGCAGAGCCTGCACGTGGGCGACCCGTTTGATGAGAAGACGGAACTGGGACCGCTGTCCACTCCCGATGCTGTGAAGGATCTCGACGCCGACGTTCAGAAGTCCGTCGCCGCCGGAGCAAAGCTGCTAACGGGCGGTCATCCGTTGCCGCGCAAAGGCAACTTTTATGCTCCCACGGTGCTGACGAACGTACCCAAGGGATCGCCGGCGTACAGCGAAGAATTTTTCGGACCGGTGGCCTCGATCTTCCGCGTGAAGGATCAGGACGAAGCCATCCACGTCGCCAATGACGTTCGCTTCGGCCTGGGCGCAAGCGCCTGGACGAATGACGAGAAAGAGCGCGAGCGCTTTATCAACGAGCTCGAAGCCGGCATGGTGTTCATCAATAAGATGGTCGCCTCCGATCCGCGGATTCCATTCGGCGGCGTGAAACAATCCGGCCACGGACGAGAACTGGGCGCGGTAGGGGTTCGCGAGTTCCTGAACGCAAAAACGGTGTGGATCGCGTAACGGCAATTGCGAGTTTGTAGCGCCGACGTCCCGCCGCTGTCGCGGCGCGTGTCTTCGCCGCCGCAACGCTCGCACGGGGGATGGCCCTAGCGATCGATTCATCAAGCTTCATTGCAGTTATGAAACTGGCGGGTTCACGGTCAGCGGACTGTTAGCCGATTCGTTCGGCAACAGGTCCTGCCAATGGCTCGCATCCGGTTCCATGCGGTGTACCGCCGCTTTGATCTTTCGGCTCTCCCCGCTGTATCGCACCCAGATCACGCGGTATCGTGCCTTGCGGCCGGCATAGAGAATGCCCAGCACATCTCCCGACCTGAGTTCGACATCGAGCCCCCACAGCAGCGCTCCGCCCAAGCTGATCTCGTGGGCACGGGCCTCCTGCAGAAATTTATCTCCCTTGGTGTCGACGCCCCAGACGGTCACGGTGAGATCGGCCTCGGTGCGAGTTTCATGCCTGCGGTCGATGCTGCGAAGGATTCCCATAGGAGTCTCCTCACCGTAGCGTTTACGAAGGCAGAGAGTAAAGGTTACTTGGTGCTCATTCGTGCGCGAAAAGCGCACAAGCCGTTCCGTTTTAGGAAGCGCCCGAAATGGGCAAGCCAATATATGTCGGTCTGTAGAGACAGACATGTGGGGACAGCCGAAGGCGGCTGTACCACATGTCTGCTTTATTGCCTTAGTGTCAGTCTATTGAGCACGGCTTGCTGCTTGGCGATCAGCTCCTGCACGCCCTGCCTCGCGAACGCAATCATCTTGGCCAGTTGCGCATCGTCAAAGACCCGGTGCTCTGCCGTGGCCTGCAATTCCACCATATTGCCGCCGGCTGTCATCACGAAGTTCATATCCACATCCGCGCGCGAGTCTTCTTCGTAGCAAAGATCGAGGAGGACTTCTCCATCTACAATTCCCACGCGCCCCGCGCTGACGAAATCCTTCAGCGGCACCGTCGGCAGCGTTCCTGCTTCCACGAGTTTTTCCAACGCCAGACCCAGCGCCACAAACGCTCCGGTGATCGAGGCCGTCCGCGTGCCTCCGTCGGCCTGGATGACGTCGCAATCGATCCAGATCGTGCGTTCGCCGAGGCGCGCTAGATCAGTCACCGCCCGTAACGACCGGCCAATCAAGCGCTGGATTTCGTGCGTACGCCCACTCTGCCGGCCTTTGGAAACTTCGCGGGGCGAACGGGTCAGCGTAGAGCGAGGCAGCATGCTGTACTCGCTGGAGATCCATCCCTTGCCCGTGTTGCGCATGAACTGCGGCACCGCCTCCTCGATGGATGCAGTGCAGATGACCCGTGTATTCCCCACCTCAATCAGGACGGAGCCTTCGGCGGTAGTGATGAAGTCCGGAGTGATTTTCACAGGCCGGAGTTGTTCGGGAGAACGGTTATCCGAGCGATAGAACATGATCGGGAATTGTAATGCATTGAGTCACAAGGATATCGCGATATGCCAGCTGCGATTTGCCCTCCATTGCAGCAACTCGAAGACGAAGGCATGGTGCCTTGGCACGCTACGGACTTAATCGACTTTGAGCGGTACTTTGAGGACACCCATACGTCCGGTCGTTTTGTCGTGCACCAAAAAGTGAACGTCGTACTCTCCCGGTTCCAGTTCGAGGGCGTTGTTTAGCACAAACCCCTTCGTGCGGCTCTGATCGATCGTAGCTTGAGGCAGTTGCGTTTTCGCCGCGATCGATAAAGCGTGCTTGTCGGTCCCGTTGGAGAACGCTTGTACGATAACCTCAAGATTCAATTCCGTAGAGCCACCAGCAAGAATGCCCGCCGCGGGGCTGAAGATCACTACCAAAGGAATCTTCTTTTTCGTACCCGCATCTTCTTCCGGCTTCCAGGTTACCGTGAAAGGAATTCCCTTGGTACCAGGATCGGGTTCGGCAACGGTCGCAGCGACTGGCGCAGGTGTCTCCGGCGGGCCGATGCCAGTGTCGCGAAAGAACCCTTGTGGAGCAAGCACATGGGCTCCAGGACGTTTTACCGTGACCTTCATTTCGCACCAGTCGGAACTGCAATCCAGGTCGTCAGCAGCGATCACGAGTTCATAGGCGGAGGCGTTGTCCTCGGGGAGGTCCGTAAATTGACCGAAGAAGTCCCCGACCGAATGCACTTCAAGTCCACCAGTCATGTGAGCCAAACCGGACATGCTGTGCAGAACCTCCGGATCTATCGGGACGGCAGCAGTAGCTCGGGTCTGTACCGGATAAAGGGCCAATCCTGAAGATTGCATGGCTCCTATCGATTTCTTCCAAATTCCCTGCAACTCTCTCACTTGGTCGGGGGTCAACAAATCTGGGTACACTAAGTTTCCTGGTGTCAACGTTTGCGTGGTAGGACTGAGAATTCTGCCTTGCTTTTCTTCCACCGCAAACGGCATTGTGCTGCTGATCCAGATCAGGGCTTTGCGTCCCGGAATGCCGGCTACATAGCGCGCCACCTTTCCGAAGCTCTCGAGAATGATTCCGGGGTACTCTTGTATCGCCTGGCGCGAAGAGAAGGTTCCTTTCCCTTCGTAAAAATCGACAAAACGGTCAGCCTCCGTAACGATTTCAGACGATGCAGCGTGCAGTGAGTTCTTGTGGTGTATTTCGGTATCCGCCCTCTCCAGCGCCGCCGCCAAAACGGCAGAACCGGTGGAGTATTCGTGCACCGGAATGAGCATCCCTTCACGGCTGAGGACCAGCAAAGAAACGGCCGCGTCGCTCTTCGCGCAGGCGGCCAGATACCTTCCGGCGTACAGCCGAAGATCTTTTTCTTCCACCCATCGGGTGTGCATGACATCAACGACAACCACAATCAGACTGTGTCCTTTAGTGGTGCCGAGATCCGCAGTTGGTGGCTGGACCTGCATGTGCGCAGATTGTGGTTTTCCGGCGACTTCGAGCACGAAGTCATCAACGCGCAGGTCGCGAATAGGAGCGCCGTGCGAATCCAGAACGACGGCGGCAAAGCGCAATTTTCTCTCACTATTCGCGCTACTCGCGACTGACTGGGGAGGGAACGGTGGCGCTAAAAGCAGAATGAAGACGGGAAGAAGCAGGAGGGTGAAAAAGTGGCACCGCATATATACCTCGCCGCTAAAAATCGAGCAGAGCATAGCACCTTCCGAGGTGCACTGCAATGAAGACAACCCGAGGTTTGGCGGTCGAAAAATGAGTTGCTACCGGGCTGGGAGACACGATGCGCGGCTGTTACATCTATGCGAGAGGTGTTTATGGAGATTGCAGCTGCGCGGCGAGCTGGTTCACTCCCGAGACGTCGTAGTACGAAGACAAATCGGCATGGCCAGCGAGTGTGTCGCGTTCCTTCCCGTCGACGAGAATCTTGACCTTCAGAATGCCGGGAGTATTCTCCGAAATCGTGTGAATCAACGACGCAACCGTCAGTTCTTCGACGAGCACGCCGGAGCGATGCGTATCGGCAAAGGCGGCATTCAGGTCGATCACGGCAACTCCGGGATCGACCAGGAAGACGCTTCGGATGTCGGCGCCCGGGCCCAGCATGTGGGGAGAGGACCTGTCGAGGTAGATCGAAAGCAGCGCACGCAACAGTTCTTCAGCTCGCTGCTGTCGTCCCGAGGGCATCGGGATCTGCGCAGACTCCGCGCGCAGGCTGCCGTCGTCATCGTGAGCGACGAACAAAACGACCCGCTCGGTTGGACCCGACACCGGAGGTGCCAGCGGGCGCGTGTCGGTCGAAGCCGCCGGGGTGGCAGTGACCGTCTTGCGCATCTGCCACGCGTACACGCCCAACCCTAGAGCTGAGGCCAACAGCACGGCCATGCCGATCGCGAGATGGCGAGGGATCATGACTTCCACCTCATTGGCTCCGGCCTCACTGTGCTCCTCCCAGTTGATCGCGCGCAGCGGCGATTGCCGTCGCCACCGCGCTGGTCACGAGCTGCTGATAGTCAGGCGCGGTCAGTTGCGAAACATCCGATCCCTGCGGCGCGACTTCCACCGCGACCGCCGGTCCCGTCACATTATTCAGCGGACGGAGCGGGGCGGCGAGCGCACGCACAGGAATCTGCCGCTTCTGCAATTCTCCGGCGATTGCGGAAGCGGTGCTCTGGCTCAGAACAAGGGAAGAGCGTTGGGCGGTGGTCCAGGAGCGAAAGGGCCAGCGGTCGTCTTCACCGTACGGAAGCAATGAGGTGTAGATGCGTACTCCACGGCCGCTGGAAGCCGCATGCAGCGCGACATAGATCGCGGCATGATCCGCGTTGGCGAAAACTGCACGCTGGTCCACAGAAAGATTCGCGTCGGAGTCACGGAGCACCAGCGTACTGATGCCGCGGCTTTCGAGTTCCTGGCGCAGGCTGCGCGCGAGCGCGACCGTGACATCTTTCTCCAGCAGCGTGGTGCTGAGAGTTTCTCCGTGATCGTCGCCGCCATGGCTGGCATCGACCACGGCAAAATAGCGGCGTGCAACGGGAGCTGCCGGGGTGGCAGGAACTGGAGCCGCCGGAGCAGGCTGTGCCGGCGCTGCAGGGGTTGCCGTAGTGGATGGAGCTGCATTCTGCGCGGCGTCCGCCGATGTCGGAGCGACCGTAATCGTGCGCCCATCGCCTCCGAACGTAGCCATGACTGGAACGGTGGAATGTACCGTCAGCGTCGCCATGCCGTTGCCTTCGCTATAGATGGCGGAGGGGATCGCCTTGCTGCCGAAAGTCAGAATCGGGGACGCCGGCGCCACTACAGGCTCGCGGCCGAACGTCATTCGTAGTGCGCCCGGTTCAGTGGCGATACTGGGATTCACCGGCCCCGAAAAATGCAAGACAAGCCGCGGAGGATTGTCGCCAAAGAGCGAGGCCGTAAAGTGGATCGCCACGCTGCCGATGAAAAGACGGTCAGACTCTTGATGCAGAGTGACCGGCCCTCCCAGCAGACGAGGCAGAAGTGAGCCGAGCGAGGAGACGGGGACAAGTCCGTGCTTATTCTCCAGAAGGAATTTGCCGCCAAGATCTGCGCCTCGGCCAAGAACCTGGGCTTGCGTCTTTCCCGCCTGAAAATCCGCTTGCACATTGTTGTAGCGCAGCCGCCAGTGTGAACCGTCGGTTTTGGCGCTCACCTTTCCCAGGGGATCGAGAAGTTCCACCAGGCCGACATAATCGCGCCCCTCGCGCGATACCAGCGGCACCGAATAGTTCGCCGCGACGGAATAGACGGAAAGATGTTTTTCAGAAGCCGCGCCGGACAAGAACAGCGCGCAAAGAACGATGAGCGCACTCGCCGAGAATGCGTAACGCCATACCCAAACAGCACCGGTGTCCCGCCGGCTTTCGAGGGGGCGTCTCGCCCCGGCACTTTCGCTATGCAGGCTAGTCCAGCGCATACGCGGTGAGTCCGCTCAGCAGCTTGGGATAAAAGTCTGTGGACTTCTGCGGCATTACTTCCCCGGCAAAGGCTACGTCCCGCACTTTCTGAACCGGGCAGGGATTCATCAGGAACGCGACATTGGAGGCTCCCTTCACAGCCTTTTCTCCGCGAACCAATGCCATGGCTTCCGCCGCGTCGCGCAGATACGACAAGTTCTACTGGTTGAGAATCGATTCTTCCGAAAGCTTCAGTACTCCCTCCAACAGGCACTTGTGCAGTTGCACCACGTCGAGCGACTGCTGGCGTGCCGAGAGTCCGGCGAGGAACTTCGATCCGGCCGGCTTCGGAGAGTGCAAAACAAAAGCTCGATTCGGCGTAACGGCCAGAAGGGCAGTCCCGGCACGACCTCGCTCACGTAGCAAAGCCACAGCCTGCGGGGCGTCAATCGCGGCATTGACCGCTTCCACCTCAAAGAATTCCCGGCTGGAACTCAAGAATCCGTCGACCGAGAACGATACG
>VFSW01007992.1_pt1 | contig 15269 bp, 13 predicted proteins | sample 5358111 | NCBI WGS metagenome assembly VFSW01 (sample SAMN11554181, study PRJNA540505) | mine drainage metagenome | isolation source: sediment from site ElyBrook_90M | place: USA: Ely Copper Mine, Vershire, VT | collected 2017
GCCTATGAGCGGGAGATGGAGTCATGAGGAATGCGTCTGATCCTTTCGGGATGGGGAAGAGAGAGCGGCTGGGGAAGCCCCGGAGAGGCGGGAGGGAGTCTACCGCGGCTGGCGATCGATTTTAGCGGCCATGATGAAATCACTCTCCGAGAGACCGTTGATTTTATGGGTCCAAAGTGTGATCTTCGCTTTTCCCCAGGCGAGAAAGACATCCGGATGGTGGCCCTGAAGCTCGGCAAGCTCGCCGACGCGATTGACGAAGGCCAGAGCGGAGCGAAAATCGGGGAAGGAGAATTCGCGTTCGAGGTGATGTTCCTCGACCACGTTCCAATCGGGCACACGCTTGTGCAGGTCCGCGAGGAGCTGGCCCTTCAAGGGGGGGATATCGCCGCGGCAGGGAACACATTTTTTGTCCGCAAGTTCGGTCATTTACAGTTACCTCCGAGTGGGGATGCACGGGTGCAGTGTCATGCGTTTGAACCGATGGCAGCGCAACTGGCAAGATAGCGGGCGATATAGCGAACGAAGGCCTCCTCCAGCTTTTCCACCACCGGGCCGGGAGCACCGGGAATCTTGTGGCCGGCGATTTCACTGACGGCGAGCAGGTTGCGGTTGGTGGAAGAGATAAAGACCTCGCTGGCGGTGAAGAGGTCATCGGGGAAGAGTGTGCGCTCGGTGACCGAGATTCCTTCGGCGGGGCCGATTTCGAGCAGGACGCTGCGCGTGACGCCCTCGAGGCAACCGGAGGAAAGCGGAGGGGTGAGCACGTTGCCATCGCGGACGCAGAAGATGTTTGCGGCGGTACATTCGGCCGCTTCGCCGCGCTCATTGAGCAGCAGCACCTCGTCGTACCCTTCACGCTGCGCTTCCTGGAGGCACCAGACGTTGCCGAGCCAGGAAGTAACCTTGACACCGGCAAGAGGGGAAGCGGCATGGCGGCCGTGAGGGCGCAAAGCGATGCGGGCGGGCTCGCGGTAGGCGGGCAGGTCTGAGGTGCAGACGATGAGGTCGGCCTCGGGAAAGGCTTCTGCACTGCGCCAGAAGCCGGAGGAATTATAGAGGACATAGATTCGCGCGGCGCCCTCCTGGCATCCATTCACGCGGGACAATTCGATCACCTGTTCGCGGACCGTTTCGGGGCGGAAGGGCAGCGGGCAATGGGTGCGAACCGAATCCTTTTCAAGCCTGGCCCAGTGGCGTTCGAAGGCAAAGGGAAGGCCGTGGGTAATCCGCAAGGTGGTGAAGAGTCCCCAGCCGGAAAGCAGCCCTCCCTGGCCGGGGGAGAGCCTGGAAGCTTCGATGGGCAGCAGCGTGCCATTGTGAAAGATGCGTTCGTGCAACATTTCCTATCCTTTGCCTGCACCAATATCTTACTCCCGGCGGGGCAGGCTGCCCTCGAGAATCGGCAGGCGCGGTCAGGAAGCGGAGCGAAGAATTGTATGGCGAGGATCAATGGCGAGGCGATGGGGAGAGAAAGAGCAGCGGAAGGTGAAGGGAGTGTCGCCGCCATTTGTGGGGACGGTGCCGAGGAAAATCTGTTTGCCGCCTGAGCTGGAGGCGTAGATGGGGACGGGAGCGGTGAACCACTCCGGCACGGCCTGCTGGTGGAGGACGCCACGCACCAGGAAAGATTTTCCGCGAGGGAGGGAGCGAAAGGTGACGGAATAGGCGGGAACACCAATTCCGCGCACCCATTCATCGAAGAACCAGTCCATTTTCCCGCTGCCATCCACGTTCATGCGCGGAGTCATCACTTGCTCGACGGCGCGCTGGAATTGAGCGGTGCTGAGAGGCTGAAAGCGATATTGGTGGAGGAGGTTTCCGAGCAGGAGTTTGAATCTGGCGTCCGGGTCTGGGGCGGCAGGCTCCGCAAGCAGGCAGCGAAGCATGTGGATCACCCAGGTGCCCTTGCCATAGAGGACGGTATCGTAAGCTTCAGGAGCCATGGAACTGGAAAGACGGTAACCGAGGGCGAGCGGGCCGGCCTGTTCATAGGGGATCTGGCTGCCCTGTGGATGGGAGGCGAGCTCCGCCTGGAAATGGGCGAGCCAGGTATCCAGCAAGTGGGAGGATTTTTCGCGGGAGGAGGCATAGAGCAGGGCTTCGTAATTGGCGAGGGATTCCAGAATCCAGACGTCACGGTAGCTTGCCGCGCCGGTGACGTTGCCCCACCACTGGTGGGCTACTTCGTGGAAGGGAACCAGATCGGCCACCTGGGCTTGCGATTTGGCGGAGAGCCCGGCCTGCTGCTGGGCCGAGGGAGGCAAAAAGACCAGGGTGGAAAGATAGAGCAGGCCTGGCCACCCCTGGCCGAACGATCCGGGAATCTGCGAAACATCGAGATGATCGAAGGGGAAAGGGCCATTGAAGGATTCGAGGTAGGTGATGGAATGGATCATGGAATCTCCGAGTTCGCGGAGGACGGCGCTGGGAGAAGGAGGCGGAGGAGGAAGGACGAGGTCGGCGCTTGGGGTGGAATCGTCGGCGGTGGGGAAGGAGGGAGTCTCTGAGGCGGATTCCGCGGCGCGCGCCTGGATGCGATCGAGCAGCGCGGTTTCAATCTGGTGATTGGCGAAGAGAGTGACGCGCAGGGGGCCGGCCTGGGACGTTTCGGTGACGTACTCGCCGAGATTGAATCCAGCAACGGCAGCGGGCTGTGAGGATTCCCATCGTCCGGTGCGCCAATCGCCATCGGTAGCCGCTTGCCTTTCCTCTCCTGTGGCCACCAGCACAAGGCGCGAGGGCCAGCGGAAGGTGAGGAGGAAGGGCTGAAAATGATCGCCGCCACCCACGTGAGGATACCAGCCACCGCGCTCACCGACGAAGTAGACGCCATTGCCGGCATCGCGAATCACCGTTCCGCGGTAGCGGAAATGGAGGGGGAACGATTCCCCGGCCACCGAGGGGCGCGGAAGCACAATCATGACATCGTCGGACCCCGCGCCGGTGATGCCCTGGCGGCGGAGCTCCTCATTCTGGAAAAAGTGGAGAGGCTGGCCGGAATCGCCGGTGACGCTCTGGACCGCGAGCAGCCGGCTGAGCTCCAGCAGGAGCATGCGCTCGCCTGGGCGATGGGTGCGCAGGTGGATGGTGGCCTCTCCCTCGAGGCTCAAATCCGCATTGATACGCGTGGAGACCTCACACGCGATGGGCTCAAAATCATCGGCAAATGGCGGCTGGGTTTCGGGGCGGGGAAGAGAAGCCCAGACGTCGTAGAAGCGCGCGCCGGCGGCGGCCCGCGCCTGGCCGATAAGGACGGGTTCTGGACGGCGAGGATCCACCAGAATTTCGAAGGAGCCTTTTGGTCCGCCCGTGAGGTGGGCGTAAAAATAGGGCCGTGGATTGGAGGAGAGGAGATCCATCATCGAGCGCAAGGAATGCCAGGAATTGAGTTCGGCAAGGACCGGCTGCCAGCCGGCAACCAATGCGGGATCGGATTCCGACTGTGCGCCGGATTGCAGGAGCTGGCTTTGAATGTCCGCTGCGGTGGAATCGGTGAAACGGATATAGGCGCTGGAAAAAGGCTGGTCGAGGACCGGAAGGCCGACAAAGCGGGCGAGGGAAAGCTTCTCGACCGGGTCGCGAGGCGCGCTGATGACGCGGCCGCGTCCCGTGAAGACGGCGCCGAGGATGCGGCCCTCAAAGGGGAGAAAGAATGCGAGCTTGCCTTCACTGAGATGGAAAGTAATCGCGTGGCGCCGGAGGACGATATCACGAACGGGATAGACGCGGGAGGAATCAAGCTGCAATTGAGATAGCTGGTTATAGAGCCTGCGAGGGCCGACGGCATCGGACTGGGGCGGGCCAGGAGCGGGCGACGGCGATTGAAAAAAGGAATGAGGAGTGCGCTCTTGCGGAGAAGCGAGAGGTTGGAGGCCCGGGCAGGCCGAGAAGATGGCGGTGAGAAGAGGAAGGAACGCCGCGCGAGCGCGCCAGGAAGGCATCACCGCTACTCTAACAATGTGGCGGAACAGCGGCAAGCATGTGCGCTGTGTGGCGGCGTGCGCGGGAGCGTGGCTGCGTGATGGAAGGGCCTAGAGAGTGAGCAGCAGGCCAGCAAGCAACGCGGCGCGCTGGCTGAGAGCGGAGAGAATGATGTGTTCCCCAGGCGTGTGAGCGCCGTGGCCGACTGCGCCCAGGCCATCGAGGGTGGGAATGCCGAGGGCGGCGGTGAGATTACCATCGGAGCCGCCGCCAGTGGAGCCTTCCTCGAGGATGAGGCCCATCTCCGCGGCTAGGCCGCGGGCGTGGCGAAAGAGCGCGCGAACGCCTGCGGAACGCTCGAGGGGCGGCCGCTCGATCCCGCCGGTGATCTGCAGGCGGGCGCCAGGGAGCACAGGCTGAAGGGAGAGGAGGCGGCGAGCGAGGCGCGGGGCATCCTCGGCGCGGGATATACGAAGGTCCACGCTGGCCCTGGCTTCGCTGGGGATGACATTGGCGAAAGTGCCGGCGGAGGCTATGGTGGCGTTTGCGGTAATTCCGCGGCGCAGGTCGTTCATGGCTTCGATCTTCAGAATCACATGGGCCAGCTCATGGAGTGCGTTGAGCCCTTCGGAAGGATTGATGCCGGCATGCGCGGCGCGGCCCGTGACCAGAATCTGGGCGCCGCCGACGCCCTTGCGCCGGGTCTTGAGGCGGCCTTCAGTGCCCAGGGCGGGTTCGAGCACGAGCACAGCCTCGCTGCGCCGGGCTTCTCTCTCGATAAGCGGGCGAGAGCTGCCGCTGCCGATTTCTTCATCGGAGGTCCAAAGGAATACCACGGGGCGCCGCGGCTTTTTGCCCAGTTGGGCGAGGATGCGGATAGCGGCAAGGGCGATGACCAGCCCGCCTTTCATGTCAAAAGTTCCCGGGCCATAGGCGCAGCCACGGGAGACGCGCCAGGGCATGGCAGCCAGAGTTCCCAGAGGGTAGACGGTATCCATGTGGCCGAGAACCAGGAGCTGGGCGCGCGAGCGGGAAGCGCTTGTGGCCGGGATGGTGGCGCGAAGGTGGTCACCACGATTGCGCTGGGGGAAGAGGCGGAGAGCGGCTCCGGCGCGCATCCACTGCCGGGCTAGCAGGCGCGCCACGCGGTCCACCGCGGGCTTCTGGGTGGAGGGGGATTCGAGTCTGACGAGCGACTCGAGCAAGGCCAGAGCGAAAGGGCGCTGGTCGCGGGAGGCGGCGAGCAGGCGAATCATTTCGGGTTTCGCTGCTGGCATTGTGTTCCCATTCCCTTCCTGTTTTCGCCGGCGGCCCAGCCACCCTTACGGGCGGCGGCGCCATCCAAAGGCTATGCACCCAGGGCAGAGCGAAACAGACCGGCAAACTGACTTTCCGATGTTCCCGGCCGCACAGGTACAATAGTCAAGCTAATGATACGCACGTTCATGCAAATTCTGAGTCTGTTTTTGGCGGGTTCGCTCATCGGCATGGCGGCGCCCCGCCCCCAGCAGGGAAGCGCCGCCGGGGGAAAGGGAGCGGCTGCGGCGCAAAGCAGCGCCGCGCCCAAGGAAGCTGCGGCAAAGCAGCAGGACGCGGCGGGGCTGGATGAGCCATCGCCAGATGCGGGGAAGGCCAAGCGCGCATCGGAATTGGGGCTCTTCGCGGCGGAGGCAGAGGATTGGGAGGGAGCATTTGAGCATTTCAGCGAGGCGGTGGAATACGCGCCGGGGAACAAAGGCTTTCTGTTTCAGAGGGAGCTGGCGCGGAGCCGGCTGGTGCGGGAATATTCGGAACATGCGGAGCGTGACGCACTGGCGGGGCGGCTGGATATGGCGCGAGGAGAGCTGCTGACGGCGCTGGCGCTGGTCCCGGGGGATCAGATCCTGCTGGAGAGGCTGAAGCAATTTGAAGCGATGGAGCCGACGGCGGCGAGCGAGCCTGCGACGCTTTCTGCGCCGATTGAACTGAAGCCGCAGGAAGTGAAGAAGAGCTTTCACTATCGCGGGGACGTGATGGGAGCCTACCGCGAGGTGGCACAGGCCTATGGGTTGGTGGTGGAATTTGATCCGGAGCTGGGGCTACACGGCGCGGCATGCCGGTGGCAGGCCGATGACGTGGATTTTTACACGGCGATGCGGCTGCTGGGGGCGGCCACCAAGACATTCTGGAACGCTCTGAACCCTCACATTTTTTTCGTAGCTTCGGATACGCCGGAGAAGCGAAGGGATTTCGAGCCGGTGGGCCTGCGGACGATTCCGCTGCGAGCGGCGGCGAACAACGAGCAGATGACCGAGGACCAGAGGGTGGTGCGGGACATCGTGGGGATTACGCGAGTGGCGCTGGATACCTCGAGCCACGCGCTGACCATCAAGGCGCCGGCGGAGCAGATGAAAATAGCGGCGGAGCTGATTGATTCGCTGGACCAGCCGCCGGGCGAGCTGGTGCTGGAGGTGAACGTGCTGGAGGCGGATCGAAACGTTGCGACGCAGCTGGGAATTTCGCCGCCAACCTCGGCAACGATTTTCACGCTGAGCAAGCTGGAGGTGGAAGAGGCGCAGCAATCAGTGCAGGGTCTGATCAACGTGCTGACGCAGGTGTTTGGGCAGCCATCGTCGCTGGGAGGGATCAGCACATCGCAGATAGGTTCGCTGGTGGGCAACGGGCAGCTGAGCGTCAGTTCGCTGATCCCGCCGCTGCTGGCCTTTGGAGGAGGCGCGACCACTTTTCTGTATACGCTGCCGGGAGCGGTGGCGAATTTTGCGAATGCGCTGACGCTGGTGCGAAGCGGGCAGCGCGTGCAGATGCGCGCGCAGGACAACAAGATGGCCACATTTTTTGTGGGAGACCGCTATCCGATTACGCTGGGGCAATATGGATCGAGCCTGGTGGGAGGCGCGTCGATCCCGGCGGTGACTTCGCAGACCTTTCCAACCAACTACTACGCGGCGGGTACGAATCCGGTGTCGGTGGTGGCGGCGGATTTCAATAACGACGGCTTCCAGGATCTTGCGGTGGCCGACAAGACCACGAACATGCTATCGATCCTGCTGAATGCCGGCAATGGGACCTTCGGCGCGGCCACCATGATTCCCACGGGAAACACGCCGGTGGCGCTGGCTGCCGGGGATTTCAATTCGGACGGCAATATGGATCTGGCGGTGGTGAACCAGGCCGACGCCACGGTAACCATCCTGCTGGGGAACGGGGACGGAACGTTTACGACGATGACCGGGCCGGTGACCGGAGTGCTGCCGACTTCGATTGCCGTGGCGGATTTCAATTCAGACGGCATAGAAGATCTTGTGGTGACGAATGGGACCTCGAACACCGTCTCGGTCTTTCTGGGAAATGGGGACGGAACCTTTCAGCCGAAGGCGGACTACGGCGGGGGAGCCTTTCCGATCTCGGTTACGGTGGCGGATTTCAACGGAGATACGCATCCGGATCTGGCGGTGGTGAACTTCAGCGCGAATACGGTGTCGATCTTCCTGAATACGGGAACGGGAACCTTTGGAGCGCGCACGGATTATCCCACGGGCTTTGGTCCTGTGGCAGTGGCGGCGGCAGATTTCAATCTGGACGGCTTACAGGATCTGGCGGTGGTGAACCAGACGGACGGAACCGTGTCGGTATACCTGGGTGTGGGCAATGGGGCGCTGGGCCTCTCCACGCCGTATTTCACGGGGAATGGCCCGGCGGCGCTTTCGATCGGAGATTTCAACATTGACGGGCTGCCGGATATCGCGGTGGCGAACATGACCGACAACACGGTAGCCGTGCTGCTGAACGGAGGAGCAGGGACGTTCGTGGCGCCGCTGACGCTGCCGGTGGGTTCGCAGCCGGTGTACGTGACAACGGCGGATTTCAATAATGATGGCTCGCCGGATCTGGTGCTTGCCGATTACGGTTCGGGGGATGTGGCTGTGATCCTGAACACGCTGACGTCGTTTGCGCCGGGAACGGCGCAAGGCCAGACGCCGTTTCCGAACTCGGAATACGAGGATCTGGGGCTGAAGATACACGCCACGCCGCGGATTCATCCGGATGGGGAAGTGACGCTGGAGATGAAGATTGAGATCAAGAGCCTGAGCGGCTCGAGCATCAACCAGATTCCGATTATCAGCAACCGCTCGTTTGAGCAAACGGTGCGGCTGCGGCAGGATGAGACCACTGCGATTGCGGGCATACTGCAGGACAACGAGATGCGGTCGATTACGGGGAATCCTGGGATTGCTACGCTGCCGCACATCGGCGATCTGCTCTCCTCACGCACGCTGAACGATCAGGGAACCGACCTGCTGATCCTGATCACGCCGCGGCTGGTCAGGCAGGTGCCACATACCGACCGCGTGATTTATGCCGGGCACGACAAGGGAGTGAGCGGTCCGATCGGGCTGCCCTTCGGGCGGCCAGGGCAGTTCCCGCTGCCGCCGCAGCAACCGGGCGCGAGAATCCAGCAATAGCGATGGTGGAAGGACTGGCGGCTACGGCTCGAGGCTGGTGTCGAGAACCACCAGGGGCCTATACGTGCGAGGGACGACCGCTTCGGCAATGGCGATGAGGCGGCCGCGCTGGCTGAAAACGCGGAGGCGCGGAGGCGTCTTTTCGCCGCCATCGAGAGCGGAGGTGGCGCCTGGAGGGATTTCGAGCGTACCCGATTGAATCTGCGAGAGGGAAACATTGAAGCGCGCGCCGTGCTTGACGCGGCGCTCGAGGATGGGCAGCAAGGTGGCGCGCGGAAGATCCGCGAGGAGATCCTCCATGGGGATGACGTGTTCGGACAGGCGGCCGAGGGCGGCGGCGGAGGCAATCTGATCCACGGTGAGGGATTGATCAAGGGTGAATTCACCGGCGGCAGTGCGCACGATTTCCGCCAAATGTGCGCCACAGCCGAGTTTCCTGCCCATATCGTGAGCCAGCGAGCGGATGTAGGTGCCGGAGCCGCATTCGATCGTGAAGCGGGCGATGGAGCCTTCAACGCCCGTAAGGCGAAATTCGAAGACCTCGACTTCGACAGCGGCGAGATCGACAGGCTTTTTCCTGCGTGCCAATTCGTGCGCCGGCCGGCCCTGGATTTTTTTTGCGGAGTAGGAAGGCGGAATCTGTGCGATACGCCCGGTAAATTCCGAAGCCAGGCGGAGGAGCAATTCGGGATCGAGCTGGGGATGGAGGTCTGGCCCGTCGGGGAGACCTTCGGCATCGTAGGTGTCTGTGGAAAATCCGAAACGAAAAGCGCAGGTGTAGCGCTTGCGGCGGCCTTTATAGAATTGAGTCAGGCGAGTGGCGCGGCCCATGAGCAGGACCAGGACGCCGGTGGCGAGAGGGTCGAGGGTGCCGAGGTGACCGATCTGGCGGAAACCGGCCAAGCGGCGGATGGCCTCGACCACGTCATGGGAGGTGCGTCCCGCAGGCTTATTGGCGACGAGTGCGCCATCGAAGAGAGGAAGCAGGGAGCGCGTCATCGGTGGTGGTAACCCTCCATGGAATCAGGGCTGCAAAGGAGCGAGAGGCGTCAGAGGGAGCCCGGGTTGTTGATTTTGCCGAGTAGCTCGTCGATGCGGCGCGCACGGTCTGCCGAATCGTCCATGACGAAATGGATTTCGAGAGGGCGGCGCATCTGGAGGCGCTCGACCAGCTCGCGGCGGATATAGCCGCTGGCGGCGTTGAGGCCGCGGAGGGTGACGGCGCGCTCGGATTCCGTGCCCGGCGAGGCAACGAAGACGCGCACCTGGCGGAGGTCTGGGGAGACGAGCACCTCTGTGATTTCGAGAGGTCCGGCGAGGCGAGGGTCGGCCAGCTCTCCGGCGAGCATCATGCTCACTTCGGTGCGAATTTCCTGTGCGATGCGTTCAGCGCGATGCCCGGCGAGCGTCATGCCATCCCCTTCAAAAGAACTCGACTTCGCGGGAGATCAAATCCCGCCCCAGCAAGCGTTCCGATTCCTGTGCGACCTTTTCGATATCCAGCGCCAGATACTTCCTATTGCCGGAGATGCCGACGACGCCGATGATGCTGCGCTGCCAGACGTCCTGGTACTCGAGCTCGGCGACGGCGACATTGAAATGAGCGCGGAGCCTCGCTTTGAGGCTCTGGATCACCTGGCGCTTGTCCTTGAGCGACCTGGCATCCGGAATATACAACTCGAGGGTCAGAAGGCCAACAGGCATTCCCGTCTCCCTGGAAAAACCGGCGCGGAGCGGCCTCAGCTGGCGGGCGCGGGCGGAGCCATGCGCTCGGTGGCGAAGCACTCGAGGACATCGCCGGTCTTTACGTCGTTGAAATTGGCGACGCCGATGCCGCATTCAAAGCCGTTGCGAACTTCGCTGGCGTCATCCTTGAACCTGCGGAGGGAGCTGATGCGGCCTGTGAAGACGACGACGCTATCGCGAAGGACGCGGAGCTCGGCATCGCGTTTGATCAAGCCATCGATGACGCGGCAGCCGGCGATGGTCCCGACACCCTTGATGCGGAAGACTTCGCGAACCTCGGCGCGGCCGAGATAGGTTTCCTTGAAGACGGGAGCGAGCATGCCGGTCATGGCTTTCTTCATTTCGTCGATAACTTCATAAATGATGGTGTGGAGGCGGATATCAACGCCTTCCTGCTGTGCGAGGTCGGCGGCCTTGCGCTCGGGGCGCACGTTGAAGGCGATGATGATGGCGTTGGAAGCGCTGGCGAGCAGGACATCGGTCTCTGAGACGGCGCCGACGCTGGCGTGAATGCTCTTGATCTTCACTTTGTCACTAGAGAGTTTGGAGAGCATTTCGCCCAGAACTTCCACCGAGCCCTGGACGTCGGCCTTGATGAGGATGGGGAGGTCCTTGACTTCGCCGAGCAGGAGCTGTTCGTGGAGCTGATCGAGGGTGAGGCGCGAGGTGGCGCTCTTGGCCAGCGCGGCTTCGCGCTGCTTGCCCTGGCGGTATTCGACGATGTGGCGGGCCTTGGCTTCATCGGCCACCTGGAACTGATCGCCGGCATCGGGAACGCCCTGAAGGCCCAGCACCTCGACGGGAGTGGCGGGTCCGGCTTCTTTGACGGTGTGGCCGCGGTCATCGAAGAGCGCGCGGACCTTTCCATAGACGGCGCCGCAGAGGAAGGAATCGCCGACGTGCAAGGTGCCATTTTGGACGAGCACGGTGGCGACGGGGCCGCGGCCCTTATCCACGCGGGATTCGAGGACGGTGCCGCTGGCCATGGCGTCTGGATTGGCCTTGAGCTCGCGGAGATCGCCCACCAGGAGGATCATCTCGAGGAGGCGGTCAATGTTGGTCTTTGCCTTGGCGGAAACCTCGACCATGACGGTATCGCCGCCCCATTCTTCGGGCATGAGCTTGTGATCGGCAAGCTGGCGCTTGACGCGCTCGGGCTGGGCGTCGGGCTTGTCAATTTTATTGATGGCCACCAGGATGGGGACGCCGGCGGCGCGGGCGTGGTCAATGGCCTCCTCGGTCTGTGGCATGAGCCCATCGTCCGCGGCGACGACCAGGACAACGATGTCTGTGACCTTGGCGCCGCGGGCACGCATGCGGGTGAAGGCTTCGTGACCCGGGGTGTCAATGAATACGACGGGACGGCCGTGGATCTGCACGCGGTAGGCGCCGATATGCTGTGTGATGCCGCCGGCTTCACCGGAAGCCACTTCGGTTTCGCGGATGGCATCGAGGAGGCTGGTCTTGCCGTGATCCACATGGCCCATGACGGTGACCACGGGAGCCCGTGGAGACTTTTTCCCTTCCTGTTCCGCGGGAGTCATTTCCTCGTGAGCCAGAGTCTGCTCGATGGAAACGACTTCGACGATGCCGCTGAAGGCTTCGGCGAGGCTGGTGGCTGTATTTACGTCGAGAGCCTGGTTGATGCTGGCGAAGATGCCGCGGTCGAGAAGGGTCTTCAAGAGTTCCTTGGCGCGGACGTCAAGTTTTTCGGCGAGGTCGCGGACGGTGACGCCTTCTGTGATGGTGACCTGGCGCGGCTCGCGGACAGGAGCCTGGACAACCTCGGCGTGGGCGGTGTGGCGATCGGCGGCGCCGGCGCGAGTGCGGACGGGATGAAGCTTGCGTTCGCCCTCGGCGAACCGCTTTTCGAGCGTGGGCCGGTTTCGTGCGGCGGGCTTGCGCTGGTAGAGCGGCTTTCCGGGCTCGGCCTTGGGCGGAGCGGGAGCGTTGCTGCCGGGCAAAGAAGGAAATGGCTGGCCTGCGCGAATGGCGGGGCGCGATCCTGTGCGCTGGCCGGCAGGGGCGGAGCCCGGGCGTGATGTTCTGCTCCCCGGAGCGGAGCCGGGGCGGCCGCTCGGGGCGCCAGCGGGCCGCGCGGCGCCACCTGGAGAAGCAGAGGTGGGATGAGTGGTCTGGCGCGTGCCAGAAGCTCCGGGCCGCGAGGCAAGCGGACGAGAGGATTTGGGAGTCCGCGGAGATTCCTGCTTCAGGGAAGGCATGCCCATCACAGGAAGTTTTGGCATAGGGCCGAGAGGACGAGCGGGAGGCGCCGGCTTTGCCGCGCCAGGGCCAGCGGGAGGGCGCTTGACCAAAGGGGCAGTGGCGGAGCCCGCGGCAGGCGCCGCATGAGCGGCGGGACGGGGAGAAGGAGGCGAAACGCGTGGCGCAGGACCAGGAGCGGCGGCCACGGGAGCGGATGGCGGAGCGGGCCGCGGAGGAGGAATCGTTGCGGGAGGAGGAATGGGCGCAGCGGGCGGCCGCGGAGCCGGCGGCGGAGCAACGTGAATATTGGGGACGGCAGGAGGCGGGGGAGGAGGCAGCTCTGGAGCCGGAGGACGGACCGCAGGAGGCGGTACTGGAGCGGCCAGAGGCTCTGGTGGCGTCGGGAGCGGAGGCGCGGCCGGCGGAGGAGCCACAATCTTTGGCGCGGGAGGAGGAACGTGAACCGGCGGAGGAGGCGGGGGAGCGGGAGCCTGTGCGGGAGCTTCGCCGCCCGCGGGCTGGAGGAAGTGAGCGCGGACGAGCTCGGCATGATTGATATCAATGGAGCTGGAGTGCGTCTTTTTTTCGGTGACGCCGACCTGCGGCAGATAGTCGAGAATCATACGCGCCTTTACCTCGAGTTCTCGTGCCAGCTCGTTGATGCGGACCTGCGTTACGTCACCCATCGTTAGTTTTGCTCGTCTCCTCCAGCGGTTGGATCCGCCGGGGTTGTGGCCACGCCCTCATCGCTGGGAGCGTCGCCGGTTGGGAGTTCCTCCGGCGCAGCCTCTGAATGAGTGGCGCCTGGCTCTCCGGCTTCCTGCTGGGAATCGGCTTGTGCGGCGACCGCTTCGGGGCCGGAGGTCTCGCCGGGCTGGGAATCAGCGGGAGGCTCGGGCGCGGCTGCTGGTTCGGCAGCGGCCTCCGCGGCGGCAGCTTCCGCGGCTGCGGCATCGGAAGCCTGCTGTGCGTCGAGGGCTTCAAAATAGCTGGCGAGGGAGGCACGGATTTTCTCGACCATTTTATCGCCGATGCCGGGAATTTCGATGAGCTGCTCGGGTGTCATATCGGCGAGGCGCTCGATATAGGAGATGCCGTGGGCTTCCAGCTTTTCGATGGTTTTGGGGCCGACGCCTGGCAATTCGCCCAGGGGAGTGCCGGGCGCGGTGAGGGCGGCCATCTGGGCTTCGATTTCGCGGCGCTTTTCCTCTTCGCTCTTGATGTCAATATTCCAGCCGATGAGCTTGCTGGCGAGGCGTACGTTCTGGCCCTTTTTGCCGATGGCGAGAGAGAGCTGAGTATCTTCGACAATCACCTCGAGGCGGCGCTCTTCGGAATCGGCCACCTGCACGCGGGTGACTTTGGCGGGGCTGAGAGCCTTCTGGGCGAAGAGGAGGGTATCCTCGTTGAAGGGGATAATGTCAATTTTTTCGCCGCGAAGCTCGCGGATGATGGATTGCACGCGCATGCCCTTCATGCCGACGCAGGCGCCGACGGGATCCACATCCTTATCCCTGCTTTCGACGGCGATTTTGGTGCGCTCGCCGGCTTCGCGAGCGGCGGCGCGGATCTGCACGGTGCCATCGTAAATTTCAGGCACTTCCATCTCGAAGAGGCGCTGGACGAGCATGGGATTGGCGCGGGAGACAATGACCTGGGGGCCTTTGGCGGCCTTTTCGACGGTGCCGATGACCACGCGGAGGCGGTCACCCACGCTATAGGTCTCGAGGCGGGATTGCTCGCGCTTGGGGAGGCGAGCTTCGGTGCGGCCGAGGTCGACAATCACGTCGGGGCCTTCCATGCGCTTGACAATGCAATTGACGAGCTCGCCGACGCGGGTGTGATATTCGCTATAGATGATGTCGCGCTCGGCCTCGCGAACTTTCTGGAGGATGACCTGTTTGGCGGTCTGGGCGGCGATGCGGCCGAGCACGTCGGTGGCCTTGGGCTGGAGGACTTCCTGGCCGGGCTCAATGGCGGGATCGGATTTGCGGGCATCGGCCAGGGAGATCTCGCGGTTGGGGTCGGTGACCTCTTCGACGGCGGTGCGAACCGCAAAGACCTCGATGGCGCCGCTCGTGGGATTCACCTTTGCGCGGAGGTCTTCCTCGGATTTATAGAATTTACGGGCGGCAACGATCATCGCATCTTCGATGGCGGCGATGATGATCTCGGGCTCGATATGCTTTTCCCGGCTGACCTGTTCAATCGTCTGATGGAGCAGACTCGGCATCGTTTCCTCTAAAATTCCACAACCAGATTTGCTTTCCGGATGGCGGGGAAGGGCAATTCCACTTGCCGTTCGCCGACCGCCAGAAGCACATTGCCGCCCGCAAAACCCGACAGGCGGCCCTCCAAAAACCCTGCGCCCTCGAGGGGCTGGGAGAGCCAGATCTTGGCCAAGCACCCCGAGAAACGCTGGTAATCCGCCGGCCTGAGCAGCTTGCGATCCAGGCCCGGAGAACTCACCTCGAGCACGTAGGGCGAGCCGGTGACCAGCTCCTCGACATCGAGGATGACATTGAGCTGCTCGCTCACCTGCTGGCAATCGTCATGCGAGATGCCGCCCCCACGCGGGTTCTCCGCGGTAGGTGCCCGGTCAATAAATACCCGGAGCAAACGCTGCTTGCCCACCTGCCATTCGAGGTCAAAAATCTCGAGGCCCAGGCTGGTGGCCACGCGTTCCGCGGCCGCGCGGATTTTCTCAAGATTCGCCGCCATCCAGCTCTTGCCCTCCAGCGCACACCCGGCGCCCCAAAATCCCTACTGGCAACAAAAAAGTGGGCTCGCGCCCACCGGAAACCGCGCCAATTCTGGAGACCACAGTATAGCCGCCAAAGCGGAAGTACGCAAGCCGGGAACGAAAGGTGGTGTGATTCGGCTGGACTGGGGCAGGGAGCGGGCCTCACGAGCGGGCCAGCGAGGGAAAAG
>VFSW01007993.1_pt1 | contig 15268 bp, 17 predicted proteins | sample 5358111 | NCBI WGS metagenome assembly VFSW01 (sample SAMN11554181, study PRJNA540505) | mine drainage metagenome | isolation source: sediment from site ElyBrook_90M | place: USA: Ely Copper Mine, Vershire, VT | collected 2017
CCATAAGGTAAAAGAAGAGAAATGCAACGAGTATCGCCACTACGCCGCCGGTTAGATGAAGCGATGTGCCAAGAATGGCGCCTATCGCACTTATAAAGAATATCCAGCCGTAGTTATCGTATCCCTTCTTTGCATCTTGCCATACGTGGAATATGTAATGATGGTGCTTCATTTTGCGAAGTTTCATTTCTTATCCTCCTCTTTTGATATTATGACAGACGCAGGCCTGAGCATTATCCCGTTGAAGGTATAACCCTTCTTTACGACCTCGAGTATCGTGCCCGGCCTTTTCTTGCTGTCCGCCCTCGATACGACTATCTCGTGCTTGTACGGGTCGTACATGCCATTGGTGTCTAGTTCCGTCAGGCCCTCGCGCTCCAGAGCGTCCTGGAGGTTCGCGTATACCATCTCTATGCCTTTGGCGAGGCTCTTATCCTGCACCGAACCGACAGATATCATCGCGATCTCGAACTCGTCTAGAACGGGCAGCAGGTTCTTAAGCATCTCCGCCTTGCCGGTTATCTGGGCTTTCTCAATGTCGGCCTTGACCCTCTTCTTGTAGTTGTCGAACTCGGCGGCGAGCCTTAGCATGCGTTCCTTCAACGCGGATGAATCATCTTCATCCTTTTTCGGCTCACCCTCTTGGGCTTCCTGTTTCTGTTCTGGTTTTTCATCTGCCATAGCATCACTTTATCCTCTTGCGCTGCCTTGCATCGAACAGCCTGTCGAATTCCTTAGCCGTGTCGAGCATCCTCTGCATCTCGCGCGAGATGTCGTATTCTATTTCCTCTATGACCTTCGTCATGTCCATCGCTCGAAGGTGATACTTCCTACCCCTCTTTACCACCAGGCCGACCTCCATCAACCTGTTGAGGTGGTATATGACCGTGCTCCTGGCCACGTCCCTGTCGAACTTCAGCTCAGAGCTCGAGAGCCCTTCGTTCCTCTTGGCGGCATAAGCAAAGTCCTTCAGGATATGCCCCTCTATGCTGTCCTTATCATCGCTCGAGAGGCCGAACGCGGCAACGAACCACATCAGGATCTTCTTGGGATCCTTGTCATCGGGCTTTTCGAGGGCTCTAATCTCTATCTTCTCCATAATACCCCATCCTTATGTTATGAAGCTAAAGATATAAATATGTTGCGTTTTGTCGCACTATTAATTGATATATCAACTTAAAGTTGACATAATACAGGAAGAGGCTTTGGCGTATGGTGGATTTTCTGAGGATTATGAATCTGGGCTTTTCTTTTCAGATTGCTCTGCCAGGAATGGGCTCTGCTTCGTATTTAGCCCCAAAAGCAGCCTGACAAATCTCCTTGCCTCTTCTACCGGCGCGGCGCTGTCCTCCTGCATGAGGAGAGGTTCATCCAAGGTGCGGGCAACATTAGTCACCACATCAGGCGCCAATCCAGGATAGATGCGTGCCCTGAGGTCCTTGGTACTCGGATAACTGGTAAATATATGGGATAAACTGATGGTTGGGCCAACAAACCTACGGAGCTCTTGGTAATCTCCTTGCTCTGCCAGGTGCCTTAGAAGGCGATCTATACTGCGTCTTTCAAAATCTACGCGATCATCCTCTTTTGGCAGCCCTTGCCTTATTAACTTTGTATACAGAGCCCTTTCATGTCTTACCGCTTCGGCCGCATAACTTGTCCTTGCATCTAACATTATAACCCCAGAAAAGGTTATTCGTTCAGATATTTATACCTTTTTAGGGGTTTGGGGTGTCCAACAAATAGTCAAAAGTAACCAGTATCACTTCTCTGATTCATTTGCAGACCTAACGTCAGGGAATTGGTAACGTTTTATTGTATATACCAATTTTCAAAAGGAGTTCTTTCTTCTTCATCTCTCTTTTCTTTGAGAAAACACTCTCACCAAACATTCCTTTGAAACGACTGAAAGTACCTTCTACAATCCATCGTCATGGGGGTTTTTACTCAAACTCCCCTTTGCTGCAGTATGTCCTTTAGTGGCTCCCTAAGAGAGACCTTCGCTTTCTTCAGCTCCTTCAATGACGAGAATCCGAGCCTTGCCATCTCGGCTTTCGTGCCCTCGATTATCTGGCTAATGAACGTGTAGACTGCATCGCTGCCCCCCTTTCTTTCGGCGCTTATCACTGGCTTCGCCATGCCGCACCTCTCCGCGCCGATGGCTAGCGCCTTGACTATGTCTGACGGGATTCGTATGCCGCCGCTAGCCCAGACCGGTCCGTTGAAAGCGCTCTTAGCTTCCATCACCGACAGCGCTGTCGGTATTCCCCATTCCCAGAATGCGTTGCCATATTTGCTCTTGTTCCTGTAGGTCTCGACACCGATCCAAGTGGTGCCGCCTGCGCCCTGTACGTCTATGGCGTAGACCTTGCCGTTGAGCTGCTCTGCCACCTCCTTTGATATGCCGTTGCCGACCTCCTTCACTATTGTGGGCTGCCTTATTCCTTTCGCAACATCGATTATTCTGTCCATTACGCCAGTGAAGTCCATATCCCCTTCGGGCTGTATGCTCTCCTGGCCCGGGTTTGTGTGTATCGCGAGGAGATCGGCCTGTATCGAATCGAGCATTTCCTGTATCTTATCGTTGCTGTAGATCAAAAGCTTTGATGCACCCACGTTGCCTATCAGTATCAACTCCTTCGCGAACTTCTTGACGTCATATGTGTATATCAGGTCGTTCTTCTCGATCATCGCGCGTTGGCTGCCTACGCCCATCGGTATGTTGAGCCTGGCTGCGGCGATCGCGATGTTCTTGTTTATCTCGTGCGTGGATGGGTGCCCGCCGGTCATCCCTGATATGAATATTGGCGCGGAGACCGGCCTACCTAGGAGTTCGGACTCTATGTCGACATTCTTGGGACTGATAGCGCCGCCGTTCGGCAGGATGTCAACGAACTCGAACATCGTGGTCTTCTTTCTGTACTGGGTGTTCTTCTCCACGATTATCTTTATGTGTTCGATCTTCCTATCTTGGGTCTCGCTGGGCAACGCATCACCTCATGTTGTAGATTGGAGCGGCCTCCAATTTTTGTATGCTCTTTGAATTGGTCAGGAACATAGCTACCCTTAGCTGCTTTATGTAGATTTCGAGCTCTTTCAGGTCTGCCTTGCCTATGCAGGGCAGAGCACTCTTGTCTAGGCGTACCGCCTTGGCAGCCTCTATGCCATCGCGCACCTCTACAAGATACGTAGATTTCAGCTGACCGACCTGCTTTCCGTTTATGAATACCAGGCCTTTGAAATTGAAAGGAGTATCTTTGCTTCTCTGAGATATCTCCTTTGCTTCCTCTTCGCTTTCGCACATTACCGCAATCGGATAAGGCAGAACGAATCCTTCTTTGAGTTTGTATGAAGTATCAACGTCATTTAGGGCTAGGTTCGGTATAGCGCAATGCACGAACTGGATACCCTCTATGCTGTTCCTGTCGGCCTTCGGCATCAAAAACACGATAGGAATACCTTCCAAAAACATATAAATGCTATCAAGCAAGAGACGCAAGACGAAGTATTTTTAATAAGTAGAGCGATAGTATTGCGATTATATGATAAAGAAATTGTACGACGTAGCGGTCGTAGTCTCGAACGGGAAGAGGGCGATGAAGTAGTACACAGAGAAGCTCGGCTTCAAGGTAGTCGAGAACATGGGCCACTGGATAACCGTTGCTCCGAACTCCGGCAAGTCCGGCACAACCCTGCACCTCTGCACTGGTGGCAGGCGCGAGAAGGGTAACACCGGCATCGGTTTTCGTGTAGACAGCCTCGACAAAACCTACAAGCAGCTCGGCAAGGCAGGTGTGAAGTTCACTCAGCCGCCAGTTGACAAGGGTTGGGGAGCCTTCGCGATGTTCAAGGATCCGGACGGCAACGTCTTCTGGCTCTTCCCAGGTTAAGAGAACTGGTGGGCGACGCATATAGTGGGCGCGTGTAACCTTTTGCTCATGTAGAGGATAGTTGGAGCTCAGCGTTGCCGCATGCTCCGCCGCCGGCTCCGGTGGACATCTTTAGATAATAGGTCTGCGCAGGCAAATAAGTGGTGCTTACCAGAGAAAGGCATCTTGCGTTGGTTGTATTTGCCAGATATGTGGCGTTGCTCGGGCCGCCGCTGATCCTATAAGAAACCACTCCGCTGTCGCCTCCTGCGGCGTAAACGTTTATTTGACCGCCAGACCAAGTGCATGTCCCATACACCTTTGTGCTCAGGTATGGCGTGCTCAGGCTGAAAGAGCCGCAGCTGGTGCTGTTCGATGACGAAGCGGTGTAGTTTGACTGTGGTATTGTAGCAGGTATCGTAGTTGGTATAGTAGTCGGCGCCTGCGCCGTCTGGGCTATTGGGGAGCTCCCCACCCTCGTCTGCACGGTTCCTATCTCGTATGGGAAGAATGTGCTGTTGGATTTTATGTAGAGGATGCCAATGAAGATGCTGCCGGGAGCCGGGCTAACCACGCTGCCCTGTGAATTGTAGCACGGTACGGTTACGGTTTCGTTGCCACCGAACGGTATCTGGTTAATGTTGATGTACTGGCCGCTTGGCAGCGAGGTGGTGAAGTTAAGCGTGTGCGTCAGGCATGCCACCTCCGCTGATCCCTGGTTAGTTGCGGTGCTGAAACCTGCTGAGGTGCCGTGTATTGTAACCTTCATAACGCCGTTGGTGCCGACCTGCGCGTTTGTGCAGTTGTATTCTGCAAACGCTGCGAGGATTGAGGCGCAATTGCCTGAAAGTTCGATCTGCGAGGCTATCTCATTCGGGTTTGTGTTGTTGTTTATCGAGGTTGCGTTGAGCTCGACGAAGGCTTGAACCGCCACGGAAGTGGTTGATCCGGATGATACAATAGATATGTTGCTGACGCGAAGGTCCAGCGTTAATGGTATAAGGTACGTTTCTGAAACGCATATGCTGTAGTTCCCTGCTATGGAAGTTTTGGATTGTCCGGCTCCAAGGCCGCCGGTCAATGTAGAGGCATTTGCCCTTATGTTGTAGTTGCCGGACGAAAGCACGCAATCCTGCCCGTTGTAGGTGGAATATGAGAGCTTGCTATTGGTGACTGTGACATTAGAAGTTTTGGATATGTTGCGGAGTGTGCTTAACGTAGAGGAACTAGAAGTTGTGCATGCCCCGCCGCTGGCGTTGCACTGGTATGAGTTCCCATCCAGATTTAGGAGTAGGGAACCGCCCAGGCCCGATAGCCCGCCCAGTAGCGACGAAGCACCCGATGACGATGAGCCGTTTGGCGCTGTGCTGTTTGATAGTATCTGGAAGGCGAACGAGGAGTTTTGGCCGGCCTTCATGTATTTTACGAGGATCGGGCTGCTTCCAGACTGGCTGATGCCCAGCAGGCTTATCGAATAGGTAATCTTTCCCTTATATGTTGCGTTAAGCGTCTGCGCAGATCCGACCGAAGTCTCCATCGTGGTGAGGGCGCCGGTGTAGTTGCCGCTCTTGAATGCCTGGTATAGCTGTGTTACCTTCGCCGAACCATGAGACCCTCCGGAGATTATGCCGCTATTTGATGCTATTGCATAACCAGCCACGGCAATTACAATTATAATTATAACTATGGCGTAGTATTTCTTGTGGCTGCCTCCAGGCGGTTTTGGGGTTTGCGGAGCCTGTTGCTGGGCAGGCTGCGGTGTTGGTTGCCCTTGGATCCCTGGTGTGACTATCTCTGTGCTAGGATCAACCGCCAAGCCAAAACCGATAAGGTATGATAGATAAAGTTTAAAAACCCGCTAGGCTTGGGCGTCTATGATCTTTATTACGGCGCCGGGCTCCGCGACAGCGCTCTTGCAGACATTGCCGGTGCAGACATACGCGGATATTTTCCCAGAAATGGGTTCCATCTGTTTGGTGAACTCTGTTAATTCGTCTATCTCGTCATCTTTCATTACAAGGAATACGTTGGGGTAATACTTGTTTCTTATCTCTTCAATGAACTTCGTTGCTGAGGACTTGCTCTCCGACGCTATGACCACTTCGTAAGAGGGCATAAGCGCAAGCGACAGCCCTGAAAGCATGAACGGTGCGTAAGACGGCTCCTTTGATATGCTGCCTGAGAAGGAATCGGAAAGTTTTCCTGCAAGCTCCTCGAGTTCGAACTTGCCGGTCAGCCTTGACAGTGCGAGCAGCGCATACAACGCTGCGGAGTTTCCAGAAGGCACGGCATTGTCGTATACCGGCTTGTCCCTGATAAGTACCGTTTCTGCTTCATCAGAAGTCGAGAAGAAGCCTCCGCCCTTCTTGTCCCAGAAATGCTCTTGCATGTACTTCGCAAGCAGGATAGCGATTCCAAGATATTTCGCTTCGAAGCCTGCCTGGTAGAGCTCGACCAAGCCGATTATGAGGAATGCGTAATCGGAGAGGTATCCGTCTATCGGTTTTCCTTCATTGTATACGTGCTGTAGCCTGCCTTTCTTGTCCAGCATCTTGGATATTATGAAATCTGCTGCTTTTTTCGCAGCTGAGTAGTACTTCTCGTCATTGAATGCGGCAGATCCCTTTGCAAGCGCGGCGATCATCAAGCCGTTCATGTCTGCGAGCACCTTGTTGTCGATATTCGGATGCTTTCTTTTCATCCTAATGCCAAATATTTTATTCCTTGATACATCTAAACGCTTCTTTGCCGTACCGATATCGATGGATAGATCTTTTGCTATGGAGGCGAGGCTGTCATCCATGTATAATATCTTACGCCCGTCGCTCTCTTTTATCGGGAACACTGCGAAGAACAGTTCCCTTTCTGCTGGAGATAATGTATTGTATATCTCATTGTAGTTGAAAGCGTAGAATTTTCCTTCCTCGCCGTCGCTGTCTGCATCAATTGCGGTGTAGAAGGCACCTTCCTTTGAGGTGAGCTCGCGCAATACGAAGTCGTAGGTTTCTCTTGCGGTCCATTCGTAGAGCTCTTTGTGCGTAACTAGGTACGCTTCACTGTATGCCATTGACAATAGCGCCTGGTCCGATAGCATCTTCTCGAAGTGGGGGGCATTCCACATCACGTCTGTCGCGTACCTGTGGAAGCCTCCGCCTATCTGGTCGTAGATTCCGCCCATGCGCATGCACTCAATGCTTCTTTCCACCATAGACAGCGCAATCCGGTTGCCTGTTGAATGATGATATCGCAACATGAACAGCAGATTCAATGACATAGGGAACTTCGGAGCTTCGCCGAATCCTCCGTTGTCGAAGTCGAAGATCTGCGACATCTGCTTGAGGGCGTTGTCGAATGTAGCACTGTCGAGTTTGGCGGGTTCTTTCTTCTTTTCGTTGGAAAGCGCCTTTACTATGCTCTCGGAATTCTTCAGTATGTGGCCGCGGTCGCTCTTCCAGACCTCATTTATGTTTTCGATTAGCTGCTCCATGCCTATCATGCTGAACCTCGGCTCCTTTGGCACATATGTTGTAGCAAAGAATGGTTTTCCATCTGGAGTGGCTATCACATTGAGCGGCCATCCTCCAGATCCTGTAAGCATCTGGCAGACCTTCATGTAAGTTGTGTCGACGTCCGGCCTCTCTTCACGGTCGACCTTTATACAGATGAAGCTTTTGTTCATCAACTCTGCGATTGCAGCATCTTGAAAGGATTCGTGCTGCATCACATGGCACCAGTGGCATGTCGAGTATCCGATTGATATGAAGAGCGGCTTGTCCTCCCTCTTCGCCTTTGCGAAGGCCTCGTCGCCCCACGGGTACCAGTCAACGGGGTCGTGCGCGTGCTCCGCCAAGTATGGGCTGTTCTGCCCAAAGAGATGATTTCCCTTCATCCCAACCATAATACCATTTATGCTTTTACAAACATATTAATAATCGTATTTCTGGTGCATCCATGCTGTTCGATGGGGGAGTAAAAGAAGTTAGGATAGAAGAGCTTGAGAGCATGCTCAACAAGGCCTTCGATGACAAGCTGTCATCGATAAACTCGAAGGCCTCCGGCCTCATACTCGGCATAGAGCAGGCCAAGCAGGTGTTCCTCGAGGCGTGCGATCACTTCGAGAACAGCAGCGCTACGCCAGACAGGGAGAGCATAAGGGTGGGGAGTGAGAGCTACGTAGTGGAGCAGAAGTTGATATACATAGGTGCACTGAAGAGGGTGATCAAGACGGAGAGCTCGTCGAGCAACAAGAACCTCTACACCTCTTACCATTCGAAGTTGGCGTCCGCAAGGGGGCTCATGGATGAGATACTTAAGATAAACAACAAGTTTAGGATAGTGCTCGAGGCATACGCGAACGAGCTCGGAAGGTTCAAGAACGCGTACACATTGATGGAGAGAGCTGTCAAGGAGCTCCAGATGAGGCTCGATTCGAGAGCTACAGAGTACAAAGAGTACAACGATGTATTGCAGGAGATAGAGAGGCTTGTCGCCTTCAGCATAGAGATGAAGGAGCTGGAAGCAGTTTCAAAGGAGTTCGAGGGTGGGCCAGCGGCAGACATCGACAAAGAGGCAACAGCCGCATCCGACCGGTTCAGGGGGGAGCTCGCGAACAAAATCCTGGAGATAGGAAACGTAGACAGGGCGATAGCAGACGCAAGAAGCACGATAGTGTCGCATCTTGCACCGCTGGACAAGCCAGCGAGGAAGTACGAGCACGGAACAACATCAAAGATGCACCTTACCTATTATCTTAATGACCCTGTTGGAACGCTGTCCAACAGGGAAGACAGCCTGAGAGAGTTCTCGCAGCACGTCGTCTCGCTCAAGAAGGAGATAGACGAGAACAGGATAGAGGTGAAGAACAGGCGTGAGGTTACCAATGCGATAGGCTTTGTGCTCAACGAGAACATAAGCCAGTTCCTGAACGAGATAGAGATACTAAAGGGCAAGAGGAGAGTGATTGAGCAGGAGATGCGCGAGCTCGAGCGGTCCATAAGAGATATCGACCGAACAGAAGGCGAGAAGAGAAGGAAGGTCATAGCTGCAAGCGAGATGAAGGAGAGCATGCAGAGGATAAAGAGTGCGCGCGACGCCTCTGCCAAGAACATCGAGAGCATGTTCGAGAGGTTCTACAGGAAGAGGCTCAAGGTCGCGCTGGACTAACCGCCTCCGCTGGTGTACTTCTTCACAAGGAAGTTGTCCGCTCTGTAGCATAGAGCTATCGCGGCTATCGACACTGCAAGCACGGCTACGAAGGCCAGGGTGCTGGTCTCCCCGAGAAAGACCTTCGCAGGATAATAGTAGGCTAGCCCTATCGGGAAGAGGAGCGTGAACGCGAGCTGCCCCAATAGTCCGTAGACGCTCAGCGGGTACGTGCTCATAGTCCTGGAGAGGTTTATTACCTGCTGCGCAGAGTGCGCGCTCTTCATTAAGTGATATGATGTGAGAGTGAGCATCATTATGAATAGCACTATAGCGGTTACGCCGACAACGAGCAACGCAACGTACTCTACAAAGAAGAGCGGCGCGAACTGCAGGTGAGCTGCGGCATATGCCAGGAGTATTAGCCCGCTGATAACAGATATATTCGACACGTTGTTGTAGTTGTTCGCGAACAGGATAGTGAGCCTGCCGTACGGCCTCATCAGGTAGGGATCGATGGTGCCGCGCTGCATGTTCTGCACTATCACCCATGGGTTTATCAGATACGCAACCGCCCAGAACGCTATCGTGCCGGTAGCCGCTAGGAAGAGCATCTGGTAGTAGCTCCAACCCGCTATCCCGCTAGACACTTCGTAGACTACGCTTATCGTTATGAAAGCGGTCAAAACCGTGAACATCGAAGATATGAAGAAGAGCGTAGCGTTCGCTCTGTAGGTCATCAGGCCCTTCCATGCGTAGTGCTGCGACTTGAGGAAGTATGATATCTCATTTTTTATCCCGAAACCCATCTAACCACCCACGAAGCTTAGCTTCCTCCTTATCCTCTTCCACCAGTACACGGCGAAGAGGCTGATTATTGCGACCCATACGAGGCCGACCGCAATGTTTTGGATTGCACCGGACGTGCTTACTATACCTAACAATGTTGCCGCGGGCGCGTACGCTATGAACTGGAACGGCGAGAACGCCACAAAGCCCTGCAGAGCCGCGGGAAATAAGTTAAGCGGCACGTACGCGCCGCCGAGTATCTGGAACATGTAGTATATCAGATTGGACGCACCCCATATGTTGGTGGTGTAGACCGCTAACGTCCCGACAGTGAAGAAGGTCACATTGAGTATCACGAACCCGATGAGCACCTCTATGAAAGTGAGCAGGATTGTGAAGAGCGCGACGTTCAGGTGCGCAATCAATACGGCGATGATGACCAATGGGACAGAGATGAAAAGCGTCGCTATTATCGCACCCGGAAGCGAGTCAAAGACCTGCTGGATGAAATATTTGATCGGCCTCATCAGCGCGGTTGTCATGTTGCCGCTGTAGATGTCGCTCTGCACGTTGCCGTCAAGATCCATGTCCATCATAGCCAGCATGGCGTTGACTATGAAGAAGTAAACGTACATCGTGAGAAGGGTAAAGCCACCTATCTCGGTTACGCCTGTCGTTAAGTATATCGCTGTCCAGACGAATATCATTATGGCGGCGGCGGCGAACCTGAAAATGAGTGATACAAGGAAGTCGGTCTTGTAAGCAAAGGTCTGTTTGAAGCCTATGACAAGAAATGCGAGGTACGCCTGCCGGTTCTTCAATATACCGGACATCAGCGCGCCCTCTTCGTACGGACAGACGTATAGAGCTTCAGCAGAACCTCTGTCAGCTCCGGCTCGGATATGTTGTAGTCAGTGACGTTCTTGCCGGAGATGAACCCGATGAACTTCGGGTCTTTGAGCCTCTGTTGGGCCACCTCTATCTTCGCGTAGTTGGGCGCCTCGCCCAGCACCTTGCCGAACGTCCTGTAGATGGTGCTGGCAGAATCCTTGAGCGCTAGCTCTACCATCCTCTTGTTTCCGAAGAGGCCGAGCAGTTCGTTTTGCACGCCGTTGAAGATTATCTTTCCCTTATCCAGGATTACTATCCTCTTCGCTATCGTGATGTCGTCGACTATGTGAGTTGTAAGCAGGAATGTTGTCTTGTAGTTTTTCTGCATATCGTGTATCGTCTCCCTGAGGGCGGACTTGGACGGCAGGTCTACGCCTATGGTTGGCTCATCCAATATGACTATCTTTGGCTGGTGCAGCACGGACGCTACGAAGTTGCACTTCATCTGCTCTCCAAGAGAGAGCTGCCTCACCTGGCGCTTGTATACGCTCTTGAGGTTAAGCCTCTCTACAAAATAGTTGAGCCTGTCGCTGAACTCCTTGTCAGGTATCCTGTAGATGTGCTTCATCAGGTTGAACGTGTCTATTGGCGGCAGGTCCCAGTAGAGCTGGCCGTGCGCCCCGAGCACGACGCCGAGGTGCGTCGCGATCCTGTCCCGCTCGCTCCATGAGTTCGCCCCCAGGACCTTTACGGTGCCCTTATCTGGATACAATATCCCTATGATTATCTTCATCAGCGTGGACTTGCCGCTGCCGTTGAGTCCGAGTATGGCGACTATCTCGCCCTCCTTGATCGAGAAGTCCACGTCCCTGAGCGCCGGCCTTATGTAGTACCTCCTTCTCAGCGAGCTAAAGAGGCCTTTGCCTACCTTTGCCTCGTATGTCTTGAACTTCTTGGAGACGTAGCTCACTTCTATGATTGGCTCTGCCATTCGATCGTAGGAGATTAGGTCTTATCTTTTATAAATTCTAGCCCTGCGCCGGAATGGAGGGCCTGCGAAGGGAAATAAAAGAGGGATCGGCCATTAAGCTGACGTTGCCGCGCGCACGCGGCCATGCCGCAACGTTTATCGTAAAGTTAGGCTATCATCAAAGGCTTGAAAAGGTTACACCCGGGCGAGGAGCCCGACGCTAGAGCGCGGGGGATGTTGGTTTTTCGAGAGCGATGGCGGGTGAAAGTTTATATATCTGGAGAGATATAGGAATACCGTGATATTACGACTCCCATAACGAAAGCCCCGCCTGGAGAAAAAGCAGTGCCGATAGAGAGGGTGACCTTGGTTGGAAACAGCGGCATAACCCATAAGTTCTATGAGGTGGACGAAGAAGGGGGGATTGCGACAGAGGCATTTAAAGGAAAAGTAGGTAAGTATGAGATTGTAGGGGCGATGGCAATACAATCTGACACTGGATATAAGATACAGATATCCGCGACGGACGGGTTTACCCAAGAGGCGCTAACCCTGGCAAAGGAATGCGGAATCGCCTTAGTTTGAAGCACTATTTGGAGGAGTCCGATACTAAAGCCTCAGGGACGTTGATTTTTCGATGATAGACGAATGTAATCGCGCATAAATGCTATTACACAAACCCATAAAATGCGTGAGGGGGCGAGGCCGTCCCCTTTCGCAGAAAATTCGGTGTTGATGCCCGACTTGTCGATTTGGATATGGACCATGTAGACCCTTTCCTGGCCTATCTGCTCCATCTCCTCCCGCAGCTCGAAGAGCTCCTTGATCGTGCCGCATATCAGCCCGACTGTCTCCTCCAGCAATCTATCGACCGGCTCATCTCCGAGAAGTGCCTCGCTAAGTCTCTTTTCGGCCGAAGCTAGTGCATCTTTTCCTTTTTTCCTGCTACACGCTGCTTTGTTTTTCACGACATCACCCAGGATTAGAGGCTGCATTGTCAGAAGACAGAGTCCCTCTGCCAGCTTTTTATAGCGATTGGCCAACGCTTTATCCGTAGCGTATATTCAGAAGTATAATAATATATACTTTACTACAAGAAATAGTATCAAAGTAAACATATAAATATATTTGCCGAGCAATAGTACTGCTTGGGGTTCACGACACCCTGGGGTTCAGCAGGCGGTGAAAGCCGCCTGCCATTTTGCTTAGGCATAAAATTGATTAAAAACGTGATACACATATCAAACGTAATAAACGTAAAGTATAAATATCTGCCCGTTCATAACATAATTAGCGATTATATGACGAGCTTGACACTGTCAGTCTCAAAGGAATTGAAGGCGATGATGGATAAGCACCAGGACATAAACTGGTCGGAAGTGGCTAGGCAGTCCATAATACAGAAACTGACGCTTTTGGCTAAGATGGACCGCCTGCTTAAGAACAGCAAACTGACCGAGAAGGATGCGATCGACATTGGGAGGAAAGTTAATAGGGGTATTGCCAGGCGGCTGAAAATGAGCGAGTGAAATAATGGATCTCGTGATAGATGCAAATATCCTCTTTGCAGCTTTCATGAAAAATGGTACTACAAGAAGAGTTCTGCTCGACAAAACACCGGCACCTCTGAAACTCTACACGACCCCCTTCATCCTGGAAGAAACGTACAAATATAGGAAGCTATTGGCGGAAAAGGCTTCCTTGGATGAAAATGATATAGTAGGGCTCGTTTTGGAATTGCTGGCCTCTTCCAATACAGAGATTGTAAAGGGCGAGTTACTAAGCAGATATATGGGAGAGGCAGAAAGATTATCTCCAAGAAACAACGATACACCATATTTTGCCGTAGCACTATACAAAAACTGTAAGATTTGGTCCAATGATAAGCCTATAAGAAACCAGAACAGAATAGTCGTTATTTCGACGGCGGAACTCCTAACAATGTTAAATGATATCAAATGATGTGGGGAGTCCGAAATCCAATCCCTCTCAAGCTACCAGAAAATCCCCCATATAACCCCCCTACGCTCGCTCAGGGCTCCGCTACTCGCCCTTCGCTCGCTATCGCCCAGCACGGGGCTCGCCAGCTCGCCCCTTCAGAAAACTCTCTCGCAAGAGAGTTTTCAATCAGAGAGGCTATTAGTCGGGCTCCGCCCGACGTTCTTCACGCTATTTCTCCAACGCAGGCAGGAGGGAGCCGAGGCAGGGCTGTTCAAAACTCTCTTCAAAAGAGAGTTTTATCAGAGAACGATATCGGCGACCTTCGAACACAGAATTGGAGTGCTACTTTTCTGGTTATCAAAAATATGAAAGTTGAGCCTATGAGCGTTAGCGGTGATTTAAACAGCTATAAATTCGAACCCATTGTCCCTGCACAAATACAGCATCCAGAGCTTACCAAAGAGGAATTTGAAAAGAATCTACAATATCTAAGCAAGGCTAGGATTGAACAGCTAACCACGACGCTCAGGCACTACTACATGACGAAATACCACAAGGGCAAGAGGCGCATTCCAAAATATGGAAACCTCGACAAGAATTTCAGCGATGAGCAGATAAATAGGTTTTTTAGGGCTATTGATGACAATCGCTTCTTTTTGTTATTCAAGTATCAAAGTATCGAAGGACTTAGGATAGGCGAGGCAGTGCGCCTTAATCTCTCTAATTTTGACCTCAAGAACAAACAGCTCGTCCTTAGAAGCCTCAAGTCAGGCAGGCTCGACGTTCTAAAAATACAAGAAGCACTATTCAGCTTGACGCTCAAATACATAAGGGAGCATAAGGCAGAGATAGAGCGGGCTAAGGGCTACCTGTTCTTCGCAGATAGCAAAAAGCAGAGCTATGGCAGAGTCGAGCCTTACGTAAATGAGAACTACGCCCGCAACAGATTCCGACTTTACAAAGAGCGTGCTGGTCTGAACGACGGGGACATATATGACGTGAGTGAAGAGCAGAACGGCAGGAGCGTTCGCAAACTGCATCTTCTCTCAACGCATTCTTTGAGGCATTTCGCAATTTCTAAGGTAGCAAAAGCCACTAATGGGAACCTCGTCATAACCTCAAGGTTCGCTCGCCATAGCGATCCTGCAACCACAATGATTTATGTCAGCGACGACAAGAAGGCTCTCGCTGACGCTCTTGAGTCAATTTCTATTTCTGATGTAGAGGCTCTGAAAAAGAGGGTGAGTAGATGAAAAAGAGTAATGTTCCTCCGATGAATCGGCACATTTTGATGAGATTAACCCACATGTAGTAATGATTACATGGTATGAAATAGTCTTAATTTTTATAGCGATATTATTGATAATCTATATCCTATTCGTAAAGCTATAAGAAATGACCAATAATGCCTGCCAGTATAGTCGCAATTATAAGCAAAATTGTAACTCCAAAAGAGCTCTTTAGAAAATCCATCAAATCAAATACTTTCCATATCTTAATATGTAAAGGTTTGAGATGGTCAGGCACATCTTTATATGATTCTTTCAATTCGTGTAATCTCTTTAGAAATAAATTGAGATTATATGTTGTTAGAGCTTCTGTTACTTTTGTTGCAGGATTACTTACGATTTCAAATTCTTTTTTGTTACCAAAATAAAAACAAATAAAGAACTTATTCAAAGACTTAGCAAAATCCTTAAAAGCAAGACGCCAAGGTTTAGCATAC
>VFSW01007994.1_pt1 | contig 15268 bp, 12 predicted proteins | sample 5358111 | NCBI WGS metagenome assembly VFSW01 (sample SAMN11554181, study PRJNA540505) | mine drainage metagenome | isolation source: sediment from site ElyBrook_90M | place: USA: Ely Copper Mine, Vershire, VT | collected 2017
CGGGTACCGGCGCCGGGCGGTGGCGCAGCACGAACCGCTGGATCTTGCCTGTCTCGGTCTTCGGCAGATCCGGCACGAGATGGACCCAGCGTGGATATTTATATGGCGCGAGACGGGCTTTGCAGTGGCGCACGAGCGCGGCTTCGATGTCGACCGGAACCCCGGTGTCCGGGTTCGTCGGTACGACCCAGGCTTCAGGCTTCACCAGCCCATCGGCGTCTTCGCGCCCTACGACAGCCGCCTCCAGCACGTCCGGGTGCTCGATCAGCGCGGCCTCGATCTCGATCGGCGAGCACCAGATCCCACCGACCTTCAGCATGTCGTCGCTGCGGCCGCAATAGGTATACGTGCCGTCGGCGTCGAGGCGATAGGTGTCGCCAGTGTCGAACCAGCCATCGACCAAGGTTGGTCGCGTGCTGCGCCAGTAGCATTTGGCGATCGACTCGCCGCGCACGAGCAGCCGCCCGGCGCTGCCGGGGGGCAATTCGGCGCCCTGCTCATCGACGATTTTCAGCGCGTAGCCCGGCACGGCGCGGCCGCTGCTGCCGGGCTTCACGTCGCCCGGCCGGTTGGAGATGTACATGTGGGTGGCCTCGGTCGAGCCGATGCCATCGATGATCTCGGTGCCGGTGAGCCGACGCCAGGCCTGGAACAGATGCGCCGGCAGCGCTTCGCCGGCAGAGACGCAGAAACGCAGCGACGAGAGGTCCGGCCGCAGGCGCTCAAACTCGGCGATCTGACGCGCGAACAAGGTCGGCACGCCGAAAAAGACGCTCGGACGGAAGCGTTCGATTGCCGCGAAGGTGCTCTCCGGCGTCGGGCGGTCGGGCATCAGTACCGCCGTGCCGCCGACCCATAGCGGGAAGCCCATCGCATTGCCGAGCCCGTAGGCGAAGAACAGCTTCGCGGCCGAAAAGAACACATCCTCCCGCTGGACCCCGATCGTCTCGACGCCGTAGCGCTGGCAGGAGACCGCGAGGTCGCGCTGGGCATGCACCGCGCCCTTCGGCCGACCGGTCGAACCGGAGGAATAGAGCCAGTAGCATTCATCCTCGGGCGCCGCCGGCGCCAGGTCGAGCAGAGCGCTCGCCTGCGCCATGAGCGCGGGCAGCGCGCGGCCGTGGGCGCCGGGGGGGGGGCCGGCCCGCGGCGGGCGCCCGCGGGGCGCCGCACGCCCCGCGGGCGTTGGGGGGCGGCGGCTCGCGCCGGCTCGATCTCGGCCGCGAGTTCAGGCGAGTAGACGAAGCCGGTACAGTCGGAATCCTCGATGAACCAGCCATAGTCCGCGGCGCGCAGCAGGGTGTTGAGCGGAATCGGGATGATGCCGGCCTTGATCGCACCCCAGAACAAATAGAAGAACGCGGGGCCGTCCAGCACGGCCATCAACAGCCGGCCACTGCGCGGGATCCCGGAAGCCAGCAGCGCGTTGCCGCAGCGCGCCACCCGTTCGGCGAGTGCGGCGTAGGTCACCTCCTCGTCCGCGGTGCGGATGGCAATCGATGTCCCCCGCCCTTCGCGGACATGGCGGTCTATGAAGGCGGCCGCGGCGTTGAAGCGCGGAGCGAAGCGGAGGCGGCTGCCTGATGGGTCCGACTCGACGGCAAGAGTGTTATCCTGCATTTTCGGCTCCTGTTTCTGTGGCCGCGTCTCGCTGGGCTTGGCGGGTGCGCGGGATGCTTGGGCCGCAGTACGAAATGGCACTCGGATGCCAGTTTGGCCCGCCAGCCGACTGCCACGGCCAGGTGAAATCCGGTCCGCGCGGCGTGGTGACGTTGAATGCTCGGGCCTCGCGTTGCTAAGCAGGGTCGTCGCGGCGAGGACTCGGCGCGTCGCATAACGTCACGCCGGGAGTGGACATGGCACGACGAGCGGTGAGAGCGCCCAGGACGGAGGGCGACGCGGAGATTGAGATCCGGGCCGCGACCGCCGCGGACGTGCCGGGGGTGATCGCACTCGACGACGAGGTCACGGGCCTGCTGAAGCCGGACTACTGGCATGACATGTTCGAGCGCTACGGCGCGCGGCGCCGCGAGTCGCGCTTCTTCCTGGTGGCGGGCAGCGCCGGGCGCATCGATGGGTTCATCATCGGGGAAGTGCGCGCCTGGGAGTTCGGCTCCTCGCCCAGCGGCTGGATCTTCGCCGTGCAGGTGCGGTCCCGGCTGCGCGTGCACGGCCTCGGCTCGCGTTTGTTCGCCGCGGTCTGTGACTGTTTCCGCGCCGCCGGTGTTGACCGCGTGCGGACCATGGTGGCGCGCGACAATACCGTGATCCACTCCTTCTTCCGCAGCCAGGGGATGACGGCGGGACCATTCATCGAGCTGGAGATGCGTTTTGACTGACGGTTTCGCTCTGGTCCCTGAACGCGTCCTGGTGTGGGCATGAGGCTGCAGAAGGCGACCTCCTTCGCGCTCTATGCCGTGCTCGAACTTGCCGCCGACCCGGCGCGCCAGATCACCGCGGTCGAAATCGCGGAAAAATACGGCATCTCCGCGCACCATCTGGCCAAGGTGCTGCGCGACCTTGGCCGTGCCGGTCTGGTCGATGCAGTGCGCGGCGTCGGCGGCGGCTATCGTTTCGCCGGCAATGCCAAGCGGCTTACGCTCATGGATGTGATCCGGTTGTTCGAGGATATCAGCGCCGATACGACCGAACCGCCGCCGGCTGCCGGGCAGGACGTTGCCAAGGGACTGAGCTTCGTGCTTGCCGAACTCGACAGCCAGACCGCGGCGACGCTCTGCTCCATCAGCCTTTCGACCATGCTCAAACTGATCGCCCGCCGTCCCTGGGCGACCGAGGGCGAACCGGGCCCGACGCGGCGGGCGGCGCGGCGCTGAGGCAGTGGCCACGTCACCGTCTCGACGTTCGCCAGGCGCGAGCGTCGCCGCTGCCGCGACTCGGCATCGCCGGGATCGCGACCGGACGCGTGAACGCGGCACGGGTGATCAGGAGCACCTTCAGACCCCAGCCGCTCCCCGCCGCCAGCCCGCCGGCGCCGACGGCGAGGCTGGCGCTGCCATCCGGGGCGAACCGGGCTGCCGCCAGCGCCAGCACCATCAGTGCCATGGCTGTGACCTGCGCCGCTCGCATGCCGTGGGCAGGCGCGCCGTCGAACGCGGCGAGGCTGCGCTCGGCCAGCTTGGCGCGGGCCAGCCCCTCGCGGTAGGCGTGCCACGCCGCCTCCCGCGCCAGCCCGGCGAGCAGCGCGCAGACGATCGCGGCGGTCGTGGCTGCGCCAGCGAGCAAATAGAGCCCGGTGCCCTCCGCTACTCCGGTGGCCAGAATGAGGGGGACGATCTCCGGCTGCCGCCACGCCGGTATGCCGCGCGCGGCCCGCAGGATGCGCGCCTGACAGTAGAGAAAGCCGCCGGCGAGCAGCCCCGCGATGACCGTCCCCGCCGGGCGCGTCGTCAGGCCTGCGGCCAGTCCGACCGGGAGCAGCAGGCCGGCGACGATGCCCTCGCGCGTCATCCATGAGGTGCGCGGGTGAAAGAAGACATTCAGCGCGCGCCACGGCCTGCCAATTTCCAGCCACACCAGCGACAGGCCGACCAGCACTCCGGCGAGCCCGAGCCCGAGCGCGAGGCGGAACGGCGCGCCGGCAAGGGCCGCAAGCGCCGCCATGGCGACGAGTCCGGCACCGCTGCCGCCGCTGATGAAATTTCCCGCCGCGCGCAGGTCCCAGTAGGCTTGGCGCCGGGACGCGATGGGCTGGCTCATAACGTTCCCTTGTCCCAGATGTAGTAGAAGCCGGGCTCCGTGCCCTCGCTCTCGTGCATGCGGAACCACTGGTTTTCCGCGAGCAGATCGGCAACCGGTCCGGCCGGATCCTCGATGTCGCCGAAACTCAGCGCGCCGGAGATGCAGCTGTTGACGCAAAGCGGCGTTGCCTCGGGATCCATTCCCGGCACCAGGCCGCGTGCGACGCCGGCGTCGATCCGCCGAGCGCAGAAGGTGCATTTGGTCGCGACGCCGCTGGTCTGGCCTCGTGCTCGCGCCGCCTCGGCGGGCGTCGGCGCATCCCCGAATGCATAGTGCGTGCGATCGACCAGGCTGCGCGCGTCATAGGGGCACGCCATGATGCAGTAGCTGCAGCCGATGCAGAGATCATAGTCGATGGTGATGATGCCGTCGGGCCGCTGGCGAGTCGCGGTCGACGGGCAGACCTCCAGGCAAGGCGGGTTGGCGCAATGCTGGCAGCCCACCGGTACGAAGACCCGATGGACGTCGGGATAGGTGCCGCTCTCCAGGTCAAGCACGCGGCGCCATTGCACGCCGGGCGGGGTTCCGTTGCCCTCCTTGCAGGCGGCGGTGCAGGTCTGGCAGCCGACGCAGCGGCGCAGATCGGCGACCATGACATAGCGGGTCATGCCGCACCCGCCTCCGCCCGCAGCTTGCGGACGGCGACGCGGACCACGTCGGCGCCCGATCCGGTGGCGTCTGTGAGCGCGAGCGACATCGGTATCACGGTGTTCAGTGATGGAAAGGCGAGATCCTTGGCGAAGGGTGTCTTCCAGTGGTCGAACTGGCCGGGGATGACGACGGTGTCCGGGCGGCAGCCCTGGACGACTTCGGCCCGGCCGGTCGTCGAGCCGATCGGCGAGCGCACCTCCACCCGGTCGCCGGCGGCGATGCCGAGACGTGCAGCCGTCGCGGCATTGATGACGACGGCGCCATGCCCGCGGAGGTTGGCGCTGACCTCATGCATCAGCGGAATCCCGGCGTTGTTGCCGGTGGTGTAGGGCATCACTTTGGTAGTGATGCCCCACAGCGGATAGTCGGCCGGATCGGCGCCGAGGTCGCGTATCGCCTGCACCCAGCGCTCCGGCACATCGTGCCATTGCGGCAGCGCGACATATTCGTCGAGCTGGCGATCCCACCAATGGATATCCTGTTCGTGCAGCCGGCTGCCGAGTTCCTTGCCGACCCGCAGAAGCCGTTCCTGATAGGGCAGTTCGAAGCGCAGGCCGAGCCGCACCATCGTCGGGTAGAGGTACCAGTCCTCGCGCTTGAACGGCACAACATAATGGCCGTGCTGCTTGAACCAGTCGAGATCCCTGGCTTCAGCGGTACCGCCTAGCTCGGCAGTGGCGGCCTGGCAGACAGCGTTCCAGCTGGTGGCGACCTCGTGCGCGCGGTCGGTGGCGAGGGAGAAATCGTAGCCGGCGCCCTTGCGCGGCGCACCGGCCGCGCCGCGGTTCAGCGCCGCATTGTAGCGCTCCAGCAGACCGGCGCGGCGTGCGAGTTCGGTCGATATCCAGGTGAAGTCGCGCGCCTCGCCTTGAGGTGCGACCGCGGGAGCGCGCAGCGCCACGCCGTGATGTGCCCAGTGCTGTTCGACGAACTTCGTGCCACCGATGCGGATCAGCTGGGTGCTCTCCAAGTCCGTCGCATCCGGTAGCAGAATGTCTGCCATGTGATTCGTTTCGTCAAACGTGTAGGCAAAGGCAACGATGAACGGCATGCGCGCCATCGCCCGGCCGATCTCGGCGGTGTCCCAAAACGAGATGGCGGGGTTGGTGCGGAAGGCAAACCATATCTCCGGCAAATTCGGCGTCGGCCATTCCGCTGGCGCCGCGCGGGTGAACATCCAGGCGAGATGCGTGGGACCGAGCGCTTGCGCCCAGGGCGAATTGCCGAGGATCGGGACCAGCGTCCGATGAGCATTGCGTCCACTCGGCTGCGCCATCCAGCCATTGCGGTCCGTGGCGTTGAAATGTGCGGCCATGAACCCGTCCTCGCCCGGCTTGACGCTGAGCAGGCGGTTTTCGTGCGGTCGGTTCAGCCGGACGGTTGTGCCCAGAGTGCCGCCCGGCACTTCCAGTGCGCCCACGAGGCTCGCGAGCACTGTCCGCGCCCAGCAGCACTCGTAGGCGCCCCACCCATTATTGACGGTCTTGCCGAGCGTCACAGCGACCGGCCGGAACGGCAGGGTCTCGCCATCGATGTCGATCGTCGCCCCGATGCAGGCATTGTCGCGAAACTCGGCGGCGATGCGGCGGATGGTCTCGGCTGGAACATCGCACACGCCGGCTGCCCAGTCCGCGGTATAGCTGCGCATGGCGTCGGCCATGGCGGTGAATGCAGTGCGCGCGGAGGTGTTCTTGAGCGGAGTAATCTCGTTGTCGGGACCGCGGGTTATCGCCTCGGTGACGGCGAAGTTGCCTTCCAGAGCCGGGTGCGCCCCGGGTGTGTCGAACGGCACGGGTCTGCCGCTGGCCTCGTCCCACAGCAACGGTTTGCCGGTGGCCGGATCGCGCAGATAATAACCGTCCGCCGCGACCAGGTAGGGCGAGGCGGTGCGATCGCGCAGGAAGGGCTGGTCGAGCGCGCTGCGCTCATGCTCGAACAGCAGCGTGTGCACGAGGGCGAGGAGGAATGCCGGATCCGTTTTCGGCTTGATCGGCACCCACTCCGCCGAACAGGCGGCGGTGGGTGAGAGGTGCGGCTCGATCTGCACCCGCTTGACGCCGCGGATGCGCGCGTCGGCATGGCGGCGCACAGCACAAACGCCGCCCGAGACCTCGACGTTCGAGCCGCAGGAAATGACGTAGCGGGTATGCACCGTATCGGCGCAGACGGTGAAGCCGCGGTGCCAGAATTCGCCGTAGAGATGTTCGGAATGGACGCACTTGACGCCCTGGCCGGAGCCGAAGCTGTAGTCGATCGGCCCCCAGGCGGAGAGAAATGCGGGGAACGTACCCATGTAGCTCTGAGGCGTTCCACCATGGCCGAACGTGGCGGCGACGCGCGGTAGCCCTGCCTCGTCAACCAGGCCGCGCGCGCGAATGTCCTGCAAACGGGCGGCAATCGTATCGAGCGCTTCATCCCACGAGATCGGCACGAAGCCGGGATCCTCGTCGCGCCCCTTGCGCGGGTTGCTGCGCTTCATGGGCGTCAGCACGCGATGGGGATTGTAGGTTTTCTGCACTAACCCGAAAGCCTTGACGCAGACGCGGCCAAGCCCGGGATGGATGGAGGCGGCGGCGTGACATGGTTCGATGCGCGTGGCGACACCGTTTTCGACCCGAACCGTCATCAGGTCGGGTCCGGCGACACAGTTGTAGCAGTAGCTCGGAACCGCGCGGATGGCGCCGTCATCAGCCGGCTGCGGCGGGCTCTGTTGGAGCGGCGCGCTGCTCATCCCGTTCCTCCTGCTACCACTTTGGCAGCCAGGCGCTGCCGTGCCTTGGCGACATCGATGATGAAACGGGCATGACGGCCGCGGGCGATCTCCTCCACAGCGTCGTGCGCGATCACGTCGAGCAGCACCCGGCGACCCTCGATGCTGGCGACGGTCGCGGTGATGCGGACCTCCATGCCGAGCGGGGTCGCCGCGGAGTGGTCGAACTCGACCCTCACGCCGACCGAGTCCTCGCCGGGACTGCAATGATCGAGCAGCAGGTTGCGGCTCGTGAATTCGATGTCGCGCAGCAGTTCGGGAGTGGCGTAGATGCGCAGGTCTTCGCCCATGAAATCGATCGTGCGGGGGCGATCGACGATGTGGACCTCGGTGCGGGTGATACCGGGGCGCAAGCTGTCTTTCATCCACGCTCCTCCTGCCGCGGCAGGGGCGTGCACCCCGTCCTCGGCGTCTATTTACCGAAAGGAATACCACTTTACCGTTTTCTGCTGCAACGGCTGCCGGTGAGCATCCCGACAAAAATCCCCCGCCGCATTGATCTGGATCAAGGCCTCCTGGAGCAGATGGGTCAAATTCGCTCTTGACCCGACAACGGTATTAGCGCACCATAATACCGATATACTGAGGCCGATGGAGGACCGAACGTGGCCGAGGAAGCCTTCCAGTGGACCATGACGGCGCAGGCGGCGCCGTTCAGTCGCCGCTCGTTCTCCCCCTTTCCCCCTGAGCCAGGCGAGGTGGTCATCGCCGTGGCCGGCTGCGGTGTCTGCCATACGGATCTCGGCTATCTGTATGACGGGGTTCGCACCAACCACCCGCTCCCGCTGACGCTTGGCCATGAGATCAGTGGCCGTGTCGTTGCCGCCGGGCCCGGCGAGGAGCGGTGGCTCGGCCAGTCCGTCATCGTCCCGGCTGTGCTCCCCTGTGGCGTCTGTGATCTCTGCCGCCGCGGCCTAACCACGATCTGCCGGGCCCAGAAGATGCCGGGCAACGACATCGATGGCGGCTTCGCGAGCCATATCCGCGTCCCCGGCCGTGGGCTCTGTCCCGTCGCTCCGGCACGCCTTGAAGCCGCCGGCCTGTCGCTGGCCGATGTCTCCGTCGTGGCGGATGCGGTGACGACCCCGTTCCAGGCCGTGCGCCGTGCCGGCGTCGGGCCGGAGAGCATTGCGATCGTCATCGGCATCGGGGGTGTCGGCGGATACGCCGCCCAGATCGCGCACGCCTTCGGTGCCGCAGTCGTGGCGATCGACATCGATCCAGCAAAGCTCGAGGCGATCGGCCAACATGGCGCCGCGCTGACGTTGGATGCGAGCGCACTGGATTCCCGCGCGCAGAAGGCGGCGATCATGGCGTTTGCCGCCGCACACGGACTGCGCCAGACCGAGTGGCGCATTTTCGAGTGTTCCGGCACCGCGGCCGGCCAGCGAGCCGCCTGGAGCCTGCTGGTGCCAGGTGCGACGCTCGCCGTGGTCGGCTTCACCATGGAGCGTGTCGAAGTGCGGCTCTCAAACCTGATGGCCTTCGACGCGCGCGCACTCGGCAACTGGGGCTGTCCGCCGGAACTCTATCCCGCCGCGCTCGATCTTGTGCTCGACGGCAAGGTGAAGCTGGCACCGTTCGTCGAGCAGCATCCGCTCGACGATATCAACACCGTGTTCGCTCTTGCGCACGCGCACACGCTGAAGCGCCGCGCCATTCTCGTTCCCCGCGCCTGACCGGAGATTTGCCCGATGTTCGATTCTCCCCATGCCGTCGCCGAGCGTACGCGTCCCGCCGCGCTGGTGGAGCATACACTGGTTGGCGATCTCTCGTTTCCCGGTCTCCGGGTCGAGCGGCGTCCGGCCCGGCTGCCGGACGGAACCGTCGTGGCCGGGCTCTATAATGCCTGGATCATTCTCGACAATCCGGCGCAGCTGAACTCGTACACCACGGCGATGGTGAAGGGGGTGATCCTGGCATTCCGCGCCGCCTCGGTCGCACGCGATGTCGTCGCGGTGGTCTTTACCGGCACCGGCGACCGTGCGTTCTGCACCGGCGGCAACACGGCGGAATATGCCGAGTACTATGCCGGCAATCCCCAGGAATACCGCCAGTACATGCGCCTGTTCAACGACATGGTGTCAGCTATCCTGGGTTGCGACAAGCCCGTTATCTGCCGCATTAATGGCATGCGCATCGGTGGTGGGCAGGAAATCGGCATGGCTTGCGATTTCTCGATCGCCCAGGATCTCGCGCGCCTCGGTCAGGCCGGGCCGAAGCACGGCTCGGCAGCGATCGGCGGCGCAACGGACTTCCTGCCGTTGATGATTGGAATGGAACGCGCCATCGAGTCGGGAACGCTGTGCGAACACTGGTCCGCGCACAAGGCCTACCGCATGGGGATGCTGTACGACATCGTCCCGGCGCTGAAGATCGACGGAGAATTCGTACCCAACCCGCTGGTGATCACTGACCGGCTGCTGGACGAATGGGGCCGCTTCGCCCTGGGTGAGCCGAAGGCGGGCGCGGCACTGAGTGAGGCCAAGGCCAAACTGGCACGCGGCAGCATCGACCTCTCCCTGCTCGACCAGAAAGTCGAGTTGCTGTGCGGCAAGCTGCTGCTGACATTCCCGGAGTGTCTGACGAAGAGTCTCGAAGAGCTGCGCAAGCCCAAGCTCGAATCCTGGAACCGAAACAAAGAGGATTCACGCGCATGGCTGGCGCTGAATATGCTGGCTGAGGCACGCACTGGCTTCCGCGCCTTCAACGAGGGACCGCGCGAGCGGCGCGAGATCGATTTCGTCGCCCTCCGCCGGTCGCTTGCCCAAGGCGCGCCATGGAGCGAAGACCTGATCGAGAGCCTCATCCCGAGAGCGGTGGTCTGAGCGAGCGGAGGCATGACAATGGACGCTGCCACCGCCGCTGTTCGGGCATGGCGAACGCAGGGGGGCGCGCTCTTGCGCCTTCGCCTGGCGCGGCCCAAGGCGAATATTCTCAATGCTGCGATGCTTGCCGCGCTTGACAGCACGCTCGCGGCGGAGCTCGGGGAAGGCCACACGTTGGCTATTCTCATCGACGCGGAGGGGCCGAATTTCAGTTTCGGCGCCAGTGTCGAGGAACATCTCCCGCAAGCCTGCGCATCCATGCTGCGGGATTTTCATGCCACGCTGCTTCGGCTGTTGTCCGCACCGGTGCCGGTCCTGTTCGCCGTTCGCGGCCAGTGCCTCGGTGGCGGGCTCGAGTTGGTTCTGACTGGAACGCGCACATTCGCTGCCCCTGACGCGGTGTTTGCCCAACCGGAGATCAAGCTCGGTGTCTTTGCCCCGGCTGCCTCCTGTCTGCTGCCGGAGCGAATAGGCCGGCCCACAGCGGAGGAAATGCTCCTCACCGGCAGCAGCCTGGACGCCGAGGCGGCGCGTGCAGCCGGCCTAGTGCAGGAGATCGTAGCCGATCCCGAGGCGGCGGCCGAGGCGTGGTTCGCGGCTCACCTCGCGGACAAGAGCGCGGCCGCGCTCCGCTGTGCGATGGCCGCCGCGCGGGGCGATCTGCTGGTGCGGACGCGGACGCGTCTCGCGGAGCTCGAAGCCCTCTATCTCGACGACTTGATGCAGACGCAGGACGCGCTCGCCGGCCTGCAGGCCTTTCTCGGCAAGCGCGCACCGACCTGGGAGCACCGATAACCATGAGCACTCCGACCGCCGAGATCATCGCCCGTTGCCAGGCGTTGTTTGATGACCTCAACTTCTCCTATGCCCGCGAATGGAAAGCCGCGTCTCCGGGGCGCATCGTCGTGGGCTACATGCCCTTCTACGTGCCCCGCGAACTGATCCACGCGGCCGGCGGACTGGCACTCGGCGTATTGGGCGGCGGCGAACAGCTCGAGGTGATCCAGGGCGACGCGTACTACCAGAGCTACATTTGCCGCATCCCCCGCTCGACCATCGAGCTTGGTGTCACGAACCGGCTAGACTTTGTCGATGCCATGCTGTTCCCATCCATCTGCGACGTGATTCGCAACCTGTCGGGCATGTGGAAGATCATGTTCCCGAAGGTCCGCAGCCGCTATTTCGACGTGCCGCAGAATTACAACGATGAGGTCGGCGGAGCCTTCTATAACCACGAGTTGAACGAGCTGCGGCAAATGCTGGCCGAGGCCAGCGGGCGCGAGGTGACAGACGCCGCGATCCGCGCCTCGATCGGTCTCTACAACGAGAATCGCGCCCTGGTGCGGGAGGTCTATGCTTTCCGCGCGCGGCAGCCCTGGAAGGCGCCCTCGGCCGAGGTCTATCTCCTGATGCGCGCCGGAATGATCCTTGCGGTCGAGGAACATAGCCGCATGCTGCGGGAGTATCTCGCCGCCGCCGCGGCGGAGGATCGGCCGCGCCGGGACAATTCCCGTGTGGTCGTGACCGGCGCCTTCTGCGAGCAGCCGCCGCTCAACCTGATCAAGTCGATCGAGCTGTCGGGCTGCTACATCGTCGACGACGATTTCATGCTGGTGAACCGCTGGGAGCAGTCTGATGTTTCGCGGGAGGGCGATCCCGTCGCCAACCTCGCGCGGGCCTATCTGCACAATTCCGCCAATACGTCCGCCAAGTACGAACCCGACGTCGCGCAGAAGGGCCTCTATCTGGTCGAGGCGGTGAAGCGATCGCGGGCCGAAGGCGTCATCTTCGCCTCGCCGAGCTTCTGCGATCCGGCGCTGCTGGAGCGGCCGATGCTCCAGCGCGTGCTCGCCGCCCACGATATCCCGTTCATAGCGTTCAAATATGCCGAGAATTCCGGCCAGATGCAGCCGATCCGCGAGCAGGCCGGCACCTTTGCCGATTCCATCAAGCTGTGGAGCAACCCATGACCGTTACCGCCGCCGCCAAGGTCGTCAAGGACAGCTCGATGCTGAAGCAGAAGGAGATGATCAGCGGCAACTATCGCAAGCTGGAAACAGCCGCCGCCGATGGTCGGAAGGTCGCCGCGACCTTTGTACCGGGCAATCTGAATGAGCTGATCATGTGCTTCGACATGCTCAACAATCTGCCAGAGATCAACGCCATCCAGAATGGCCTGCGCAAAAAGACCGGCGGCTATATCATGGAGGCCGAGAAACGCGGGCATTCCGAGGATGTCTGCACCTATGTGAAGGCCGATCTGGGCATGATCGCCAAGGGCAACATCGGCCCTGACGGCCAGAAGCTGCCTAACCCAGATCTGCTGCTGCTTTCCTATACCGGCTGCTTCACCTTCATGAAATGGTTCGAGTTGCTGCGCGACCATTATCGGTGCGAGACAGCCATGCTGCACGTCCCCTACCAGGGGGACGGGAAGATCACCCCGAATATGATCGCCTACGTCGTCAAGCAGCTGAAGGAGGAGGTGATCCCGAAGCTCGAGCGCATCAGCGGCGTGAAGTTCGACATTGACCGGTTGCGGGAGAATTTGGCCCGCTCGGCACGCGCCGAGGAGGATTTCGTCTGGGTGCTCGAGTCCGCGAAGAGGAAGCCGTCGCCGATCGACGCCTACTTCGGCGGCGTTTATTATATCGGTCCCATTTTCACCGCTTTCCGCGGCACCGAGGATGCAACAGAGTATTATCGCCTCCTGCGGGCCGAGATTGCGGAGCGGATCGAGCGCGGTCAGGGGCCGGTGACGCCGACCGGTGATATGCCGAGCGAGCGCTACCGGCTGGTGGTGGAGGGTCCACCGAACTGGACCAGCTTCCGCGACTTCTGGAAGATGTTCTATGAGGAAGGCGCGGTGGTAGTGGCAAGCACCTATACGAAGGTGGGCGGCCTCTACGATCTGGGATTCCGCCACGACCCGGCGAAGCCGCTAGAAAGTCTCGCGGAATATTGCCTCGGCTGCTACACGAACCGCAATCTCCCGTCGCGCATCGATCTGATCGAGAAATACATGGAGGAGTACGAGGCGGACGGCATTCTGATCAACTCGATCAAGAGCTGCAACAGCTTCTCGGCCGGACAGCTGCTGGTGCTGCGCGAGATCGAGCGACGCACGGGCAAACCGGGTGCGTTCATCGAGAGTGATCTCGTGGACCCGCGCTACTTTTCACCAGCGAACATAAAGAACCGCCTGGAGAGCTACTTCCAGATGGTCGACCAGCGGCGCGCCGGCGGCGGATCTGTTCCCGCCCGCGCGGCATAGTGGGGAGGGAGCGTCATGCACGCCTACATCGGCATCGATCTCGGCTCGACGACGACCAAGGCCGTCGTTCTGGACGAGAACATGGACGTTCTCGGCCGGGGAATCACCAACTCGCGCGCGAATTACGACACGGCCTGCAAGGTCGCTAAGTATGAAGCCCTGCTGGCGGCGCGCTTTACCCTGCTCCAGCGCGGCCTGGCATCGGTCGTCGCCGCAGAGGCGCGGCTTGGGGATTTCCTCGGCTCTCTGGAGCGGAGCTTCCGTCTCGGCCAGTTTGTCGAACAGCTCGATGACCTCGAGGAGACCTGTCTGGAGAAGGCGAAGGGTAGCCGGTTCAAGGGCCGAGAGGAGGCGATCGCGGAGGCGATCAGGGCCATTTTCGTCGCCTTGCGAGCAGACGCCCCGGCGCTGTTCGCTCGCGATGCGCGGCGAAAATCCGACTTCTTCCGCGACCTTGCCGGGTCGCGCTTCATGGCGGTCGGTCAGGAGACGGCGAAGGCTGCCGGCCTGTCATATGACCTACTGCTCAATGTCTATGACAAGGCGATCATCGAGGTCGAGAACCGTCCCCCGAGCGGCGAGATCAGGGACAAGTTGCTCGGCGCGCTCGAAAGATTGATGGAGCTGTCACCGGACCTCGCGGATTTGGTGGCGGAGGTCGCAACGCCGGTGCGTCAGGCGCTCGATATACCGGCGGAGGAGATTTCGGTCGTCGGCACCGGCTATGGGCGCGTCACGCTGCCGTTCTCGAAGGAGCATATCCGTTCGGAGATACTCTGCCACGGGCTCGGCGCGCACATGATGTATCCGGAGACCCGGACGGTGCTCGATATCGGCGGCCAGGATACGAAGGCGATTCAGGTAGACGATAAGGGGATCGTCGAGAATTTCCAGATGAACGACCGCTGCGCGGCAGGGTGCGGGCGCTATCTCGGGTACATCGCCGATGAGATGAACATGGGTGTTCACGAGCTGGGGCCGCTCGCGATGCAGGCCACCCGCAGCGTGCGCATCAATTCCACCTGCACTGTGTTCGCCGGCGCGGAGCTGCGCGATCGTCTGGCGCTCGGGGAGAAGCGGGAGGACATTATCGCTGGCCTGCACCGGGCTATCATCCTCCGCGCGATGTCGATCATTTCTCGCTCCGGTGGCGTGCGGGACCAGTTCACCTTTACCGGTGGCGTCGCCAAGAATGAGGCTGCCGTCAAGGAGCTGCGACAATTGATCACTGAGAACTACGGCCAGGTTGCGATCAACATCAATCCCGACTCGATCTACACCGGGGCACTCGGCGCAGCCGCCTTCGCGCGCCGCGCGATCGGCCACTGACGGAGATTGCGGACATGACAATAACGGCAGGCATCGATGTCGGCACCGGCGCTGTAAAGACGGTGATCTTCGAGTTGGACGGTGACACGCCACGCTGGCTCGTCAAGCGCGTCGATCGGGTTCGCCAGCGCGACCCGTTCCAGCTCGCGACGGAGGCGTATCACGCCGCGCTGGAGGAGGCTGGGTTACGACACGCCGATCTCGATTATGTTGCGACGACCGGCGAGGGAGAGTCGCTCAACTTCCATACCGGTCATTTCTATTCGATGACGACGCACGCGCGCGGTGCGATCTTCCTCGACACGGAGGCGCGCGGGGCGCTCGATGTCGGTGCGCTGCACGGCCGCGCCATCCGCATGGATGGTCGGGGCAAGGTGCTCAGCTATAAGATGACTAGCCAGTGCGCTTCCGGCTCCGGTCAGTTCCTGGAAAACATCTCGCGTTATCTGGGGATCGCCCAGGACGAGATCGGCGCGCTATCGAAACAGGGCGACAGCCCGGAAAAGGTCAGTGGCATCTGCGCCGTGCTCGCCGAGACGGACGTCATCAACATGGTCTCGCGCGGTATCAGCGCCGCCAACATCCTTCGGGGGATCCATTCATCGATGGCGGACCGGCTGGCGAAGTTGATCAAGACCATCGGCAGCGTCGACGGGG
>VFSW01007995.1_pt1 | contig 15265 bp, 23 predicted proteins | sample 5358111 | NCBI WGS metagenome assembly VFSW01 (sample SAMN11554181, study PRJNA540505) | mine drainage metagenome | isolation source: sediment from site ElyBrook_90M | place: USA: Ely Copper Mine, Vershire, VT | collected 2017
ATACTATTAAATTCCTGGGTAAATATTTTTTATCTATTTTATAGCAACCGTTGTCGGACAACTGGGCGTTCCGCCAGGAATGGCTTTCGAGACGACGGCTGATTGTACGCTTTCTATTCCGTCTTTCCCTACGGCGGTAATTGCATAATATTCGGTTAACCCATCTATTGCCGTATTATCGACGTAAGAGGATGGGACAATGCCCGTGCTAGACATTGGAGCCGATGCGATATTGGTCCATGGTCCGGTTGCGCTGGTCGCTCGATAGATATTGATAGATGCCAGCGTAAGCGATGAACCATCGGTATTCGTGGTCGGATTCGTCCATGAAAGTGTAGCGGTTCCGGCAAACGCTATTGATGAGCAAAGCAAACTCAATATCGCAATAAATGTTTTCATATATTAATTCCTACAGGGTAAATCTTGATAGCTCGCACCTAGTGCGCACAGAATGAAAGCCAAATCGCCGGGATCAACTCGGTTTGATTTTTCGTACATCGGCGGCGAAATTTCAGCGTATTCTAAATTTGCTTGAATTTCCTCACTACAAAACCATGAATCCTGTTCGTGCCAATCGCGCTTGTCTAATACAAAGCCGGTAATTCCTCGAGAATCATACGGCTTTCCCAATTGAAGATCAGAAAATTTTTGATAGGATTTTAGCTGATAGTCTGGTACTTTCAAGGTGAAAATCGTTCGGATAGCCCAATCCTTTATATCATAATCCATTGGCCTATCGCGGTATCCGGGATGAATTCCTTCTTTACACGTCGGCGTGTAAACCATATCGGACCGAGCGCCGCGCAATCTTCCCTCAGGCGTTATCCAATCGACATGACTATATATGCCGTCATACCAGCTAATCAGCCGCGATGCAAAACCGCGTCCGCGAACGAATTGCCACTGCATGGAAACCATTTTTTGCATTTTTTGCTGCGGAATATTATTTTTCTTAGCTTTTTTAACTCGGTAGCTTTGCAATCAATCCGTCAATTTTTGACGTGGTATCCTGCAAAACTACTGTTTCCTCCGCCGTTGCCAATTCCGGCAATACCAATACAATTTGATTCAATAAAATCCCTACGGCCGGCCCTACTCGCAACGGGATTTGCATCGGATCGCCGGTCAAAATCGTAGTGATTGCCGCTTTGAGTTCGGTCAATACCGTTTTGAGCGCCGGAGTTGCAGCGACTAAGGCGGGACTCGGATTTGAATTAGTCATAAAATATTTCCTCTATAGTGTTTTTACATTACCGTATCATTGTCTTTTGGGGTTTTTTGCCCCTCTGCTAATCCTTTAGCATGTCCCTTCGCTTGCGATGCATCGGACGTACTTTTTATCAATCGCTCCATGAGAGAATTGGTCGATCTGTGAATGGTTTCGACTTTCACAGTAATCCGCAATACGCCAACTAATGTAGCGATTGAAGTAAGCAATTGAGTGAAATTGGATAGTGATATCATGATTTACGTTTTTTCATTGTCTAAAGCGTAATGAATGCAGTTAACAAAAAATGAATGGTAATCATGGGATTCCTTTTTTGCGTTTTTTGCGTTTTTTGCGTTTATTGCGTTTTTTGCGTTTATTGCGTTTTTGCGTTTATGCATTGACGATAGCGGGAATGTCGGCGCTGATATCCGCCACATACTTTTGCGTTTCAGCAAACGGCGGAATCCCGCCGTACTTTTGGACGTTGCCCAAACCGGCATTATAGGCCGCTATGGCAAGGGTCCAAGAATTCGTTGAAGCATACAGCGAGGATAGTTGTTCGCCGGCCGCAGTGATTTGGTTCCACACGTCTTGATCGGAATAAGGCTTTGGCACGTTGACTGAGGGGAAGTATTGCGGCATGAGTTGCATCATGCCGAGCGCGCCGGCCGATGAAGCTTCGGTCCCTCTGATAATACTCTCTCTAAAGGATGATTCCTCAAAGGCGATTCGAGCAAGCAAATCGGCCGGAATTCCTAGGGTTTGTTCCGTCGTATTCAATGCCGGAACCCATTGCGGTCCCGAACCCACATTTTTCCAGCCGACAATGCTTGCTTCCACGGACACCCCCGCACTGATTACCGATGAGGATACTTGGCTTCTATTATAGAGTAAATAGGCAAGAGCGGACCCGCCGAGAATCCAGAATAATGTGTTTTGTCGGTTCAAAATTGGTGCGCCGCTAGTTCGGCCAGCAAGACAATTCGAGTATATCGCTTGCGGTCCACGCATGAGCGACGCCCGTTGTGCGTGCGTAATTTGTGACGGTGATAGACGTGGTGCTCGATCCCGTTTGGGACGTTGCATCGGTTGCAGGCGATGTAATTTCCGCCACGCTACACGCCCATCCGGTTGCGGCTGCGGGTAATCCGATAACACCCGAGGATGCCACTGCGCCTGTCCCTATATTCACGGAAAAACTCGACGGACCATTGTTCGATACGATTGACGGCGATGTTCCGAAACCGCTGGAAATGGTTGGTGCGGTAGCAGATACAAATAATTTTTGCTTAAAATCTATATCGCCGGTATTAGTTATTCTTAATCGTTCTATTGCATTTGTACCAATCAAAACATTACCTGTTGCAGATATATTATTTAACACTGCATCATTAGCTGCGCATCCAGTAATTAAGTCGTTTATGGCTCCGCAAACCCCCCAATAGTTTACAACCGAGCCATTTATCGTAAATTCTAAGTATGAAGGATTACCCGCCGCTGATCCTATGATTGCGCGGCTTTGACTAGTAGCAGAATTGACGAAAAATGTTCCGCTATTGAATGTAACGGTTTGTGCCGATGAAATAGATATAGCTTGTATTGAATTTGTTGTGATTCCTAATGTATTCGCACTCGGCAAATAAATTCCATTCGCTGGAATTGTCGTCCCGGTTGCATTGAACGAGCCGCCGGCTACTACGCTGTTCGTAGTTAGATGATTCGTGTAGGCCATTCCCGGAGGCGGGAATTGATTATATGTTTGAGCCGATACAAGCGCGGTACTTGCAATCAAGAACAAAAGAATATTTTTTACTATCCGATGTACCATAGATTTATTGCGCCTCCGAAGTAAACCGCTATTGTGCGGGCATTTGTCGGGAGAATTAAATCGTTAGAACAATTGAATTGATTTGCCGCAAGCGAACCGGCATTTGCGTGCGCTAGTGTCAATAAATTCGCCCCGATATTGGTAATCAATACTCCATAAGCATCGGTAAGACTCGCAACCAATCCAGTCCATACGGTATCGCCGGCCGTCGTATCCACGTCCAGCCGGCCGATAGTCACACTCGGCCATGCTCCACCTGGATTGACGTTATTGAGCGTTCCGGCTGCGGGCGCATATAACAGCACTGATCCGCCAGTAAATAATCCTAAATACACGATGGGAGAGCCGGCGGAATTTCCGCTGTTGGCGAACTGGAACCAGCGGCGCGAACGTACTGACACATTTATTACTGATTCTGTACACTGCCGTCCCGCATGGGACTATTCTTCGGTTCCCCACACATTGACCGCAACCGATCCGGTTGCCATTGCCGTCCCCAAATTGATATTGAGTACATTGTTTGCAGCGGCTGATAATTCGCCATTCCCTAAATCCGCACCAATTTGCGTATCGCCGGTAATGATCGCTTGAACCGTTGCATTGTGACGTTTGATGATTGCTGCGGCGTCCAATAATTGCAGTACTTGCGTACCCGCCGCTGCGAGTGTACCAGAAACCGAAATGGTGTAGCCCATGAGCCGAAACTTTTTACCGGCCGCTGGCGTCCACACGGCAGTTGCGCCGGCTGCGGTCGCTACGGCACTGTGAAAGATATTGGCTACTCGGATTCTATCCCATGTCAACCCATTAAATCCGTATTCATCTGCAACCGTAGCAATTCCGGCATTCGGTGAAGTCGCTTGAGCATCGCTGCTATTTCCGCCCAAACCGACAGAATCCCATTCTCCGCTTACCGGATCAATACCAAACATAAACGATATGCCGGTCTCGCCGTAAGTAGCGGTAGGAATCAATTGATTGGCTTGAAAGAATCCTGCAACATTCGGCGCTACTCCGGCACCGGGAGAAACCGAAGCGGGACCAGTCAATAAAACGCCATTGGGATCGCACAGCAAAGGCAATGCCGTTGCCAAAAATGCCCCGCTATAGGCTTGAGCGTAAATATAACTCGGATACGGTCCCATTTTTACCTACCTTACGTGGCGTACTTTTTATTGGATGCGCAAAACGGCAAAGCAACATCTAAAACGGAAAGTAAATTTCCGTAGACAGTCACATATCCTGTGACCGCTCCGGTCACGATATTGGAATTGTGCCCGATGATTCCGAAATTGGTGTTTTCCTCACATAGAAAAAAACTCTTTATCGGATTCGTTGTCCCACTACCGATCATGATCGGTCCATTGTTTGGAACACCCGCACTTTGCTGCTGAAGTGTAGCCGTCGAATTAGATGCTAATCCCGGCGGCGGATTGTCAAAATAAATACTCCATTCTCTCGGAATCATCCGATAACCATTGGGGACGGTGAATGTCGCTTGCCAATTACTACTCGAAGTATCGGTAATTGCGGCCGATAGATTAAAATCGTAACCATTGATAAATCGAGAATCAAAAGTAGCGCGAACGTCAAAACCCACCGGAGGCTCGCCAAGCGGTGCGACTTGCATTGCATTGACCAATGGCTGTGTTCCCGCCATGTCGGCCGGACCCGCAAACGGATCGGGCGGCGCTTGCTTATCGCCAATGCTTTGCGAATATTCCTGGTTACCAAACCATTTCATTCTTTTTACTTCCTTCGTTTAAGGTAAAATGAAAATGGCTAGGTAAACGCTTTTATTCCCATGAAACTCAAATACAGATTGGAATAATTCGCATTGCCGACATTCAGCAAATTGATTTGAATGGTCGATTTTGCTTGCCACAAAGTCACTATCGGCAGAATAAACGGAAATTGTCCCGTACCCGCCATGTTCGGAAGCGGAGTAGCGGAGGATGAATATTGACGGCCGGTTGTCGTATTCACTAATAGCATCGTCACAGCCGGCAATAACTGCAAGCTATAAGAAGTAGAAGCCCCGCCTACTAGTGCAAAAGCCGCAAACTTCGTCCAGAAAAAATCCGAATCGCCGGCAATGTTGAAAGTCAGAATGGCCGAGGCTGCGGCATTGATCGCAGCGGCACTATCCGCTTCATACGTGAAAAAACTTCGCGCCATGTATTTCGGAGCCATCCACGGCGGGCCTTGATGAACCGGCATTTGCGGCATTTGAACGGGATTTATATTACTCATAATTCATTACTCCGAATATCACTTTTTGGCTCTAAGGATATTCTTTGTTTACAAAAAATCCCACCGTGTTTTTTACGCACGGTGGGGAAATTCCAATGGCACAGCAAAACACAGCAACGAAAATCTTAAAGTGCGGCCACGCAGTGGCTAAGTAGCCTGTCGGATCAGATATCCCCGCAGCCGTTCCATAAGCCTACCGATCTGAGTCGAAGGCGTCGGAATCAGCGCGGCAAAAGTCACCGTCAACTGAAAACTCTGATTCGACTGAATGTAGATCGGAACTAGTGTGTACGGCTCGCCACTCCATGCGGCATAAGTCACTTCGACGGCAACACCCGATGCACTTGTCGATATGGCATTGGATAGTGCCGAAGCCAGCGCCATGCGAGTCGTCGGCGGGAACATAAACAACGGTCCGTCATTGATGTACTTGCGATCCGTACCGACCGTGAGCGTTTTCAATCCGCCGTTCCCGACACTCCAAACATCGTTTGCGAAAATGCCCGCCGTAGTGGACAACCCTTCGCGCCCCGGCAATACGCCGAGCGGCAATGCCGCATTTGATACTCCGGGATAGAACAGCGATTCCGAGCCAATCGCATAAAATTCATTCCCGCTAGTCATCTGATTGTTGATTTGCAAATTCGTATCGAATAACGATTTTGCAACCGCCCCGGCTCCCGGCGCACTTGACGTTCCTTGTCCTAGCTGATTGGAAAAAAACGTAAACAGCAATTGACCCGCACTTGGATAAGCAGCCGCATCATATAGCGGATTCCAAATAACATCGCGCGTTCCCGGAACTCCGACGGTATGCGTCGCGAGATAATCCGGAGTCAGAATCGGACGCCCGCCTGCACTGCATTCGGATAACGGACCGAAATACTGAAACGATTCTTCAAAAATCAGTTTCATCGGCATGACGGTCATGTCATAGACGGCGCGAGTAACGATTTTTACTCCAATCGATTCGTAAAACAGTCTCCAAATCTTTTTAAAATGAGTCAACATTTTCCTTTCTCCTAAAGAGCGGACTAGCTCCGGCTTTGTAGAATTCGTCCGCTCGATTTTTTCACGATTCAAAAGCCTCTATACCCTAAAAAGAAACCCTCTTAACAGCGCCGCACCGCAGGTGCTACATGCCGTCGTTTTGCCAGTTATATCCTGCGGGGTCCGCAAACCCTCCGACCCCTGCAACCGGCGCACGATTGCTCATGTACGCACCGACACCCGACGGCGGCAATGTTGCAGCCGGCGAGATAAAACCCATTCCCGAACGCGGTAGATAGGCTCCGAGCGAACCCACCGGCATAGACGTGTAATCACCGAATCCGTAGCCCGACAATCCTTTGATCGTCGGCGCAAAGGATGCAATGATCGGCTTGATTGCGCCGTAGCCCACTACGGTCAACGCACCGAGCGTCACTACGCGGCCCTTTTCGCGGCCCAAAACTTTTGACGCACCCCAACCGATTCCAAATGCCCCGGCTACTTTTGCGAGAGTCGCAAACCATCCGGTCTGCATCGTTGCAGGCAAGTACGGCGATGCATACGCATACGCCACGTCGAGCGCAATTGCGCCAGTCGCACCAATTGCCGCCGGCATGAGGACGGATTTTAATCCGCGAACCGAAAACGGATTGCTCATGCGCGCTCGATGCCGCCGATAGGATCGATGACGACGCGGATTGCGATGCCGCCGACGGCGCGGATTGGCAAGCGCGGCGAGCGGATTGCGCCGACGACGACGGCGGACAATCGCAGTGGACCGACGACGCCGACGTTTTGCGGTTTTCCGTCCGCGACGATGCGACGCCCAATAACGCCGCAGTCCGGCCGGCATGCGCCCCTTGCGAGAACGTGACTTGCGCCGCTTGCGACGCGGATTGACTATAAATAGAGCTTCCGACATAAGGTTCCCCCTCGTGTGTCGTAAGCCTACTGCGGGAAGGCTTTTTTATTACCGGCTCGTGAGCGCGCAGCGCCAGTAGATTGCCATGCAAACGATAACCTATCGATTACCGTTATGTCAAATGGTTAATCCCGATTATCGGGTTAATCCTCAATCTCTCGACTTTTGCCGTCAAGGTCCACAATCCCGCGTTCCGTCACGTGATATCGACCCTCTATAATAAAGAGTGACGCACCATCGGTGCAGAGCAAGGGACGCGAGCCTGAGGAAAACGTATGCTTGTATAATTCCGTCTTTCCCCGTCGTGTCGTGTCATAGCCTAAAAAACGCAAATTTCCCATGACCATGACCGCTTTCGGTAATTCCAATTCAATGCGCCGGCCGCGACGCGGAATAGATTCGCGAAAATCGCGGTAGAGTTTTGCGGCTTTGGCTAAATCGCGTTTCATTCTTTATAAACTGTTATTCGGCTATGCGGGAAACGGTGAGCAATAGCCTTTGCCATTACTTTAGCGGAAAATAAATTTACCGCGCTGGCAAGATATTTTTTCTCTCCGGTTTTAGATATTGCATAAATGCGAAAATTTATTTCCTTACGCGGTTTCAATTCTGCATAGCTACCCTTCTTAGGATTTTTTACCCTAATCTTCTTAGGAATAATTTCACCATACTCAAAATTTTTGATACGCTCTATTTCAACGGCTGTTGAATCTGCAATTGAACCGCTTTTAGGATTTTTCTTTCGTCTATTATTTGAGATATTTTTATCTGCTACTTTCATAATATTATAATGCACGTCATGTAATTTTTTGGACATTTCCTTAAGATTAAATGCATAAATAAATTGGTTAGGGTCATCTTGTTTTCGTGCTACCCAATTGCCGAATGACGAATTACTTTTAGTAATACGCCATGCGCCATCCGAATAGCCTACATATTCGCCACGATGAAAACCGGATTTTTCAATGTTGTCCATTTTTTAATTTCCTATGCCGCTATATACGGCACAGCCGGATAATTTCCGTTTGCATCGTGCGATTGCAATTGCCAATTTTGCGCATTGTATGTAAAAACAAGCGAATTGCCATACCATGTCGGTTGAATGCTTGCAACGGCAATGTAAGAGCCGTCGGGAAAAATAACCGAACCCTGCGGAACTGGCGCGGGACCGGATGTAGCCGATACATACGCATTGGCAATCGGTTGCGTGACCGTATCTACCACGGCATTTAATCCGCCTTTGAATTTGGAATACAACCAAATGGCGGCGACGCCTAAACCCAAATAAACAAAAACTTCCTGCTTTTTCATTTTTTAACTGTAGCTGCTTATGCTGTGCGGTGCTTTCTCCCGCCCATCATCATAAACAAAAATCCAATGCCGACGACACCGGCAATAATCAATCCAGTTCCCGTACCGCTAGATAATCCTACACTGACTTGCGGTACGCCTAATTGACTCAATGACGAAGGCAACGGCGGTAAACCCGCAGCGGCTCGCGCCAATTGCGTATTGACCACTTGCTGCTGAATGTCCGCTTGCTGCTTTGTCAAATACAAAGCGGAAATTCCTTGAACGATGTTGCTAATTAAACTCGTCGTCGTCGTCGGCGTCGTACCGGCATTTGCAGCGGTACTCACATCTACCGGAGGCAACGTCAAATCACTGCCCACATTGAATGAAACCGGATTGCCACTGGCATCGTAAACCGTCCCCGTTCCCGTGGTGTCACGCAATGAACCCAAAGCATTCAATCGCGTGACCGCATCGACATGCGATAAACCCGCTACACGATACCCGCCAGCATGATAATCGGAAAATGCCGTCGGTACTCGCTTGGTTATTTCCGGAGCGATTTTTGCATATAATCCCGGTTGCACAGTCTGAAACCATTTCAGAAAACCGCGTACTCCGGTATCGGTAATTTCAGGTATTGACATTTTTACTACTTACCCTCCATTTATCGTCTCTTATCGTCTTAAAATAAATATCAATGCGATACCAGCGGCACCTATCGCCAGATAAAGACCGTACTTTTGCAAAAATGTCGGAACCAAAGTTTGCAACGTGCTCGGACTCAACATTGAACCATTGTACATCGGAACCGGCTGCCCCGAAGAATTGTAGCTGTAATTGATCGGAGCCGGTGCCATGCCGGATTGAGCGCGCAATAATTGCGTTTGAAATACCGCATTTTGCGCATTGCCTACCGAAGCCGCAGCCTGCGAATTAAAATATGAACTCGCTGCGCCGGTCAAACCCTGAATGTTGGATGAATTGGAAAGCCATGACCCGACACCGGAAACTGCCGTCGATAATCCAGTCCCAATACTTGATAAAACGGAACTGATATCGCCAAGCTTCACCGGAGTAGACGCGGCTTTTGCTTGCGGAGTATTGATCGCCTTTTTTGCAATGGCGATGAAAATATCAGGATGATTCTCAAGCAACCATTGTGCAAAAGCTTCGGCACTTTTTTGAGTCATCATTTTGTTGATATCCTTTTTAGCTTATCTTCCGATAACTCATTGACTTGTTCTGCCGATACATGACGTAAATCACACCGGCCGCAATGCCTAACGTAATAAACAGTTTCGGAAAAGTAAACCATTCGCTCAGATTGAAAGAGGGGACTACGCTTGACGATTGCGGTATGTATGTAGCCGTGGAAACAATCGGAGCCATTGCTGGAAAACCCGCCGTAACCTGATCTGCCGATGCGCCCATTTTACTTACTCCAATCGTTGAAAATAAATCGGACGATAACGTATAACGCCACGCCCAAAGTTAAAATTTTGAGTACTATCATTTTTTTCTTGCACTTCTTGTTTTCGGTCTCGCAAGCGCAAAACCTACAGCAACCACACCCGCTATCATCGCAAACGTCCCGCCCATTCCGCCAGCACCGGCAGTCACCGGAGTTACCGGAGTAGTAGACGAAACAGGATTTGCAATTGCACTCTGTAATTGTTGCTGCACTTGCGGCGTATTGGTATTGATTCCTTGCGCTTGCAATGATGCAATCGCCGCAGCCAATGCTTGAGATTGCGATGCGCCTTGCGCTTGCATCTGAGCAATTAATGCCGCCGTTTGATCGACAGGCACAATCGGAGAACCGGCAGATGTGGTGCCGGTAATCGTGACAGGAATAACCGTCGGCTGCGCCGTGGCACTTGTCGGAATAATCGCAGTGGTTGCCGTCGTCGGCGTTTGCTGCTGTTGTAAAAGAGGCGCGACGACTTGAGCGAGCGGTACAATGTGATCGGACGCGGGATATCCCTGGCCTTTGTAACTCGGCATGTCATATCGAGAGACCGGCAAACCAGCAAGATATCTATCGACGGCCGACATAATCATTAATTGCTGAATTTGCTCACCCTGCAAAACATTCCAGTGAACGCCAGTACTCCCGCCACCGGATTGCAACCACGGCAAAACGACCGATTGATACACTTGAGCCGTCGTCGCGGACAGTGGCACGCGACCGCTCAAAAAACCTTGCTGCACTTGAGTAATTAAAGGAACGATAAAACAATCGGGGTCTTTATGCCGATCAGCACCGCAACCACCGATAATATTGTTCCCTTCGTCCATCATTCCTTTGAACGCCTCTCCCCATGAATGTTCGTCAAAATCGCGGCCATTGTGACCCTGTAACATCGGATAAAAAGAATTCCAACCCTTCGATGCTTTTCCTAACGATTGTTTGAGCGCCAAACTCAAACCATATGCGATAACGCCAATCACAGCACCAACTACGGGAATAGGAATGACAGTTTGCCCAATGGCCATGCCGCCCAATAAACTTGTCCCAATCGCTCCACTTGCGGCTGCAATGGACGATCCCGTACTCGCGACTTTGATGCCCGTGGATTGTTCGGAGGATAGGCCGAGCGCCCCGAAACCCTTGTGAGTAAAATTTTGGATTTTGGCATCCGATTGCAAACCCGCAGCCAATTGCGCGTGAATGTCCGGAGTGACTACCGTCTGACCCGATGCATGCAAGCTCTGCATGACTTGCGCCAACGCATCGGCCGGCGATGTACCAGATAATCGCATCTGAATAATTTGAGCCGCAATCGGACCAACCTTCACTAAATTGCGCGGTACTTGCGGATTGATTGTCATCGGCTGCGCCGAGGCAATCGGATGCGAGGCAATCGGATGCGAGGCAATCGGCTGCGCCGGCAAAGAACGCACCATCGGCTGCACCGAGGCAATCGGCTGCACCGAGGCAATCGGCTGCACCGAGGCAATCGGCTGCGCCGAGGCAATCGGCTGCGCCGAGGCATTCGCAGCCACCGATAAAGAACGGCCGACGGATTGCATGGGATGCAATGCCGGCGAAACCATCGGGCTCGATGCCACCGGGATTTTTGAGTGCGGTCGATTGGTCACATAGGGAACCGCTACTTTCTTTACATTCTTCACAACAGGCAACGGCATTTTATTTACTCTCTTATATGTGCGGCGGCATGCTGCCGGTCAACCGGCGCAGCCGCATAATGCGGATTATCCGCATAATGCGGATTATCCGCATAATGCGGATTATCCGCATAATGCGGATTATCCGCTATATGTGCGCGAGCATTAAACATGTTGCATCGGGCGGAAACCAGCCGAGCGCCGCCTTGGTTCCTTGCGTATCTATCGGAATGGTCTCTACATTGACCCATCCGTTTCCAGGGATCAGTAATTGAGCGGATACGTGCGAGTATTCCTCACCACGTACACCAATGGCGCAAAACCGAGAATGGAATCCAATACACTCCGCCAGCACACTCAATAAAATCGCCTTGTCATCGCAATCACCACTCGCTAATTGCAACGTCTGCAAGGGATATTGCAACGTTTCCGCACTGCGCATGTCGCGCACATAACGGATTTTGGTTTGAACCAGTTTTTGAAGCGTAGCCGCTTCGCACGTCCAATTTTTCTCGGGACACGATTGGACCGCTTGCTGCGCCGTGGTCCTAAGGATCAATAACGCATTGGTTTTCTCTGCATCGCCGGCCGGCGGATTCAGAGACGCCCGGACAATCTGTACCATTAATTTGAGCGTCGCACGGACGCCAGCAATCCCGCTAGGTAATGAACCAAAGCGAGCCGTTAAAGGCGATACAACAGACGGATCGGTCGATACGAAGCCTAGCGCCATAGACTCCGAAACATATCACTTCTATTATGTTAAATCAACCGTGGAATCTTCCCCGTTCCCCTCTTTTTCTGCATTTTTTGCAGTTTCTTCACTTTCTGCACTTTCTGCACTTTCTGCACTTTCTGCATTCACAATTTTATATCCCGGTACTTGATCGGGATAACAAAACTCGAAACGCCCGACATGCTTTAATTTCGTGCGCGTCTCTACACGCACGGCCGCGTCCGTATATGCCGCCCACATAAAAAATCCTTGATCCTCACCAATCCACCGGCCGGAAAGCATGGCACCATTAGGAAAATAATCCACCATCATTTGGCCCTTGTGATAAAACCGAGTGAGCTTGTCTTTACCATCATCATTCGTCAAAGCGCGCAATTTTTCAAATACGCACCGATGAACGCGCGTAAATCCTAAACCAAATTTTACCGGCGCTTCGCCAATGATTTTGCGCGCATATTCAGCAATGACTATTTGCTCATCGCCTTCCCATAACAATTTCCAATCGTCCACTGTAAATCCAGTGTCCGCATCTATCATCATAAGCCAATCGTATTCTTTGAATGTCTCCATGAATATATGCGCAATTTCATTGCGAGCTAACGCGATGTTAGACATGCCACACCAAAAGAACGGACGCGAATAGTACGGCATGCATTGCATTAAGCCGCTTACACACGCCACGTCTAATTTAGAATCGTAACAGGGTATGGCAACAAAAACCTTTTCGCGAGGAATACGGGTAATTGTTTGCCTTTTATTCTTTAACGGATTTTTCATTACATATCATCCTTTTCGTGTTTTTTATAATCCCATAAAAGGACCTCAGGAAAAATTCTCCCTGTAAGCGGAAATTTTAACTTATTGGCTCCATGCACCATATCTATCAATTCGGCTACTTCTCGTTTTTGATATTGGATAGACCAATTCTGCAATTCTGTCAAATCAACTAATAAAGCGCGCCTGTCACGCGCCGCTAATGCCGAAAAAGATTGTGGCCCAGTAAACCAAAGCGGTCCGGTTTCGGCATCCCGTAAGATGATAGCTTGCAATTCATCATGCGTCATTTTTTGTTTCTTCTTTCGATTCTTTTGCATCCTCTATCTGTTCGGTAACTATCTCAATCAATGCATGCCGGAATTCGTCACACCAATCGCGATACGTACTCAATTCCGGTTTCCATTCGCAAACTACTTCAAACCATTTTTCATGATTTAAATAATTGAGCGCATCTGGCGGAGAAAGATAATTTGCGACCATCTGCGGAAGTTCATCAAGGAAAATTTCCGCATAAGCTTGCGGATTGCGATCATCCTTAGCCCATCCGGCTACGCGAGAGAGATTTTCATTGATGATCGGTTTGAAAATCATAAACATGTCTGTTTCCTCCGATTGCACCGGGGCAATTTGCACCGGGGCATCCGATTGCACCGGGGCAGTTTGCACCGGAACATCCGATTGCACCGGGGCAGTTTGTTCCGGAACACGAGGTAAAATCGGCGCAGCCATCGGAACGGAAACGATTTGCAACGGCTGTTGCGGCTGTTGCTGCTGTTGCTGCTGTTGCTGCTGTTGTCGCGCAGCGATGTTTTCTAATAACGGTTTTACAGCCGGTACCGCTTCTTTCACTAAATCGCGCACCACATCAAGCCAATTGGTTTCTCCGCCTTCTTTGTTTTCTCCGCTTCCACTCAAATTCTTGACCGCTTCCATTACTTTCAAAATCGAGTCTAACGGATCGCGCGCCCCTGATCCTTCCGTCAATGTTTTCATGTTCGCTAAAGCAGAGGTTAAATCCGTCAACGAAGGTCCCGGAGACGGCTTCAGAGCGGCGATTAATGTCCCAATATCAGGCCCACTGTTTTTGCCTAAAAGCGCGGCAATCACCGTAAGCGAGCCGGGAATCGCTAATTCTAACAATCGCGAACTTTTCTCCCGCCGCTCACTGTCTCTCTTATCCATAAGTGCAATCAACGAAGCTAAATCAGTCGCATTGTGACTCGCCGATGCAGGCATATCGGCAATTTCAACCCGCCCGCCTCCGGGCAAATATTTGCCACCGGGACCAAAAATGCGCGCTCTATATATTCCAGGACCATAACGCGACTTCACTATCTCGGCACTGTAATCGCTTACCGGAATTTCACCACAATATCCCGTCTGCCCTTGAGTAGTGGGGTACGTTCGGTTAAGACGTACGTAAACCCCGGACATAGAACGAATTTCATCGGTCACACGGAATAAATCGCCGCCTTCCTCTTTATTCAGTTGCTCAAGCTCGGCGACTTCTTCTTCGTGCTCTGTAGTTTCATCATCGGGCATGTCGATAACAACCGTCTTTTTAACCATATTACACCATCAAAACCCGTGGAAATACCGTAAAAACCCGTAAAAACAGACTATAAACTACACTAAATAGAGTCAGGAATCCAGCGAAGAAACAAATTCAGGCGCGCTAATGACAAAACCTAGATGCTTCATTACATCCCTTATCGCCTCAATCATTTTTTTCATGTCCGGTAGTCTAGCGTCTCCGGGCAACGTATCTAAAGAACGCCAGCCATCAAAACAAGTCAACTCGGGCATCGTCGGCGGATAAATGTAAAAATCGCGCTCTATCGTCTCCAAAATCGGTTTGCCGTTTCTGTCATTTGCAATTTTCTTCTCTGCATCTAATCGCGGAACTTGCATTTTGCCGCGAGCGTGAAGCGCAGTATTCCGCCTGCAAAATCCTTGACGCTCTAAAGGATTTGCGGGATTTTCTTGAATGAGAAAACAAGCGCATGTGGCGCATGTGCGAGAGGCTTGAGTAGTCATGATTTTATTTCCCCATATTTTCTAAATAACAAGCTATAAACCAGTTCCAAGCATCATTGATTTCTTCTACTCCATATAATCTGTTTG